>Ga0187782_10000750_pt1 | contig 22675 bp, 27 predicted proteins | sample 0715_SJ02_MP15_2_FD_132454 | JGI IMG/M metagenome (GOLD analysis project Ga0187782, IMG submission 132454) | Tropical peat soil microbial communities from peatlands in Department of Meta, Colombia - 0715_SJ02_MP15_20_MG | ecosystem: Environmental > Terrestrial > Soil > Wetlands > Peat | place... | reverse complement strand
TTTCGACGAACTCGTCTATCTGATCGAATACGGCCTTCATCAGCTCTGCGCTACCGGAGTGAACGTCGCGTACCTCCTCCGCCCTTGAGAAGCGCACCCGCACGTATGGATCCTCCGCCAGGATCCCGCTGATTTTTACTCTCCATAGCCCCTTCCATATTGTCTGGGCGCCCGCGCCGGGAGAAGGCTCTGTCCTCCTCAGCAGGACCAGTGTCCCGATCTCCCCCACCGCCGACTCGACGCGGGGAGAGGGAATGAGAACAACCAAGTTGTGTTCCCTGAACGCCTGGGCAGCAGCGGCGGCGCTCCGCGGCTCGTGGACCGTCATGCTCACCTCCATCTCAGGGAACACCACGGCGTCGTCCACCATGATCGCAGGGGCTTCATAGGTTCCGTCCATCGAGAATTCAATATCCGAAGCCATTCTCTTATCATCGTGCCTGGGCGCCCTTCTAGGTAATAAAGAACAGGATGCCCGTCCGTGTTCTGGGATAGGCATCTTCGATGCTCCTTTTAGGGCTGCAGCCACTCCCGTCGGCGGGATTTGGACGCGACCTGGGACCTTGTTGTAAGCTTGTTAGTCCTCTCCAGTCTGCTGGGATTTGTCCTGATGGGCTTCGATAAGCACCGGGCAAGGGAAGGCGGCTGGAGAATTTCCGAAGGGACGTTCTTCACCCTAGCGCTCGTCGGAGGCGCCTTCGGAATCCTGCTGGGTGGCACGGCGTTCCATCACAAGACCAGGAAGGGCTCGTTCATCGGTATCGTCCTCGTCTGCGCAGCACTGTGGTTATGCGGAGTATTCGAGCTGGCCCGGCTGGTCGGGCTCCCCTCGGGGTAACTGTCACGCCTAATCCAATTCGAATTTTACCTGACTGCCATGACCATGAGCGCCCCGACGCCAAATAAAACACGGATGTCCTTCCGGAACCTTCGCTTGCGAAATAGGCGCTTCAGGGGGCATGAGACGGAGTTCTATAAGATTGGAGACGTCCAGCCTAGGGTGATGACGTTTACTTCGATGCCTTCTCAGTCCACGTCGCAGCGGTCTTTATGCACCCGGTATGCATTTGCTCCCTAGGCCCGGTGAGGTTCAGGCCTCCGTGCATTCGTGGCTAGTAGTATCTGGAAGCCAAGTAGCTTGTGAGCTCCAGGAGCCGAGACCTCGCCGCCGTACTCGGTGCAGAGCCGAGGATTACTCGCGCCCTGTCGGTGTAGCTCACGACTCTCCCCTTCGCGTACTCCAGAGATCCTTTATCCGCGATAAGTTCCTTCAACTTCGCGACCTCGTCAGCCTCATAGGGCCCTGACCTGTTTAGCAGTCCGAGGATGAACTTCCTATCATCTCCCGAGCATTGGTTCAGGCAGTGCAGAAGTATGACGCTCTTCTTTCCTCCTCGTAGGTCAGTAAAGACAGGCTTCCCCAGAGTCGTCTCGTCCCCGACCAAGTCGAGGGCATCGTCCTGTATCTGGTAAGCCATACCAAGCTCCTCGCCGAATCTCCCCGCCAGAGACGCCTGCTCTTCCGAGGCGCCACCAACGAGGGCGCCACTGGCGCAAGGTGCGCTGAGGAGCGTCGATGTCTTCAGTCTGATCATCTCCTCGTAATCCTTCTCGGTTCCCTCCGTCCCACCAGCCATCTCCATATCCAAGAACTCCCCCCAGGTCGTGGCCCTACACGCCTCGCCAACGAAGTCAAAGATCCTTGCAAGACGACCACTGTCTAGGTCTCGATACTTCGCGACCTCTCTCGGGACGTTGAACAGGAGAAGATCAGAGGCGAGGATGGCAGTCGTCACGCCGTATTTCGCTGCTATCGACTTCGCTCCTCTCCGCGTCTCGGAGTGGTCTATGATGTCATCCTGCACCAGGGCGCTGGCGTGTGCTAACTCGTAGGCAACCGCCAGCGGGACAGCGGGCTTGTATTCTCCGGAATACAATTCGCACCAGAGCAAGGCCAGAGTGGCCCTTACCCGCTTCCCCCCGACTGAAAGGGCATCGGCCGCCGCCTGTTCAAGGGCCGTCTTGCCCGGCCTTGGATAGAGCTCCTGCAGCTCAGAGTTCACCGCATCGACGTACTCGAGCAACCAAGGGGCGTTCAGCGGGACCTGCATTCGACCGGCGCTCTGCGGCCGCGCCTATTAACATCTCTTATACCAAGTTGCCCCGATTATTTCAGTAAGTAATTGTTCAGATTACTTCAGTCATCGACATCCTCAAATGGGAATGTCAGCGCGGACAACATGGCGTGTTGTCTTTCAAACTCTCCTACGCCGGGAAGGAAGACGTTGACCTCCTGACCAAGCACAGGATGAAGATGTGGCTTGAAATCCGCCCCGATTACGAAAAGGAGGTCCGGGCCACAGAAAAGCGGACGAGGAGATGGATTGGGGAGAAGCTTTCCGAGGGGAGCTTGGTGGGCTTGGTGGTTAGAACTCCGGATGGCGAAGTTGTCGGGAGCGGCTGCATCTGGCTGAGGGAGGAACAGCCGAGGCCCTCCAGCATGCGCCTCGTAGTTCCCTATCTCATGTCCATGTATACTGTCAAGAAATTCAGGCGCCTTGGGGTGGCTTCGCTCATCGTGAAAGGCGCTCTGAAATGGTGCAGAAGGAGGAACTACGACAGGATTATTCTTCACGCTTCGAAAGAGGGGAGGTCAATCTACGAGAGCCTCGGGTTCGAATCCTCCAATGAGATGAGATTCAGGTTCCGGAAATAGAATCTCACTCCAGTGGAGGACAAGCAAGAGGGCGCAAGAAGCGTTTTTGGGGTTTCCATTACGCTGCCTCTGATTGGGGCGAAGGCCAGTGGGAGGTGTCGCTCAAACTTTTCTCCTCGTCGATTGGCGGACTCCCGGTTGCTCTTGATTTCGATTAGGCGCTTCACTGCGCGCGCAGACGACTACGCGAAATATCGTCCAGCCTATCCGCAGGGAATAATCGGGATCCTTGAGCACGAGGTTGGTTTCACGCGAAACCAGATTGTCGCCGACATCGGCTCCGGGACTGGGATCCTGACCAAACTTTTCCTGGAAAACGGGAACAGGGTGTTCGGGGTCGAACCAAACTCCAGGATGAGGTACCACGCCGAAAAGAACCTCTCGAGATTCCCTGGATTTGTGAGCGTTAAGGGAACAGCAGAACGCACTTCTCTGAGGGCGAAGAGCATTGACCTGGTGGTCGTTGGTCAAGCGTTGCACTGGTTCGACCCCGACATGGCCGCCGTCGAACTAGCTCGGATTTCAAGGCCCGACGGGAGCCTGTGCATCGCCTACAACGAGTCAAGGAGGGGAAGCAGGGTCATGCGAGCATTCGAATACATCATCGACAAGTACGAAGCCCGTAGGAAGGACGTGCCCAACATCGGGACGCGATATGCCAGACGCTTCTTCGAAGGCGGGAAGTTCTCGAGGTTCGTCCTTCCTAACGAGCAAACACTCGACTTCGAAGGACTCATGGGGAGACTCCTTTCTGGCTCCCATATGCCGACGCGAGACGAGCCTAGACGGCTCAAGAAGCTTGAGCGTGACGTGCGCAGGTTGTACGACAGGTTCCAGGAGGAAGGCGGGGTAAGGCTCCTTTACGACACGAGGATGTTCGTAGGCAGGGTCGCGCATCCCGCGAATTGCAATTATCGCTAGGGTTCGCGAGGGTCCGAACCCGAAGTGTCTAAATCCACTCGATGGGAGGAGATTCTCCAGGAAGGCATGAATCCCATGGACGGAGACCCACCAGGCCTCAAGGAAATCGAAGAGGCTGCCGGCAGGATAGCCGGAGTGGCCAGCAGGACTCCCCTCGTTGAATCCCCTTCCCTATCCAGACTTACTGGCCACGAGGTGTTCCTAAAACTCGAATGTTTTCAGCCCATCAAGGTTTTCAAGATAAGGGGGGCCTACAACAAAATCTCCCTCCTGCGCCAGTCAGGCGTAGTTGCCGCTTCGTCAGGGAACCACGGCATCGCGGTCGCATACAGCTCCAAGCTTCTCTCGAAGAAGTGCACGATTGTCTTGCCGGAGACCGCCGTCAGGGAGAAGGTTGACACCATCGTGGAGTACGGGGCAGAGGTCGTCAAGGCCGGAAGGTACAGCAATGAGAGGGAAGCCAGGGCTAGGAAAATCGCGGGAGCAACAGGGGCGGCATTCGTCCATCCCTTTAACGACCCTGAGGTGATCGCGGGCCAGGGGACCTGTGGTCTCGAGATAGCTAATCAGCTCTCCGACATCGACGCCGTCCTGGTTCCCGTCGGTGGCGGGGGACTGATTTCCGGAATCTCGACTGTATTGAAGGCGATTCGGCCACGGACCAAGATTTACGGGGTGGAACCTCGGGGCGCCCCAAAACTGACCGAGGCCCTGAAGGCGAAGAAGGTAGTCAACGTCCCCTCTCCCGCCTCGATTGCCGACGGACTCATCCCTTCTGCCCTGGGCAGGCTCACGTACGAAGTGTGTTCCAAGAACGTTGATGGTTCCTTCACCGTCTCCGAGAGGGACATCCTCAGGGCGACCAGGGCCATGATCAAAGAAGCGAGAATCTTCGCCGAGCCTTCGGGCGCAGCCCCTCTCGCCCCCCTCCTCTCAGATACCTCACGTTCTATCGGCAGGCGGGTGGTATTGGTCGTCTCGGGAGGGAACATTTCACACGAGTTGCTTGCGAAAATGCTCTAGTATCTCGAGTGCTCGAGTCACAGCGCGCCGTCTGGCCACCGTTGAAAGATGCTTCAGGAGCGGTCTCGCTACACGGCAAAGGTCACGGTTCAGCGAGGACTTTCCGTCCAGACGCTAATTTCCGCTCTGCTAAATACGGAACCGACCCCTGAATTCCTCATGTACCAGGCTCTGGCATCGGCCCTCCACGGTGTGGCTTGGTCGCTCCAGTCCGCCTCCCAGGTCGTCCCGATTTCCCAACTCTCTATCGTTAGCTGGGTGATGTTCGCCATATCCGGCTTCTTCGATTCCAAGAAGGCGTTCAAGGTTCCTGAACAATGAGCCCGGCCTCTTTCAAAAGCGTCATTTCAATAAGTGTGTGGAGAGTACTTCTGCGTTGATCGGCGGAATCATGCGGAGGCTCGGCAATACCGCTGCCGAGGACCCCTGGGGTGCCGATGAAGGGCTGAAACCTGAGATTGGGGACAACGCGGTTCTGCCGAGAGGTTCTGGGGTCTTGGGGGAGGCTACACGGGTATCGGGGCAGTACGCACCAGACGACCCTAGCACCCCCGATTACTACAAGAGCCTTGTGCGGACCGCAATAGAGAACGGCGGGAGACACGGTTATCAGAGCATATCCATCCCATGGCTCCGAATGATACTTGCGGGGCTCGAATCGAGGCAAATGGAGCCCGAGACGATGTGGTATGGGATTGAGGCGGGCGAAGTTAGAAGGGAACCGATGCCTGAAATCCCGCCCTACGAGGAAGTCTTCCGGTCCAGCAGGGATGCATAAGCGACTAGCTGCACGGCCCAGCCCAAGTTGGAATGTCTTCTCGGGGGTGCGCAGGGGGGTTGCAGGCCCCCCCGCAGCCGTAGCGCCAGAGAAGTGCACCCACCTACAGGAAAGCACGATATTTCAGCGCTCCCGACGTAGAAGATAGTGCCTCCATTACTACCTGCGGATGTCAGTTGCTAGACCTTGCAAACTCCAGTGTCTGGGAAGATCCCAAATGCCCCCACACGTGCTGGCGTGAGTCTCAAACACTTTGATAAGTGCCCCAGAGGAGCGTGGACGTGCCACCTTGGCAATCATAACCTTTGGAGCGAAGTCCGCAGAACAAGTAACTGCAGGAAAGAAAACGGTGACCTTCCGTAAGTGGCCTAAGGCCCGCGTGAAGGCGGGAGAAGTCTACGATGCAGCAAGAATGGGCTACCCTCCCCAGAAGTTTGCAATAATCAAGGTCACTGGTGTGAAAAGGATAAAGCTGAAGGAGATTGACGACAAGTTAGCAAAGAAAGACGGCGCTTCGTCCTCCACCGAGGCTAAGGCGTACTGGTCTAAGCAGGGCTTCCGGGCCGACGATGCGTTGTGGCTAGTCGAGTTCGAGCTGGTCCACCAGTAGTCGCGAAGAAAAATTCATGTCTCAGCTGCCCCATATGTCGCTCATGGAACCGGAGGACCGAGAGACTTGGACGAGAGCGCTTGCCAGATTCCGGGCGGAGAAGGACCAGTTCTTCAGGTCCAGCCACGACTCTCCACTGCGCGGAAGCGTCGATAGCAAACATGGCCTGAACTACTTCGACCCCGACCCCTCGTTTCGTTTCGAAGTGGAACTCCAGCGATACACCGAACCCGCGACAGTCATGCTCTCGACCAGCAAGGGGACCCGTCAACTTTTCAACAGGGTCGGCTGTTTTGATCTGGACATCGCCGGCGTCCACGTACTGATCAACGCCTACCAGTCCGCAGGGCGCGACGACCCGAATCTATTCCTCCCCTTCAGAGATGCCACTTCGGGGGAGGAGACCTACGGAGCCGCCCGCTACCTCGACCTTGAGGTGGAGCACAACGATGAGTACGTGGTCGATTTCAACTACGCCTACAACCCCTACTGCGCCTATTCAGATGAATACGTCTGCCCTTTACCGCCGCAAGAGAACTGGCTCAAGGTCCGTATTCGCGCCGGCGAGAAAAAATACCACGCCTAACCTGAGCCTCCCTGCCAGCTAGAACGAGAACATTGCGCCCCCGCGGCCACACCGACTGAATCAGTAAATCATCGAATCGCTCACCGTCAGCTTGTCGGCGGCCCCGAGAAAGTTTGGCTCTGACAGCCTCAACTCGCCGGCTCTTCTCAGGACGGAAAGCTGGCTCGCGAACACCGCATGGAAAAGCCGTTCCGTTCGTGAGCCTCTTCCGCTTGGAACCTTATGTGATTCGTATCCTTGGTGAGCAAGAGCGTTTGCCAGCCTGCCAGACGCCCCGAGGGGGTCGAAGGCGGAGAAAACGTTCACTACATCTGATGGCCCAAGCGAAAAAAGCTCCAAATGGCTGAACTCCTCGAGCAACTGGGGCTGAGCCCTAGCCCCGATGAACTCGTAGGTCTTGGCGGCGGCGTACATGGCCACCGGATAGGCCAAAGAGTTGCCCAGGAAGAAGGTGGTGCCACCTCCCCAGCGAATTTTCCCTTCGTCCTTTCGCGCCGCACGGAGGGCGCCCTCGAAATCGCACTTATCCCTGCACCCCGCGATACTCAGAACCGCAAGAAGGGAGAGAGAGTACGACAGCAGTCCTGGCGTCCGAGGGAGGTACCCCACTGGCAGCCCGACGACTTGGTCTACCAGGCCAGCCAGTCTGCTCCCCTTGTTTGATGTGATTGCGACCGTCCGCCTCGCCAGGTTGCGTACCTTCCTCGCCGCGGCCAAGTTCGAAGCTGTCCTCCCCGAGACAGAGATTAGGAAGACATCTTTTCCCCTCGCAACATCAGGACTGCTTGCCAGGTGGTAGGGATCGACCGCGATACACCAGCCGTTGGATGCGTGAAATCCAGCCAGGGCGGCGGAATAGGAATCTCCTGCCCCGACAAAAATCGAGCCCCTCCTGGCCTTTGGAAAGTTTGACTTTGAGAACTTCAGGAGAATGCCCGGCTGACTCTCGACCTCCCTGGCGAAGGTCCTCATCGGATTCCTGGCCACAGCCCATGCCACACCTGGCGCCTAATAACAACAGTCTAAGAGTGGCGTCTATTGACCGCCGCCGCATGCCCTGCAGGGTCGGGGTCCTCGAGGGGAAAGAGCTGCTTCTCTACTCGTTTCCGTCCCCTCACCCGTTCACCAGCGAAAGGGCGCAGAGATTCTGGGACGAACTTCAGAAACGGAAACTGCATGTCAATCGTCTGCCCCCGCAGAAAGCAGACATGGAGCTACTCAGCCTCTTTCACACGGCGGGGCACATACGATACGTTGAGCTTGCTTCTCAGCTCGGCTACGGCGCCCTTGACCAGGGGGACACCCCCGCCTACAATGGTGTCTTCGAGGCGGCCCAGTACGTGGTCGGATCTACTGTGTATGCTGTAGAGAAGGTGATGGCGGGGGAGGTCGACCACGCCTTCAACCCGGTCGGGGGGCTGCATCACGCTGCCAGAGAATCCTCAGCAGGATTCTGCGTCTTCAACGACATAGGTGTGGCCGTCGAGGTTCTGCGCAAACGCCACAACGTCCAGAGCATACTTTACGTTGACATCGACGTCCACCATGGGGACGGCGTCTTCTACAGCTACGAGGCGGACCCTGAGCTATTCATCTTCGACATTCACGAGGATGGCAGGTATCTTTACCCTGGCACGGGATCCTCGTGGGAGAACGGCTACGGGCCGGCGAAGGGGTCCAAGATTAACGTCCCCTTGGAACCAGGCGCCGGCGACGCAGACCTCGAGTCTCGGCTCCCCAGGCTAGAAGAGTTTGCGATGTCGGCAAGGCCAGAGTTCATCATTCTGCAGTGCGGAGCAGACGGACTCAGAGGAGACCCCATCGCAGGACTAGATTACACTCCGAGAGCTCACAGGCAGGTGGGGGAACTCCTCCATCGGCTGTCCCACGAACTCTGCTCGGGGAGAATGGTCGCACTAGGGGGCGGGGGATACGTACCCCAGAACTGCGCCAATGCGTGGATGGAAGTAGTCGAAGCGATGACAGTGAGCGTCCCCAAGTGAAAGTTCCACTCTTATCTAGAGACGCCGGGGAAGCTCTGGTCCTCGCAAGGAGGTTTGGAAGTCGACCCCGACCCTGAAGGTGGTGAGGAAGTATATCTTCGACCACTTCTTCGAGTACACCACTGCTCCGCCTCTTGAGGAAGTCATGCAGAGGTTCAAGCTTACCCGCAAGGAGGCCTTCGAAAGCTTCAGAGAGCTCGAAGCTGACCACCACATACTTCTCGTGCCTGGAACCCAGCGGATACTGATGGCAAATCCCTACTCAGCCATCTCGACACCGTTCCGCGTCTATGTGGGGAGCAAACGCTTCTTTGCCAACTGTGCCTGGGATTCTGTATCCATGCACGTGATGCTGGAGCTGGACGCCAACGTCGAATCCTTCTGCCATCATTGTGCCGAACCCATTGAGGTCTCGTTGAGCAAGGGAAAGGTAGAATCGAGCAAACCCATATCTCCGCTGATCTTCCTTAGCACTCCCGTTTCGAAATGGTACGACAATTTGATCAACACCTGCTCCAACAACATGGTCTACTTCTCGTCGAAGGACCACCTGAACCACTGGCTGGCTGAGAATCCGAATCTCCGGGGGGAATCCCTCACTGTCGAAAAGATGGTCCAAGTCTGCAAGCCTCTTTCCAAAGGTAGGATGAACCTCGAATACCAAAGGCCGCCCAAGGAGGAACTGATGTACTATTGGGATTCGATCGGGTTGAAGAGCAGCTTCTGGGATTTCTAAATCAGCAAATGGTTAAACTTCCGGGCATGGCGTGATGGTTCGAGCCGAAACGAGTAGACAATCGTCGCGACCCGAGCTGATGTTCAGGTTCCCCGACCCGCTGAAGCAGGGGATAATCATCTCCAGACCGAACCGATTCATCATGCTTGTCCGGGCAGGGAACAGAACTCTCAGGTGTCACTGCCCCACTACCGGCAGGCTGGGAGACCTGAAGCTCCCCGGGTTGCCATGCCTCTACTCTACCTCCCATTCGAAGTCGAGGAAGACAGCCCACACGGTGGAGGCCATCTCGACTTCTCGAGCGGACTACCAATGGATAGGTATCAATCAGACGGCCGCAAACAGGTACCTCGAATTCTTTCTCAGACGAAGAGCGCTCGGGCGCTTGGCCAGGGGGCCCGTTCAGCGCGAGGTAAGGCTCGGGAAGTCGAGGATAGACTTTCTCGTTGGAAACGCCTACGTCGAAGTGAAAACGCCTCTGACAACGCTTCCTGTCCCCAAGGGAACTGCAACAGTCAGGCGTAGTAGGTTCGACTCTTTCGACAGGCTAATCAAGCACATGGTGGCGCTGAGGAACTCGCTGGCGTCTGGGAAGAAAGCTAAAATTGTCCTCTGTTATTTGTATGACGCCAAACCGTTCACGCCTCCGCATCCTGACAGGACTAACGCCAGAATCTTTGAGGCCGCCAGGGTCGCAGAAAAAGCGGGGGTCGAACGGTGGCAGGTCAACCTTCGGATCGACGCTTCGGGAGTTTCGCTAGTCAGGTACTTCAGGAGCAGGCCCTACACCTCCGGCGCCTAGTCCCTCCTCTGGTCCCGCCTTTAGATTGTTGACGTACTCCGTAACGATTCCATGGGCGGGGTTCGCTTTCAAGACCTCCAGTCCAACGGATGGGTATTGCTTGAGAGTCTCGCGCAGTCTTTTCATCAGTTCACTCGGGTGCTTTGAAACACTTCTCTTGGCTTCGGAGACGACCGACTCGTGGTCGCATACTATGGTGAACCGCCTGAGCTGGTCCTTCAGTTCTTTGATCGCGAATAGAATCGCCAGGACCTCGGCGTCATCGCTCTCCCCCGCTTCGACTCTGGTCGCGTCGTGCCTGTTGCTCCCCTCGACGACGTAACCGACGTAGGCCTCCCTCTCAAGCATCGGGTCATGGACGTTCAGAATCTTCGCGTCTACGTAGACCCTTGGGGGCCTGGACAACCCTGGGAAGCGCAACGGGTCCTCATCATAGTGAACTCGCTGCCCCACTTAAATAACGCGCAGGGTAGCGAAGTATTGGTCATTTTGATTTGTCCTAACTGCGGCAAACAGGTTCCTGACGGCAGCGCCTTCTGTCCCAGCTGCGGCGCCGATCTTAGGAGGGCCACCTCCAGTCAAGCCCTAATGCTCCTGACTTCCAACTACGCCCCAGGGTACAAAGTGGACAAGGTACTGGGCATGGTCTACGGCATCACCGTTCGATCCAGGGGCCTGGGCGGGAATCTGATGGCAGGCCTCAGATCCATCGGCGGGGGCGAAATCAACGAATACACGGAAATGGCACATCAGGCTAGGCAGCAGGCTCTTGACAGGCTAGCCGACCATGCCAAGAGCATGGGGGCCAACGCGGTGATCAGCGTCATGTTCGATTCCACCGAGATCGGGAACACCATGGACGAAATCATAGCCTTCGGCACGGCGGTCGTAATCTCCCGAGTCGACGCTTCCCAAGAACTCGTCAGACTGAGCTGAAGGATCAAACACCGTTGCCCCGGTCAGGGACCGAATCCGATTGGGAGGGGTTCATCGCCATGTTAGATCCGAAGAGTGGAGACAGAATCCTCGACATCGGTGCAGGGAAAGGGGAAAAGGCGTCTAGAATTCTTCAGGCCTTCCCGGGGACCGAAGTGTTTGCGGTCGACCCAAACGAGAGGCGAATCACCGAAGCAAAGCGAGATCATCCGGCCGTTAGAAGTATGGTTGCGGGAGCCGAGAAGCTACCATTTGACGAAGCTTCCTTTGATAAGGCCTATTCAACTATGGCTCTCCATCACTTCTCCGACTTGGACAGAGCCCTTGGCGAGGTATCCAGGGTGGTCAGGTCCGGAGGGTCATACGTCATCCTGGAGGTGGAGCCCGGCTCACCGCTCGGTAGGCTCTTCCGATTCTTTGGAAGGCTCATGGGAGAAAAGGTGCATATCATGACCGAAAAGCAGCTCCTGTCAAGGCTAGGGAACGCGGAAGGATTTCGCGTCGCGCGCTCAGTCAGCCTAGGGAGTAGGTACTTGATTCAACTTGCGAGAACTTGAAACTTTCCCCCGAGCACGTACCTCAACTCGACATACGATCCGGCTGCGGCCCGGGCTTCACGGTTAACTACCCGGGTGACCGCGACTCGATGTTTGCCCTTCGTCGATCTGGGGTCGCGTCGAATGGAATACACTGTGATATATGGAACCAGCCGGCGATACACCTACTTCAGGTTCAGAGATGATTTGTCCCTTGAAGTGGTGCTCCCCCGGGGGAGGGCTGTCGATGTCGAGAAGGCCATCTCGGAGAGGGGTACCTGGCTTCGCTCCCAGTATGAGCGCCTCTCGAAAACGAGATACGTGCTGGCCCGGGACTCGGTCATGTTCGGCGGCGAGTCATTCAAACTCGTCTTCGATGGTCCAGGTGAAGGTCTCGTCCCTGACCTGGAGAAGCGACAGCTCTTCGTGAACACGAGCGATCCGAGGCACCTGAAGGAGCTGGTCAGGCGCTGGTTCCTCAAAGAAAGTTCGGCCTATGCCGTAAAGAAGGTGGCCGAGCTGGCACCGATTGTCGGAGCAAGGCCGAGCAGGGTCGACGTGAGGGAAATTGGCAAATGGGGTTACTGTACCAGGGAGGGAAGACTCTCGTTCAGCTGGCAGCTCATCGCCCTTCCTGAAAGGCTAAGGGAGTACGTTGTCATGCACGAGCTTACCCACCTGCTCGAATTCAACCACTCTCCCGCCTTCAGGCGGAAGCTGGCAGCCGTCTGCCCAGACTTTCGAACAAGGGAGAGGGAGCTAGACCTGGTCGTCCCTTATCGGAGGCTCTACCTAGGCTAGATGGGAGCAGCCTCGAAGCTCTACCTCAGGCGTACAATAGGCAATGTTTTTGTCGGGAACACCTCCTTTGCGACAGGGGATACCTCGCGCTGAAGTGCTACTGCGGTTTCGTCTGCCAGACGGAAAACGAGTTGAAGGAGCATATACTCAAGACACACGGCGCCAGGGATGGCGACTGGAAGGGCTGGGTTAGCCACTGAAGAGTTGCGAGCCCTCCCGGCCCGCTTTGCGAGCCCGTTGCTCCGAGAATTTTCTCCTATTTAGCAGGCTCACGACCAACCAAGCGACAAAGATGATTGCGATTATTACCGGGCTCGAAAAGAGCTGGAAGTACACGAGCACAATGACGAAGGCCGCTATGATTGGGAGCACCAAAATGAGTTTTGTCCGGGGAGTCAATGCAGCCGCCCAAGCCCTGCCCTGTCAGGGATAAATATCAAGGTCGACGGGTCGCATAAGAAACGGCCAACTCGGGTGTTTGACTCTGACTTCGAAATAAATGCTGTTCCCAGGAGCATCAGATGGCTAGGCCGAACCCCTGTACGAATGACTCAGCACGCCTCATTTCTATCAGGAAGCTCACCCCCTTCGGCGTGAGGCTGTAGGTCCTGTTCTCTCCCTCCTGCTTCATTTCTATGAGACCCTTGGCCGTCAGGTCATCAAGGTATTTGACGAGCCTCTCGTGCGAAAGGTTCGCTTTGTAGAGTATGTGTGTCGGCTTGGCATCCCCTTCATCCCTGACCGCGTTGAGGATGTCCAGGTTAATTCTTAGGACACTCCTCTGCTTCTCACCCTGGGCCAACCACTTCGCTCCTTACGACAAATATCAGCAGGCATAGGAACCCGAGGAACTGGACGGACGTCCCTATCAGGAAGAGCCCCGATCCCAGCGCTAGCACAGACACAAGGAGCACGCAGTGTGCCACGAATACCAGGACAAAGGCGAGTAGGACCATCCCCGAAAATCTGCCTCCATGCCCCGAACGGAGCAAAGATCCCTGAAAGACGATGAAGGCGAGAAGGAGGAGCGTCACGAAATAGCTCAGAATCGCAAAGCTGTACAGGCTCACGAGGGCGAAACCTACGGCTGCGGCCGGGGCTGCTGCACTCAGCTGGCGGCCATAGGTCGACCTCGCATACCCTATTGCTATGATCAGGTACGCGACCATCTGGAGGGTCAGATACGTAAGTGAAGCGAAGAGCGTAAGGACCTTGTCAGCGAACGATTCTCCGGCCGTCCTCCCCGTGATATCCACCAGCGTCCTCCCAGAGATGAGCGAGGTCCCCGCGTCGACAACAAGACCGAACCCGAGAAGCATGAAGCCGACGCTTATGGCCCACAGGACGGAGCTAGACACAAGTCTGTTTGCCCTGTAAGCATAGTAGCTCGTAAGCAGTGCCACAAGAGCGCCCATGATATTGAGAGAAGAGGTGAGGAGGGCTCCGGAGGCCAACTTTCAACCTTAGGGCCTTGGTATCGGCTTTAACCTTTCGGAGCCATCGTCTGGACGGAAAGTCCAGACGTTCCTTTCCGCCCCGCTAAATACCGAGGGCCCACAGTAAAGCTCGAACAAGAATGAACACGAAGAAAATAGCAATCGCGTCCATCGTCGGGGCGTTCGCCGTGATGGCCCTGCTCGTCGCATATCCTGCGATAGCAGCCTCACCGTCCGCTTCGCAGAGCACCAGTCCATCTAAGCTACTGCAGCAATCAGTGACCATGGCCTCACAAAAGATCCAGCTAACTGACGGCCAGACCATCACCCTGTCCAGCGTCGCCGGAGGATGGTGGGTCATCGGAGACCGCGCAGACAACGGGACCGCCACCGGAACTATGACATTGCAGGTAACAGGAGTCCTGAAGGGCGGGTACATCATCAGCGTCACTGGCGGCAGTTTCAACATCAACGGGACCACCTACGGCATCTCCAGTGGATCCGCCGAGCTTGGCCCGCACCGAATCTACATGGTCGGCAATGGCCAGGCGGGCAGTGCACAATTCCTCTTTCAGGACAGGAGCCTCGGCAAGTTCGGTAGCACGGGCTACGGGGTTCTCAGAGTCGATCTGAAGGACGGGACATCGGAGTTCGCGGCGCGACTGCTTGTAACCGTAACCGTGACAAGTCCGACAGCATAAGGCGCGGGCATCCTGCGCCTTTCCCCCTTTTTGACACGCAACCAAAAAGAGCGACAACAATATACCTAGCCATGGAAGAACAAAATTGACGTGACGGTACCCACTTTGTCGCTCGGTTCGCCGGCCCCAAGCTTCGACCTCCCGGGGGTCGACAATAGACGATACTCGTTGGCGTCCTTCGCGGACAAGCCTGTTCTGGTGGTGATCTTCTCCTGCAATCACTGCCCGTACGTAAAGGACTACGAGGCTCGGATGGTCTCGATTCAGCGGGACTACGCGCCTAAAGGTGTACAGCTAGTTGTCATCAATTCTAACGACGATAAGGCCTATCCGGAGGACAGCTTTACTGAGATGGTCAAGCGCGCCAAGGCGAAGGGATTCAACTTTCCCTACCTAAGAGACGAGACCCAGAAAGTCGTGGAAGCGTATGGCGGCGTCTGTACACCCCATGTGTTCGCATTCGACAGCAATAGGGTCCTGCGCTACCGCGGCAGAATCGACGACTCCCGCGACGAATCGAGGGTCGCCCACCCCGACCTCAGGAACGCCCTCGACGACATGGTCGCCGGAAACAGCGTTCGAGTTCCAGACACAATGCCCTTCGGCTGCAGCATCAAATGGTACTCGGCGAAGCCATAAGCAGCTCACACCCTTGGTGTTCTATGGCTAGGTTAACTGACTAGTTTCAGAGACCTCTCATATTCATCGCTCCTACAATTCGAAACAGATAATTGATTGGACTTGTCCGCTAGGTCTCTCCATGGCGGTTGGCCGCTTTCAAATTATGGCGTTGTTGCAAGCGGCACGCGCATATGTACTAGGGTTGCCTTTGGAATCGAGTCTTTCATGGGGATTAAACAGAGCATGCTACGACAAAGATACCCTAGTTCTTACCGAAAATGGCTGGAAACTCCACAACGCGGTCAAGCTCCAAGAACGTATCATGGTCTACGACCCCGTCACTAACTCGATGTGGTATGAAGTGCCCGGCCAACTGCTGGCATTCGAATACGACGGCCAGATGGTTCGTTTCAGGAGTACGCTCGTGGACATACTGGTAACCCCTAATCACAGGATGCTGTACAAGTCTTCCAGCCGAAATCTGGACAAACTTCCATGGAAGATTGGATTAGCGAAAGATCTCGTTGGAAAGCGCGTGAATCTACCAGGAACTGCTTACTGGGAAGGAGGAGAAGATATCGAGTATGTTGAGGTTCCTGAGTTCTGGAATAAGAACGGCTCGATTGGGCCAACTTTACTCCATGAGGTAAGAATTCGCATCGCGACATGGTTGCGACTGGCCGGATATTATCTGTCCGAGGGTGGAATGGATACTACGAACCGATACCTGTTCACATTGTCTCAAGCCAAGAGACACAAAGAAGTGGTCGACGAAATACGTAGTACTCTCGCTTGCCTACCATTTCACAGCTTCGAATACTTGGACGAGGACGAAGGGTCAATTCGGTGGAATGTATACGGGAAACAACTCTGTGAATTCGTCGTGAGCTGTTTTGGCGAGGGTAGCACAGCCAAGTTCATTTCTGCCAAGTTCAAGAATCTCCCGCCCAGGCACCTGAAGTCCCTACTTCAGCCAATGCTCAAAGGAGATGGCACAAAGAAAGCTGAGCGCTTTATCAGGCTCACAACTACTTCCAAGCAGCTGGCGTACGATGTCGCTGAAATCGCAGCCAAGATTGGATTATCAACGAACATTCGCACGGCCTATGAAGCTCACGGGAACCGTTCCACCTGTTACAGTGTATCGTTTCCACTTGCCCGATACAGGGGTCTACAAAAGTCGGGGATTACGACACCGTACTACAAAGGCCCGGTTTATTGTTTCAGTGTGAGCACGGGTTTTTACGTGACCATGAGGAACGGTAAGATTGCTTTTCAGGGCAACACCTTCATCGCAGCAGCAAAAAGAGGCTTCAAGGGCGGCTCGGGGTCGGGCACCGGTGGTAAAGAATCGGAGAGAAGTTCGAAGCCCAAGAATGCTTACTTCCTTGGCGGGGGCGACGAGATGGCATTCAAGATAGAGAAAGGAGGTGTATTACTGTTCACCTTCGGAGGGAAGGTGCAGACGGAAGAAGAATTCGACAAGAGAATTAGGAAAAGGTTCGGGGACAAGTTCCCAGAGGCGTGGAATGAGGCCCTGGCATACGTAAAGAAGTTTGACAAGAACACCCTTCTGTCGGCTGAAGATTTCTTCCGAGACGTCTACAGGCCGGTTAGGGACGTGTGGGCAGAGAAATGGTCCGCTGCCTCAGATCAGGCGTAGCGCTGCTGCCTGAGCCAGGAGTGAATCGCCAGCGAGGCGACAGCTTCCATCGTCGTATTCCTCTCCTCGGCCGCCCTCCTCAGCCCGTCGGCCACCCTCGGGTCCAGCAGGATCTCCAACTTCACGGCGTGCAGGTACGAGACCTCGTTCTTGATGTCCTCCACGGGCCTCTGGGGCGCCATCATGAAGTGACTCACGACATTCTCCGCCTCCGGGGTGGGCAGGGGGGCTATGGTCTCCGCCAGCTCCTTCAGCTGGGTCGCCCTCTCCCTCTTGGGGAGCTCCTGGACCGTTGGCGCCTCCTCCGCCCTGTGAAGGAAGGTAGCATGCTTGACAGGGAGCACCCCCTCCTTCCTCTCCCTGGGGAGTGGTGCCTGCTTGACAGCTATGTCCGCCCTGGACTCCTTGCGGATGTTCCTGACCGCCTCAACCGCGCTTATCCTGTCTTCGACGTATCTTCTCGACTTTCCGATGGCCCTGGCGATCTGCTCCGAGGACCCATAGGCACGAGGGTTCACTTTCCTCAGGGCGACGATGGCGTCATACTCCTCTTCGGGCTCGATGTCCCTCCTCTGGATGTTTTCCACGAGGGAAACTATGATCGCTTCCTCGTCGGTCATGGGTCTGACTATGGCAGGCACCCTCTTCAGCCCCGCGATCTTGGCCGCCTCGAACCTCCTCGAGCCGATTACGAGCTCGTACCTCCCTCCTATGGGCCTGGCTAGCAATGGCTCAAGGATCCCCTTCTCTCTGACCGAATCCACGAGGTCACCCACGTCGCCTGGGCTCTTCCTGACGTTTGTCTTACCAATGAAGAGCTTGGACATTTCGATTGACATTATCGCCCCTGTCTGCTCCTTCCACCCCTGTTGTGCGGATGTGAACTTTGGCAAGTTTCAGCCATATCAGCTACAAGGCGATTCTTAAGACTATCCGCGCCCGGCGGAACGGCTCCCGGAAAGTCAGCCGACCCTTATTTTGGCCCTGTAGGCGTCCAGGTCGAGGAACCCATGGCCGCTGATGTTGGCCAATATGCACTTCTCTTCTCCCGCCGACTCGGCTTTATTCGCCTCGTCCATAGCCGCCCTTACCGCATGGGCGGACTCCCCCGCAATCAACCACCCCTCTGTCTCAAGGAATGTCTTCGCCGCCTCAAAGACGAGCTCCTCGTCGCTCGGATACGCTACTGCCCTGACATACCCTTTGTTCCGCAGAGCACTGATTATGGGGGCGGCCGCATGATATCTCAGACCGTCGGACTTGATGGGAGTCATCGCAGTATCGTGACCCAGCGTGTACATCATCATCAGCGGGGTGTGACCTGCGGTGTCCCCGAAATCGTACCTGTACTGGCCTCTGACGAGATTGGGGGCGGCCTCCGACTGGGACGCGAGGAACTCACACTCTCTCTTCTTCTGCAGGACTTCCCCCATGAACGGGAGCGCGATCCCTCCGAAATTCGACCCTCCCCCGAGGCAGCCTATGACAAGGTCTGGGGAATCATCTGCTTTCTCGAACTGTTTGATGCACTCCAGCCCTATGACAGACTGATGCAGGAGGACGTGGTTTAGCACCGACCCCAAGCAGTAGACCCTCTCCTCTCCAAGGTCCGTGAACTCGAGCCCTTCTGAGACGGCAATGCCGAGGGAGCCGGGATGCCTGGGGTCGACCTTAAGCAGCTTCCTCCCGAACGCTGTCTGGTCGCTGGGTGAAGCGTAGACCTTTGCCCCATACATCTGCATGAGGAGTTTCCTATCTGTTTTCCAGTCGAATACCGCCCTCACCCAGAAGACAACCGTCTTCAGGCCGAGAAGGGACGAAGCATACGTCAGCGCTGTCCCCCACTGACCCGCCCCCGTCTCGGTCACGAGCGTCTCTTTCCCCTCCCTAGCTGCATAGTATGCCTGGGCGATGGCCGTGTTCACCTTGTGGGACCCCGTGGGGCTAAGGTCCTCGCGCTTGTAGTAGATCCTGACCTTACTTAGCCCAAGCCTCTGCTCCAGACGTTTCGCCCTGTAGAGCGGCCTTGGCCTCCCGGCATGAATGTAGAGCCCCCTGACCTCCTCTGGAATGTCGATCCATCGCGACGTCGACATCTCTTGGCGCAGGCACTCCCCGACCAGCCGTTTCTTCAGAGCCTCCATCCTCGACTCGCCGTCCCCTGGTTCCTTCGGGGGTGGCAGTCCTCCGGGTATGTCGGGCACGACATTGTACCACTTAGTTGGAAGCTCGTCCGGAGTGAGCACTATCTGATCGGGTTCCATGAACTTCGAATGCACACATTTGTACATAAGACCTCCGCCGAACGACTTAGGGTTCCCCCGAATTTCGGTCAAGGTTTATACTCCGAGGCTGCCCTAAAACAAGACGTGCTCACCCAGGATCAGATGCAGAAGCTCAAAGAGAAGCTGAACCGAGAGTCCGTCAACGTCTGCTTCAACAAGGGTACTGAGGCTCCCTTTACAGGTAAGTACTGGGACAACCACGAGGAGGGTACCTACTCGTGCGTAGTCTGCGGCACCCCGCTGTTCAGCTCTGACACGAAGTTTGAGTCAGGCACAGGGTGGCCAAGTTTCTTTCAGCCAGTCTCGAAGGGCATCGTAAGAGAGGATACAGACCGAAGCTTCGGCATGGTCAGGACAGAGGTCAGCTGTGGTAACTGCGGTGTTCACCTAGGTCACGTCTTCGACGATGGGCCCAGGCCTACTGGGCTGAGGTACTGCATCAACTCGGCTGCCCTGGACTTCAAAAAGGGCTAGGCAGGGCAGGCGGGACCCACCCTTGTATCGTCTCATGATGCTCCCGAGACCCCTTGTTAAACCCCCAAGGAGAGGAGGCTCATCCGTCGTCCGCCCAACCTCTCTCATGCGGCTTAACTTTGGTTAACCAAAAAGGGGCGCCGAATTGACAGCATACCCCTTAGGGGGCCTCAGGCGGCCTTGGTTCTGATTCCTTTGTCATCCCATGGCCTCAGCGGCGCCTCCACCAGGCTTTCAGTCGCCTCGCTGAGGGGTTCCGGGGTGCTCCGGCCAAAGACACTCGTCACTCGCAAGGACACTAAACCAGTCTTCATGGTTTCCCAGGTGCCCCACAAGAAGCAGAGGTACGAGACGGTGGGGGACTGGATACCTGGCAGGCCGGCGCAGATCAGGGTAAGCAAGATGAAGGACCAGAGGTACGTCTTCCTGGTGGCGCTTCACGAGATGATCGAATATGAGCTCTGCAAGATGCATGGCATCACAGACAGAGAGGTGGTGGCCTTCGATGTCAACTTCGAGGCCGAGCGCCGGATGAACCTACATCCCCTAGACGCCGAGCCTGGAAACCACCCAAAGGCACCATACAGGAACGAGCACGAGTTCGCAACCATGATCGAGATGATGGTTGCCCATAAACTTGGGGTCAGTTGGTCCGATTATGAGAAGACCGTTCTCTCCCTCGGCCCCAAACCGAAGAAGATGACCATTCGTCCTCAGGCCAGGCATATCCGATAGGGAACTGCGTCCTCAAAAATTCCGCAGCGCGGCCGACAAGTTCCCGGCGTATGTCGGTGAGTTTAAATGAGTTCCAGCGGGTCGGAAGCCGAATGGCAGTCACCTCTGACGCTGCTTCGATGCTGGGCGCCGTCCCCTTCTTCTCCGGCCTTGACGAGAAGAAAAGGAAGTCGCTGGTGTCTCAGGGGAGGGAGATGTCATACAAGGCCGGAGATTTCATTGTGCGCGAAGGGGCCATGGGGGTTGGCTTCTACCTGATTCTCGACGGGAAGGCCGAAGTCCGCAAGGGGGACAGAACCCTCGCTACCCTGGAGAAAGGACAGTTCTTCGGGGAGATGTCGCTCATCGACGAGCTGCCACGATCTGCAGACGTAGTCGCTCTTTCCTTGACCAAGTGCTGGGCGCTGACGTCCTGGGCGTTCGCTGGCCTGGTTAAGACAAACCCAGAGGTAGCCCTGCAAATGCTAAAGGAAATGGTGAAAAGACTCAGGGCAGCCCAGAGCTCCCCCACCTCCTGAGCTCGCACCCGACGGTACATTCTAGTGTGGGAAATTGAAGATCGGTCTGAGCACTTGGTCACTGCTGGGACTTGACGTAGCCTCCTCCGTCCGTGCAATCGGCGACGCTGGGTTCGATTACGTTGAGCTCTGGGGTGACGCTCCTCACGCGCTTCTTGGCTGGGTCGACGAACATGCCCTGAGGGAAGCGCTCTCCTCCTATCAAATGACCATCACCATGCATGCGCCCTTCACAGACCTCAACCCAGCTAATCCCTTCCAACCTGTGAGGAGTGCGGTTGAGAGGGCCTTGGAGGAGTTCGTCAGATTCGGCGACTCCTTGGGGGCGAAGGTGATTACAGTCCACCCTGGGAGCGTTCACAACGAGGCGATGGTACCCGCCTCGGCGGCAAGCGCTGCTTCCATCCTTCGAGCAATGGTAAGGGTTGCAGACGGGAGGCTAGCCATAAGCGTGGAGAACCAGACCAGGAGCAAGTCGAGATATTACTATCCGCTCGGGTCCACGGCCGACTCTCTGAGGGAACTCCTGGAGGCAGTCGAGGGGCTCAGGTTCACACTTGACACCGGGCACGCCCACGCAAGTTCCCAAGTCTTAGCCGATTTTATCCAAATGGCGGGCCACCGGCTCGTAGAGGTGCACCTGAGTGACAACACCGGCGCGCGGGATGCCCACCTTGTTCCGGGCGAGGGGACGGCGAACCTCATGGAACTCATGGAGAAGTTGTCCGGCTCTGAGGTCCTAGTCTGCCTCGAGCTCAATCCACATCTCTATGCCCCCCAGCAGGTTCTCACTGCGGCGGCCTCATTCAAAGCCAGCGTGTGATGCAGAGAAGAAGGCCGCAGTCCCAAACGGAGTTCATTGCAGTTCTGGGGGCGGCTCTGGACGTAGGCTGCACATACTCCCTGTCGAAGGCCGTATGGTCGTCGACGAACTTGGGCTCCTAATCAATCCGGTCCGTCGGCTTCAGAAAGGGGGACGGATGGGAGGGAGGGGCTCCCGGGGTCCTCCCGGCTGAGGGAAGCTGGGTTCCCTCGGGAACGACGCCATCTACATCTCCGCCTCCCTTGGAGTGACCTTCAGGTCGGCGACCTTTTCCGCCCTCAGAATCCGGAGGGTGGTTGTCTTGCCCACGACATCCCCTGAGAGCGCCTTGTGTAGCTCGTATTCGTCGGCCGCCTGCGCATCCCCAAGCCTTAGGATGATGTCACCTAGGGATACTCCAGCGGCCCTTGCGGGCGACTCAGCATCGACTGACCTAACGAGGAGCCCTTGCTCCTGGTTGACTTCGGGAGACCTGGCTAGCTCTTCAGGTAGCTCGACGGGTTCGACTACGACCCCGAGGAAACCTTTCTTGACACGACCGTCCTTTGAGATCTTGCCAACGGTTTCCTTCAGCGAGTCTACGGAAACAGCCACTCCCCTGCCGGCGAAGAAGGCCACGTTCATTCCCAGCAAGTTCCCCGATGCATCCACGAGGGGCCCTCCTGAGTAGCCAGGGTTCAGCTTCGCGTCCGAGACGACGGCGTCCTCTATCATGACCCCCCAGAAGCCGCGCATGCTCCTTCGGTGGCTCGTTATGATGCCGGACGTGGCGGAAACCTTCTTGCCTGATGTGTTCGCCAGGGCCAGGACGAACTGTCCCACCCTGATGCCGTCCGCGCTCCCTACCCTTGCAGGGGTCAGCCCTGATGCGTCCACCTTGAGGAGGGCTATGTCGGTGTACGGATCCCTCCCGACTACCTTTGCCTCAACTTCCTTACCGTCGTTCAGCGCGACCGTTGGTCCCGTCGAGT
>Ga0187782_10000749_pt1 | contig 22691 bp, 26 predicted proteins | sample 0715_SJ02_MP15_2_FD_132454 | JGI IMG/M metagenome (GOLD analysis project Ga0187782, IMG submission 132454) | Tropical peat soil microbial communities from peatlands in Department of Meta, Colombia - 0715_SJ02_MP15_20_MG | ecosystem: Environmental > Terrestrial > Soil > Wetlands > Peat | place... | reverse complement strand
GCCCGAATAGCACCTTCTTGGTCGGCGCAATCTGGCCGCTCGGCTTGGCACTGTCGTGCTTCCGTACGTTGTCCCACTACGCCTTCGTGAGCTGTGCACCCTTGATCAGCGTGTAGCCCTGCGAGACCAAGTTCATGTTGGCTTCTGGATCGCTGGGATCCCAGATGGCGCGCTTGGTGCCGTACTTGAGATCGAGCGCGCGCTTCACTGCATCCGGTGATGCATCTTTGTCGGCGAGCGCTTCATTCACGAACGTCGTACCGGCATCTTCCTCGCTGAGCTGCGCGTGCAGATGGTTCACGACGAGCGTACGGATCTCGCGCAGGTATGCGGGCGTGACGTTGTCGCGGTCCATGTTGAGCGGGACCTTCTGGAACACGTTTACGTGCCACTTGTCGCCAGTCTCAACGACGGGAACGCCCAGCTCGTACAACATGGCCGTCTCACCAGCGAGCGGCTCATAGACGCTAACTTGGCACTTACGCGCCGAGCGCTTGAGGATACCTTCCTCGTCTGCGATTTCGGTTGGCAGCGTCGCCTCGAACGTGTCGATAGGCTGACGGTCGGCGATCACTTCGCCATCGATCGTGATGGTGATCCCGTTTGGCGGAATGACCTTGCGCAGCTCGATCTTGATCTCGGCCAGTTCGGCACGCGTGATTCGCGCCAAGCCAGTGAACTCGCTCCCGCGCTCGCGCCGCTCGCGCATCGTCGTCCGCCCGCGGTGATCGAACATGACCGCAGCCGTCGTCGTGACGATCGTGGCCTCGTCGCATAGAGCCAACACCAGCTTCTCGCCGAGATTGAACCTCCCACGCTTTTCAGCATTGCCCTTGCGGTTGCTCTCCGCGAACAGCGTCCACGCATGGCGTAGGTCCGCAAATCCGTCCGGCGCGTCATCCCGCACGGTAACCCAAACCTTGGGAACGTTGTCTTCTGGGACGAACGTGACCTCGACTTTGGTGGTGCCGTCGGCATCGCAGGCATTCGAGATCAGCTCGTGGATAAGCGCAACCTTGCCGTGGCCGCCACCGCTACCACCGCCACGACGCTCGATCAACTTCGACAAGCCCTTGCGGTCGACATCGAACCAGTTGTTAAGCGGTGCGGTCATGATGAGAGGTTCCTTTCCTACTAGAACGTGCGACCTGGTGGAGTTATTTCACTTGTCAAGAGTACCAGTGTTACCGCGCGCTTCCTCGTCATCTTCATCCGTCGAGTCGTGGTCGAAGCGCGGTGACAGCTCGTTGGCGTCCAGCATAGCGCGCACGTCGTCATGGCTCATGTATTTGAGCGCGGCCACGAGGAGATCGTGATCGCTGACGAGCCCATCTTCGACGAGCGTGAGCGCGTAGTCACGCGGATCACAACGAAACAGATCCTTGTTCATGTGAAGGTCCCTTTTTACTCTAGAACGCGCTACCAGCGAGGTTATTCCACTTGTCAAGAGTACCAGTAGTTCGCTTCATGCTCATAAGACGCGCGCCGGCTGTGGATCTGACACCTCGCCCGCAGCTTTGGTGCGTCCACGCTCTTCGACCAGGTGACTGTGAAAGGCGCTCTCGTTCATTTTCATCTCGACAAGCATGACGAGCGCAGCGAGTTCATCGACCAGAAAACCGTTAGGCTTTCCGATTGCCGTATTGAGCGCGATTTTTCGCTCCAGCCACTGGCAGCGTTTTGCGAGCGCCCGCAGAGCACTGCTCGGGCTCGGTTTCTTGTAGCCACGCAGGCTCTCGCAGTAGTGATCTTCTGGAAAAGAACGCACAGCTACATCCTTTCTGCGATCATGCGATCGCGCATTGAGACTGTTCATCTACGAGCTACAGCGCCGTCGCGACCTCCTCGCTCTCTTTGGCTTCCTTAGCCCTCGCCTTCCTTTCTTTCTTGGCACGCTGTTCGGTCTTCATAAGCGCGTGAAGCTCGTCGAGCTTGCCGATCAGTCGTGGATCGACTCCGTCGTCACCGAGGATGAGCTTGGCCATCTCTTCGGCGCCTTCGTAAAAGGCCATGGTCTTCTCGCTCGCATTCGGGTGCGACATGTTCTGCAGATGCTCCAGAAGCCGCCGCTGAGTCTTCTTGTCGGTGATGCCAGTGACGCGCGCGACGCCAGCATTCTTCGACGCGAGTTGAGCTGCACGGCGCGACGTACGGCCATTCGACGTGTTCGCGAGCATCTCTTCGAGCGCCTTCTTCTGCTGCTCGGGCTCTTTGATGCGTGCGAGGGTCGCGCCCGCCGTCTGCGAGATCTTGCCGCTCTCGACGGCCTTCTTCGTGGCCGTTATTGCGTGGTCCTCGTAAGCGAGCCAACCCTTGAGCGTGGACACGCCAACGTTGAAATCGATAGCGCAGTCTTCGAGTGACACGCCTTGATTCATCCGGCGCTTGAGCTTTTCGATCTTCGCGAGCACGTCATCATCTCGACGGCCTTCGTTTTCGCGAATGATCGCACCTGCAAGACCGACGAGGCCATCGCGTTTCACCTTGCAGTCGATCTTGATCAGAGGCTCGCCCGCCGACTTGCGCAGCTTGTTGGCTGCACGGGCAGCGCGCACGCGCGACTTGCCAGCGATCACCGTCGCGATGCCGTCGATCTTGGCGATGAGAATCGGCGTATCGACACCGTGCGTCTTGATGTTCAAGATGAACGCCTCTTCTAGAACCTCCAGGATGCGCTTGTCCCAAAGGACGTGCTCTTCGCCGTCATCGGTATCGAGTGGCCCGCGCTCTTCTGTGGGCAGCTTCTTGCCGCCGATGATCCGTAGTTCGAGCGGATCGACCGTCCACATCGTGTTACGCGCAAAATCGAACGCCTTCTTGGAACCTTTCTTGCCGCTCATGTCTCCCTAGCTCCCAGTTTTTCGTGTGGATCGCTCCTGCGATCGTTTCTAACAAGTCAAGAGTTGGATGGCAACGTTTATTCCGAGAAATTGCCCGAGAGAGATCGTCTACAGGTGCTCGCCTTGCAGCTCGCTCTCCGCGAATACCGTGATGATGCCGCGATCTGCGGCTATGACTGCAATGCCGTCGATCGCGCGCAACGCCTTACCGACTTCAGGGGCTACCGAATCGAACATCTCCTGAAACGTTGCGCGATCTGCGAGCCCGCGCGCCCACGGGACTTCACCGCGTGCACGAATCGCGTCCCAGTCGTGACCAGGCATGAGCAGGTCTGCGAGCTTGGCACCGTTCGGATCGTCGACGCACAACATAACGATCGTCCATCGCGTTCCATCGTCGCCGTGCGGATCATGGATCCGGCCGGCAAAGTGCCGAACGCGATCACGCATTTCTGGAACACCGCTGATCAGACGGCGAAGGTTCTCGCGTTCGACTGCTTGCATGACTGCCAAGGCATCTGGGTCATCGAGAACGAGCTGTCCATCGATCTCGCGAATGATGGCGCGAGGGCGGTCTGTCATAACGTCTCCTTCTGGGTTTTCTTAGCGCCTACGGCGCTGCTGGCTCGTCTGGCTCGTCACTTGCCTGGACGGCGATATCCGCTGATCGCGAATTCTGCGTTGGGAAGATCTACGTGTGCAGGGATCGCAAATGGATCGTGCTGTTGATAGAGCCACGTCAAAAACGGCTCGAACATCGGGCACACCCAAACTCGATGCTTATCGAGGTCTGCCTTTGCATACCCGCCCAGACAAAAGATCGCACCTTCACCTGTTTGAAGATCGAGCACGAGCAAATGCTTGGATGACCAGCCACGACCGCGAATCAACGGACGTTGATCGATCACCGAGCGATACTCCAGCTCGCTGTCGAAGGCGCCGAGTAGAAACTTTCCCCAATTGCGTTCACCGTTCGTGACTTCGACGAGCTTGGTCTTCATGTCAAGCAGCCACCTTGGTCGTACAGCGCAGAGCTTCGCGAATCAGAACGTCGAGTGTCGCACTCGCTGGCAACTTCCCGCGAGCTTGATCGACGGCGGTTTCAGCTGCACGCGATTTGAAGCCCATCGTAGTCAGTGCCGTGACCGCATCAGCGCGTAACGAAGTCAGCGGTTCGCTTGGCTTGCTCGGATCTGTATTGTGCGTGCGCGTCGCGCTAGCCTTCGACAATACGCTTGCTCGATCGGATCTCGATCGAGACATGCACCCGTAGCGAATACGGTCCGCAGTTGCATTCGCGATTACGCCGATACCTGCTGCGGCAGCGCCTATGAGGATGTAGAGAATGGGCATCATTTTGTTTCGGACACCGTCCGCCCGACGGTCTTCACGGGCACCTTCCTACCCATGCGACGCTCAGCCTAGGCCGACTATTTCACTTGTCAAGAGTAAGTTGCCCAAACGTGCGTCAGCCCTTGGCCTTCTTGGCTTTCTTGTACGGAGCCTTGGGCGACAGCGGTAGCTCCTGCTGTGCAGGACCGGTACCTGTCACCAACTCGACCTCGGGCGCCTTCGGCGCTGTTGGCTCAGTCTTCGCGGGCGTCGACACTTCGGTGCTGTTGGCAGCTTGCGCTCGTGGCTCATTGAGCTTGCGCTGCACAACTAGATCGAAGAGCCCACTCGACCGGAGCCGGATCTTGATCTGAAAGCTGTCTTTCTTGCCGAGCGCTTTTTGCACTTTCGTACGAGCTTCGGTGGCAGCTTCGTACGAAGCAAGATTGAGCACGCAGTGCTCGGTAGCGCGCTCCCAGTGTTGAACGTTCGTAGACGTGTCAGGCGTGTCGATCATGTAGCTCTTGGTTTCCTTGTTAGCGGTAAGTGCGTTGGTTGGGAAGGAGTTCCACCTTGTACATGCCTTCGCATGCACCTTCGTGTCGTCGTGGACGGCGGCAACTGATGTAGCAGCTCAGGGCGCTCTCGTTAGGCCAAGGAGCTACATACTTGCCGCAGATCGGATCGTCATCGGTTCTCAGTGCAAGATCCGGCAATCGCATTAGGCGAACGCGCTGAAACGCGTATCCTCCAAACTGCGGCTCGTAGATATGCACATCGGGCTCGCAGATGAAGCAACGCAACTTGGCTTCTTCGATTTCGCGAATTGCCTTACACGTCGGGCAGCGCGGCTCGCGTTTGAAGCGCAGCTTGGCTAGACGTTCTGCGCGAGCGTTTTCGCGTTGGATGGCACCATCGTAATCTAGTAGCTCTTCACGGGTTGCATCGACCGCGAACTTCCAAAGCCATGAACTGCCTGCTACGTAGAGTCGTGGTGGAAGATACAGCTGCTTGTTGAGATCGCGAACTTCGTCCAGCGGTCTACCTGGCATGTCGACCGCGCAGGTTCGGTCACCGCGACGGAGTTGAAACCCGTAGCGACCATTCTCGTCCCATGCAGGGACACGACGTGCGTGCACACGTGGTCTATGCATGTCCAAGTCATGCACGAAGACTTTGATGTTCTCCTGTGCGTCACGTAGTAGCGGCTCGGGAACAGGCCCAGTACCGAGATTGACACCGAAGTAGGTCACGTAGTTCACACGAGCCTGCGGCGCAGCTCTTGACAAGTCAAGAGCGGGTTAGCATGGATCGACGGTCCTAGATGCGTGGCTCGGTCGCCATCCGACCTTGCAAACAAGATCGAATCTCTATCTTGACGGCCATCTTTGGACCACGTAGTATTCCTCCAGTCACGGCGATCCACATGTTGACCAGGTCCTCCATATCGACCCAACGGCCCACCAAAGGCGCAGATCTGCGTCTCGGGTGGGTATGGTGCGTCGGCGATAGAGGCGTGGAATATGCCGCCGGCACGTGCCCAACATTCTTCGCCATTCCGGCGAACCCGATGGGTACCAAGCGCGGTCAGCACAATCCCCGGAGGGCTCCCAACACGTAACCTAGGCTGAAACAAGAGCCAAACGTTTTGGGAGCCGCCGGAGGAAGAAACCTCGGCGGCTCTCGGCGTTTTGGGAGTGCGGCAACTTGGCGAAGCAAGCTGGCTGTAAACCAGTCGTGCGATGAGCACTTGGTGGTTCGACTCCATCCACTCCCACGAACGAAGCAAAGGAGAATTCATGAAGCTCAAACGGATGTCGATGGATCCACGGGATCGTGGTGAAACGGCATCATACTCGACTTTTAATCGATGAGTTGAGGGTTCGAATCCCTCCGATCCCACCAACGATCGGGCTTCGTCCAACGGCAGGACATGCGTCTCTGGAACGCAGAATGAACGTTCGAATCGTTCAGCCCGAACTGTACGTTGACTGCATCGCACGTGAATTGACGGTTCCCGAGCAAGGCTCACAGCGAACGACAGCAACACGGCGACGGCGGGACGACTGACAAACGAATAGTTGACGACGATGAGAGCGAGCGTGGCTTGTGCACGCTCGCAATGCGCCCAGACAGCTTGCGTGGTGCAAGCGCCTGCCTGAAGAGCAGGAGAAGATCGTTCGACTCGATCTCTGGGCACGTATCGGAGCTAAGCCGCGTGGGCGGCACTTGATATGGGATCAAGCCAAGAAACCAACACGAACCCTCGCGATCTCACGATCGCATCCGCTTTGTGTTTACACGCATAGGTTGGTTCGACTCCAACAGCTCCGACTGTTTTTTGTTTCAGCCCGAAAAGCCGCTGGTGCGGCACTTCTCTCCAAAGAAGAAATTCCCAGCCTCGGTCCTCGTTGCGCTCGCGCGACACCCTTCGAGGCTCACAAGCTAGGTCGGTTCAATTCCGGCTTCGGGCTCTGATACTTCTTTTGCCGGAAACGCCGCGCGGTGCGGCACTTCGCTATCAACGAAGCAATTCCCAGCCTCGGTCCTCGTTGCGTTCGCGCGACACCCTTCGAGGCTCACAAGCATGCTGGGTTCGACTCCCAGTTCCGGCGCCTTCAAGGGTCGCTAGTGTCAATGCAGCACACCGGTCTCTTAAACCGTGCGGTCAGGGTTCAAGTCCCTGGCGACCCACGCCTCTTCCAGATTCCGACGATTGTAGCTGGAATCAGGAGGATCAAGAACAGTATGATGTCGCGGAGCCGCCAGCCATCAGCGAAGTCACTCATGTAACAGAAATCGCTTGGTGCCGTGTTTCGTGACGAACTTTTTCGAGGTGTAGCGAAGTTGGTATCGCACCTGCTTTGGGAGCAGGGGATCGCGTGTTCGAGTCACGCCACCTCGACGAGAAACATGGGCGCCCGAGGGCCCTGCCAGCACTAGCTGGTAAACGATGAAGCGCGGCGCCGCGCTGAGACGACCGGGAACTTTGCGGGTGAGGCCGCTAGGTGCGGCACCTTTCTGCCAAGAAGGATCAGGCGGGTTCGAATCCCGTCGCCCGCTCGTCTTGGTCACGTGTCTCAACACATTGGGAGCTGCCCTCTTAGTGCAGCCGAGTATTCACACAAACGCTAACGTGACCAACTGCCCTTGCAGCACGATGGCCGTGCATCGGTTTCGTAAACCGGAGGTTCGAGTTCAATTCTCGACGAGGGCTCGACCGACTCGCCCGTATAGCTCAGCTGGCAGAGCACAAGTTTTGTAAACTTGGGGTCACAGGTTCAATCCCTGTTGCGGGCTCGAAGTCATTCCAGGGTCGCCAAGTGGTATGGCCCACGGCTGTTAACCGTGCGAGGGAAACCTCATCGCTGGTTCGAATCCAGCCCCTGGAGCTAGCTCTTCAACAAGATCACGTTGACGCTGCCGCCGCCACCCTTCACAGGGCCTTGGAACTGGCAAGGCACATCTGGCTTGTACTGCGTGCCCTTCTTGCAGCCCTCTGTACCCTTCGAGATTCCGCATTGCGGATTCTGACGTGCCACGCAGATGTCGCAGCCATATGGGTACACACCGAAGACTTTCTCGTTACCGGTCTTGCCGTTGGGCGGACCGATCTTTTGCGTAACCTGCTGTCCACCTGATGCGGTGTAGTCGATCTCGACCTTGTTCGAGTACCCGTCGACGAGGCTGACATCGTAGATGTCATACCAGTTCGGATTGTTCACGTTCAGCTCGGCTTTGGTCATGTTGCACGTGACAGGGCTACCGAACGCGAGCGTGACGTTAAGGTAGTTGCCGGCTTTGCCGTTCGTCGGCAGTAGCTGTACGCTGTTCAACACGAAGTTACAGTTGAGCGGGCCAGTCTTCGTACAGAAGCTCGCCCAGTCGTCTGGCTTGACCTTGGAGTCCGAACCGAAGTTGAAGTAGACAGTGGTCGGTGCTTGCTGGTTTGTCAGCGTCACAGTAGTGCCGCTGTTGGAGCTAGCATCCGAGCCAACACCAGCGTCGCTGACTTTGACACTGACGTTGGTGCTGACACTGGAGCTAGAGCCAGAGCCAGAGTCTGGACTTGCATCGGAGCCAGCGCTAGAACCGGAGCTTGGAGAGCCAGAGCCAGACCCAGAGCCAGAACCCGAGCCAGAGCCGGAGGGTGCTGGCGGTGTTGATGATTTGCAGGCCACAAACAGTGCCAGAATGATGAGTGTTCGGATATTGTGCATTCGCGCTATATACCACGCGGGTGAGGCCGACTGGTGAGGCAGGTGCCTTCCAAGCATCTACATGCGAGTTCGATTCTCGTCACCCGCTCCAACAAGCACGCGTAGATCAGTGGCAGATCGCCTGCTCGACACGCAGGAGCCCGCAAGTTCGAGTCTTGCCGCGTGCACTGCAAGCCCGAAATCGTAGCCTCGTGTTTCGGATTCGAGTTCAAAGCTCGGCAGGCGGTTCAGCCGCAAACGAGGCCCATGTCGTGTTCGTCTAGTGGCCTAGGACTCCGGTCTCTCCAACCGGCAACGCGGGTCCGATTCCCGCACACGACGCTGCCGCTCATTTTGAATGGTAACGACTCCGTCTTCTAACGGAATTAGGATACGACGCTACGAACGTCGTGATGGCAGGTTCAAATCCTCCCGGAGTCACTAGCGGCCCGTGCGCACGTGGGCGGCTTGCGGTAGTGTCCCACCACTACCGCGATGACCGGTGCGCGCGAGCCCCATTTTACCTCGATGGCCCGCTTCCAAGATGGGTGATAGCCAGGCCGCCTGTTGGCACTACGCACGGAGCGTAAAGCAACCGACGTCAGGTCAGGTCGTCGAGGGACTTTCCTAGGACGCGCGAGATGGTCTCGGCACGATCTCCAAAGTCGTTGCGACAGCGTTCGATTCGCTGGCGTCCTGCGATGCGTTCGTGACTGGGTCGAAGAAACGATCATGACTAGCTACTTTCATGAGCGCATCAAACTTACGCTGCGTGCGCGCGAGAGCGCTGCCCTATCGAGGAGCAGTCCAGGAGGTGCACCTCCCTTTCGACGGGTGTCATGGTGAGAACCCATGGCGCGGCACCGTTTCCATGGCGAGCAGATCACCTGGCGGTGATGTCGGTTTCATATGCCGGACGCGGAGAGTTCGATCCTCTCGCTCGCTACTACTAATGACCTACTAGTTGCTACTGAATTAGTAGGTCGTTCGACGAGGCGTGGCTCAACCTGGTTAGAGCGCCGCGTTCGGGACGCGGAGACTGGTGGTTCGAATCCACTCGCCTCGACAAAGATGCCCGTGTAGCTCAGTGGCAGAGCGGTTGTCCTACAAACAACGGGTCGGCGGTTCAAGTCCGTCCACGGGTACAAATGTCTCGCTAGCACAACGGTTAGTGCAGTCGCCCGATAAGCGACCGATGAAGGTTCGATTCCTTCGCGAGACACGATCGCCTGTCGCCTAACGGCTAAGGCCCGTGCCTTATAAGCGCGTGATCCGAGTTCGATTCTCGGCGGGCGGACGAGATGATATGGTACCTATGGTGTAATGGCTGCACGTCTGACTGTGAATCAGAAAGTCTTCGGTTCAACCCCGAGTAGGTACCCCATAAGCGCGAGCGATCTTCATTGGCTCGCAGGTTGGCTTGAAGGTGAAGGCAGTTTCATGCTCTGGAAAAATAGTCCCGTAGTCGTTGGTGTTTCAACAGACGTTGATGTGGTGCAGCGCGTTGCAAAGCTTTTCCGAACGAAGTTGTTGTCATATCGATCACGACCAAAGACAAAGAATAAGCGTTACAAGCGCGTGTTTGTTGCTCGTATGAAAGGTCGCAGAGCAATCGCGCTAATGAGACGTTTACGTTCTTTGATGGGTCAACGCCGTCAGGTCCAAATAGACAAGGTCTTGTCTCGACATGCTCCGGTGCAGTACAGATTTGGCCCTAAAGAATTTCTCAAGATGCAGAAGTTTCTAGCCGCGGGCTGGACACATCAGGCCATAGCAGACCGCTTCAAAGTTACTCGCGCCCATGTGACGCACATGGCGAATGGGCGTATTCCAAAATGGCTTCAGCCTGTAGCGCAGCGGCAGCGCGCGCGGTCGGGGACCGCGAGGCCGCCGGTTCGATCCCGGCCAGGCTGACGAAAGGAGTGTCCAGTGTCAGATCCGCGCTGGACAAACGTCGTAGGATCAACGAAGGAGCACTAACGTCATGCAGCCGACACATAGGACCCTTGTCCTCTCTCAAAGCTACGAACCTGTCACGATCGTTTCGTGGCAGCGGGCGATCACGCTCCTCTTCCTCAACAAGGCAGAGGTGATCGAAGAGTACGATCGCAACATCAAGACGACGTCTATCGTCATCAAGATCCCTGCGGTCGTGCGGCTCCTGAACGCTTTCCGTCGGCACAAGAAAGCGGTCAAGTTCTCCCGCGTGAACATCTACGGACGGGACAAGTACAGTTGCCAGTACTGCGGCACCCGTTGTTCGATTAGCGAACTAACGTATGACCACGTGATCCCTCGTGCGCAAGGCGGCAAGACGGTGTGGTCGAACATCGTTACCTGTTGTGAAGCGTGCAATCGCAAGAAGGCGAACCGCACGCCAGAGCAAGCAGGCATGCGGCTCATCAAGACGCCTGTGCAGCCTACGGCAACACCGGTACTAGTAGTGGCGGTGAGCCGTGAGTCGGTACCGGACGCTTGGCACGACTATCTATACTGGACGTCCGAGCTAGAACACGACTGACACGCGAGCGCGCGGCAACGCGCTCGCACTGGTCCCGAAATCCTCTGGTGAGGATGCGCGGCTGTCTACCGCGATAGGCGAGTTCGATCCTCGTCGGGACCGCGATGGAATACGTCAGCACTTCGGGTCCGTCGTCTAAGTGGGAGGACGCAGCGTTCGCAATGCTGCAATGCGAGTTCGATTCTCGCCGGATCCACTAGCCCAACTGTGCCACGATCGTAGCCCATGTAGCGATGACGCTGCCTGCGGTCGTCACGCACTGGTACTCGCCGTAGATCGCTTCGGCATCCCGCTTGGCTTCGTTCATGTTGTTTTCGGGATTCGGGATTTGCGGATCTGACGCATTGCGGATGGAAACCCACGCGGGCGCCGACGCAACGCCTTCTAGTGCGAGCCCGAGCGTAGCGTCACCCATGTCGCAGCACTTGCCGAGCTGCTGCAACCCGAAGTGATCTGTCGAGTCATCAAATGCGAAGGTGTCGGTCGACACGACGTTGACGCCATGGGCTGGGTAGATCATCTGCGGGATTCGCGGCGTCTTGAGGAGGTCACCATTTGGCTTGAGTAGATCGTCCGTGATCAGCGATTGCATCCGAGCCAAGTTGAATGACATCGCCGACGTAGCGTAGGACGTCTGTGCGTACGGTTTGTCTTTCAACGCGCCTGTCAAGTCGAAGCGTGTCGCGGCAGCGATCACGACATCTCCGAGTAGCGTACTCGCACCGATACCGCCACCAGTACCAGTTGTGATCACGAGCTTTGGCTTGACCTGTTCAATCATCTGCTGCCAGAGCGCGACAAGTGGCACGTCCGGTCCGTCATAGGCCATGTGCAGACCGCTCTTGAGTACTACGGCAGAGATGCTGCCGATGCGGAACGGACAATAGAGCCCGAGCGTGTGGTAGTAGCGCACCATCTCGCGACTGTGATCGTTGAACGGCGCCCGCTTACCAGTGACCTTCGGGATGAAGGCTTCGACGTTGTTTCGATACTCATACCAATGTTCGAAGTTGCCGCCTGTCATGAGCTTGGCGAACGTTTGCGACTCACCGGATGTCCAAGTCACGACGAGGACATCGCTTTGTGGGAGCGGATCACTTGGCTTTGGGCGTTGGGTAGGTACAACGGCTTGTGGCCGAAGGTTCTCTGGCCATGGAACAGGGACAGCGTTGACAGTCTTTGCGACGTTTGGCGTCGTGAACTGTTGGTGATGTGGATCGTTCTTACGTAACCAAAGACCAAAATCTGATTCGCTTAGCATGATGGAACCTACCACGCTACTGGGCCCGTAGCTCAATGGGAGAGCGTTCGTCTGGCAGACGAAATATGCGCGTTCGATTCGCGTCGGGTCCACAAGTTCATCGGGTCCATAGCTCAATGGGAGAGCATCCGGCTTGCACCCGGAAGACGAAGAGTTCGAATCTCTCTGGATCCACGATCAGCGAAAACGTTCTTTACCTACGGCGTGATACTTCTTCGGTACACACACCAAAACAGCGTCGGCTAGCTGTTGCGCTTCGTAGGCGCCAGGCGAAGCCGACTCCCTAATACCGTGCCGATGGATCAGCCGTGCAAGTTTTTCGATTTTCTTCCAGTTGCAAGCACGTCGCTTCTTCATGGCGATAGTCTAACTGGTTTGCTGCCAAGGTGCCCGCGGCTCGGCACGCTCGCTTGGTATGCGAGAGGGCTCGGTTCGATTCCGAGTGGCAGCTCTGATCAGGGGTCGTCTAATGGTAAGACGCTGGCCTTTGGACCCAGCTATCGCGGTTCGAATCCGCGCCCCTGAACCAACGGCTGGATCGCCAAGTGGCAAGGCCTCCGTCTGCAAAACGGACATTCGCGAGTTCGATTCTCGCTCCAGCCTCTACGGCTCGCTCGACGATTCGGACTCGGGCCTTCTAAGCCTGGTGGCGTGGTTAAACTCCACGGCGAGCTACCAAGATCCCGTCGCCCAGCGGATAGGGCTCTCGTTTCCTAAACGAGTACGCGCAGGTTCGACTCCTGTCGGGATCACTGCTAAGCTGCCTTCAATGTTCCTTCGCACTTCACGGTTGATCACTAGCGTGCCGCTCGCGGCGGCGCCTAGTGAAAGGCACATCAGTGAAGAAGCGAGAGGACAGAAGAGATCGAACGATCCGCAAGGGTACACGCCGTCGTAAGGATCACCTTCAGCGTTCCCATCCCGATGGTGCTGTCGATTGCGTGTGCGAGCGCAGCGTCTGGCGCTTCGCGAAGCGCAAGGGCCTTGGTTGCGAGAAGTGCCGCGGTAGGAAGTTCGGCAACCCGAAGATCGGGACGGGTACCTGCACAGGGTGCGGCGCACAGCGGCCGTCGGTCACCGAGCGCATTCGCGGTAAACGCCTTGTGCGTGTATGGCTCTGCAGCACCAATGTAGATAACGAAGATCTGTAGACTCACTCATCGTCGTCAACTATCACGCCACCGTCCCACGGACGGGACACGAGTCTCCGAAGCTCGTTGGCTGAGGTTCAATTCCTCTCGGTGGCACTGCGCGCTCGTCGTCTAGCGGTCCAAGGACATCTGTCTTTCCAACAGAGAACGCGGGTTCGATTCCCGCCGAGCGTACCAATCAGCAAAACGGCTGAATGACATTCGCTGTCGGCGTCGACATCACTTCGACGATAACGCGCTCATCGAGTGGTCGAAACGTCCAGTGAACAGGGACTTCTTCACGTTCGAGATCTAAATCCATCTCGATGCCTTCAAGGCGATCGACAGGACAGCCGAGCAACTCTTCGGAAGCTGATTTGCCACCCTGAAATACGTCTGGGTAGATAAGCGCATCGTATCCACGTCGGATCGCTATACGCTGAATTGCTGGCGCGTCGGCAAAGATGTAGGTGTCGGCTTGGAGCTGATCTGCTGTATCGAGTGAAGGTTCGTAATCCCAGTCATCACGAGCCAGTGTGATGAGCGACTGTGGATGCCTGAAGCTGAGTGGGACTTCATCTTCGTGGCGTCGTTCACCTTCTTCGTCGAAGACTCGATACAAAAATTCGCCGCCCTTGGCTTTGCCAATCAGTCGATTGTGGAGGTAGTTGTAGACCTTCGCGACTTCGCTACTGGTAGCATCATCTGCAAAATCGTCGTCAGTTAGCCCGAGTGCGCGTAGAACGCTGCCTAGATAGGTGTAGCTCTTGTTCGAAAGCTTCAGTGGGTTGTGTGGATCGATCTGAACTGTATGCACGGTGGATGTCGAAAGAAATTGCGTCTTGATGTTGAGCCAAATATCGCCAGGTCGCGCTGACCAGATTACCGCGACCGGTAGCGAGTACGCGAACGACGCACCTTTCCGAACGCCTTCTAGCGTCGGCCGCTGCGTGCCGCGGTAAACGGTCTCCATACAGCGAATATAGTCGATCCGCAGTCGCGGAAGCGACTGCGGATCGGTTAGGGTCACGGCGACATGTCGCTGCTTGGCTTGGTCATGATCGTCAAGAATGAAGTCCGCCGTCTTGGCTCCGTGCTCGCCTCGTTCAAGCCTTTCATCGATCATTGGACGATTCTCGATACCGGTTCCACTGACGGTACTCAGGAACTGATCCGCCACGAGCTAGCTGACATCCCAGGCACTTTGTACGAGGAACCGTTTGTCGACTTCTCGACGAGCCGCAATCGCGCGCTCGATCTACATGACCGGTCCACAACATTCACGATCATGCCAAATGGCGACGTGCTCCTCGGCGGTGCCGAGCTGCGCAGCTTTCTTGAAACCCGCAAGGACGATTCTGCGGGCGCGTACCGCGTTCGTGTTGCACCAGGTCACTACTATCATCCGTTTGTAATGCGCACGGGCGCTGGCTGGCGCTACAAAGGCAGAACTCACGAATGCGCAATGGGCTCGAACACGGGCCCGACAATCCCCTGTGTTGCTCTCATTCGAGACCGTGGAAGTCGAACCGATGCCGAGTGGCGCGAGCGGTGGATACGTGACCTCGCTTTACTGAACCGCGATCGTGAAGATGATCCCACCAACCCTAGGCCCTATTTCTATTTAGGCCAGACGCACGAGTGTCTGGGACAGTACGAAGACGCCCTTGCGTTCTTCGAACGTCGCGCAAGTCTCGGCGGCTACTTCGATGAGGTGTTCGAAGCGAAGCTTCGCATCGGCAAGATGAAAGCGAAGCTTGGTAGGCCATGGCCCGAGATTCAGCAGGCGTATCTCGAAGCGTATGCGCACGACTCGCGACGGGCCGAACCGCTTCATGCCATCTCCGAGTACTGGCACAGCAAGGAGCAACACGCCGTCACGCGCATCTTCGCGGTACCGGCAGCGCAGCTGCCCAAGCCATCAACCGATTTATTTCTCGACGAGGAAGTCTACAGCTGGAGGGCAGCTGATCTGGCAGCCGTCTCATCGTTCTATGCGGGACATCGCGATGACGGACGTTACTTTGCGAACAAAGCCGTGAAGGCGTGCCCAAATGACATGCGCCTTCGTAACAACCGCGCGTTTTTCGTCGAGCCGGCGGCCCAGCTGTTTTCGACGTATCGCATACGGCCACTCGAATTTCAGCCAGAACCTCCGTATGTCTCAACCAACCCATCTATCTACTTCGATGGTTTGCGCTGGCGTTGCCTGATTCGGACAACCAACTTTCGTTTGATCGCCGGACAATACCGGACGCTCGACGGCAGCCCGGTCAATACGCGCAATTACATGGCCGAGTTGGATGACAACCTGAACATCACGCACGTAACTGAGATGGTCGATCGAGTGGACATTCCTCGAACTGATTTTCCGGTACACGGCTTTGAAGACTGCCGACTGTTCAAATCCAACGGGATGTTTCATTGCACAGCAACTGTTTGCGACTTCAACAACGGACAACGTCAGCTCGTACTGCTGACACTAGGATCGGACTATAGTTTCAAACGTGCCGATGTTCTTGACGGGCCTTGGCGCGTGCATCCACAGAAGAACTGGATGCCGCTCGTCTCTCCGTCAGAGGACGCTCGCTTCATCTACTCGATCGATCCGCCCGTTGTCTTGCACTGGACTGGTAATCAAATCGATGCCGGTGACTGTAAGAGCTTCATACCAGGCAGGCTTCGCGGCGGCTCGCAAGCTGTCAAGACGCAACAGGGCTGGCTTTGCCTTGTGCACGACGTGACGTTCGCAGACCACCACCGAACGTACCTCCATCGCTTCGTGCTCTTGTCCGAAGCGTTTCAAGTGATCGGCATGTCCGATCTGTTCTACTTTCAGAAACGCGGGATCGAGTTCTGCGCAGGGCTCGCCCATGACGGCCGAAAGCTAGTAGCAAGCTTTGGCGTAAGCGATCAGAGCGCCTGCTTGGGCGTGTTCGACCTCTACCAAGTGCTGTCGAGTATTCGGAGTGACTACGTAATTTGAGACGTTCGATGAACGCCCTCGATAACCTGTTGGGGATCCTCCGAGCTAATCGAACCGCCGGACGATGGGAGATGAGCGCTGCGCTCTACGATCCTCAGAGTCTCTCTGCAGTCTATGGCAACCTACTAAGACACCTTCTAGAGGAGTTCTTTATCGCTTTCTGCTGTCTAAAGAAGTACGAGAAGGCGCTAGAGGTCATGACGAACTTCCAACGCACTTATGTCGATGATCACCTTATCGCTATTACAGACTGTCTATTCGGCTACATCCGCAACGAAAAAAGGATAGTAGCAACCATGGATCCACTGCGGCAACCACGGAGCAGTGAGATCGTCGTCTGCTACGGAGACTACCCACATATCTACGAGAACCTCGCCCACTGCAACCCGATTCGTCGGCACCTGCAATACTTTTGGAATCTCGATCACGACGAAATCGAATATAGCTCAGTGTGGGATCCGATAGACCAGATCTACATCGTGAATGTCGACGAGCGCATCGATCGCTACATCGAAACTTTGAGAGAGCTTCGACGAATGAAGGCACCTTTTCATCGAATTAGACGCTTCTCAGCTATCAAGGATGAATCGACCCAGGACAGCTACTTCAATGGGACTGTTGGGTGCGCGCGAAGCCATCTCGCTGTTCTTGAGGAATCTCTGAACAAGGGCTACCAGCATGTGTTAGTTCTGGAGGATGACTTTTGCTTTACCGACGACATAGCCGTCAACCAAAACGCTCTGAAGCTATTTTTTGAACGAAGGTATGACTATGATATTTGTCTTCTCGCTACGAGTAAGTATTATCGGATTGAACCATACGACGATCTCCTGAACAGAAGCTATCAAGAGTGTACGACGACTGCTGGCTTTCTCTATAGCCGTTCTGGAATGGAGCATTTGTACGGTACTTGGAAGAAGGGCCTTGAGGACCTCATCGTCACTAGAAATACCGTGAACGCTTGCGATCGATCCTGGCGAGAACTTCAGAAGGAGAGCCGCTTCTTTGTCTTCAAACAAAAACTAGGTTTTCAGCGACCTTCGTACAGCTCGATCACAGGGAAGACCGAGTTTCATCTCGATTAGCGTTCTACTATGACCTCGCATCTAGGAGGCGCTTACGCGCAAGGCGACGAGAACACCATCATGCCTGATGTGTGGGGCTATCTTTTGGTGAAATACGATCTCAAGAGCGTACTGGATGTCGGTTGTGGTTTTGGTCATGCAGTGGAATGGTTCGTCAAGCATGGAGTCTATGCAGTTGCCGGGATTGATGGATGGGATGAAGCTATCCGCGGCAATCGATGTCCAGAACGTGTCGTATTGCACGACTTCACAACGGGTCCTGCGCCCGTCACGCAATCGTTTGACTTGGCATGGTCAGCAGAGTTTCTGGAGCACGTCGAAGAGCAGTATCTACCGAACATATTCACGACGCTGCGCCTTTGCCGTAGAGCCTGCGTTACACATGCCGAGCCTGGACAGGCCGGATATCACCACGTCAACTGCCAAACCTCGGACTATTGGATCCAGAAGTTTCAGGAACAGGGTTTTCAGCATTTGCCTGAGGAGACCGCACTTCTGCGCCGAACAGATCAACGACGGCGAGCGCCTTATGGGCGACGAACCCTGATGATGTTTGAGCGTCTTTGCCTCAATCCAGCAAAGCAAGCATAGAGCTTATGATGCTAGCGCCCATATGACGCCGTTGTCAAATTCTGATCTTGACGTGATCGGCGCCTGACGGTAGTGTGTCATTGGTACCGATGCTGTCGCGTCGCTCATCTTGCTCGTCTAGTAGTAGTCGCTAGTTCAGCGACTCCTGGAGGGTAAGGTCTACGCTGGTGCTGACAGCCGTCTCGAAAACGGCGTGCCGCGAAAGCGGTCGGGTTCGATTCCTATGCCCTCCACGTTTGGAAGGTAACCTCGCGGTGGCGCGAGCACCGTTTGCTACACGGATGGCCCTTGAAAAGGGGTGTGGTCCGACTCCACTGCCTTCCGCGACGGACACATCTCACTCTTGACAACACCAATGGCGGTTGGTGTAGTGAGGCGTGACTCATGACGAACTGTTGGCACTGTATCAACGCACGATCCATCTAGATCGGCACATGATCGCTCTTGAAGGACGCTTTACCGTACGTGTCTGGGACGGAATAGATGGTTGTTGGTGTGACGTGATAACCAACGTCGACCGTGAAACGGCGTTGCGCACTTGGGCTGAAGAGACGCGCCAGGGTACGTACAAGACCTCTTTCCACGATCTCGATTACTACCGGATTTTCCCTGCCGATACGCACATGCTGTACGACGGCGAAAACCCGATGTTCGATACGCCGGAGTGAAATGTCTGGCGACGACGAAATCGATTGGTTGCGTGGTATGGCCGAACTCGAAGAGGTTGTCACTAACAAGGCGTGGAAGAACGTTCATCGGCCCGGCATGCTCGGGCGACGGCGTGATGAGCTGTGCTTGAAGTACGATACGATACACGGCATCGGCAATTGGCGCTTGGCTTGGGTTACGGCCGAAGGTGCATACGACTTTGTTCGTGCGTGCAAACTTTTCTACGAAGAGAGCTACCGGCGGTACCTTCAAAGTCATCCTGTCGATCTCGACTTCATCTGCGAGTTCGCGGAATGCGTCGACAACTCGCCAACGAACATACATAGCGGGCTCGATTACACAGCTCAAGAGACGCGCGCGACCCATCTACAAGACATCGCGATCAGGAACACGATCGCGCAACTCGGACGTCGCTTTACCGGCAAACGATCCGAGTTGCTGGTGATCCGTTCTAACGATTCAAACGGTTCTCGCTTCAGTCCAGGACGCATACCTTTTCACTCGCCAGGCTTCATCGCGCAGCCATCTAAACGCCCATACTGGGCTCAACCTGATTCAGTCGAGGACTTCTGGCAGTCGAACAAATGGTTACAGGTCGCGCGATGACGAAAGTCCAGCGTTTTCTTTACTGGCTCGGCTTTGGACGATTTCAAGCTTTTCGGCGCCGTGTGGGTGGCCGTTGGGTTCATTGGTGCCCGGACGAGTACGAGGAGCACCATTTGGGCGAGTGCATTCTACGTTGGCAACACGATCCAGATCCTCCCTTCATCGATCAACGTGTGCACGCAACTGAAGACTGGACACTCCCAAAAGCCCTCGTACGACGGGCATCATGACTCCGCTAATCGATCTCGCGCTCGTACAACGGCTCCGCCGATGCTATTGGCCCAACGGCATCTTCGAGATCTACGCGCGCAAAGCTGTGCTTGCAGCGCCTCCCAGACCAGATTTTCGCTCGGAAGCTTGGCGCGGTCGACGAGACTTCGATGACGTGACCTATGACTTAGGGCGCGTGCACTACTTTGTTCAGGAACTAAAACGCGGCGTACCACTAGATCCAATCATAGTCGAGACGACTGTATTCCCGACACGTGCTGCTGGCCCTCCAGCATGGGGACCTCCGCACATCGAAGACGGACACCACCGCTTCGCAGCAGCAGTGCTTACGCGGCAACGCACGATCCCGATGAAGTTTGGTGGCTTACTCACGACACGCGATTGGCTTACAGGTGCACGGCGCAATGCGCCTCCTGAGATCGTTGGTTGAGAGCCGCTTGACAAAAACGCCGACCGTCCGCAGTATCTAGGTCATGCATTGACCGCGAGCGCGAAAGCACGTTGGGATCGCCCGACACAGTTCCTTCCCAAGTTCTTTACACCATCGTAAGGGCTGACCTCCCGAAAGGTACGCAGGTTGCCCAAGTCGCCCACGCGGCATCCGAAGCTTCAGGTCATCCGCCGACGATTGTCGTCGCGCTCGCGGTGCCCGATGAAGCTTCGCTTCGGCGCCTTGCCGACGCGCTCGGCCAGCACTCACTGGCCCATGCGTTGATCGTCGAGGACGCTGGACCGTTCGCTCAGCAAGCAATGGCAATCGGCATTCGGCCGAGCGCCGATCGCGCTGCGATAAGGAGGTGCACAAGCGCACTACCACTCGTGAAGTAACGATATGGAGCTGCAGCGAGTCGGCAACCGCTGCTTGCAGTGCGCGTCGCTCGTTGCGGCTCCGCCATGCCTTCGTAGCTCAACGGTAGAGCACCGAGTTTCTAATTCGGCGACACGCGGTTCGACTCCGTGCGAAGGCTTTGCAGAGGTAGCTCAGTGGCAGAGCATCAGGTACATCACATGGCCTGAAGGTCGGTCGGTTCGATTCCATCTCTCTGCACTTCTTCATAGCCAAGACGAGATAGTCAGCAATGACGAAACGAGGATCAACTTCCCAACGGTGTCTAACGACACTGCTCGGTCTCCAGACTAATCTCGGCGGAGGCGTCCGAGATGTTGGCTATGAAGAACCTTTGGATTCTGAGCTGCAAGGTGCAGCGGCGAGAGTAATGCCCTCGCGTCAACGCTGGGTTCGATTCCCAGAGAATCCGCTAACGAAAGCGACGTCCACGCTGCAGCACACCATGCCCGAAACCGCGCCGAACGCAGCTCGCGACAGTAGCGATGCCGTGAACGACGTTAGGATCGCTAGCACGTTTCAGCGTCTGCGCGCATTGCTGGACCGTGAAGCCGAAATCTACGTGCTTGCCGCGAGCGCCCTGCAGTCGCGCAAGCGCCTTACCGCATGCCACGACGTCACGAAACTCGCGACCATAGTGATCGACCCAGCCTCGGCAAGCTGCGCTCTGTTCACGCCTCGCATAAGGATCTTCGTGGACTTCCCGCCGAGGATTCGGGTGCCTTGCAAGAACGGGCATGAAGCGACTCTATCATGTTCCCAGATACGGGCCCTTAGCTCAGTGGTAGAGCAACAGTTGTAATGGAGCTGTTGGTCGTCGGTTCGAATCCGACAGGGCTCTCCGATGGAGAAAAACTGGCGAGATGTACTTCTAGATCTACAACCTCCACGTCTATCGACGCCACGCGGAGCGCTGTCCATACGCTACCGAGCTTCACCGCCGAAGCTTCGTACGTTTCGAGTTACCGACGAGATGGTGTTTGCTTGGCTAAGCGCTATGTCAACCGTGAAGCCACTCTAGCATCCACTCTTCGAGATCAATCTCGACTCTTTTTCGCGCTTCGGGATCTAGCCCTGCGTAGATCTCATCGAATTCTTCGGCTTCATCTTCGGTGAGAATACGCATCCGTACGAGGTCATCGAGATCCAACGCGTTCATAGCGTTATCGAGCTTCGCGCGCTTTCGACGCAGCTTTTCGAGTTGGTCCTCAAGATCTTCTTCTTCGTGACGGTAGTCCCGTCTTTGACCTGCCCATCGTTTGGTCATCTTTTCGAGGAAGCGATCGAGCTTGGTCGCCATAACTGCAGCGTAATCGATCGCTCACACGATCGCTATGATGCCCTGTGATAGAGTCGCTTCATATGAAGACGTCGCGGAGAAGCTATCTCTCCTTGCTCATTAAGGGACCGATCAAGAACGCTAAGCGTGCTGCTCAGCGGCGAGAACTTTCCGTCACTGATTGTATTACGGTCTCAGGCCGCGACGTCCGTTGCTACACACCATGCTCAGCGGGTGCTGAACGCAAAGTGGGTGCATGGTTTGCCGAGCGCGGCCAAGTGAAAAAAGGTCGCGGATACCCGCCTGGCACACTTCTCCATTTTTCGGGCTCGTGTCCGGTGAGCGGCTTCGGTCGGCGCAAGCGGCGTCGTTAGGCGCCTACGGCGCTGCTGGCTCATGACTGTCGTGGAAAAGTTTCGTCCATACGCTTTCTGAACTCTGTGCGTTCACCGGCCGACATCTCATCGAGCGGTTTGAGACGAGCTACTACACGCTTTTGCCATTCAGGATCGGCTTTGATCTGTTCTGCAGCCATTCCGTGAAACACGTGCATCGCGTCGTGCTCAACATCGAGGTTGCTGCTCGCAAACGAGTCTAGATGCCCGATCAGAAGGTGGTGGTTCTGACCAGGCTTATCCTCTTCATCCTCGCAGAGCGTGATGAGATTCCGATCGTCGAGTTCCAGGTCTGGGCGACCGAGCGCGATGCAGTAATGGAACGGGAACTTATGATGGACCTGCACGCCTGCGTGCACGTTTGTGCCCGGTAGGCAACATGCACAGTGCGGTTGCTTTTCGAGGTGGGCCTTCTCAACGTGTGGCCACTCGGGACTACGTGGATGAGTGCCCGTGCGAGCTGCCTCTTCTTGACCGTGGTCGTGCTTTGTCATGACGAGGGTAGAACGACCCACGAGATTGCCGATGCGGACCATGCTCCGACGACGCCATCTGATACGAGCCCGTTGGCTGTTTGGAATGCCTTCACTGCAGCTTCAGTATCTGGTCCAAAATTGCCATCTGGCGTGGCGCCCACGCGTTGCTGCAGCCACGCGACACCGGGTCCAGTCGAGCCAACAGCAAGTACGGGTAGACGGTTCAAGTCACACGGCGTCGAG
>Ga0187782_10000748_pt1 | contig 22694 bp, 17 predicted proteins | sample 0715_SJ02_MP15_2_FD_132454 | JGI IMG/M metagenome (GOLD analysis project Ga0187782, IMG submission 132454) | Tropical peat soil microbial communities from peatlands in Department of Meta, Colombia - 0715_SJ02_MP15_20_MG | ecosystem: Environmental > Terrestrial > Soil > Wetlands > Peat | place... | reverse complement strand
GGCGGCGCCTCTTCCGCCAATGGATCGACGTTCGCCCCGGTTAGGGGCGCCAACGCGGCTGCCAAGCGAGCCAGAGCCATCGCCGGGTGCGGAGAGGTCAAGCGAAACCGCACGAGCGTGGCGTCATAGTTTGTTGCCAGCCCTTGCTTTGCCGCTGCGGCAACGTCGATCCCCACATCGCGCGCGTTCACAACAATCCGCTCGGCGACGCTCTGCTCCAGCGAATCGTTCGCATCATATCCCAACAAAATCCTTGGCGAGCCTGCGATTTGTGTCCACAGACTCTTTGCCGCTGTCGCGTCCACGGCAGGCGGAAATAGAAACGCCGTGCCGCTCGACCACTGCGGAAGCAAGCCACCCGTAGCCTCGCCTTCTTTCTGGAGAATGAAGTTAGCGATTGCTGCGCGGTCAATCGAGCGCGCCAGCGCCTCTCGCGCGTGCGCGTCTTCCGCCAACGGACGCCCTGCGGTAAACACAATTGAGAGCAATTCATCCGGCCGTGAAGCGCTCACGCGCACGCTGGCGTCGCTGGCGCGGCGCACTTCCTCTGGGGGGATCTCTGCGAAGTCGGTCTTCCCCACTTCCAGATCGAGCAGGCGGTCCCGCGACGTCTTTCCCATCTCGATCTCGACCGAATCCACAAAGGCACGGCCGCCACGGTAGTCCGGGTTGGCTTCGAGCGTCAGATGTTTGCCCGGCTCCCATTCGGCGATTCGAAATGCACCAGACCCCGCGACGCCTGCGAACGTGCCATCGGAGTTGCGACGTTCGTACAGGAGCGAGCAAATTTCTTCTTTCGCCGCGGCCTCTTCCGGACTTGCGGCGGGCGTGGACGGATCAATTGAGTTCACCACTGCTCCGATCTCGACGCGCAACGTGCCGCCGTACCGCGGGCGCTGCGCGGCCTCGGAGTAGCTTCCGACCGCGAGCCCGGTGCTAATCGCTACAAGCAACACTGACAAGCGACGCTTCATAAAGTTCCGTTTCGAGGTTTCGCACGACCACGCGAGCTGATTTCCCATCGCTCGCGGGCCAGAGCGAGAGCACGGGACCTGGAAGTTGCAGCGCGCGGCCCAGGGGGATCGCTCGCTGATCCGTGATCTCGTAGACCTGCAGGCGGTCCGGCTGGGTCCAATCTCCGGGTCCCGATGCGAGGACCTGCCATTGGAACCCGCAGGCCGGAGCAAGAGTCGCGATATCGCTTCCCCAACTCGCAAACATCGATATCGCTCCCGCCGACCCGGAGAATAGCTGCGCACGCCCGTCGGTTCCCGCGATGATCCACCGTGATCCAGACTGTCCGCTCGTTTCCGAAGGTGGCGAGGCCGCAGTGTAAAAGGCTGGAAACTTCATCTCCAAGCTGTTGGAAAAGGTCATGTCGCCCGAAAAGTTGTTTCGCGGCGAATCGAAGCGCCAATTCGCGGTCCCCATCGGCCACTGCTGGCCCGGAATCGGCTGACACTCGACGCCGAATGTAGGTTCCCACGTTCCGTCGCACTGCATGCCGGCCAAATACGACGTGATGTGTGTCGCGTCCGCCACAACGATCCGTCCCCGCGGATCGCGCGAGGCGAAGGACCGCCCGAGGGTTCGAGCCTCGTGCACGATCTGCGTGCCTGCGCTGAACTCGTACATCTCGATGCGCTCGGGTTCGAGCAAATACCAGACTGTATGGTTTGCATCGATTTCGGCCTGCGCGAAATCGAGAATCGGGCGCGATTGCTGCCAGACAACTTTGCGCTCGAGCGTCGGCGTCGGGCCCGGCTGAGATGCGATGTTTTCGGAACTGGCAATTGGAACCAATACTGTTTGCGCAGCGGCGGCGCTTGCCTGCGCGACTATCACGTATCCCTCAACCCCCTGCGATATCGTGATCTGTAGCTGCGAATCCGCCGAGGCAGCTTCTGTGACACGCGCTCCCAAACTTGCCAGATTCTCCGCCAGTGCTCGGCGCACCGCTTCGACACCGACAGGCACAGACTGCGAAATGTCCTTCACCTCAATCGAGAACGTGTGCGAGGAAGCGAAAGTTGCAACGATTCTTCCCGCAAGAGTGTGCACGGCTTCATTCCAAGCAAACGGAAGTTGCTCTTGCGATTGTGCGGCCGCCCGGATTGAGGGACCGATGAGAAACAGGAAAAGAGAGATCGTTCGCAGCCGAGAGGGAGCGAAGCGGCGGGGCAGCCGTTTCGGCTTGGGCCAATTGCGCAATGCGTTCGTGACTCGTCATCATAGTACACCGGTTGTCCGATCCGTTTCGTCGGCGGTTCCCATCAGGCAACGTGCTCGCCAGCGAGGCTTCGCCCTCCGGGGGGAGCAGGACGAAGCCTCAGCAAGGGTTTTTGCCGGCGTCACTTCCGGCTGGCCTGATGTTCCTCGAGCTCCTAGCCAGAATCGAAGGAACGTCTGGGCCAGCCGGCGAGAGCTAGGGTTTCGATTCGTTTGTCATCACTGAGCGAAGCACATCATTCGTAAAGAAGAACTTCCCGTCGTTTGGAACCATCATGATCTGCACGCGGTCCGAGAGACGCTGCGCCACTGTTAGCTGCACCAGGAGTGGGTTGACCTTAAGCGCCGCCGCTTGCAACTGCATCTCCTCGGACTCGGCCTGTGCCGTCAGGCGAATTCGGTTGGCCTCCGAATCGGCCTGAAGTTTTTCGCGCTCCTGCTCGGCCTGCGCGGTCACACGAATGTGGTTGGCTTCCGAATCAGCGAGCAGTTTCTGACGATCCTGATCGGCCTGCGCGGAAAGGCGCGTGCGATTGGCCTCAGCCTCCGCGAGCAAATTCTGGCGCTGCTGTTCCGCCTTGCTATCGATCACTTTCGCTTGAGCCGCGGCTTCGGCGTCTTCGAGCGTGGTCTGTTTGCGAGCTTCCGCTTCGAGGCGCGACTGCTCGATCTGTTTCTGCTTTAGTGGAAGCGTGAACTGCATGGCGTCGGACTGCGCCTTGGCCATGATCACTTGAGACTGGGCGTCGGCCTCGGCGCGCTTCACTTCGCGGACCTTTGCCGCTTCAGCCTGCGATTGAGCGATAGCCACGCGCTTTTGTTCGATCTCAGCGTCCACCGAGGTGCGATCGTCCTCTTGCTCCTTCAGCAGCAGCTCCTCCAAGCCCTTTGCGTATTCCTCAGGCAGCTCGACTTGCTTGAGCAGGACCTCCTTGACGACGATCCCATCGCCAGCCAAGCGCGCGGTTATGATCTGTGCGGCGCGCGAGCGAAATTCTTCGCGCTTGGTCGCAAAGACGTCTCGCACGATGTAGTTGGGGGCGAGTGCGTGGAACGTGCTCATGACCACCGGTGCGACGACTTCTTCATCGACCGGTTCGGCAAGGTTGGCGTGAATGTAGCTGAGCCGGCTCGGATCGAGCCGGTAGCGCACCGTAACCGCCAGGCCGACCTGCAGACCCTCACGCGCTTGGACCGTCAGGGTATCGAGCCTTCCGCCACGCACATCGAGCGCTGACGTGGCGAACACCCGGTCGCGAATGTCGTAAGTGATAGCGTGCTCGACGAATGGGAAAAGCAGGTGCGTCCCGGCATACAGCGTTCCGGAGCGGACGCCCGAAATCTGGCTGATCCGGATGGCCGCCTGACCGTCCGGAACAACCAGTATGCTCTGCCCCGCCAAGCCGCAAATGGCTCCGATAATCGCTAGCTTCGCGGCTGTATTCCAGCGAATGGCGCGGCGAGGCCGTGGCAGGATGATACCCTGCGCCCTCGAATTCGCCAGAGCAGCCGCATCGGTCGGATGCTCGCTTCGACGCAAGATCCGGCTAAGCTCGAAGGCAAGGTAGATGTCATAGAGAATCGCGCCGGCCGCGCTGACAAAGAATCCGAAACAGACGAGCATCAGCATGAATTTCAATAACAACATGGCTTCCTCCCATACGCCCGAAGAGCCCGCAGACCTTTCCGGCGCGGCCCTGACGGCTCGCCCGCGGAGCCGTCAGGGGATGAGTTAACTATTGGCGGTGATCGCGCGGGTCGTGGCGCCACCCTGGCATCATGCTGGTCAGGCCGTACAGCCCAACCCACTCAAGCCCAAGCGCCAGCCCGAAAGCCGCGATGATTGCGCCTGCTACCTCGGCGAACTCGATAAAGCTGCCCATGGCCGTGTCCTTACGGTACGGACGCTTGAATCGTCTCTGACTGCGCCCGACACCAAGCCGATAAGCAGCTGCCTCGCCAGATCGCGCTGAGTTGGCAGGAAAGCACTTGCGTCTTCAAGGCGAAGCTAACTGCGTGGCGTCGAGAACACGGCGTGGAAAATGGCACTCATGGAACCGCTCTGTTAGAATCCGCCCAGACGCAGATGGCACAGCCTGCACAAAGCTCCGGCATACGCCTGGGACGCATCCTCGGCATCCCGATCTATCTGCACACAAGTTGGTTTCTGATCTTCCTCTTAATCACTCTGTCGCTGCGGACGCAATTCGTCTCGCTGCACCCGGGTTGGTCGGCGATGCAGCACTGGACACTCGGGATCATCACCAGCGTGCTGTTCTTTTCCTCGGTGGTGTTTCACGAGATGAGCCACAGCGTGGTCGCCATGCACTACCACATTAAAGTGCAATCCATCACCCTCTTCGTCTTCGGCGGCCTTGCGCGAATCGAGCGCGATGCACCCAACGCCAAGCAGGAATTCAACATCGCCATCGCCGGGCCGCTCTCCAGCCTGTTTCTGGCGGGCTTTTTCTGGCTGATTTGGCGATTTGTCCACGGCAGTGAGATGGTGACCGCCGCAGCAGGCTGGCTCGCGGCGACCAATCTGATCCTGGCGCTATTCAACCTCGTCCCAGGGTTTCCGCTCGATGGCGGGCGCGTGCTGCGCGGAATCGCGTGGGGCATTACGGGGAACTTCCTGCGGGCTACGCAGATCGCTTCAAACGCAGGCAGGCTCTTCGCTTATTTCATGATCGCCTACGGAGTCTGGGGCGCACTTCGAGGAAACTGGGTGGGAGGGCTTTGGATAGCGTTTATTGGCTGGTTCCTGCTGGAGGCGGCGAGGGAGAGCTTCACGCAGGTCGCTATCCGGGATACGCTCGCGGACGTTCGCGCCCAGGACATCATGGTCCGCGACATCCCCACAGTCGCCCGCGACATGTCGGTGGATGAATATGTCCACGAAGTGCTGCGTACCGGGCGCCGCTGTCACATCGTCACGGCTGGCGAGGCTCCCGTCGGCCTGGTCACTCTGCAGGCCGCCGGGGCCGTGTCTCGCCACGAATGGCCGAATACCTCGATTCAGGCCATTATGGTGCCCATGGCGCGGGTGGAAACAGCTACCCCTGGGGACTCCGCCTTGCAAATCTTGGAGCGGATGCAGTCCGCCGACATCAACCAGATGCCTATCGTATCCGACCATCACATTGTCGGTATGATCGGGCGTGACGCGATTCTGCGGGTCCTCCAAACCAGACTCCAGGCCGGACACCTCGCTAAAGCATAGTGATGCGCCCGTCTGGCACCTTCGTCAAGACAGCCTGCGGTGTGCTCGCCTGCGGGCTGGCGCTCGCTGGTGCGAGTCAGCAGCACGGGCACCGGGCGCCGGCCAAGAGCGCGGCATCGACTACTACCGCAAAGCCGGCGGTCCAGCCGGACAGCCACGCCGATGCGATTCGGGAAAACAACATCGGAATCGCGCTGATGGAGCGCCAAGAGTTTTCCGATGCGCTGCCGAGATTTCAGAGAGCGTGCATTCTGAACCCTCAGTCCGACGTCGGCTGTCTGAACATGGGCATCGCTCTCCTCAGCTTGCGCCGCTACGACGACGCGGCGAACGTGCTCGCAAAATCCGCGGAGCACGATCCGCAAAATCCTCGCCCGTGGTTTGACCTAGCGCTGCTGGCGCGGGAATCGGGAAAGCTCGACGACGCTCGGCAGGATTTCGAAAAAGTCGCTTCGCTCGACCCGGACGACGCCGACACTCAGTATTTTCTGGGATACCTGGCGGCAGAAGCACAGGACTTCGATAGAGCTGCTGTGGTCTTCAAGAGAGCTGTCGCGCTTGACCCCTTCCATGCCTCCGCGGAGTACGGTCTTGCGCAGGCTGAGCAGCACATAGGCGACTCCGACGCGGCGAAGGCGCACCTAGCACGCTTTCAGCACATTACGGCCAGCGGATTCGGAAAGCCTATGCGGTTCCTCTACGGTGAGCAGGGGAAATACTCCCGCGCACAGGAGATGATAGCCCCGCCTCAAACCGCGCCCCGTGCAATCCCGGTGCACTTTGTCGACGTGACTTCCCTCTCAGGGCTAGCCCGGAGCTTGTCCCAAGCGACTCCGGATCATGCTCGACTGAGCTCCACAAATTCGACGCCCACGCTGGCCGGGTTCCTGGGAAGCGGCGCGTGTGTTTTCGACTACGACGGCGATGGCCGGCCAGACATCTTCCTCGTAAACGCGGACGGAAACGGCCACGCCGCGCTCTACCGCAACACCGGCAAAGGAACCTTCCTGGACGTTACGAAGGCGGCGAAGCTGGACTTCAGCGGCGAGCGAACGGGCTGTGCGGTGGGAGACTACGACAATGACGGCCACCCGGATTTGGCCGTCGGGTCCAGCGCCGGCGTTTTCCTGTTCCACAACCAAGGTGACGGCACATTCGTCGACGTGACCGAATCGGCAGGCGTGCGTACCGGCGGTCTTGTCCTCGGACTCACGTTCGTCGACTACGATGGCGACGGGGACCTCGATTTGTACGTCACGCGCTTCAATGACTTCCCCCTCAAGTATCCTGGACAGCCGTTCCTGTTTCCTCTCGGTGTTGCTCCGCCCGGGAACGTCTTGTGGCGCAATCAAGGCAATAGAACATTCGTGGACGTCACAAAGGAACTGGGGGCCGCCGGCGACGCTCCGACTGTCGGCGCTCTCGCAGTGGACGTAAACAACAATCGCGCGGTCGATCTCGTTCTGACCGGATGGGAAAAGTTCCCCGCTCTCCTGCTGAACCAGCGGGAAGGTCCCTTCCGTGTTGCAAGCTCTTGGGCGATCAGCATGCCTGGGCCCACAGCTGGTGCGGCTGCCCTGGATTTCGATCAGGACGGCTGGATCGACTTGGCGTTTACGCACTGGGCCCCACCCGGAATAAGCGTGTGGCGCAACGTTGGCGGGAAATCGTTCGAGCGCGTGCCTCTGAAGGGCCCAGGATGGATGCGCGGTTGGGGGATCGCGGCCCTCGACTACGACAACGACGGCTGGACCGACTTGGTTGCCGTGGGTGACACTTTTTCGGGAGAGGGGCGAATCGCACTCTTTCGAAACGAAGGGGCGGCCGGATTCCGCGACGTCACGCACGAAACCGGCCTTGATAGAATCGTGCTGCGAAACCCGCGTTCTGTGATGCCGCTGGATTTCGATGGCGATGGGGCGATGGATTTGCTTATTACACAAAACAATTTGCCACCTGTTCTCCTCAAGAACGTCGGCGGTGTTAAGAATGGCTGGTTGCAAATCGCTTTGAACGGGGACCCCGATAACCGGCTAGGCATCGGGGCGCGGGTGGAGACGTTTGCCGGGGCGCAGCGTCAAACCGTACAGGTTCCGGCCGCTTCCGGCTACCTTGGACAAGGGCCTGCAGAGATTTCGGTTGGACTCGGGCCTGAGGATTCCGCCGACGTCGTGCGAGTGTTGTGGCCCGGCGGGGATGTGCAGAGCCAGATACAAGTTGGTGGCGGAAAACGCACGGTGATCGTGGAAGGTGCCAATCCGTAGACCCTAATCACCACATGGGAGATTGCATGCGAGGGAGCTACTTCAAGACTGTTCTAACGGCATTTCTCTTCCTGGCATCCACCGGAAGCGCGTTCCGAGCGATCGCCCGAAGCTCAGGGGCCCGGAAATCGAGCGGCGCGGACGGGCGGCGGCAGAAGCTGAAAGATCTGATCGCGGAGGAATGGGAGTTTGAGATGCGGGAGAGCCCGCTTTCCGCCACTGTGGACGGAGACTATCGCTACAACGACAAGATCGACGACATCTCGGCCGCCGAGCAATTGCGCGCAGCGGAGCAATTAAGACGCTTCCTGGCGCGGCTTCAAGCCGTCGACACGACAGACCTTCCTGAGCAAGAGCGACTGAACAAGACTCTGCTCATTCGCAGGATTCAATACGCTCTCACTGACGTCGCGCTGAAGAACTACGAGATGCCGCTTGATCAATTTAACGGAATCCATCTGACTCTCGCCGGGCTGCCCGAAATCGTGCCGATGGACAGCACGAAGCATTACGAGGACTATCTGGCGCGCCTCCATCAAATCCCGGCGACACTCGATCAGGCCATCGCTCTGGCCCGGCTTGGCGAGAAAGACCATTTGATGCCGCCGAAGTTCGTGTTGGAGCACGTGGCTGCTCAATGTGATTCCATCGCCGCCGCGGCAGGCGAAGACAGCGCTTTCGCCGCGCCGCTGCGATTATTCCCGGACGCGGTGTCTGCTCAGGACCGGCAGCGGCTTCACGACGAGATCCTGAAAGCAATCGACACAGAAGTGCGCCCCGCGTATTGGCGCCTGCGCAAATTCGTCAAGGAAGAGTACACACCCAAGGGCCGCACGGAGCCGGGCATCTGGTCGCTCCCCGATGGCGATGCGCGCTATCGGGCGGCCGTCAGGGAAATGACGACCACCGATATGACTCCCCAGCAGATCTATGACTTGGGCATGGTCCAGGTTCGCGAAACGGAAGAGCAAATGGACGCAATAGCCCGTGAGCAAGGATTTTCGGATTGGAGGAGCTACGGCACTTCTCTTCATAGTGATCCCAAGATGATGGCAGCATCGCGCGAGCAGGTCCTCGATACATATCGGAAATACATCGCGCAGATGGAGCCGAAGTTGCCGCAACTTTTTGGGATCTTGCCCAAGACCCGTGTAGAGGTCGTACCCGTGGAAACGTATCGGGAGAAGGAGGCGCCTGGCGCGGAATACCAACCGGGCACTCCCGACGGATCGCGGCACGGCCAAGTATTTGTTAATACGGGCGATTTCGAACACCGCAGCCTGCCAGAGACGGAAGCCGTTGCCTACCACGAAGGAATTCCCGGACACCACATGCAGTTCTCAATCGCTGAGGAGTTGCCGGATCTGCCTGCCTTTCGTCAACATTCCGCGTACCCAGCGTTCGCCGAGGGCTGGGCTCTGTATGCGGAACGCCTTGGAAGGGAGGTGGGCTTTTATCAGGTGCCCGCGAACGACTTCGAGAGGCTGGGAAGCGAACTATTTCGCGCGACGCGCCTTGTGGAAGATACCGGAGTTCACTACAAGCACTGGACGCGCGACCAGATGGTGCAGTTCTTCCAAGAGAATTCACTCGAGAGCGGGGCGGACCTTCAGGCTGAGACAGATCGCTATATCGTCTGGCCGGGACAGGCCCTGAGCTACAAGATTGGACAGCTGAAGTTCCTCGAACTGCGCGAACGCGCGCGCCGCGAGCTCGGCGACAAGTTTGACATTCGCGCGTTCCACGACGAAATGCTGGAAGGCGGTTCGATGCCTCTCGACGTGCTGGAGCAGCGAACGAACGACTGGATTGGTGCCGTCAAGACAGGACAAAACCCTAGGCGTGGGCAATAGCGCTCACTGCCGCTTCCTCACCTCCTTCCAGAGCGGTCCTTGATTGGGCCGCAAAAAGCATGTTAACTTCCGGCGTGTAACTCTTCTCATCTCTTGCATCGTCACAAAATGTACTCATCCGAACTGGGCGCTGGCAGTCAAACCGCACGCACGCACGAGGAGGCCAGATCTCGCGCGCGACGCCGGGTGGTGTTCTGGCGCGTCGAGGGCAGCCTGCTCGACCTGACCGCGGTTCGGCCTGTCGCATTTTTCACGTGGAACGCTCAAACCTTCCTTGAGCGCTGGACGCGTCGCGGGTTGATGGCCCTCCTAGCTGTTACTCGGCCGTTTCTCTACGCCGCGGACCGCGTCTTTGCGACACGCGTGATTCACGCAGTGCTTCGGGGAGAAAGCCGCGATCGTCTCGACCTGCTCGGGGAGGAATTCTTCCGCTACAGCTTGCAACCGCAGCTAAAGCAGCGTGGTGTGGGAAGACTTCGCGAACTGACCGAGTCCGGCGCAGACGTGGTGCTCGTCAGTCAGGGGCTGGACCACATCATGCGGCCGCTGGCAAAGCATCTGGGCGTCGAGCATATCCTTTCGAACCGCCTCGACTTTCGCGATGGGATCGCCACGGGCCGACTGCTTGATCCCGTCATTCGTCCGCGCGGGCCGTTCGCCAAGCTTCGCGAGGACCAGCCCGATGGAACCATTGCGAGAGGTCGGCTGCTGCGCGATCTCGGGTTTGTAAAAAATCCTGAAGCGCTAGAACAAACCATCCGACTCGCCGAGCGCGCGGTTCCCAAGATTAGCGTCCCGGTAGTTCAGTTCGACGCGCGAAACGGCCGGCCAACCTTTTCGGTTCGGCGCGCTCTGCGCGGCAAACGCGTCCTTCTGATTGGCGGCACGGGGTTCATCGGCAAAGTCTGGCTGGCCAACCTGCTGAGTGATTTGCCGGAGATCGGCCGCATCTACCTGCTGATACGAAGCCATCGCTCCGCTACAGCTCTTCAACGCTTCGAGCGAATCCTGCAGGAGTCGCCAGTCTTTCAACCGCTTGGAGAGAAACACACGGAAAAATTCGCGGAGTTCTTGCGCGAACGCGTGGAAGTGGTGGACGGCGACGCGAGCAAGCCGAGCCTGGGTGTCTCGCCTGAAGTCCGCCAGCGGTTGGCAGCATCGCTGGACTTGATTGTGAACAGCTCGGGCCTGACAGACTTCAATCCTGACTTGCGCGATGCGCTGGCGATGAACGTCCGGTCCACCGCTCACCTGCTCGACTTTTTACGTGAGTGCGACCACGCGGCGTTGCTGCATCTCTCCACGTGCTACGCCGTCGGCCAGCGCGACGGGCGAATTCTGGAGGAACTGCCAAAGAATTATTCGCCTCGCGCGGTTCCGAATTTCAACGCCAAGTCGGAATGGGACTCGTTGGAGGCTCTCGTTCGAGATACCGAGGCGCGCGCGGAATCGGCGGAGATAACAAGAGAGCTTCGCCAGCAAGCCCTCGACAAACGCCATGCGGCAAAGGACTTGCAAGGTGTCGCGCTCGAAAATCAAATCCGTAAGAACCGCGTCCGGCGGCTGCGCCAGACGTTGGTCGACGCCGGTACCCGACGGGCAAATGAACGCGGCTGGCCCAACACGTACACGTTCACGAAGGGTCTCTCCGAGTCCTTGATCCGCGATTATCTTGACGCATCGCCGGGCGCGGCCATCGCCGTCGTGCGACCGTCGATCGTCGAATCGTCGATTGCGAGGCCGTTCCGCGGATGGAACGAGGGCGTCAACACCTCTGCCTCCCTCTCGTACCTACTGGGGACATTCTTCCGGCAGCTTCCGACGAACGCCAGCAAGTGCCTCGACTTGATTCCAGTCGACGTCGTATGCAGCGGCATAACGCTCGTTGCGGCAGCTCTGGTCGAGCGGCGCCACGAGCGCCTTTATCACCTCGCGACTTCCGTGGCGAATCCGTGCGACATGCGCCGGTCCATCGAGCTAACGGGTCTCGGTCACCGCAAGTTTTACCGCTCGCAAAACGGCCTTCGCCATCGGCTCAAGTTGAAATTCGATGCGATTCCGGTCTCAAAGACGCGCTATGAAGCTCTTTCCGCGCCCGCACAGAAGATCCTCGTGCAAGTCATCAACCGGACTGTCGAGCCCATTCCGTTCCTGCGTCCACCGCTCGCGCGGCACGAACGCGACCTCGAAAAAGTCATCAAGTTGATCGATCTCTTCGAACCGTTTATTCTCCACAACGACCATGTGTTCGAGGCAACCAACGTCGAACGGCTGAACGCGGTTCTGCCTGCGGATGAACAGGCGGACTTCGGCTACGACACGCGCTGCCTCGACTGGTGGGACTACTGGATCAACGTCCACATACCGGCGCTGAGAAAGTGGTGCTATCCTTTGATTGAGGGTCGCCCGCTCGATATGGGCCCGCGGCGCAACGTGCCCTTCGCGGCTCAAGGTGAGGCCAACGCCGCCGGGGCCGCGGGAACCTCTTCGGCGACGACCTGACACCCGAAGACAGTGGCCATTCTTCTGACCGGCAGCACCGGATACATCGGTGCGCACGTCGCTTCGAATCTGCTAGCGGACTATTCGGCGCCGCTGAACCTCCTCGTCCGCGCACGCGATGCGGAGGACGCACGCATTCGCTTGTGGCATGCACTCCAGTTGCACATGGACTTCGGGCGATTCGAAGATTTCTTTCACTCACGGATTCAGGTATTCCGTGGCGATCTGACGGGCTCGCGGTTCGGCTTGTCCGACGATGAATACCGGCATCTGGTGAAATCGACCGACTCCGTAATTCATTGCGCGGCTTCTCTCAATCGAAGATCCGAGAAAAGCTGTCTCAATGTGAATTTGCGAGGCACGCTCGAGGTGGTCCAGCTTGCCATGCGCGCTCGCGACGATCACGGCCTTCGCCAGTTCAGCCACGTTAGCACGGTCGCCGTGGCAGGGCATCGCGCGAATGAAGTGGTCGAAGAAGATGCGGCGATCGATTGGAATCGCTCGGACTACGATCCTTATGCCCGAACCAAGAAATTCTGTGAGCACATGGTGCGGCAGTTGCTGCCGGACGTTCCGAAAGCGATCTTTCGGCCCAGCATCGTCCTGGGCGACAGTCGCCGCGCCGAAACGAATCAGTTCGAGATGGTTCGCGCCTTCGTGTTTCTGGCTGGTCTTCCCGTGCTGCCCTTCCGTCCTGCTGACAAGGTGGATATCGTTCCGGTCGACTATGTAGCGGGAGCCATCACGACGTTGCATCAGAAGGACAGAACAGCGCACGAAATTTATCACCTTTCGTCTGGTGTCGAATCCGAGACGTTCATGCAATTGACGGACGCCCTCTCAAAAGCGCAGGGCAAGCGTGGTCCGAGGTACGTCCCGAGACTCGAAGGCCCGTCCTCAAAAGTGATCAACGCGCTGGCAGGGAGAGCGGGAAAAGTGGGCGGACTCGCTACTTTGCTGAAGGTCTTCTTGCCCTATTTGGTTTGGAACACCGTGTTTGACAATCGCCGCGTTGTGGCGGAAATGGGTACGCGCCCGACGCCATTCTCTCAATATTGCTATCCCTTGTTGCGGTTCAGCCGCGAGAACAACTTCAACTACAAGTACCGCGACTTGCCTGCCGGTGCTGCCTCCGACCCAGCAGCTCAACCCGATCTTTCCAGAGTCGCCGCAACTCAGGATTCCCGCCGATGATGGATCTCGTGCTGCAAGGCTGGGTCAGCGGACTCGTCGAGTTGAACAAGCTGGAGTGGATACTCGGCGCGGGGAAACCCTGGAAACCTGGCGAAAAACTCAAGCTTCTATTCGCTGGCTACAATGGCACGCGCAATACGGGATCCGACATTCGCGTCGAAGAAATCCTGCGGCAGGTTCGGCGAATTCTTGGCGCGGATCAAGTGGCTCTTAGCGTGATGACGCAGAATTTCGATCTGACGCGGGGCTACTTTGGCGACGCTCACCAGGTCCATCTTCCCGATGTGTTCCCTCCTTTCCTGCACTCGGCGGTGCGGGAAAATGACGGCGTAATTGCGTGCGAAGGCTCGATGTTCAAGAGCAAGTTTGCAAACGCGCTGACCGCGATGATGATCGGCTCTCTGGGAATCGCGTCCGCGCAAAACAAGCTCAGTATCGCCTACGGCGCCGAGGCAGGCCAGATGGATGCGTCACTGCAGAGAATGTGCCGGCGCTATTGCAGTGATTCGGTGGCCATCACACGGAACGTCGAGTCACAGGAAATTTTGAGCAAGCTCGGCGTCGCCACGGAGTTGGGCACGGACACAGCATGGACATTCGAGCCGCTTACGCCCGAATACGGCCGCAAGGCGCTGCGGGACGCGGGATGGGACGGCAAGGCGCCGGTGCTGGCGGTCTGCCCGATCAATCCCTTTTGGTGGCCGGTCAAACCATCGCTCGCGAAGTGGCTCGCACATTCAGTGGGCGGGGCATACGAAGCGAGCCACTATCGCACGCTCTACTTCCATCGCTCGGGCCGCGATGTCGACTCGGCGTACAGCACGTATCTTTCTGAAGTGGCAAGGGGAGTCGAGCGATATCGAAAACATCGCTCCGTTTTCGTGGTTCTCATCGCCATGGAAATGCTCGACCGCGACGCGTGCGAGCGTGTCTCTGAAAAGCTCGGCGGCGCACCCGTTTTCGCATCGCATCAGTTCAACATGTACGAACTTGTGAGCATCCTGCGGCAGTGCGACCGCATGCTCTCGTCGCGCTTCCACGCGATCGTCTCCTCCATGCCCGCGGGCGTGCCGTCCGCGGGCGTCACGATGGACGAGCGCATTCGCAATCTCATGCACGAGCGCGGACACGAGCATTTGCTCATGAGAGTCGATGAGCCCGGTCTCGCTGACAAAATCGTCGCCGCGCTTCAAGCACTCGACTCCGAAGCCGAAGAAATTCGCGACGCGATGGGTTGCACCGTCGCGCGCAACCTCCGGACCATGGCCCGCATGGGTGTCTATTTCGAAGAAAATGTGGCGCGGCAGTATCCGGACTTCCCGATACGCAGGGGCGTGCTGAGCTGGGAAGAATACGTGCCTCGACTTGGTCCGGAACTGCAAGCCTTGCTGGAAAAGCATTCGGGAGCGCTCGCTGCATGACGTTCGTCGAAGACATCTTGGTGCGCCTCGAGCAAGCTGGTAATGCGCCGGTCTTGTGTGAAGTGCAGGACGGCCGCCTTATCGCGGTCACTGCCTCCGAGTTTCTGGCGCTCGTGAACCAGGCTCGCGCGTTCCTCGCCGCGCGCGGGCTGAAACCGGGTGATCGGTGCGTACTCCTCGCGCCGAATAGCATTCGATGGGCGGCAACTGATCTCGCGATCATGGCCGAGGGGTTGATCACGGTGCCACTCTACGCCCGCCAGGCGCCTTCGGAACTTGTCTCGATGATGAAGGATTCCGCACCGTCGCTGATTCTCTGCGACGCGAATCTGATATCCACAATTCGTACCGTGTGGCCAGCGCCCCCCGAAATTGTTCCGCTCGATGATGTCTTTCAGGCGAGAATGGCGCCGCTTTCGGAAGTCTTCCATCACGCCGATCATGACGCCGTCACGATCATCTACACGTCCGGTACGTCCGGGGAGCCAAAAGGAGTGGTACTCAACGCGGGCAACGTGAACCACATGCTCTGGTGCACGAATGCCCGTCTCGACCAACTGATGGGCCCGACGACGCGCCCGGACCAGATCTTCCACTATCTTCCCTTCTGTTTCGCCGGCTCGTGGATCCTGATGCTGACGGCGCTGTCGCGCTCGAGCGTTTTGACATTGTCGACGGATTTGAACAAGCTGGCTGACGAATTGAAACTCGCCGCGCCGCACTATTTCCTCAACGTGCCGACACTGCTCGAACGCGTTCGAACCAAAGTCCAGGAGTCTATGGCGAAACGCGGACTAGCGGATGCGATCTTCTGCCGTGCGACGCAGGAATACCTGCGGCGCCAGGACGGACACAGCAAACGAGTCGGCGCAGTCTGCTTGAGCCTTGCGAACGCGATGATGTTTCCGAAGGTTCGAAAGGGCGTCGGCGGTTCCAACTTGCGTGCGCTTATCTGCGGGTCCGCGCCCCTTGCTCCTGAGACGCAGTTGTTCTTCATGATGCTCGGTATTCCCGTCCTGCAGGTTTACGGCCTCACGGAAACCACGGCGATCTGCACCTTGGACGATCCACGTCATTACGTGCCGGGTCGCGTCGGTCCGGCGATCCCGGGTATCGAAATGACCCTCGCCGATACCGGTGAGATTCTAGTTCGCGGCCCGAACATCTTTCCGGGTTACTGGCAGCGGCCGGCGGAAACCGCCAAGGCGCTCGCGGGCGGCTGGTTTCACACGGGCGATCAGGGAGACGTCGACGCAGGCAGCAATTGGCGCGTCACAGGACGGCTGAAGAACCTCATCATCTTGAATTCGGGCCACAATATCGCGCCCGAGCCGCTCGAAGACGCGATTGCAGCGCGCCTGCCGGAAGCGCAGCACGTAGTGCTCCTCGGCAACCAGCGAAGTTATCTTGCGGCCATCATAACCTCTGCGGCCGCGAACGGCGCATCGAACGGGCTCGACAAAGCCCGCGTGCAGGACGTTTTGGATTCGGTCAATGTGAGAATGCCGCACTACAAGCAGATCCGGGCTTTCCATATTTCCGCGGAGCCGTTCAGCATCGAAGGTGGCTTGCTTACTGCGAACGGCAAACTGAAACGTGACGCAATCGCTGCGCGCTTCGCCTCCGAAATCGAAACCCTCTACCAAAAGAAATCCGCATGAAGAGCTTTCAAGGAAGGACTCTTTCATGGCGATTCGTCGACGGCACGATTGAACTTCTCCTCGACCGCGCTCCCTGCAATGAGATCGGCTCCGAGACGCTCGGTGAGCTCGAGCAATTCACGTCGGCGCTGGAGTTACTGCAGAAAGAAGCCCACGCACTCATCATTTCGAGCGCGCGCAAGGAAGGCTTTTGCGCGGGCGCCGATCTGCGAGAACTCTACGGGCGTTGTCGGGCGCTGCGGCCCAGTGAACGCGTCGCGGGCGTTCGGGAATTTCTCGAGAGAATTCACCGCGTGATGAACGCGCTTGACTCTTCGCCGCTGACCACGATCGCCGCCGTGCACGGCGTCACCTTTGGCGGCGGCTTCGAACTGGCACTCGTCTGCGATCTGATCATCGCCGACAAAATGGCCCGATTCTGCTTTCCGGAGCTGAGGCTGGGCCTGATTCCGGGGTTTGGCGGCATTCCGCGGCTCAAGCGCGACCTGGGCAATGCTGTTGTACGGGATCTGCTTCTGACCGGCCGCAGCATCAACGCAACGAAAGCACAGTCGGTGGGACTTATAAGTCAGGTGGCAGCCGAAGGCGATGCCCTGCGTGTGGCGCGCGCCACTGCCACTCAGATCGGCAAATTCGATCGCGAGACCGCCATCGCCGCGAAGCGCTTCATCAAACCAATCCCGCGCGAGGAGGCGCACCGTGAAATCGATGTCTTTTGCGAGCTGTTCACGCAGCCCGCGGTCGAGGCCGGCCTGCGCAAATTCGTCGAGAGTACGGATGCTCTACCCTACTTGCCCTAGGGGCGACGCCCCGTGGCAGGCCACCGAGGGACAGAGCCAGCAACTGTGGCAAGATAAGAGCATATGGCGACTCTCGAAAAGACGACGGAAGAGATCCTCCAGCTCGCGGCCGAGCATTTCAATGTACCTCGCGCCGAGCTCAACTCCACCGATGATTTCTTCACGAAGCTCGGTATCAACAGCATGCAGGCGCTCGACTTGCTGACGCGCCTCGAGCAGCACTTCCGCATCGAACTGCCGGACTACGAGCTCCAGGGCGTCAGCGATTTCAGGACTCTTGCAGAACGGATACAATCCCGTCTTTAATGCTGGAACTGCGCAATTACAACTGCCTCGGTGAAGCCCTTCGAGCGGCACTCGACCGCTGGCCCGACGAAGTCTGCCTCATCGAAGCCGATCGTGACCGCGAGAATGCCCGGCTCACCTATCGCCAGTTCAAGGAAGCCGCGCTTCCACTCGCTTCCGCCTTGCAAGAGGCTGGCTTTCGCGAAGGGTCACGCGCCGCAATCATCATGACGAATCAGTCGAAATGGCTGATTTCGGCCTACGCGGTTCTCTACTGCGGCGGCGTGCTCGTTCCGTTGGACTACAAACTGTCGCCGCACGAACAGTTGGCCTTGCTGGCGCACTCGAAGGCGGAGGTTCTGATCGTCGAGCATCACCTATGGCGTGCCATCACGCAGTCCCCGGGATTCGCGACGCTGTCGGCGCGCACAGTGCTGGTCACGGAAGCGCCAGCCAATGCCGAACTTTCCGGCGCAAAGCGCTGGGAAGAATTTCGTAGTCCACGCGATCCTGTGTTTGCTTCGCGCAAACGTCGGGACCCGGCATGTATCGTCTATTCTTCGGGGACCACCGGCCGGCCAAAGGGCTGCGTGCTGACGCACGAGAATTATCTCGAGCAATGCGTCGCGCTCACTTCTCTCTACCCTTTCTGGCCGGGCGTGCGATATCTCAGCATTCTTCCGACCAATCACGCGATCGACTTCATGGTCGGGTTCATCGGCCCTTTCGTTTGCGGCGCGACGGTGGTTCATTTGCGGGCCCTGCGGCCTGAATACATTCGCGACGCATTCCTCCGCTACAAGATCACCTACATGACGCTCGTGCCTGCGATCCTAAAATCCCTCGAACAAGGTTTGCGCAAGCGCTTCTCGGAGCTGCCAGCGGGCAAGCGCAAGATGCTGAATTTCCTGATCGCGACGAACCGCGCCTTGACGCGCAGCCGGCCCCGCGTGCGAGTCAGCCGCGCCTTGCTGAAGCAGGTCCACGGAGCATTCGGTGGAGAGCTGCGTGCACTTTTCGTCGGCGGAGCGTTCACCGAACCATCCACGCTTCAGTTTTTCTACGATCTGGGCATTCCGGTCGCAAACGCATATGGATGCACAGAGGCTGGCACAGCGATCACAGTAAATGACCTGAAGCCATTCCGCGCGGACACGGTGGGAAAACCGCTGCCCGGCGCGGAAATCAAGATTCTCGGTCCCGGCGCCGATGGCGTCGGCCACGTCGCGGTCTATAGCAAGACGGTGATGTCTCACTACCTCGACGACCCCGAGATGACCGCAAAAACCATCGTCGATGGCTGGCTCATGACCGGCGACCTCGGCCGCATCGACGCGGCGGGACATCTCCAGCTTTTCGGCAGAGTGAAGAATATGATTGTCACTGGAGAAGGCAAGAATGTCTATCCAGAGGAGATCGAGGCCGCGTTCGAAAGCCTGCCGGTGAAAGAGGCATGCGTGTTTGCGGCCAACTACATCTGGCATGAGCGGAAGATGACTGGCGAGCGGCTCGTGCTGGTGATCCATCCCGATCCGGGCAAACCCGTTAACGCAGAGTTGGTTGCAGAAATCTCCGCACTGAATCGGCTCCTACTGAACTACAAGCGCGTGAGCGGTTACCTGATTTGGAACGAGGAATTCTCCCGCACCGCCTCGATGAAGATCAAGCGCGCCGAGCTCGCCGCGCGGATCCGCGACAAACTGAGCCGCGAAGCGATGGTGGCATTGTGACTGCACCGCCATGGGTGTCATCAGAGGTTCTGCCTTCGTGACGGAGAAATTTCTCGCAATCGTCAATCCCGCTGCGGGAAGCGGGCGCTGCGGCAAGCTCGCTCCGGCTGCGTTGCAGGACGTTCGCGAACTCGGCATTCGACTCGAAATCGCGCAGACGACCCGGGCAGGTGAGGCGACCACACTAGCTCGCGACGCGTATGCGCGAGGCTGTCGCAACTTCCTCTCCGTCGGAGGCGACGGCACAGCTTTCGAAATCATCAACGGAATCTTCCCCGAAGCGGAGATGCAAGGTCGCGCGACCCTGGCTTTCTTACCACTCGGCACGGGCAATTCGTTTCTGCGGGATTTCACTAGGCGCAGGGTCGAGCATACCATCGAGGCTCTGCGCGAAAATCGGCGGCGTCCGTGCGATGTGATCCGGCTGCGCCACGCGGATGGCGACATTTTCTTCATCAACATGCTCAATCTAGGATTCGCCGCCGAGGCCGGCGAGGTGGCGAACCGGCGATTCAAGCGCTGGGGCCACATCGGCTATGTTTTCGGAGTTTTCGCACGTCTTGCGCAACTCGAGCACGCGGCATTCCCTCATCGTCTGGAGGGAGCGACCGATTGGGATAAGCGGACGTGCCTCTTCCTGGCTTTCGGCAACAGCAAGTTCACCGGTGGAAACATGATGATTGCACCAAACGCCGATCCCTCGAGCGGCCGGATCGAATACGTCCGCTGGTCCCCGATTGGACGTTTGCGCGTGCTCTGGTTGTTCCGGCGGCTTTTCACCGGCACGCACATTCACCATCCACTTGCCTTCCGCGCCGCCGTTCAAAGAATCGAATTCGATCTTGACCAGCCGGTGAACGTGATCGTCGATGGCGAAGTGATGTGCTTACGATGTCGCTCCGTAGAGGTCCTTCCGTCGGCGCTGGACGTAATCGTATGAGGGATGCTTGGCTGGTCGTGCGCTCGGCCATGCTGTGGACAGTGAGCGTCATCCATTTCGCGCTGGTGGGGACCGTCCTGATCTTCTTCGGTCTCTGCGTGAACCGGCGCAAGTTCGACTTCCTAAACCGTTGGTTCTTTCGCAACATCCTTCGCTTTCTTGGGGTCAGATTCGCAGTGCACCGTTCGCGCGGCTTCGACCCGAAGCGGACGAGCATTTTCGTCTGCAATCACGTCAATATCTTTGATCCGTTTGTGATCTATTCGGCGATTCCGCAGTTTGTGCGCGGCTTCGAGCTGGAATCTCACTTCAAGATTCCGGTGTATGGCTGGATGATGGGTTGGTTTGGAAACGTTCCGGTGCCCGATGTCCGCAACCGCAACGGCCTGGAAATCATGAACAAGAGGGCGAAGGCAGCGCTCGATTCTGACGTCAGCCTGATCGCATTCGCGGAAGGCTCGCGGACTCGCGACGGCCACGTCCAGGAATTCAAGAAAGGTGTCTTCAGTCGCGCGCAGAAACTAGGGGTGCCCATCGTCCCGATGAGTATCGTCGGTTCCTATCAGTTCTTTCGAACGGGCCACTGGATGCTGCGTCCGGGAAAGATCACGGTCTACCTGCACGATACGATCGAAACATCGCCGGTCAGCCGCGGCGATGTGGACGCCTTGCGCAAGCAAGTGCAGGAGATTGTGTCGGAACCAGTCGAGAAATCTCTAAAGGAGGGCAGTCAGCGCTGGGAAGCCTAAGAAACGCTCGCCTCGGGGAGCGAGCGGCCGGCGCGCAACTCCTGCCACGTATACACCACTCTGTGAACCACAGTAATCGTCGATATCGTCGCGATGACCCACAAAGCAGGCGCCATCCGGCTGAACAGCCCGCCGAGTATGAGTAGAACAAGCCGCTCCGGCCTTTCCATGAAGCCGACCTTGCACGACGGAATCAGCGACTCGGCCCTTGCTCGGGAATAGCTGACCATGAACGAACTGGCCATCGCGATCGCCGCGAGCACCATGTAGAAGGTCCGACCGATCAGCGTGTAGTAGACGACGAGCCCCATATAAAGCCCGAGGTCCGAATAACGATCCAGCGTTGAGTCGAGAAACGCGCCGAAGGCCGTCACCTGCCCCGATCGGCGCGCCACCTGGCCGTCGGCCATGTCGAGGAAGGCCGCCAGAAACAGCGCCGCGGCCGCCGACCGGAACTGCCCCATGGCAATGAGCGCGGCCGCGCACGAGTTCACACCAAGCGCAAAGAACGTAAACATATTCGGGCTGATTCCGGTAGCAGCGAGTCCGGTTACGACGTGGTGAAGGAGCCATCCGGCGCCTTCACCAATCCAGTAGGTGAGCGGACGCTTCAGGTCCGTGCGGTCATTTCCCATCTGCCCGACATGATACAACGAATCTCACATGGCGCACACGCGGCGTGGCACGAGAGTTTGAAGTGTTCCTGGCGGAACGCTTGGTGCCGCGAACTTACGCTTTGCCCGCAGACTTGCCGCGGAGTTCGCGCACGATGTTGACGCCGCTGCTGGTACCGAGGCGGTTCGCTCCGGCCTCGATCATGGCGCGCGCGTCGGCCGCAGTCCGAATACCGCCCGACGCCTTCACGCCGATTTTCACGGCGTGACGCATCAGCGCGACATCCTCTACAGTTGCGACCCCTCCCAGAAACCCGGTGGAAGTCTTGACGAAGTCTGCGCCCGCCTCTTCGCTTAGCTCGCAGGCCCGCAATTTCTCGTCGTCGGTCAGCAGTCCTGTTTCAAGAATCACTTTTACCAGTGCCGACTGTCTATGAACAACATCCACGACGGAGCGAATGTCTGTGAGAACGACTTCCCTCTCGCCGCCCTTGAGCGCGCCGATGTTCATCACCATGTCGATCTCCCGCGCGCCGAACCTCAACGCTTCGGCGGCCTCGAACACTTTCACGCTCGTGAGCGTCGCTCCCAGCGGGAAACCAACCACCGCGCCGACCTTCACCTCGCTGCCCCGCAGCCGCGAATAAGCAAGCTCGACGTAGCAGGGGTTGATCATCACCGATCCGAAACCGAACTCGCGAGCCTCTTCGCACAGCCGCACAATGTCGTCCGGAGTGGCCTCCGGACGCAGGTTTGTGTGGTCGATGATGCTGGCGACGGCCCGCCAGTCTTGCGCCAAATGCTCGCTATCGACGGCTGAGTTTCGGCTCGACATGACTCCGAAATGTTACTACGCTATTTCGGTTTTCCGAAGCGAGCATATCGTGCCAAAGCCTCTATCGAACGACGCGCTTCGCGACCGCCTGATCAAAGCAGCCCGGGTCGCCATGAAGAATGCCTATGCACCGTATTCCCATTTCCGAGTCGGCGCGGCGCTCTTGACGGCCAGCGGGAAGGTGTTCTCCGGCTGCAACGTTGAAAACGCGTCCTACGGCGTCACCAACTGCGCCGAGCGCACCGCGATCTTCTCGGCAGTCGCTCAGGCCGGCCCGAAAATGGAGATTTGCGCGATCGCGATCGTAAACGATCACGACGCGCCGTGCGCACCTTGTGGTGCCTGCCGCCAGGTGATCTACGAATTCGGGCCGACGGCAACGGTCTTCTTTCTC
>Ga0187782_10000746_pt1 | contig 22757 bp, 18 predicted proteins | sample 0715_SJ02_MP15_2_FD_132454 | JGI IMG/M metagenome (GOLD analysis project Ga0187782, IMG submission 132454) | Tropical peat soil microbial communities from peatlands in Department of Meta, Colombia - 0715_SJ02_MP15_20_MG | ecosystem: Environmental > Terrestrial > Soil > Wetlands > Peat | place... | reverse complement strand
TTCTCGCGCCCGATGAAGTCGGGGTTCGGCACCTGAATTTGCCTGTCGAAGCGACCGGGACGCATCAGCGCCGGATCGAGCACGTCCGGGCGGTTGGTCGCGGCGATCAGGATAATCCCCTCGTTCGCTTCGAAGCCGTCCATCTCGACGAGCAGCTGATTGAGCGTCTGCTCGCGCTCGTCATTGCCGCCGCCGAGCCCCGCGCCGCGATGACGGCCCACGGCGTCGATCTCGTCGACGAATATGATGCAGGGCGCGTTCTTCTTCGCCTGCTCGAACATGTCGCGCACGCGCGACGCGCCGACGCCGACGAACATCTCGACGAAGTCTGAGCCCGAGATGGTGAAGAAGGGAACGTTGGCCTCGCCGGCGATGGCGCGGGCGAGCAGCGTCTTGCCGGTGCCGGGCGGGCCGACGAGCAGCACGCCGCGCGGAATGCGACCGCCGAGCCGCTGGAATTTCTGCGGATCGCGCAGGAATTCGACGATCTCGACGAGATCCTCCTTGGCCTCGTCGACGCCGGCGACGTCCTCGAATGTGACGCGACCCTGCGCTTCGGTCAGGAGCTTGGCCTTGGACTTGCCGAAGCCCATGGCTCTGCCGCCCATGCCGCCCTGCATCTGGCGCGACATGAACACCCAGAGCCCGAGAATCAGCACGAGCGGAAGCGCATTGAGGAGCAGCGTGGTCCAGAACCCGCCGCCGTCATTGTAAGGACGCGCGCTGATCGAAATCTTCTTCGCCTCAAGCCGGTCGACGAAGGTCGGGTCGTTCGGCATGTAGGTGACGAAACTGCGATTATCCGAAAAATGTCCGCTGACTTCATTGCCGGAGATGGTCACGTCGTGGACGCGTCCGTCTTCGATTTGCGCGAGCAGCTCGCTGAAAGATACGTCTCGGATGGAAGTGCGCTGCGAGCGCTGTTGAAGAGCCATATAGGCCCCGACGGCGGCGAGAATCGCGATCGCGATCCAAGGCGCCCATTTCTTGAATTGTGCGTTCATGCTCTCATCTCCGACTGGCGCGTCACCGCCTCGCCGCCCGCCAAGGTCCCCTCTGGAAGATGACCCGACGACATGCTGCCATTATGGGGGCGCGAAAGCAAAGGGCAGGGTGGCGGAGTCGCCATAATAAGTGCATAATTCGCCAATGCTGGGCCCTGAATGATCAAAATCGTCGTCGCCGGAATCAGCGGCTGCCTCGGCTCCGCCTTCGTTGGATTGAGCGACGCGCTCGCTCTGGCGCGCGACGCCATGACGCGCGCGAGCGACGGCGACGCTCCGTTCACGCTGCTCACGGCGAGCTGGAACGGCGCCAGCATCGTCGACGGCTATGGACGCAGCTTCGCGGTCTCGGCGGCGATGGAGGAGATCTCGGCCTGCGATGCGATCCTGACGCCGGGCTTTTTCCCCGACGACTCCGGCGGGCCGCCGCAGCTCTCGCATCTTGGTTGCGTCGCGGGATGGATGCGCCGGCAGCACGCGCACGGCGCCCTCGTCTGCGGGGCGGGAACAGGCGCGTTTCTGCTCGGCGAAGCGGGGCTTCTCGACGGGCGCCGCTGCACGACGCACTGGCGCCTGATCGACGAGCTCAGGCGTCGTTATCCCCGCGCCGACGCCGCGCGCGGCGCGACCCTCATTGAGGATCGCCGCGTCGTGACGGCCGGCGCGCCGCTCGCTTGGTTGGACATCGCTCTGCATGCGATCCGCTCCCTCTGCGGCGAAGCCGCCGCGCGCGTCGCCGCGGAATTTACGGCGATCGACCATGGCGGTCGGGCCGCCTATCAGCCGGGCGCTCACCTCTCCGGATTGGATCCGTTCCTGCTCGAAGCCGAAAGGATCGTGCGCCAGGCGGGCGACGCTCCGCTGTCGACGCTCGATCTCGCCCGCGGGCTTTCGACCTCGGAGCGAACGCTGCACCGCCGCCTGAAGCAGGCGAGCGGCGAGTCGCCCAAGACCTTCATAGATCGCGTGCGCATCGAGACCGCGCAGACCCTGCTCGAGACGACGCTCAAGTCGGTGAAAGAGATTGCGGCCCAGGCGGGCTTCGTCGACGAGGCCTGCTTTCGCAGGGCGTTTCGCCGCTTCAAGAGCATGTCTCCCGGCGCATACAGGTCCCTGGCGCGCATGCGCAGCAAGACCAAAGGGCAGATGTTCGCAATCAGCAAGAGCCCCGAGCTCATTCCCGATATCCTGACGAAGATCCTCGATTCCTGCGTCAACGGCGTCACGCTCGCCGATCCCGACCAGGAAGACTCGCCGATCGTTTACGCGAACAAAGAGTTTCTGCGCATGACGGGATATGCGCTGGAGGAAGTCGTCGGGCGCAATTGTCGGATGCTGCAGGGAGAGGATCGCAACCAGGAGCAGCGGGCGCAGCTCCGCGAGGCGATAGCCAAACGGGAGCCGATCAAGGTCACCTTGCGCAATTATCGCAGGGACGGCGAGATGTTTTACAACCGGCTGGCGATCGAGCCGCTGTTTGATGCGAATGGGCGCCTCATCTACTTCCTCGGCGTGCAATATGACGTGACCTCTCAGGCGAAAGCGGAGACGGAGATCGCCGAGCTCAAGGCGAAGCTCAGGGCGCTCACACCCGACGAAAGCGGCAGCTTGGCCAAAAGCGCCGATTTCTCGCCTTGAGCGCTTCAGCTCGACTCGTTGTCGGCAAGGCTTCGCACAAATGAGGGCGAGCGCTTAACGCGTTGCGCGCGAGCAGTTAATGCGCGAAGGCCTTGTGAGTCCGGGCTTTAATCAAAAATTTGCTCTAAGTATAAGTTAAAGGAAATGCTGAACAGGCTGCCAAAAATAACCCTGCGATTCAAAGCTTTTACGTAACGCCTGTTTGTCCTTGATTAGGATAATGTTAAATCTCAAAGCCATATTCCGTCGAACGGGGTTTGCGCGACGAGCAATTCTCCTCGCGCGCGCAGGATCGCGCCGAGGCAGTTTGCCACGAAGCGACAGAAAAGAGGACAATGACATGAAATACGCCTTCTCGGCTGTGGCGCTCGCCGCCGCTTTGATCAGCGGCGCGGTCCATGCGGCGGACCTGCCGTCGCGGAAGGCGCCGCCTCCTGCGGCCTATGCGCCGCCGCCGGTCTTCACTTGGACCGGCTTCTACGGCGGCCTCAATCTCGGCGGCGGCTGGTTCAACCGCGGCTTCCGCAATGGCGGCGCCGGCTACGTCATCGGCGGCGGCCAGCTCGGCTACAATTATCAGATCACCCCGCTGTTCGTTGCGGGTCTCGAGACCGACTTTCAGGGCGCGAGCTCGCGTCTGCATTGGCTCGGCACGGTGCGCGGCCGCGTCGGCGTGACGCCCTTCAGCCCCAACCTGTTCTTTTATGGCACGGGCGGCTTCGCCTATGGCGGCGTCAGCCAGGGCTATTTCAATCCCTGGAGCGGCTATGGGTACGCCTCTGTCAACACCGGAACCGGCTGGACCGCCGGCGGCGGCGCCGAATGGGCCTTCCTCCCGAACTGGTCGGCGAAGATCGAATATCTCTATGCCGACATCTCCGGCGACAACGACAATGGTTGGGGCTACAACGGCTGGGGCGGCCGCTATCGCCACACGACGTCCAATCTTGTTCGAGCGGGCGTGAACTACCACTTCAACTTCCTGTCGCCTGCGCCCTCCGTCTCGAAATACTGAGCAACGCGACAGTCAAGCAAAGGCCCGGCCGCGCGCCGGGCTTTTTTTATGCGCCAGCCGGCGCCCGAGCGCGACCTCCGCCCCATCCCTCGATCCAGCCGATGCGGCTTGATCGTCTCGCCGAAATTGTTCAGATAAGGATGTTCACTCCTCGCCCGGAAAGCTAAAGAGGCAAGATGCAATCCTCAGTCCCACACCGGCTGCGTCGCCTGCGGCGATCGAGGCTGCGCCAGCGCGCCGGCTTCACCCTCGTCGAAATGCTGGTCGTCCTGGCGATCATCGGCTCGATCGTGGCCCTCGTCGGACCACGCGTCATGAACTACTTCGCCGAGTCCAAGGTCAAGACGGCGCAGATCCAGATGGCCAATCTCTCGAGCGCGCTCGATCTCTACTACCTCGACACCGGGCGCTACCCTTCGACGGAGGAGGGACTCGCCGCGCTCGTGCGCCGTCCTGCGTCCGTCACGATCTGGAACGGGCCTTACATCAAGGGGACGATCGTGCCGAAGGATCCCTGGGGCAACGACTATCTCTACCGCATGCCGGGCGAGAACGCCCCCTATGACGTGGGATCGCTCGGGCCTGAGGGGCGTACGGGCGGTCAAGGCTCCCTGTCCTCGCACAGGCCATGAAGGGGCGCGCAGGAGCGCGCGGTGGTTTCGCCCTGATCACCGTCATCTGGGGCGTCGCGATCATCGCGCTGCTCGTCGTCTCCTTCATGACGACGGCGCGTTTGCAATTGCAGGGCGCCTTCAATCTCGCCGGCGCGACGAAGGCCGACTACATCGCTGAAGCGGCGATCGGCGCCGCGTTCATGACCCTCATGGCGGAACGGGAGTCGACCACAGTCAGTCCGGGGCAGTCCACGCGGCACGACGGTTCGCCGAAGCTCTGCGCGCTCGACGGCGCCGCGGTCGTCGTCGCGCTCGAGGACGAGAGCGGCAAGATCGATCTCAACGGCGGCGCGGACAAAACCTTCAGCAAGCTGTTTGTCGGTCTCGGCGTCGACCGGCGCGAGGCGGACGCGATCGCCGCCGCCATTGTCTTTTTTCGCCAGCCGCCGCAGGAGGGGATCGCAGCCGATCTCGGGGGAGGGACCCGTCCCTTCCCGCCGAAGCACGCGCTGTTCCAGAGCGTGCTGGAGCTCGATCAGGTCGAAGGCATGACGCCGCAGCTCTTCGCCGCCGCCCTGCCGTTTTTGACGGTTCATTCGCGCCGGCCCGACGTTGATCGCAATTCCGCGCCGCCGGCGCTATTCGCCGCGCTCGCCGGCTACCCGCCGCAGCAGGTCGAGGCGCTCCGGCTACATCCCTATCCCAACAATCTCGACCGCAACGATCCCAAATATCCGCGCGAGTTCAATCAGCGCGGCGGGCGCACAGCGGCGCTCGCGCATGTCGAGACGATGCTGCCCTCCGGACAGACGAGCGTGCGCGAGGCCGTTTTCGACTTGAACGACGGGCGCGGACCCGCCTTCGCGCTCAAGGAGCGGCGCCGCGGCGTCGTCCGTTACCTCGACGATCTGCGCCGAGCGATCGCGAGCGGCGTCGGAATGTCCGACTGCTGAGCGGGGGCGGAGCGACGGCCCGCTCGCCCGCTCGCCTCACTGTTTGGCGAACGCGGCGTGGCGCGCGGCTCCGAGCGCGACCCGCTGCGCGCGCAGGCTCTGGGCCGCGTCCGAGTCGATCTCGACCAGTCGAAAATTGGCGATTTGCGCTTGGCTCGTCGAATTGCTTCCCGCAGCGTAAAAGAAAATCGAAAGCGGCAGCGGCAAGAAGCTGGTCAGCGTCGACGCGAAGGAGCAGATCGCCACGGAGGTGTAGGGCGGCGGCGCCGAAGCCCCGTCGACGACCAGCAGCGTCTCGAGCTCGAAGTCTTCTGGCGACTCCATGGCGATGACGAGATAGTCGCCCGGCTGCGCGCCGGTCCAATTGACGTCGACAGCCAGCCCATAGCCGTCGCCGCCCGTGTAATTGACGTAGGTTCCCTGAAAGCTCGAGAAGCCGCCGGGCGCGCCATTGGCGGAGCCGAAGACGAGCCCGGACGCGGGATCGCCGCTGACCGTCCCGCTTTGCGAAATGGGCGTGACGGCGAGCGGAGCCGTAGCGTAGGAGGAGGCGTCCTGGATGGGATCGCCGGTTTGCAGGAACCATTGGTTCGCCGCGTCGACGCCGGTCGGCCAGTTCTGGTTCAGCGCGGGATTGTGGCTTGCGGGCGGCGTGAGCCAGGCGAGGCCGAGAGCCCCCTCGTTTTCGGCTTCGGCGCCGGCGGCCGCGCCCGCATAGAAGGAAGCCGCATAGGTGTGGCAGTCGCCGGGATCGAGCAGGCAGGTGAAAAGCTTGCCCGGCTGCAAGGCGACGTCCACGATCGAGGCGAGCGCGGGATCCAGACTGTAGCATTCGCCGAAAAGCGATACGTAATTATCGACGAAGACGCCGCGAGCGCCTTTGGGCGCCGGAGCGAGGACCATCCGTCGAAAATAAAATCCCAGCAGATTGGCGCCGTTGCCGAATAGCGTGAGCTCGTCCTCGGGCGAATCGAGGATCGTGAGCTTGGAGACCGGCAAGCCGCGATGCTGCAGCGTCGCCGCCGCGACGGTGACGACTCTCGAGCCATGGCTGTGGCCGATGAGGCGCAGCTGCGGCTTGGGACCCTGCCAGAAGCTCGGATCGATCGCGGACACGAGCGCGTCGGCGAGCCGCAGGCCGTTCGTATGCGTGTAGGCTTCGGATCGATAGACCTCGGTCACGTCCCATGGATCGGTGACGTCCAGGGGATCGGTCGCGGAGTCGTCGATCCATGAATAGGCGAGAATGACCGCGTGCGGGTCAAAATCGTAGATCTGCTGCAATAGCCCCGTCGTGCTGATCGGCAGCGCCGGCGCGTCGACGGCGCACCAGGCCCAGTCGGACGCCCACCGCGTCGTGGCCGCTGCGGTTCTCTCCATTCGCGAAGCGGCGCCGGCGGCGTTCTTGCCCCACCAGAGCAGCTTGCCGTTGGCGGCCTCGACAGCCGCGCGGTAGCCCGGCGCCCAGCCATGCGTGACCACATAGATTGCGGGCGGGATCGGCCCCCCGCCGATGCTGCTTTGCGCGACGGGAACGAAATTGTCGCTTGGATCCTCGCCGGGAAGGATGTTGACGTCATTCCCGATCCACTGATTGAGCCGCTCGAGGTTTGAAAATGCGTTGCCGTTGACGGCGTCTGTCCAATCAGACGGGGCGGAGGCGGGCGGCGGCGGAGGCGATATCGTCGTCATAGATCATCTCCTAAAGATATGTGCGAGCACAATTATTCTGTAGGAACGCCGGCCAGGCAACCGGCGTTTTCGACGGGGCGCGCCGCGCGAGCCCGACCCACGAGCCGTTCGAGTCGCTCGCGACGTCTAACGCGACTTGCGGTCGAGCGTGTAGTCGCTGACGGACTCGTCGTCGAGCCAGGTGCGCCGGACCGAGGTCTCGATCGTGTGCGGACGGGCGATGGCCTTGGTGGAGACGTCGAGCAGCTTCCTCTTGTATTCGTTCGCGATCTCGCGCGCGTCGGCGACGGAGCGGACGACGTGCGGCGTGATCAGGATCAGCAGTTCCGTCTTCTCGACCTTGTCGTCCTTCTGCTTGAAGGCGTTGCCGATGATCGGAAAGTCGCCGACGATCGGCACCTGGTCCGAGGATTTGCTGCGGGAATCGGAGATGAGGCCGCCGAGCACGAGCGTCTCGCCGTCCGCCGTGACGACCTGCGTCTTGATGCGGCGCTGCTCGATGATGGGGTTCGTTCCCGCTGCCGCCCCGGCCGGGAGGGCGTCGGCGTTCGAGACCTCTTGCTCCAGCTCCAGCATGAGCCGCCCGCTCTCGCTGATGTGGGGCGTGATCGCCAAAATGACGCCGGTCGATTGATATTGCTGGGAATTGTTGACGTTGCCCAGGGCGGAGACGGCGCTGAGCGTCGTGATCGGTATCTGTTGGCCGACTTCCAGCGTCGCCGAGCGGTTGTCCAGCACGGTGAGCGAGGGCGTCGAGAGAATGTTGACGCGCGTGATCGCATTGAGCGCGTTGAGCGTGAACATAGCGTTGCCGGCCCGCAGGGCGTAGGCGAAGCCGCCGAAAGCCGGCGCCAAATTGGCGCCGAGGATGTTCGCGCCGAGCACCGCCAGATTGCTGCTGGTGGTGCCGCCGGTGGCGGTGCTCGTCGAACCAGAGGTCGTAATCGTGCCAGCGGTCGTGGTCGTGCTGCCGGGAACGGTGGCGTTGGAGTAGCCACCCGGGCTGAAGGCGGCGGCGTGCGCGTTCTTCTGCAGGAACCAGCTCACGCCGAACTGCAGCTCGTCGGTCAGCGTGACCTCGGCGATGGTCGCCTCGATGAACACCTGGTTCGGCAGGACGTCGAGCTTCTCGATGACCTGCTCGAGACGTTTATAGTCTTCCGGCGTCGACATGACGACGATCGCGTTCTTGGCCTGGTCGACGCCGACCCGGAACCGCCCGTCCTCAAGCACGACTCCGAGCTGCCCCTGCTGCCCCGAGAGGCCGTTCGCCGAGCCTGCCGCGCCGGAGAGCGACGAGCCCGCGCCCGAACCCATGCCGCCCACGCCGCTGGAGCCGCCGCCGAATCCGTTCGACGAGCCGCCGATGCCCCCTCCGGTCGCGCCGAGCCCTCCCGAGGAGCCCCCGATTCCCCCAGCGCCGCCGCCGCCGCCAATTCCCCCGCCGCCGCCAAGGCCGCCACCTCCGCCGCCGCAGCTCAGGCCACCCGAGCCGGTGGGGCCGGTCGCCGACAGCGCGCCGAGCGGACTCGAGGAGGAGCCGCCGCCGAGACCGCCGAGCGCCCCGCCGCCGCCGCTGGAGAGCGACGATTGCTGGCCGAAGCGCGGCGCCGCATTGCCCGCGCCGCTCGCGGAAGCGCCGAACATCGAGGCCAGCACTTGCACGAGCTCGACGGCGGGACGATTCTGCACGCGATACGCGAAGAACTGTTTTTCGGTGCCTTGCGCGCGCGAATCGAGCCGTTCGATCCAGGCGCGCGCGCGATCGAGGTAGCGGCGCTGCGGCGAGATCACGAGCACGGCCTGCAGCCGCTTGCTGCCGATGAAGCGGATCATGCCCGCCATCGGCCCTTCCTTCTCGCTGCCGAAGACGTTGCGGAGGTCGTCGGCGAGCTGCTCGGCGTCGGCGCTCTTGACGGGCACGAGCGCGAAGGACATCCCCCGCATCGTGTCGATGTCGAACATGCCGATCACGTCCTGAAGCGCCGTTATGTCCGCCGGGCTGCCTGCAAGGGTGATCGCGTTGCGAGCGTCGTCGGCGCGCACGATCGCGCCATGCTGCGTCATCGGCTCGAGGACGCGCTTCATCTCGGACGCCGAGACGTAGCGCAGCTGCACGACTTTTGCGCCGTCGCCGAGCTGCTCGCTCGTCGCTCCCGCCTCGTCCCCCGAGATCGTGAGGCCGGAGGTCGCGGCCTTGTCGAGCGGCACGACCTTATAGAGCGCGCCCGAGCGCACGACTGAAGCGCCTGCGACTCGCAACGCGGATTGGAACAGCTCGAGCGCCTTGGCCTTGCGGACGGGGCGCGCCGTATGAACCGAAACCTTGCCGTCGAGGCCGGGGTCGATCACATAGTCGACGCCCAGGATGTCGCCGAGGACGATCTTGACAGCCTGCGCCAGCGGCAGGTTGACGAAATTGAGCGTGACGTCGGCCGGATCGTCGCCTTCGAAACCTTGGCGGGTCGCCTTGTCCCCGACCAGGCGGCCCGTTCCAGGCACCACCAGAGCCTTCTGATCCGCGGCGCGGCTCTCGGACAGAGGTCGGACGTCGACCGGCGCGTCGCCTCTTCGGGACGAGCTCGGCGGCGAAGACGGCTCGACGCTCCACTCTGAGATGGGCGCCTCGCCACCTGTGGACTGACATGAGGCGAGCGCCACACTGACTAGCGCTGAAAATAGACGGGCTGTTCTTTTGCTCACGAGGTTCTCGCTGCGGCGCAGGGTCGAGGAGACGCTTCGGCGCGGCTATTAACACGCCCAAGGGCGCGGCGCTAGCCGCGGCGGCTCCAACCTTTCCGCAAGCCCTCGCGTTGCCTCGGGAAACGGGTCCCGACTGCGCAGCTATACAACAACTTTCAGGTTACAGGATTGTTAACCCCGCTTGAAAGCTATACAAAATTTAACCATCTGGAAAGGCTTCGCGCAATGGTGGCGATCAGGAAAAGCGACGCGGAGCGATTTGTCGACGCGCCGGCCGCCAACTGCTTTCTGTTCCTTCTCCACGGCGACGACGCGGGCCTCGTCCGAGAGCGCGCCGCTCGCCTCGTCTCCGGGCGAGTTAGCGATCGCCGAGACCCTTTCCAGTTCGTGGAGATGAGCGGCGACGCCGTAGCTGCGGAGCCCCTCGATCTGCTCGACGAGGCGAACACGGCCCCCTTGCTGGGGGGACGACGGGCGGTGCTCGTCGCGAGCGGGACAAAATCCGTCGCGCCGGCGATCGAGCGGCTGCTCGCGGCGCCTCCCCGGGACTGCAGCGTCATCGTCACGGCGGGGCCGCTGCGCCGCGACTCCCCGCTGCGAAAGCTCGTCGAGGGCGCCAAGAACGCCGCCGCGATCGAATGTTCCCCGGACGCCGAGGCCGATCTGTCGACGCTCATCGACGCCGTGCTGAAGGAGGGGGGGCTGACCATCTCGCCGGAGGCGCGCGCGCTGCTCGCCGCCGCGCTCGGCGAGGACCGAATGATGAGCCGCTCCGAGCTTCAGAAGCTCAGGCTCTACATGCACGGTCGCGAGCGCGTGGAGGCGAGCGACGTGGCGGCCATCGTCGCGCACGCCGCGGCCGGTCCCGGCGAGGGCCTGACGCTCGCGGCGTTTTCCGGACGCGCGGAGGCGGTCGGCGCCGATTTCGACGCCGCGCTCGCCCATGGCGCGGATCCGACACTCCTGATATCGAACGCGCTTCGGTACGCCCAAGCGCTTCATCGCGGACGCGCCTCAGGCGGCGTGACGACCGTGAAGCGGGCCGGATTCTTCGGCCTGCCCGATTCGGAAATCGACGCGCATCTGAGACGGTGGCCATTGGCGCGCCTCGGCGCGCTCATCGAGACGTTGCGCGCGGCTCAGACCCGCGCGCGCGCCCACGCCAGCGGCGCGCGGCTCGAGGCGGCGCGCGCGCTGATGCATGTCGCGCGCGGGGCGGGACGCGGCTGAAGGCCTCAGACCGCGATCGGCTGGGGCTGCGCCGTCCGCCTCGCTTGCGCCTTGCGCCGCCTGCGCCCAAATAGGAAGAAAGCGGAAGGCCTGTCGGGCCGGCGGGCGAGAGAGAGTCGGGCTGAACGAGACGATGCGTGATCCATACGAGGTGCTTGGCGTCGCCAGGACGGCGAGCGCCGCTGACATAAAGAAGGCCTATCGGCAGCTCGCCAAGAAGTTTCATCCGGACCGCAACAAGAACGATCCGAAGGCGGCGTCGCGCTTTGCCGAGATCAATTCGGCCTATGAGATCGTCGGCGACGAGGAGAAGAAGGCCAAGTTCGATCGCGGCGAGATCGGGCCGGACGGAAAGCCGAGGTTCTCGGGTTTCGAGGGGTTCGGCGGCGGACCCGGTGGCTTTTCCGGCTTCTCGCGCGGCCCGGGGGGGCCGGGGGCGACGCATTACGAGTTTAACTTCGGCGGCGACGCAGCCCGCGGCGGCTTCGATCCGAGCGACATCCTCTCGGAGCTGTTCGGCGGCGCCCCGCGCCGCGGACGGGGCGCGCCGCCCCGGCGTGGCGACGACGTGGTGGCCACGGCGACCGTGCCGCTGGAGGCGGCGGCTCACGGAGGCTCCGCGCGGGTGCTTCTTCCGGGCGGGCGCGCGCTCGATGTGACGATTCCCGCCGGGATCGACGACGGCCAGCAAATTCGACTGCGGGGTCAGGGACAGCCCGGCCCGGTCGGCGCGGAGGCGGGCGATGCGATCATCACGGTCAGGATCGCGTCGCACCCATATTTCCGGGTCGAAGGGCGGGACCTGCGGCTCGACCTGCCGGTGACGCTTTATGAGGCGACGCTCGGCGGCAAGATCGCCGCGCCGACCCTCGCGGGCAGAGTCGAGCTCACCATTCCGCCGGGCTCCAATGGCGGTCGAGTCTTGCGCCTGCGCGGGAAGGGGCTGCCGGCGCACGACGGGAAGCCGGCCGGCGATCTCTATGTGCATCTCAAGCTGATGGCGCCCGAGCGACCCGACGCCGAATACGAGGCGCTCATGAACAAATGGCGCGCGGAAAAGCCATACGATCCTCGCAAGGATATGTGAGGCGTCAGCGACCCGAGCCTTCGTCTCGCGCTGGCGTCGCGATTTCGTAAGCTGCGCGCTCGGCCGCCGCCTGCAATCGATCACCTGCGAGCGGGCCGAGCAGCACGAAGGCGATCCCTTCGCCCCGCCATTCGATCGCGGTCAGGTTCTGGTCCGTTCTCGGCGGAACCAGCTCCCGCGGCTCTTCCTCCACAGGTTCGAAATAGAGGGCGACGCGCTCGCCGCCGATCGCCTCGTAGATCAGAAAGCCCGCGGGCCGCTGGAGCCCCGGGGTCAGTCGTCCGCCGATGAGCCGCAGTCCGGCGACGGAAAGGTCCGGGGCGAAGGCGAAGCCGATGCGTTCGAGCAAAGCGGCGAGCATTTCCGGCTTGTGCGCCGCGTCATAGTCGACGGGATGCGTGTCCTGGGCGAAGGTCGCGTAGGCGAGCTCGGCGCGCTCGACATAACCGTGCGTCGTCGTCTGCGCATGCGACGGAGCGCGGGGCGTCGGCAGTCGTGGCAGAATGATCATGAAGGTCGCGCCGATCGAGGCGGCGGCCAAGAGGACCGCGGCGGCGGCGATGAGCGCCTTGCGGGTTCGAGCGTCCCGCGGCTCGTTCAAGCGTCGCAAGGGCCGAAACGAGCTGCTCGGACGACCCCAATGCACCGCGCCGGATTCGATCGGCGGGGCGCCGAAAGCGGCTATCCGGGCCGCAGTATTGCGCAGCGACAGAGGCGGGGTTTCCTTCGCCACCGGCTCGAAGGCCGCGCGCAAAGCAGCGTTTTGGCGGCGCCAGTTTTCGACGAGCGCCGCATCCTCCTTGTGCTGCGACAGATAGTCCTCGAGCTCGCGCCGTCGCTGCGGCGTGAGCTCGCCGTCGACGAGGGCGTGAAGCTCGGACTCGTCCATTATCGCCTATTTCACTACCCGCAGATGGGCGGCGCGACGCACGCCGTCCTGGGGCGCCGAGGGATGCAGATCGAGCGGCGCGAGGGCGGCTCGGGCGCGCATGAGCCGCATCACGACGGCTTCGCGCGGCGCGTGAAGGATGGCGGCCGCTGCGTCGTAGGCAAAGCCCTCGAGCACGACAAGCAGGAGGGCGGCGCGTTCCTCGAAAGGCAGATCCGCGAGGGCGCGCAACAGAGCCGGCTCGCGGGGCGCGGCGCGATGATCGCCGCCCGTCGAGACCTTTTCTCGCGCGAGAGAGATTAGAATCTCATAGGCCGCGATCGGGGCCGCGTCGGCGTCTCGGAACTCTCGCCTGCGCGCCCTGACGGCGGCGCGGTCGATGGCGGTCTGGACGAGGTCGTCAGCCGCCGCTGCGCCTGAGCTCACGCAAAGCGCCCGCGCGAAACGCCGCAGGGCGGGCGTGACCGCCTCCAGACGCAAACTCCAGTCTTCTCTCTGGCCCATGGCTCGGCCCGCTTCCGGCGAAGGCTCGCTCGAGAGCTTCTTACACTCCAGTGTAATGATACGGCATGAACGCGCGTTTGACCATGGCCGCGCCGCGACGGCGTAATGAATTTCGGACAAGTCGGGGCGCAAATCGCTCCGGCTTCAGCTTCGAGCGCGTTGAATCCCGGACGTAAGATTGGTCTTGTTGAGCGCCGTCAAATCGCATAGGGGGGGCCGTGACTATTGCAATCAGCGGGTCCGGTCCAAAGAAATGCGCGTCGCCGAGGCCGACATTCTGATCCTGCCCGGCCTGAACGACTCCGAGCCCGAACACTGGCAGAGCCGTTGGCGCCAAAAACTTTCCACCGCCCGCAAGGTCGAGCACGACGATTGGCGCGCGCCGCGCCTTTCGCCCTGGAGAGACGCGGTGGAGCGCGCAATCGTCGCGAGCGACCGCAAGATCGTCGCTGTCGCCCATTCGCTCGGCGCGCTGACCTTTCTGCACGTCGCCGAGCGCCAGAGCGATCGCATCGCAGGGGCGTTCCTGGTCGCGCCGCCCGCCGACTCTGCTGCGTCGCGCTTGCCTGCGGTCGATCCGGCCTTCTTCCCGGCCCCGCGCGGCCGGCTCGCATTCCCGGCGATCGTCGTCGGCAGCGCCGACGATCCCTATGCGCCGGTCCCGTTCGCGCGAGACCTCGCGACCGATCTCGGCGCCGACTATCTCGACGCGGGGGCCGCCGGCCACATCAATCTCGCGAGCGGACATGGCCCCTGGCCCGAGGGCTCGATGGTGTTCGCGCGCTTCCTCGCGTCGCTATGACGGGCGTCGCCCGCGCGGCCGCCCTCGCCGGCGCGCTTTTTGTCGGCGCCCCGTTGAGCGCAGCACAGCCTTCGGCCTATGGACCGCCGCCGCCGCCGCCCCTGCCCGACGGCTATGCGCGCGACGCGAGGAACGGAGAACTCGTCGTCTGGCGTCCGGCGTCGCGCGGACGCGCGTCGCTCCTCGTCGCCGATGACGAACCGCGGCTTGATCGCCTTCCCCAAGCCGACCTGCTTCAGATCGCCCGCGCCCGAAACATGACGATCGCGTTCCTCGGCTCCACTGACGTCGAGCGCTTGCGCGGCGAAGCCGCGAAGCTGCGCGGCGCGGGCAGGCTTCTTGGCGTGGCGTGGGGATCTCAGGCCGCCGCGCTCCTCGCCCTCAGCAAGGGCGCCCGACTCTTCGACGCGCTGATGCTCATCGACGCGCAGCCGATCGATCCCGGCGACGCCGCGCCCGTCATCGTCGAGTTCTATGGCTCCGACGCCTTCTGGCGCGCGGCGGCGCCTCCGCCGGCCGCCGCTACGCCCCGGCCGGGCCGGCGCCGCTACTTTCTCGCCGGCGCGGTCCTCTCCGCACGGGCCGAGGCGCCCTGCGCCGGAGCGGCGAATGATCGCTCCGCCGATCCGGCGCTGCGCGCGCTGCTCGTGGCCCTCGAAGATCGCTTGAACGGAGGCCCGGCGCTCCCGGCCTCGCGCGAGGCGGAGCTCGCGCCGAAGGAGTCGCTGCGCTGGCCGAAGCTTCCCGGCGCCGACGCGCCGCCCCCCGGCGACAGCGCCGCGCCCAGGATCGATTCCGACGGCAACGAGACGTCGGGGCTGCGTTTGCCGGACCAAGCCTTGCCGCTCGCGACGTTCACGGGGTGGAACGCCGCCAAAGGCTGCGGCGTGGGCCAGAGGTTCGACTTCGCGCCCTCGCGCGCTGCGCGGGAAGCCGCCGGCGACCCGCGCCCCTCGCTCGTCGAGCGCTATGGTTCGCGCGCCTATTTCGTCGCGGCGCTGCGCTCGGTCGCCGACCGGCTCGTGAAGGAGCGACTATTGCTGCCGCAGGACGCCGACGCCTATGTGGCGGCGGGCAAAAAAGCCCCGTTTTAGGGACGCCCATGCCGGAGCTTCCCGAGGTCGAAACCGTGCGCCGCGGCCTGGCCAAGGTCCTGGAGGGAGCCGTGATCGAGCGGGTCGAGCTCAAGCGCCCCGACCTGCGCTTCCCCTTTCCGCCGCGGTTTCGCGCGCGTCTCGAAGGGCGACGCCTCCTGGCCCTGTCGAGACGCGCGAAATATCTCATCGCCGAACTCGACGACGGCGCACGCCTCGTCATGCATCTCGGCATGAGCGGCTCTTTCCGCATCTCGGAGGCCGGACCGATCGGCGAGCCCTATCATCCGCGCGGACGCGATCCCGCGCATGATCATGTCGTGCTGCATCTCTCGGGCGGCGCGCGGGTGACCTACAACGATCCGCGCCGCTTCGGCTTCATGCTGCTGCTCGTTCCCGGCGAAATGGAGCGTCACCCGCTGTTCGTGGGCCTCGGCCCGGAGCCGCTGGCGCCGGAGCTGACCGCCGCGACTCTTGCGCCGAGTTTCGCAGGGCGGCGAGCGCCCTTGAAGGCGGCGCTGCTCGACCAGCGCACCATTGCGGGCCTCGGCAACATCTATGTCTGCGAGGCGCTGCACCGGGCGCGGCTGTCGCCCTCCCGCGCGGCTGCGGATCTTGTCGACGCCGCGGGGCGTCCCAAGCGCGAGCTCGCCCGACTGATTTCGGCGATCAAGGAAGTTTTGTGCGAAGCGATCGAAGCCGGGGGGTCGTCGCTGCGCGACCATCGCCAAGCGGACGGATCGCTCGGCTATTTCCAGCATAGTTTTCGCGTCTACGACCGCGAAGGCGGGGCTTGCCCAAGAAAGGGCTGTCGCGGGACGATCTTGCGAATTACGCAGTCGGGGCGATCGACTTTTTATTGCCCGGTCTGCCAGAAGTGACGAGGGCGCGCCTCTCGCCGACCACGGCGGGGAGCCGCCAGGCTGCGGCGAGCGCAGCCTGGCGCAATGAGCCCGCGATTACTGAATGACGGCCGGGAGCTTCTTGGCGGCCGCCTGCGAAGCCGCGACGGAATTGCCGAGGCAGGTCGGGTGGCCGAAGCCGCCCGCGCTGACGCCAGTTCCTCCGGCTGCGTTTGGCGTGATGTCGAAGACGATGTTGTCGGGACGCTGCGTATCGCCCGACACGCCCGTGATCGAGCCGAGATGGTCGTAACCCAGGTTGTGGCGCAGGTTCCAGGCGATGAGGTGGTCGGTGCAGGACGTGTCGCCGCTCACGCCGACGCCGCCGGCCTTCGAGCCGCCCGGCCCATAAAGCTCCAACCCGCCGCCGAAGGTGTTGATCCCGCCGACGACCTGCCCGATCAACGGATCGCTCGAGGTGCCATAGTAGGCCGTGTTGGACGGACCCGCGTAAGTTCCCGAGGAGGTTATGGTGTCGCCATAGGCCCCGGCCGCGGCGACCGGGTTGCTGGACGCCAAGCCGTATAGGCTGCCGCCAGGTTGGACGGCGGAGTAAAGATTGGCGGTCGAAAGCGCCAGTCGTCCGTCCGCAAGGCCGGTTCCAGAGCCCGAGGGGGCCGTCGGGCCAAGGCTCAGCGACGTCGCGGTGAACGCCTTCTGCGCGGAGATCACCCGGCTTGCGAGCCACTGCCCGCCCCAGGCGTCATTGGACGAATTGACGACGAGACAAACGACGCCATCCGGCGCGACGACCGTCGCCCACATGTTCAGACCGAGGCCGAGAGCGCCGCCCGTCTGCGCAATCGCGCTCTGGAGCGCGCTTTGCAGCTGCGCGCCCGTTATGTTCGGACACGGAGCGTTCGCCCAGGCGCCCGTCGAAAAAAAGCAGACGGACGCGCCGGCCAATAGGATTTTCTTCAGCATGGAAACTTTCCCCCGATTCATGTGAGCGGCTGTTTCACCCCTTAGACCGCATCAAATAATAGGCGACCCAGCCCGACGCCTTCGTTACCGCTGTCAGAATAAACTTGCAAGGCGCAGCCCACGCCCGCGCGGAAACCCTCGTTTCGTCAAGCGTCTCCGCGATCATCGCAAGCTCATGGCGGACCTAGGGAATTCTTGCCCGCGGCGACGCGATTCTCGCCATCTGAGGCGGGCGTCATCCCAGAAGAGATGGTCCCGGCGCATCTTGCGCCGTCAACCCCCAATCTTAGGAATACTTTTCGATACTGAAAGAGGCGCCGCCGCCCCGCCGTAGCTCCAAGAAGAGCGTACGCTACTTCGACACCGCCTTTTTCGGCTTGGCCGGCGCCTTTTTCGCCGGCCTTGATTCGGCGAAGGGCGTCTCGACGTTGTCCCCGATCTTCTTTTTCGGCTTGGCCGCGGCTTTTTTGGGCGCGGCCTTCTTCTTATCTCCGCCGCCCTTGGCGTCGAGGAGCTTGATCGCCTCGTCGAGCGTGACTTCCGCGATGCTCAGGCCCTTGGGCAGCGTCGCGTTGACCTTGCCCCAGTTGACGTAAGGCCCGAATCGGCCCCCGCGCGCCGTAATCGGCCCGCCGTCGGGGTGATCGCCGAGCGCTCGTCCGTCCGCGGCGCCTCCGCCGGCGGCCTTGGCCGCCAAGAGCGCGACCGCGCCCTCGAGCGTCAGGGCCGCAGGGTCCGTCCCTTTCGGAATGGTGGCGTTGATCTTGCCCCAATTCACATAGGGCCCGAAGCGCCCGGACTTCACCGACACCGCGCCGCCTTCGGGATGGTCGCCGAGCGCGCGCCCCGGTTCCGACGCGCGCCCGAAGCGCGAGCCGCCCCCGCCCGACTCCTTCTCGATGATGAGATCGATCGCGCGATTGGCCCCGATCGACAGCACGTCGTCGTCGCGCCCGAGATTGGCGTAGGTTTTCCCATGCTGGACGTATGGGCCGAAGCGTCCGAGCCCGGCGACGATCGGTTCGCCTGACGTGGGATGCTTCGCCACCTGGCGCGGCAGCGCCAGCAGCGCGATCGCCTGAGCGAGCGTGAGCTCGTCGGGCTTCAGGCTCTTCGGCAGCGACGAGCGCTTGGGCTTCTCCCCCCCATCCTCCTGCTCGCCCTCCTGCACATAAGCGCCGAACCGCCCCTCCCGCAGCGTGATCTCGGCGCCGCTCTCCGGGTCCTGGCCCAAAACCTTGACGCCGGGCCGCGCGCCGTCGGCGGCCTCGCCAGAGGGCGGCGAAAGCGTGCGCGTGTAACGACATTCGGGATAGTTGGAGCAGCCGATGAACGCTCCGAATTTTCCGAGCTTCAGCGACAGCCGCCCGCTCGCGCAGCCGGGACAGGCGCGCGGATCCGAGCCGTCGCCTTTTTCGGGGAAGATATGCGGGCCGAGCAGTTCATTGAGGAAGTCGAGCACCTGTCCGGTGCGCAGGTCCTTGGCGCCGTCCAGCGCCGCGGAGAAATCGCGCCAGAAGTCGCGCAGCACCGCCTTCCAGTCGATTTCGTTATTGGAGATGCGGTCGAGCTGCTCTTCGAGATCAGCCGTGAAGTCATATTCGACGTAGCGCGAAAAGAATCCTTCGAGGAAGGCGACGACGAGGCGGCCCTTGTCCTCGGGGATCAAGCGCTTCTTGTCGAGCCGCACATAGTCGCGCTCGCGCAGCACGGCGAGCGTCGAGGCGTAGGTCGAGGGCCGCCCGATGCCGAGCTCCTCCATGCGCTTGACGAGCGTCGCCTCGGTGAAGCGCGGCGGCGGCTCGGTGAAGTGCTGGGTCGCCTCGATCTTCTCCTTGGTCAAAGGATCGCCCGCGGCCATGGCGGGCAGCCGGCCGGCGTCCTGCTCCTCCTCGTCGTCGCGCCCTTCCTGATAGAGCGCGAGAAAGCCCGGGAAGCGCACCACCTGACCCGTGGCGCGCAGCTCCAGCTCCCGCTTTCCGACCTTGGCGTCGATGTCGACGGTGGTGCGCTCCAGCTCCGCCGACTCCATCTGACACGCGACAGCGCGCGTCCAGATCAGCTCGTAGAGCCTGGCCTGCTCCGGTTCGAGGTCGCGGGCCACGTCCTTAGGCAGCCGCGCGGCGTCGGTCGGACGGATCGCCTCATGCGCCTCTTGGGCGTTCTTGGCCTTCGCGGAATATTTACGCGGCGCCTGCGGGACGAACCGATCGCCATATTCCTTCTTGATCACGGCGCGCAGGCTCGCGACGGCTTCGGGCGCAAGGTCGACGCCGTCGGTTCGCATGTAGGTGATGAGGCCGACGGTTTCGCCGCCGATGTCGACGCCTTCGTAAAGGCGCTGCGCGATGCGCATCGTCTGGGCAGGCGCGAGGCCGAGCTTGCGGGAGGCCTCCTGCTGCAGCGTAGAGGTCGTGAAGGGCGCATAGGGGTGTCGCTTGACGGGCTTGGCCTCGACCGAGCGGACCAGGAACGTCGCCGCCTCGAGCGCCTTCTTGAACTCTTGCGCCTCCTCTTCGACGCCGATGTCGAGCCTGGCGATCTTCTTGCCGTCGGCGCCGACGAGCCGGGCGGCAAAGGGCTCGCCCGCCTTTGTCTTGAGATGCGCGACGAGCGACCAGTATTCCTGACGCTGGAACTTCTCGATCTCGAGCTCGCGGTCGCAGACGAGGCGCAGCGCCACCGACTGCACGCGGCCCGCCGAACGGGCGCCGGGCAGCTTGCGCCATAGCACTGGCGACAGGTTGAAGCCGACAAGATAGTCGAGCGCGCGGCGGGCGAGATAGGCGTCGACGAGCGCCTGGTCGATCTGACGCGGATGCGCCATCGCCTGCTTGATCGCTTCTTTCGTGACCGCATTGAAGACGACGCGCTCGATCGCCTTGTCCTTGAGCGCGCGCTTCTTGTTCAGAATATCCAGCAAGTGCCAGGAGATCGCCTCGCCCTCGCGATCAGGGTCAGTCGCGAGGATGACCTTCTTGGCCCCCTTGACGAGCTCGGCGATGGCGGAGACGCGCTTCGCCCCCTTGGCGTCCATCTCCCAGAGCATGGCGAAGTCGTCGTCTGGGTCGACCGAGCCGTCCTTGGGGGGGAGGTCGCGCACATGGCCGTAGCACGCCACGACATTGAAATCGCGACCGAGATATTTGTTGATCGTTTGCGCCTTGGCCGCCGATTCGACGATAACGACGTTCATTCCTGCCCCATATCCGCCCCGCGGCCGCCCGCGAGGCGCCAAACCTTGACGGGCCGGAACATGGGGAAGGCGGGCGGCGCTGTCAAATGTCGCCGGCTTGGCCCTGCGCTCTTGCGTAGTTTATGGATTTAGGAATTAGGACGCGGCGATCACCGCGACGGATCGAGACGCCGCTTGGTCTCAAAGATTTCCCGGTCGTTCCGCAGCTGATCAGCCATGGCGGCGGCCCAGTCCATGAGCTGGTCGGCGACCTTGTGGGTTTCCTCCGCATGCTTGAACGCGGCCTTGCGTCCAAGCTGCCGCATCAGCAGCGCGAGCGCTCGCGCTTCAACCACGGCGCGTTCCAGATTTGCGACATCGCTGCTTCTTTGTATTGTGTCGGGCGACATTCGGGGCTTCCATCCGGATGATGAGAGAGCCCGAGATTGGAGCGCCGGCTGCCCGAAAGCAGGCACGTGCCCCGTATTAACGCCGTTATCAGGGAGGTTTCGCGTGGGCGGAGACGGCGAAAACGGCGCGGCGACGCCGGAGGCGCTGAGGCCGCTCGTCGAGGCGGAGCTCGCGCGCCTGCTGGAGAGCGGGTTCGCCGATGCGAGCGAGCGCCAGCGCAATCTGCTCTCCTATCTCGTCACCGAGGAGCTCGAGGGCCGCGGGTCGCGGATCAAGGCCTACGCCATCGCGACGAAGATCTTCAATCGCGGCGAGGATTTCGACGCTCAGTCCGACAGCATCGTGCGCGTCGAGGTCGGGAGGCTGCGCCAGGCGCTGGAGCGCCAGTATCTGGGGGCGGGCGCGGACGCGCCGGTCAAGATCGAGATCCCCAAAGGCCAGTATCGCCCTCTGTTCACGCGAACGCCGGTCCCGCCGCGAGCAAGCCGGGGCGGGCGGCTCGCCAAAGGCGCGCTCGCGCTCGCCGTCGTTACGCTCTTCGCCGCAGCGCTCTTCGTCGTCGCGTCGCGGATCTTGCCGTCTCCCGGGAGCGGCGAACGCAAGGGGTCGCTCGTGGTCGTCGAGCCCGTCGCCTTCAGCGCGGACAAGGACGGGCTCGCCTACATCGGCGCCGGCCTCCAGGGAGAGATCGCCGCCATCCTCTCGGAGTTCAGCTGGCTCACGGCCGCGCCGCTCGACGCCGCGACCGATGCGCGGGCGAGGCAGGACCCGTCGGGGGGCGGCGCCGACTTTCTGCTGCGCGTCTCGGCGCGCCTCGCCGGCGACAGGCTTGCCGCCACGGCGCTGCTGCTCGACGGGCGCACCGGCGCGATCGTCTGGAGCCGCAATTACGACCTGCGGTTCGAGGCCGGCGACGTCATCGCGATGCAGCGCGACATCGCGGCGAGGATCGCCGCCGACGTCGGCCATCCCTTCGGCGCCATCGTCGACATCGAGCGCACGCGCGTCCATCTCGACGAGTTCAAGTCCGACGCCTCCTTCCGCTGCCAGCTGCGCGCGCTGCAATATTGGTCGAGCTACGCCGCGCCGGACTACGAACGCGCGAAGCAATGCTTCGAGGCGATCCGGGACCAGGAGGGCGCGGACTCGAACGCACTCGCGGCGCTGGCGCTGCTGCTCATCGCGCCGGGCGCTGCGCAGAACGAGGCGCGCCCGCGCGCGGAAGTCGTCGCCGACGCCCTGAGCCTCGCGCAAAAAGCCTACACCGACAACAGATTCGGATTCCTGCCGCGCGTCGCCCGCTACAGCGCGGCGCTCTGCGTCGGCGATCTGGAGACCTTCCGCCGCATCGGCGCCGACGCCGTGGCCGACTACCCGAACAATCCGCTGGCGCTCGTCGACTTCGGCGCCAAACTCATCCTCGGCGCCGACGACGCGCGCGAGGGAGAGGCGCTGCTGGCGCGGGCGCGGGAAATCTCCTCGCGGCTCATCCCCGTCGAGGCCGCGGCGCCCGCCGTCGGCGTCCTTCGGGCTGGCGGAACGCCGGATGTAGAAGCGCTGCGGGACGCCGCAATTCGATCGACCTCTCCCGTCGTCGCCCTCGTGTATCTCGCCGCCGCCTCGGTGAAGGGCGAGAAGGACGACATCGCCCGTGCGGCGGCGCGGCTCGTGGAGCTCGGCGCCGACGAGCGCGGCGCGATGCGGCTCGCGGAAACGCTCTGCTGGTCCAAGGCCTCGCGCGAAGCCGTGACGCGGGCGCTGGCGAGCGGCTACCGGCGCCTGGCGGAGAGAGGGAAGGGGCGGTGAGGGCGCGTTGGCGTCGAGGGGCGCCGGGACCTACGACGCGCGTCCTGCCGTCAAACACGCCGAGTTCATGAGGAATGCCTTCGCTGTCGGCAACCGGGCCTTGGGCAACATGAGGACGCTCCAAAGTTACGCGGCCGTCGCCATGTGCAACCAGGACCTGCGACAGGACAACGCGCTCAATGTGACCATGGCGCTGTTCGAAGTATGGAACGAAAGGGAGACCGATTTCGGTTTCGCCTGGGAGTGCGTGGACGCGGGCGCCTTCTTGGGCCGGCGGCTTCGACAAAAATAGGCGGCTATGTGTTTGATGCCGA
>Ga0187782_10000745_pt1 | contig 22833 bp, 19 predicted proteins | sample 0715_SJ02_MP15_2_FD_132454 | JGI IMG/M metagenome (GOLD analysis project Ga0187782, IMG submission 132454) | Tropical peat soil microbial communities from peatlands in Department of Meta, Colombia - 0715_SJ02_MP15_20_MG | ecosystem: Environmental > Terrestrial > Soil > Wetlands > Peat | place... | reverse complement strand
TGCGCCCTCGAGAGCCAGCCCCGCCAATGCGTTTGCGCGTACGAACGGTCGCACGTCCGTGACGAGGGCGCAGAGTCCAGGGGCCGGCCGCGGAGCGTCCGCTGCCGCGGCGCGAGGCCGGGCTTCCACGGACCGAGCCTCGATCCGACCGAGGGCCGCGGTCGCATTGACGCCTTCGTCGCCATCTGTCGAGCGAGTCAGTCGGAGAAGCGGCCCGCTGTCGCCCACGTCCCCGAGCACGCCAAGCGACCACGCAGCCTGGGCACGGACGCCCGAGTCCGGGTCGTGAATCAGCTCGCGCGCCACTTCGAGGGCATCACGTCTTGCTGGCCCGCTCGCCTGGGCGGCGCAGAGGACAGCCGCCTGGCGACGATCCAGCGGCTCCTCCGAGCGCGCGATTCGAGCGATCGCTCGTGCCGCAAAACCGGTCGGAGCGCGTCCAATCGTCTCGATGAGCGCGTCGCGTTCGGGCCCTGCGGCGAGCTCGAATTCGCCCGCCAGCTGCGCGACCGCAGCATCGGTCGGGAAACGCGAGAGTACACCGCCGAGGGCGGTCAGCGCTGATGCCCGATCGACTTCGTCGCCGTGCCTCAGCAAGTCGAGAAGCGCTTCTCGGGCTCGCGCGCTCCCGGCTTCGGACAAGCTCGCGGCCGAATGGAGTCGGACGTCTGCTTCGGGCGAAGCCAGCGCCGCAAGCAGCGCGTCGTCGGCTTCGCCGGATTGCAGCGATCCGAGGGCGTCGATGGCGGCGAGGCGCAGACGAACGTCCCGCGCCCCTGCCAGATCGGCCAAGATGCGTGCGGCTCGGGGCGCTCCCGTGCGCCCGAGTGCCTGCACGAATCGAGCGCGCTCTTCGTTCGATGGACGGCGATCGCGAAGTGCCGCGGCGAGGGGCTCGACGGCGCGTCCGTCGGGCTCACGCGGATCCAGCAGCGCCACCGCGGCGTCGGCGGCCTCGCTGCGGACGGCTGGACTCTCGTCCGTCAGAAACTCCAGAACCACCGGCACCTCGGCCGCAGTACCGGCGCCGGCCAAGGCGTGAAGGGCGGCCGCTGGAGGCAACGAGCCGCGGCGCAAGGCATCGACGACGACACCGGCAGTGGAATGGGCATGCAGTGCGCCGAGAACCCAGGCGGCGCTCGACGCTGTCGCAGGAGGCGCCGATGCCGCGAGCAGGGCGCGCAGCGGCGCAACTGCGGCCTGGCCTGCGCGCACGAGTGCGTCCCTCACGGGGGTCGAATGCTGCAAAGCGGCCGCATCGTCGGCGGTGCCGAGGGCCCCGATCAGTATGCGAAGTGCGTCCGGCGTCGCCAGGCGGCCGAGGGTCTCCAGCGCCGCGAGTCGGAGAGGCGCGCTGCGGTCCACGGCGAAGGGCGCAATCGCGTCGACCGAGTCGACGGCGCGCAGCCGACCGAGGGCGACGAGTGCTTCCCGCCGGACCTCGGGGTTCGGGTCGCGCAGGGTGAGGACGAGGGCAGGGGACGCACGCGCGTCCCCCAGATCGCCGAGAGCACGCACGACCGCGTTTCGGACCTCCACCGACGAGTCTTCGACTTTGCCGATGAGCGGAACGACCGCGCGCACATCTCCGAGGTGAGCCAGGGCCTCGACGATGGTGATCCGAACGACGGGCGTCGAGTCGTCGAGCCGCCCGAGCAGCGGGGGCACGGCCTCTGCGGCGTCCTGGTGGCCAAGCGCGTCCGCCGCGGCCGCTCGCACTTCCGCGTCGGGATCACCCAGCGTTCGCGCGAGGGGCGCAATCGTGCTCGGGTTTGGCAGCGCTCGCACCACCTCGCAAGCTTCGCGACGCAAGCGGGTGTCGGGGGCGTTCAACCATGTCACTACCACGTCGGAGGCTCGAGCGACTCGCAGCCGGATCGTCGCTTCGGCGGCGGAGAGGCGCACTTCGTCGTCGGGGTCGTCCAGCGCCGCGAGGGCGAGAGGACCGCCGTGAACGCGGCCCAGCTTGACGAGATCGCGCACCGCGGCGCGTCGGATCGCGGCGTCCGACGCGGAGAGATCGCGCTGCACACGCTCGACGACGTCTGGCCAGGCGAGCGCCGGAGCGCGATTCGGCGCCAAAGAAAGGACCACGAACGCGGCCGCAAGCGAGCCACGACGTCCGAAACCGTTGCGCCACGGGCTCAGGGTCCGGCGACTCGGCCTGCCTTCAGAAGTCATGACAGGCCGCCTCGTCGGCGCACGAGCCAATGCACGCCGAGAATCGCCGCGGCGGCGCCGGACCAGGCCCACGGCGGCGCGATCGGCGATACTCGCCGCTCCGCGCTCACCACCGTTGGCTTCGGCAGCGGGAGAAACTCGGCCTCGTCCGCGGACGCGAATGTCCCACCGGTGGCGCTTGCAAGCGCCTTGAGCCTCGACACGTCGGGTCGGGGGTCGGCCCATTCGTCGCCACCCGCTTCGCAGGCGAAATCGAAGCGCGCGTTCGCCGCGCCGACGTGCAGTCGCGCCGCGTAAGCCCCCGCTTCGAGGGGCGGCAACGACAGATCCACGGAGCCGCCTGCCGGAGGCGCCACCTCGATTCGAAGCGGAGGTTGCGGGTGATCGATTCGCGTCACGTCGAGCATCATCTTGCCCGCGATGCCCGCCGCTCGAGAAGACAGCTGGGCCCGCAGCGTCGACGGAACGTTCGCAATGCACGCGCCCACGCTCTCCATCCGTGCAGCCTCGAAACGTGGATCGTGCATCAACCATCCGAGCAGTCCGTCCCAGAGGGCGCCATGAGCCCTCCCCGCGGTTCTCGCGCCGATTGCAGAAAACTTCAGGGCCCAGGCTCCGTCGACTCCGAGCGCGATGGCGCGTCCGGCGCCCTCGTCCCCGATCGCCAGCACGGGCATCTTGCCGCTTCGAGTCGTGCGCGTCGGATGCGTCCAGAGCGCGACGCTGCCCGGACGGACCTCACCCAGCACGTTCGCGCCCGCCATCTCGGGCAAATCGTCGCCCACGACTTCGCGCAGCGGGGCAAGAAGAGGAGCGGCGCGACCTTCGTCCGTCCACTCCGGTACGAACGGGGACGTGTCCGCGCCGGTGGCGTCACGCGACGCGTCGAGCTCGACCGGGAGCACTTCCGCGAGTGGCGTTCCTGCATAGCCGCCAGCAACGAAGGAGTTTTGTCCGCCGACCATCGCGAGGCCCCCGCCGCTTCGAACGTACCGCTCGAGGTTGCTCAGGTATTTTTCGAGGTGATAGGGCTGCGCATCGAAATCCTGCAGGACGACGGCGTCGAAGCTGGGCAGATGCTCCGTGAAGAGCTCGTCCACGGGGAACGGGATCAACGCGAGCTCGTTCTGTGTCGCCCGCACGTCGTCTGTGGGCGTGCGCAGGATGAAGAACGCGACGACGTCGACCGACGCGTCGCTCTTCAGCCACTGCCGGAGAGCGCGGACGTCGTTGGTCGGACGCCCTGCGACGTGGAGAACGCGTACGCGGTCGCGCGCGACGTCGAGCACGACCAGCCGGCGATCGTTGGACGGGATCGTGTCGCCCGCTGGGGCGGCGATCGCGATCTCGACCAGCCGAGTGCCTGCTCGATCCAGTGTGATCGTCAGGTCGAGCGAGGCCCGGCCGTCGCGGAGGTGGGCCGTACCGGACGCGAGGAGCGCGGGCGGCGCATCTTCGCGCAGCTCGCGTGCGGTGACCGGGATCTCGTCGCACGTGAGAGTGCCGCTGCATCCGACCTCGACGCGCACCGGAAGAGGGACATGCGCCACCGCGGCGCCCGATGCCGTCACCCCGCGCACGCTCGCATCGGCAGGCGCCGCTTGGGCCACGGCGACGGTATGAATCGGAACCCGAAGCTGTTCGTCAAGGCCGCGCAACGCGGTCTTGGAGGCGCCGTCCGGTGGGTCGTCGAGTCGGCCGTCGCTCACGACGACGATGGCGGCCGGGCGCTCCTCCGCCGAGACGGACAGCGAGCGTAGCGCCGCGGCAAGATCGCTGTGGGGCGCCCGGGTCGTGGTCACGTCGTTTCCCTGGGCGACGAGCAGTGGAGTCGGGGCCCCGACGCCGAACCCCAAGACCTGCAGGCGTGCCTCGCGGCCACTTCCGCGGCGTAGCCGTGCCACGACATCGTCGCGAACGGCGCTTCGGGGTCTGCCGTCGTCGGCCGCCAGGGCCATCGATCGTGATTCGTCGGCCAGGACGACGATTCGGGCTCCCACGACGCTTTCACTGGCCGAGATTCGTGCCGGACGGAGCACCGCGGCGAGGACCATGATCGTGGCGAGCAAGCCCGTGGTCGCGATCATGGGGCGACCGCGCTCACCACGCCTCATTTCGACCAGCAGCGCGCCGAAGCTCGCCGCTCCGAGCACGCACGCCGCACCGATCGCCCACGGCGACAGGTCGGCGCTCGGGCCCAGGGTTGAGGTGATCATCGACTGGAGTGTTTTCGCGATTGGTGAACCGGTTGCGGCGGAGGCGGGCTGGAGCGGCTCGGCTTCCCCGGAGCGTTCCGCGGGGCCGATTGGCGTCCTCTAGGGAGTCGAAATCGCTCGGCGCCGCATCAGGTACGGCGCGTGCACCTGGTCGTCCTTGTAGTTCGAGCAGAGCACGTACATGGCGATGTTCACCGCGAGCCGGATTGCGTGCTCGCGCTGGACCTCGCCGCCTGGGATCACGGGCTCCTCCCAGATGCCGGATGCTCCCTGCGCAAGGGCGCCGCCGAGATCGTGCTCGGTGAACAGGACCTGCACCTGTCCGCCCCTGGCGATCCCCTCGAGCGTCGGCGGACCCTCGATTCGCCCCTCCGCGCGCGAGAGGAAATAGAAAGTCCTGAACACGACGTGGTCGGCGCCGATGGCGATGCGCGCGCTCTCAGGCAGGACACGGGCAATCTCCCGTCGAGCGCTCCGACCGAACGCACTCGGCTCACCGTTCGCAGTGGGTGCGGCGTCATCCACCAGCAGTACGCCGCCGAGCGAAAAGAAGCGTCGTAACCCGGACACCTCTGCGTTCGTGAGCGACGCAATCTCGGCATCCCCGCTCCAATAGAGAAACGGGGCGTCGACGATCGAAGGGTCGTCGGCATGAACGACGCTGGGGTGGACTCGCGCCGGCGCGCTCGTTCTCTGGACGAGCTCGGTCGACCACCGGGCCGGCGCGGTCGGATGTGCGGATGCCGTTTGCGATCCGGTGAGCAGCACGCGTGGGTCGAACGCGCCGACTTCGCCGAAACCGCGCGCCGGATGCGGAGCGACGACGTTGACCCCCGCGACGACGCCGACGAGCAGCGACGGAAACAGCAGCGACCGCCCTAGCACCGGAGACGTTGTAGCCGACCGCCACGCGATGCGCGATCCGACGGTTGGGCTCGATCGGTCGCCTTAACGCGGATGGGCATCCGCCGTCGTCAGTCGAAGTCTTCGACCCGCCAGATTCCGGCTTCCCGCTTCAGCTTGATCTGGTGCCCTCCTGGAACGAGCACGCTCGCCGCATCTCCGTTCACCTGCACGGGAAGCGCTCCTGGCTCGTTCAGTCCGTCGACCATGCTCCGCATGTCGTTCTCGATCGCCGATCGCGTCGCGGGGGAAAGCACGCGCATGAGCCCGGCGTAGCTTCTCCGTGCGAGCACTCGACGCAGCTGGTCGATGGCTTCCTCCGGAGTGCGCGCACCACCGGGCAGCGCTCCGGCGGCCGCGACCCCGTAAAGACCATTGCGCAGGTCGAGAGCCGCTTCCTCGCCGTCCGCAAAGCGGAGACGCGCAGTCGCCTCGACGCGAAGGTCCTGCGCCGTCAGGGCTCGTCCTTGATCCGCGAGCTCGTCGCGTTGCGCGGCGACGACCCTGCGTACGTCGGCCTGACTGTACTCTCTGCGCGCGGACAGCGAGAGCATGGCGTAGAGCGCATCGGCGTCGCCGCGCTCGGCCGCCGTAGCATAGGCACGAGCCGCATCGCGGGGATCGGGAAGCCTCGACGGCGTGCAAGAGGCGCACGGAAGACAGCTAAGCAGCGGCAGCAAAGTTGGAATGCAGCGCGGCAGAACGGCAGTGTGGATTGCCGCTCTACGTGATGACGGCTCACGACGCGACGCTTTCATCCGTCGACCTCGGCGCGTGCAACGACCACGTCGAGATCGTATTCGTCGCGCCACAGTGATGCTTTGGCTCGAACCGCCCACTCTTCGAGCTCTCGGTCGGCGTCGCCGCGCAAGAAGAGCGTCACGTGACCCAGGCTTCGATCGATGGCGCCTCGGACGCTCTCGATTTTCTGCTTGTGCTCCCGGTCCAGCGCGTCCGCTATCCGAAGGATTGCAGCGAGGCCGCGCACCTTGCCGCGGGCCTCTTTGTCGAGATCCCGATAGGCCGGATGGGTGGGATCGGGTGGTCCCTTTCTGTGGTAGCGCGCGATGTTCGAGACGATCGCACGCTCGTCGGGAGTGATTCCCATGATGTCGGCGTGCTGAATGAGGTATTGGCTGTGCTTGTGGTGACCGCTGTAGTGCACGTAGTCGCCGATGTCGTGGAGCAAGGCCGATGCGCGAAGGAGCAGCCGGTCGCGTTCGCCGAATGCATGCACGCGCTGGAGGTCGTCGAAAAGCTGCGTCGCGAATCGGCATACCTGGCGCGCGTGCGCCTCGTCGAAATGGTACCGGCGACCGAGGCGGGTGCACGCGTCGAGGACGCGCTCGGCTTCGCCGGCCGCGTCCCACACGTGGAAGAATTTGTCCACGAGCTCTTCGAGCACGCCGGCCGCGAGACCGACGCCGGGCGCGATGACCGTCGGCAGCTTGAGAACGTGGGCCAATCGAAGGAAGATCGCCGCGGCCGGTACGATCGTATCCGCCCGGTCGGGACGGAGTTGGTAAGCGTCGCGACGCTCGTTCGCCGCCATCGCGCACATCTTCTTGAAAAGGGCCCGCGTCGCAGTCATATCGATCGCCCGCGCGGTGCCCTTTGCCGGACAAAGGTCCCACAAGGTATCGACGTTGCCTCCCGTGCCGACGACGACGTCCACGCTCCCGAGCTGAGGGATCGCCTCGCTCAACGCCCGATCGATCGCCTCCTCGAGAAGCCTCTCGCGGGCGCGATCGACGGTCTTGGCGCCCTTCAGATACGCTTCGAGGATCCGAACGGTCCCGAGGGGAAGGGACATGGTGAACGCCGTCGTGCCCCGGTCCAGCAGCGTCAACTCCGTCGATCCGCCGCCGACGTCGACGAGCAGGGCGCGCTTGTCACCGAGCGCTATTCTGCGGGTCACCGCCAGCTGGATGAGGCGCGCCTCCTCGATGCCCTCGATGGCTTCGAGCTCGATTCCCGCCTCTCGACGGGCGCGCTCGATCAGCGTGCCCCCGTTCTTCGCCTCGCGCACCGCGCTCGTCGCGATCGCCCTGTACGCGTCGACCTTCCAGCGATCCATCTCGCTGCGGAACTCGCGTAGCGCGTCGCATGCTTGGCCGATCGATGCGGGGGCCAACCGGCCCGTCACGAATACTTCGTGACCGAGACGTACCGCCGAGCGCAGCGTGGCCAGGTCGCGCCACTGGCCCTCGGGCAGCAGCGGCAGCTGGGACCGGACCGTGTTGGACGGCGCTGCCGCCTCCACCGCGCGGAGGCGCAGCGCGTTCGATCCGACATCGATGGCGGCGAAGCGAGGCATGAGTCAGAAGCTAGCGGCAACCGTCCCCAATCGGCTAGCGTCCGAAGGGATGGTTCGTGTAGCGCCCGCGCATTGGGTGGTGCTCGGCGCCGTCCTGCTGGTCGCCGGTCTCGTGATCGCGGCGACTGCGCCGGTGCCCGGAACGGAGGGATCCGAACGAATGCAAACTCAGCAGGCCGCGGGCGGATTCGCCATCCTCGCGGGGTGGGTCGTGCTTGCCTGGGCAACTCACAAGCTCGGCCGGGAGGGGCGGGGGTGAGCGCGGTCGCGTCGGCCAGCGTCAGAGCTCGCTCCGAAGGACCACGACCCCGGTCTCGGGCGCGACCTTCGGCGTGCGCGCAGCGGCAAAGCCGAAGTCACGCTCGGTGATGCGAATCGTTCCCTGCGTCGGCCCGCCCGCAGTTTTCGTGACCAGATTCTGCGTCGCCAGCGCGTCCTCGTCGACTCGCGGCGTGAGAGGCGCGGAATACACGCCGGACGCGTCGAAGACTGCCACGTAATACACGGGAAGTTTTCCGTCGCCGCCGGCCGCCTTGGATTGGTCGATGAGGCGGGACTGCAAGCTGGCCTGCAAGTGCCGGGCAAAATAGCGATATGACCACCCGGTCACCAGAAGGGCGCCCGTGGATCCGTCCATACGACGGACGGGCGTCGCGGCGATCCAGTCCTTGTCGGCCCCGTTTCTGGCATCCGCGTTGGGGAAGCTTCCGGTCGTCGTGACGAAACCGTCCCGGGCTTTCGCCAGGGCGGGGAAGATCGTCACCAGGTTCTGTCCAGCCATGACGTCTTCTTCGAGGTCGTTGCGAATGGCCGTGCCATCCGCGTCGGCCAGCGCGAAAAACGTGGACTTCGCGACATTCAGATCGACGACGTCTCGACGCATGCGCATGAGCGCCTTTCGGACGCCCGCAACGTCCTGTCGTGGATCTGCCCGGTCGCGAAACAGAAGCGCCAGCTGATTGGCGCCTTGCGGAAGGCCCCGCTCGATCTCGGCAACGTCCTTCTCGACGAGGTCGACGAGAAACGCGTCATCGCTCACGGCGCGAGCCGCGCTCTCCTTCGCTTGATCTTTGCAGCCGGAGACAAGCGCGCCAAAGCAAACGAGCCAGACGGCGACCGCTCGTGCAGCGCCGGAAGATCGGATGAGCCGACGAGCCTGGACGACCGGCCACGGAGCGAAAAGCCGCAGTACCGAAGGAGGGACTCGAACCCTCACGCCCGAGAGGGCGGCGGATTTTGAATCCGCTGCGTCTGCCATTCCGCCACTTCGGCTTCGAGCGTGGCCGTGCGCGCCCTGAGAGCCATGAGAGCCATGAGAGCCACGAGACATAAGATTGCCCGGGTCTATAAAGCACCAGCGTGCACGTGGGTAAAGCCCGACCAACGAAAACGTTGACGGCAATTGCCATTAGCGCTTATTTCGCTCTTCATGTCGAATTCGTTGCGCGGTCGCCTCAACGCGCTGGCGTCCTCGTTTGCGAGCAGCGTGCTCGAGGTCATTCGGGGCGTGTCGCTCGATCAGTTGATTGCGGAGTCGTCGTCCGGCCGAGCGCGAAAGGGCGGGCCAGCCGCTCCCGTCCGGGCGGCGGCACCCACCGGCGCCGGACCTCGGCGTCGCGGCCGATTGCCCCGACGATCGGCGGGAGACATCGAGCGCGTGGTCGATCGCATCGTCGGCCTGTTGAAGCGGCACCCTGGGGGTCTGCGCGCGGAAGAGATTCGTGACCAGCTGGGGCTCGAGGCCAAGGAGCTACCGAGGCCGCTGAAGGAAGCGCTCGACACGGGATCGCTTCAGAAATCTGGCCAGAAGCGTGCAACGACATACTTCGTCAAGACCGCGGGCGGGGGGTCGAAAACGGCAGGCGGCAGAGTGGCCCGCCGAGGGGGGCGGGGCGGCGCCCGCGCTTCCGCGAGCGCTCGTAAAGCGAGAGCTACGTCCGCGACCGGGCGAGCCAGCGCCAAGAAGGTGGTCGAAAGCAGCGACGCGGTCGCGCCAGAGCAGCCTGCCCAGGGGAGTTGATTGCAGGGGAGGGGGGGGCGCGCGCCCGCGGCCTGTGGTAAAGCTTCCCTTCGGGGACCGCCGCCCATCCTTTTTCCGGAGAGCCAATGCCGAGCGAAGCCATTCAATGCAAGCCCCTCGAAGTCGTCGTGAGCGACCGTGGGATCGAGCGCGCGATCAAAATGCTCAAGCGCAAGCTCGCGTCCGAGGGGGTGCTTCGCGAGCTGAAGATGCGTCGCCATTACATGAAGCCGAGCGTCAAGCGACGCAAGAAGCAAGCCGAGGCCGCCCGGCGCCGCCGCAAGCGCGCGAAGGTGGAGGCGACGAGCCAGAAACCGTAGCGTTTCAGGCGCGCGAAGCGCCGCGGGGAACGACGAGACTCTTGGATCCGCCCGCTGCGGCTCCGATGGCTTCGTCGAGGGTAAAGACTCCGTCGTAGAGCGCGCGGCCGACGATGCATTCGGCGACGCCGCGCTGCGCGAGAGCTCGGAGGTCATCGAGTGTCCCGACTCCGCCGGACGCGATGACCGGCACCGTCGTGCGTGACGCCAGCGCGGCGGTAGCGTCGACGTTGGGGCCAATGCGCGTGCCGTCCCGCGCGACGTCCGTGTACAAGATTCCGGCGAGGGGAACGCCCGCGAACGACGCCACGAGATCGGCCGCGGCAACGCGCGTCGTCTCCGTCCAGCCGTCGACGGCCACGAAACCGTCTCGGGCGTCGACTGCGAGCACGACGACGCCGGGCCGTTCGGCGGCGAGTGCGCGGACGAGCGCGGCATCCTTCACGGCTGCCGAGCCGAGCACGACGCGCGTCGCGCCGAGCGAAAGGTAAGCCTCGAACGTCTCTCGCGTTCGAACCCCCCCCCCAACTTCGACTCCGCGACCGAACACCTCGGCGATCGCCCGGATGATTCCGGATTGGACCGGGTGTCCGCCGCGGGCGCCCTCCAGGTCGACGACGTGGATCAGCGAAGCCGTCCCCCGCCAGCCGCGCGCGCGCCCCACGGGATCCTCGTCGTAGACGGTCATCGCATCGTAACGCCCCTGGTGCAAGCGCACGGCCTTGCCGCCGACTAGATCGATGGCGGGAATGACAATCACGACCGCACGAACCTCTCGAGCAGCGCGATGCCGGCGCGTTGGCTTTTTTCCGGATGGAATTGGCAAGCAAAGACGTTGCCGTACGCGATCGCGCTGACGAAGCGCGCGCCGTACTCGGTCGTCGCAGCGATGACACGCGGGTCACGAGGAGCCACGGCGAAGCTGTGGACGAAGTAGAAATGCTCAGCCTCCGGCAGCAAGGCCCGAACTCCAGCGGTCGGCTCTGCGGCATTCCAGCCGACATGCGGAATCTTGAGCTTCGCGCCCGTCAGAGGATCGACGCCGCCGGCCAGGCGGACGACACTCCCTTCGACCACCCCGAGGCCGGAGCATCCCGGTGCCTCTTCGCTCGTGCCGAGCAGCACCTGGAGCCCCAGGCAAATCCCGAAATACGGTTTTTCCTTCGCCAGATGCGCCAGGACCGAATCGCGCAGCCCCGCGGACAGCGCCCGAGCGCAATCGCCGAACCCGCCCTGACCCGGCATCACGATCTTGTCGGCGGCCGCGATGACGCGCGGATCGCTGCTGATTTCGATTCGGACGTCATGCCCGCGCGACGCCTCCAGCAATCCCCGTTCGACGCTGCGTAAATTACCGAGCCCCACGTCGCAGACGGCGATCCGCACACCGGGTGGCATACCATACGCGGGTCGATCTGCCGTACCGACCTACGCAACGACCACCGTCCCGATCGCGCCCGGGCTGGCAACGGCGCGCACCAGATCGCCCTTCGCCAGGCGGCCGACGATGTGCACGGCTCGGACCCCCTCGGCGAGAGCCGCGAAGGACTCCTCCAGCTTCGGAATCATGCCCTGGGTGACGACACCCTCCGCGATGGCCCGGCGGCCTTCGGCCACGGTGAGACGCTCGATGCGCGACCTCGCGTCGGCCACGTCGCGCAAGACCCCGGGAACATCGCTGACCAGAACGACCGCCTGCGCGTCCAAACCTACCGCGAGGCGCGTGGCGACGACGTCGGCATTGATGTTGAACACGTTTCCCCGAGCGTCTGCGCCGATACATGCCACGACCGGGACGTAACCCGCGCTCGAGAGCAAACCGATGAGCTCTCGATTGATCCCGGTTACGTCACCCACCAGCCCGAAATCGACGGGCTCGACCCCGCCGCCCGAGACGACCCGCGGCGGACGCTTCGTTGCTTCGACGACCAGAGCGCTGGCCCCGTGCAAGCCGACGGGACGGGCGCCCGCCGCGACCAGCGCCGCGCATGCGTCGACATTGACCTTTCCCGCGACCACCATCTTGATCACTTCGAGCGTGGCCGCGTCAGTCACTCTCCGTCCTCCGATCAGCATCGGAGTCTGACCGAGCTTCGCCTGGAGCTCGGTCACCTGCGCTCCACCGCCGTGCACGACGACGACGGAGTCTCCGCGCGCGGTCAGCTCGGCTACGTCCGCAGCGATCGCCCCCATCGTCGGCGACGCGACGACCTCTCCGCCAATCTTGACGACGATCGCCCTGGTCGACTTCATCGCGTGCTCGCCTGCCCGGTCGGTCATGGCCAGCCGCCCGGGTCCTCCAGGGTCAGTCGTTCGTCCAGCCCGAGCATGAGGTTCATTGATTGAATGGCCTGCCCCGCGCCCCCCTTGATCAAGTTGTCGGTGGCGGCAAAGCACGCTACGACGCGCCTGCCGTCTTCCGAATCGCCGACCACGAGCCCGACCTCGGCATAGTTCGTTCCCTTGACGGCGGCGACCTCCGGCAGCCGGTGGGCCGGAACTCGGACGAACGGCTCGCCTGCATAGGCCTCCGAGGCGATACGTCCGAGATCCTGTTCCGGCGTGGCCGCATCGACATGTGCGAAGCAGGTCGCGAAGATTCCCCGCGAAAGAGGCGCGCTCACCGGGACGAAGCGGAGCACGAGGTTGCGGGCGCCGGCGCGCGAGAGCGCCTCGACAATCTCGGGGACGTGCTGATGCGTGAGCGGCTTGTACGTTCGAAGGTTGTTCGCCCGCACGGGGTGATGCGTCGTGGCGCTCGGCGCCGAGCCGCTGCCGCTGGAGCCGGTGATTGCGACGATCTCGACGGGTCCCGAAAGGAGTCCCGCGCGCGCCAGAGGCAAGAGCGCAAGCTCGATCGTCGTTGCGAAGCATCCTGGAGAGGCGACGTGGCGCGCCGCTCGAATCTCGTCGCGCAGGAGCTCAGGAAGCCCGTAAACGAACGTACCCCGCCGCAGATCCTCGGGGCGAGGATGAAGCACGCCGTAATACCTCTCGTACGAAGCCGGGTCGCGAAGCCTGAAGTCCCCGGAGAGATCGACGACACGGACCCCGGTCGTGAAAAGCTCCCCCATCGTCTGCGCGCTCACCTTGTGCGGTAGGCCGAGGAGCACGACGTCCACCCCGCGCGCAGCTTCAGCCGGGGAGAGAGCTTCGAACCGCAGTTCCGTGCGGCCTTCGAGCGTCGGATGCACCTGTGCGAGCCGTTCGCCGATCGATTCGATGGATGTCACTCGGACGAGTTCGACGTCGGGGTGCATCAGCAATCGCCTGATGAGCTCCGCACCGCCGTAGCCGGTCCCGCCGATGACCGCGGCCTTGAACCGTTTGCCTGGCATGAACTCCGGATCGTAAGTGATCCCGCGGGGACTGGCCACCGGACGAAGGCGCGGACCGTCGGCGCGGGGATGCTACCTTCACACTCAGCCCCGAGGCGCGCGCGGTGGACACCCGACCTACGACGACGACTTCTGCAGCTGTCGAAGCCACGGCTTGGCTCGCCGACAAGCAGCTCGAGATGGAGCAGGCGCTGGCGCGGCTGGTCGACGTCAACTCGTTCACCGAGAACCCGGAGGGAGGCCGAAAAACCGGGGCTCTTCTTCGCGACCTCTTCGCTATCGCAGGTGTCGAGGCAACCCTGCGCGCCAGCGAGCGCTTCGCCGATCACCTGATCTTTCGGACGCGCCCGCGACAGTCGAACAAGGGCGCCATCGCGCTCGTCGGTCACCTGGATACCGTCTTTCCCCCGGGCACTTTCGAAGGCTACAGACGCGACGGACTGCTCGCCCGAGGTCCGGGGGTGCTCGACATGAAAGGCGGCCTCGTGGTCGCAGCGTTCGCCCTCAAGGCGCTCGCCGAGACGTGCGGGCTCGACAACGTCGTGCCGGTTCGAGTGGTCGTGGTCAGCGACGAGGAGGTCGGATCGCCCGAAGGTCAGGGTATCATCGGGGCGGCGATAAGCGGCGCGAGTGCATGTCTCGTATTCGAGGCCGGCCGATCCGCAGACGCCATCATCACGCGGCGCAAAGGGACCGGTTCGTACGCGGCCGTCGCTCACGGCCGGGCCGCGCACGCGGGTAATGCCCACGCGGATGGCGCGAACGCGATCTGGGCGCTAGCGCGCTTCGTCGATGCCGCGCAGAAACTGACCGACTATGGAGCAGGCGTTACCGTGAACGTCGGACGCATCGAGGGAGGCACGAGCAAGAACACGGTTCCCGACCGTGCCGAAGCGCACGTCGATCTGCGTTTCCGATCACGGACCGACGGAGAGACCCTCGCAGCGGCAATTCGCCGGGTGGCCGACGAGGCCGCTGCCTCCGTTCCCGGCACCCGTTTCGAGATGCACGAGGGGCCGTCTCGTCTGCCGCTGGAACGTACCGAGGCCAGCGAGCGGCTGCGTATGGAGTATGCCGCATGCGCACGTGCCCATGGGCTCGGCGACGGCGAGGCCCCGCTGCTCGGCGGAGGAAGCGACGCGAGCACGGCGAGCGCGCTGGGCATCCCTTCGATCGACGGTCTCGGTCCGCGCGGCGCGGGATTTCACACCAGGGACGAGCACATCGAGGTCGCGACGCTCGTGCCGAAGGCTCAGGCAGTGGCTCGCTTCATCGCCGAGCGAGCGGCAGGACGCTGACGGATTGCGACGCGCGGCTGCTGCATACCCTGCGCTCGCGTGCGTCGCGGCCGCGGCGTGCCCGGGGCCCCGCGACACCACGCCTCTCATCGCGGTCGATCCGAGGGCGGCGGGGCGTTGGTCCGCGATTGTCGATCAGGGGATCCACCCCTCGCGGGTCCACGCGATGGCCGAGGGCGAACAGCTCGGCGGCCCGAACGCGATCGGCCGGCCGGGGGACCTCCTTCTCGAGAACGATCGGGTCGTCGTCGTCATCGAGCGACTCGGGTCGAGCGCGGGGTTCGCCGAAAGCGGGGGGAACGTCGTCGACGCGGCCGACGCTCACGTGCGCAAGGACGAGCTCGGACAAATGTTCACTTACTTCGGCAAATTTCCACGACAGGGCGTGTACGACGCTCTGACGAGCGGAATCGAGGACGATGGGACGGCGTGGGTCGAAGTCTCCGGGCGGGAGCTCTACGAGCCGGGCGTCCGAGTGACGACACGCTACGCGCTACCTCCGACCAGTCGGGCTCTCCTGCTTCGGACGACGCTGCAGAACTCGGGCGCGGCCGCCGTCACGCTGCCTGGACTGGGGGACGCGGTCGAGTGGGGCGGCGCGGAGAAATTCGCACCCGGCAAAGCCCGCGGGTTCAAGGGACCGTCGAAAGGGCCTTACGTCGGAGGCGTCGGACGGTTCACGAGCTACGCCGTCGCCACGCCGACTCGCAGTGACATCGAGGCCACGAGCGGAGGCGGCTGGACGGACACGCTGCAGGTCGCTGACGTCAGACTCGATCCAGGCGCGAGCACGAGTTACGGGCGGGTCTTCCTCGTCGGTGCGCGAGGAGACTCCTCGAGCCTGCTGAGCGAGCTGGCACGGATGAACGGTCACCAAGTCGGCCACGCCAGTGTCTCGCTCGTACCTGGACCTGGACAGCCTGCGCTCGCGGTGCCGCCTGACGCGCGCCTTTCCGTGCGAGACGCGGACGGCGTCGAAAGGTTCAGCATCCAGGCGTCCGGAGATCCGCCCATGCTCGAGGCCGATCTTCCGGCCGGGCGCTATGCCTTGGGCTATTCCGGGGGTGGAGGTCGGGCTGCAGTCCAGACGGTCGGGATCGACGTCACTCCCGGTGCGCCGACCCACGCGCAGCTCGCAGTGAGCCAGCCGGCCGGCATCCACATCGAGTGCGTGAGCGCCGATGCCTCGTCCGAGCGTCCTCCGGGCGGCGTCGATCCCCAGTCGCCAGCCAGGGGTCTGCGAATCCCGTGCAAGGTAACCTTCGAGCGCACGGACGGCGCGTCGGCTCCGGATTTCGGACCTGCCTACGTGGCCGGGCCGGCACGAAATCAGGCGACGACGGCCGACGGGCTCGTCGAGGTGGCCCTGGCAGCGGGCGCGTACAGGATCACGGCCTCGCGCGGCCCGGAGTACGCGCTGGATGGGATCAACGTGCTGCTCGCCCCAGGCGAGCGGAAGGAGCTCTCGCTTTCGCTTGCACGCGTCGTCGATACCGCCGGCTACCTGGCGTGCGATTTCCATCAGCACACGATGCTCGGCACGGACGCCCCGGTCTCCACCCGCGACCGCGTCGTCGCCAACGCCGCCGAAGGCGTCGAAGTCGCCGTAGCGAGCGAGCACAACGTGGTTGCCAACTTCGAGCCGATCGTACGTGAGTTGCACCTCGAACCGGACATGGTCTCGATCGCCGGAGACGAGCTGACGAGCGATGCGAGTCGCAACGCGTGGGGCCACGCAAATGCCTGGCCGCTGTCCGTCGACGAAACCCGGGCTCGGGGCGGGGCGCCCGCGGTGCGCGACCGCACTCCCGCGGAGCTGTTCGAAGCCGTGCGGCAAGCGTCGGCAGTTCCCATCGTCGTTCAGGTCAACCATCCGCGATCGGGCGCCACGGGCTACTTCGACCGGACGGGCTTCGATCGCGCCTCGGGCCTCGGAACGACGCCTGGCTATGATCCCACCTTCGACGCCGTCGAGGTGTGGAACGGTCGGAACATCGATGCTCGCGTCAAGGTGCTCGCGGACTTCTTCGCGCTGCTTCGCACCGGCCACCCGGTCACGGCCACAGCCGATACCGACACACATGGCATCGTGGGACAGGAGGCAGGCTATCCGCGCACGTACGTACGAGTTGCGAACGACGGACCGCTCGAGCCCTGGGACGAGGCACGGTCTCGCGATCTCGTTCATGGCGTCAGAGAATTGCGCGACGTGGTTCTGACGAACGGGCCGATGCTGCGGGTCACCGCGAATGGCGCGCCGATCGGTGGGTTGACGCGGGGTCACGCGATCGTCGTCAACGTTCATGTGGAGAGCGCGCCCTGGGTCGTGGTCGACGAGGTTCGTGTGCTGCGCGCGTCACGAGCAGGCGACGACGTGAGCGGCGCCGTATCCGAAACGAAACGGATTACCCCGAAGCTCAATTCGCGTGGAGCCCTGGTCGCCGATGTCGTCTTCACGCTGTCCGTACCGAGCGACGACGCATTCGTCGTGATCGCGTCGGGTCACAACCCGATGCTCCCCGTCATTGCGCCGGGCGCCAGTCCCGAGGAGACGGCGCCTTGGGCGATGACGGGCGCACTATGGGTCGACGCCGACGGCGACGGACGTTCGCTCGGGCGTTGAGACGCGTGGGCCCCGCGCGCAATCGCCCGAGCCGCAACCGATGGCGGCCTTGCGTTGGCCCGTGGCTCGGCTAGCCTGCGCTCCTGCCGTCACGGTCCGAAGGTGTTCGGCATGCTCGGGGCGTAGCGCAGCCTGGTTAGCGCACTTGACTGGGGGTCAAGGGGTCGTGGGTTCGAATCCCGCCGCCCCGACCGCGCGGAATCATTGACGGTTTCCGGATTTCGCGGGTCGGTTACGAGCGACGTGCACGAGCGTGCTTCGGGGGATCAGCGGGACGCGACCGGCTCGAGCTCCACGAAGCCACGTCCGATCTCGGAACCATGCCCGTCCTTGACCACGACGCGGACGATCGACGGATCGCCGATCAAGCGCGGAGCGATGCGTCCTCGCCACGTGTTACCGTCACGCTGCCAATCCACCGAAAGCGGCGTCAAGTCGAGGAGCGTCTCGAGGGTGACCGTCTCGCTCGAGACGTCGATGCGGCCGGAGGGATCACGGACTTCCACGCGCGCGTCGATGGGGTCCGTAGGCCATCGCGCATTCGCGGGCGCAAGCGCGACGTACGCCCGCAGCTCGCGCCGCGCGAGCACGAGACGGGTCTCGGCGCCGAGGGCCCGGTCGCGCAGATGCACGATTCGCATGGGGGCGTCCTCCGAGAGCCGCAGCGAGCCCCCGAGGCGCCCCCAATACAATGGCACCTCGTAGTGAGGCTCCGACAGGCCAGCATTCTCATAGGCGACTTCGATGGGAGAGCCGTCGGGACCGCTCGCCGCGCTCCCGTTCGGGGAGAGCATGGACACGTACTCGCCTTTGGGCAGGACGATCGCGCCGTCGCGCGCGACGAACGCTCCCTCCGGGAGCGCGTAACGGAGCACGTGCAGGGGACGAGGCACGGACCACGCGCCAACGATCCCCGAGTTGCCGACCGAACGTACGTGAACCCACGCCGCGCCGCCGTCGAGTGCGCCGCCGTCCGTGGAAATCGAGACACGCGGCTCTCGCGTCGTGGTTCTCTCGATCACCCGCACCATGCTCGGGTCCAGTGCCACCTCGACCCGGTACTCGGCCGTATTCGGTACGGCACCCCACGCCAGGTCCACGGCAGCCGGCGAGCCTCGAGGTACGACGCGAAAGCCACCGCTTTGGGCGTCCCACGCGGGTGAGGCCGGAATGCCTCGACTCTTGTCCGGATTGACACCGCGCCGCATGAGGATTCCAGCGCCGTCGTACACGGGAAATCCTTGCCCGTTGGACCCCACCACCAACGCTCCCTCGTAGATCGCCGCCGACGTCGCGTCGCCGTGCACTCGCACGTGAAGCTGTCCACGCCAGTCGGTGAGGGTGCCTGCCCTGCTCGATACGAGAAACGCATGGGACCCCTTCGGCGCTGGAGGCATCCGCACCTCCGCCTCGCCCTCTTCGAGCAGGAGGTGGTACCCGTGGGCCCAGTGGTTCGTTTCGCTGGGCAGCTTGCCGCCGGGCATCCAGCGCGCCAGCGACTTGGGCTCGAGCGTGATTGTGACGCCGTCGGGCAGAATCATCTCCAGCGGTTGGTCCGGCGCCGCCTGCACCGTCACACCCACGTCCAGGATGTCCGCGGTCGTCGTTTCGCGCCATTGCCCGGCGCCGTCCTGTTTGATGCGACCCTCGCCGCGAACGATCGCTGCCCCGTCGGGCGACGCTGCGCCTGCGGAGGTCGTCCCGAGAGGGGAGATGGCCGAAATCGCGGCGACAAGAAAACCCGTTCGTAGACGCACGATGCGATCGTACGGGGTATGCGGCGGCGGTCTTAAGCACCCGGGCAAGGAATTGGTCAGGGCTCGACCCACACCCCACGGCGGAACGCAGACCGGCTCAATCAGGGCGCCGTGGGTTCGAGCTCCTCCAGCACCTTCCTGGCCATCTGTAGGTGATCTTCGACTTGCGATCGGGCGGCGCGAAGATCGGTCCGTAGATCTGGGCTCTTTGCGATCGCGGTCACTTGGACCAAAAGCTCGACGGCTTTGTGGTGATCGCGGACCTGTCCGTCGATGTACTGGCGATCGAAGTCGCGACCATGAATCGACTGTAGCGCCGAGAGCTGGTCCTGTGCGTCGGTCCTTAGCTGATTGCTGACCGCATTGTCGGTCGGAACGATCTTCGACCGCGACAGGACGATCGCGTCGCGGTTTTGCATGGTCCGGTGGGCGCTGATCATGTGCTGCGCGAAACGCTTGACCGCAGGGGAAAATGCCTTCGCCTCCGCGAGCTGCGCCTGCTGAATGGCGGCCTCGTTGAACGATGCGATCATGGCTGCGATCTGGCCGTCGCTCAATCCGGTCGTCGCGTAGGGATCGACCATCGTGTTCGTCACGCCGGTTTCGGACCGGTCGCCGGTACCCGTCGCCGGGGTCGATGACGCTGCGTCGTAGGATCCCGCAAGGCCGCTCGAACCGGCCAGGCCCGGCGCGCTCCCGACGGTCGAGCTCAGCCGCGGGTTGGCCGCGGGGCTCGAACCGGACGTGTTCGCCGCCACGGGCGCGCGCTGGACGTTGGTCGGCGATTCGAGTTGCTGCTGAGCGTTCTCGCAGGCCGTTGGGCCAAGCGAAGCGACCATGGCAATACCGAGCGCCGCCAGCCGGGCGCGGACTAGCTGGTTCATCATGACCTCCGTCGAACTCCGCGCCGTACGCCGTGCAACCGAAGTACCGTGGGGTTCGTTCGGTTTCGAGTGCCGCAGGTCTCCGACGGCTCGCGACCGGTCGTGTCGGAGCGCCACGTGCCGTGGCAAAGTCGGGGCAGCGTCGGTGAGCGACTTGGAAGCCTTCGTCTGTTATTCGTGGGCCCGATGAAGCGAGCCGCCGTGTTCGGCATCTCGGCTGCGCTGGCCGGTGCGGGGTGCCGCACCGACCATGCCGATGACTCCGTCGTTCGAGCCTCGCTCCTCGACGCCGCAGCACGCGGATCGACGTCTTCCCGGATCGGGATCTCGAAGGCGTCGCCGACCTCGGACCCGAACGATGCTCGGACCGTGGTCTTCATGACGGCGTCGGCCGGAAGGGTGCCCTCGATTGTGCGGGAGGCGTCGGGCGCGGCCGCAGCCGAGCGCCGCACGCTGGTCGTCTACGTCGGTGCGAGCTGGTGCGAGCCCTGTCAGCGCTTTCACCACGCAGCAGAGGCCGGAGCGCTCGACGGCCGACTGCCGAGGCTCGCGCTGCTGGAGTTCGACGCCGATCGGGATCTCGATCGGCTCGCCGCGGCCGGATACGCGTCAAGCTACATTCCGTTGTTCGCGCTCGCCTCAGCGGACGGCACGGCTTCATCTCACCGCGTGGAAGGGGGCATCAAGGGCGAAGGCGCCGTCGAGTTCATCCTCCCGCGCCTGAGAGAGCTGCTCGCGCGATGGAGCCTCGGTCCAGGCGGTTAGCCTCCGAGCCGTGATGGCAAAAGTCATCCTTCGACGGCAAACCTCGAGCGCAGCGCACCTGCACACAGCGCCCATAGGGTGATGCCGAAAGCCGCGGCGGCGGCCTCGGAGCCGCGCGACACGCCGCCGCTGCGACACGTCGCCGCGAGCAGGATGAACACCGCGTTGTTCGCGGCATGCGCGACGATCGTCGGACGAATTCCATCGAACCGTTCCGCGCACCAACCGAGGAACAGTCCGATGAAGAACGCGAGGGTACCCTGCACGAGATCGAGGTGGAGGAGCCCGAACGCCAACGACGCGACGACGATCGCGGGCCAGCGTCCGTAAGCCGCAGCGAGGCGGGTCTGCATCGCGCCCCGAAAGAACGTCTCTTCGCCGACTGCGGGCGCGACCGCGATGGCCGCGAGCGCCAATGCCAGCGTCGTGGGGTCGGCTCCAGCGAGCGCGGTTTCCAGCATCCCCATCACGCCGCTGCGCCCCACGCCTAAAAAGTCGCTTGCAGCCCCTCCGGCAACGCTGAGCCCGATCGTGCCGAAGATCGCGGCGATCGAGCCCATCGCGCTCGCGTTTGAACGGCGAATCCGCAGGCCCGTTCGCACGCTTCCTTGCAGCCGGGCAAAGGCGAAAGCGACGAGCAGCAAGACCGCGGCGTTCGTTGCGGCGACGGCCATCGCCCCCTGCGCGGAGGCGGCGAACCGTTGCGCTTCGAAGCTGGTCACGTCGCGACGATCGCTGGCTCGCAAGCGCCCGACAGCCGCCAGCAAGACCGAGTCGGCCACGATGAGCACAACGAACGCGCACAGATACGACAGCAAGGCCGGCCACGCGGCGAGGCGGGATCGCGACTGCATATTTCCCATGCGTGACGGTTCGCGAAGGGGGTGGGCAGAGCGCCAGCCCGCCGGCCCTCACTCGTTCACATTACGGCGCGCGAGCTGCTGCCGTGCTGCGGTCGACACCGCGCCGGTGACGTTTTTGCTTTTCGCCAATGCCTTGAGCTCATGCTCCCGCAGATGCTGAACCAGCCGTGAGGCGAACGCAAACGGAGTCCTCGGGTTCTGCACCAAGTTCAGTTTGATCTGGTGCGCCCGCGTCCACTCCCGATCCAGCGCGATGATGCGCAGGACGTCCTCCGACACGTTGCGGCTCGCACTGATGCGCACGACCTCGTTTTCCTGGATGGTCGGGCTTTTGATGGCTGCCTGAGCGACCAGACGGTTGGAATCTCGAATGAGAATGAGCCGCTCGCTCGCCGTGCCAATCATCGCGCGCCTGACCTTCTGCGAGACGGTCATTTGGGCAAGACGGGCGTGGAGCGGGAGAAACCGATCCTCGAGCACCTCGTCTCCCGTCTCTTCGTCGAGACGATGGGTATCCTCGATCTCGGCGTTGACCGGCGTCCGTTCGGCGATCTCTCCCGTCTCCTTGAAGTGAACGTCGTCGGGGGTCGGCTCTGCAGTGGGCTCCACGATGAGCTCGTGGCCGATCGCGGCCGCCGCCTCTTTGTACGCCGGGATGCCTTTGAGCTCGATGTTGTTTCGGACCGCCAGCTCGAGGATGCGGTCCGCGGTCGACATCCTCGTGTTCTTGTTCATGTAGAGCTTCTCGACGATCTCGGGGTGGGCGAGCAAACGCTGCTCGTTCGTCGCGACGAGCTCGGCGATGAGCTCGCTCGCCTCCGCCGCAACGGCGGCCACCGTCTGCGGCAGGATGGCGGGATGCGCGAGGACCCTTTCGATGACGGGGGCATTCCGCGCGTAGAGCGAGGCCATGGTGGCAAGCACACCGGGTGGGAGGTCGCCGGCCAGCGCGCCGTTCACCAAAGGGGCGGGCAGCGCGCCGAGAGTGCTCTTCGCGGTCGCCGCAAGAGCTGCGTCCCTCGACTCCGAAAGCAAGACGACGATGGTGAGGGCCTCGCCGGGTTTGATCCCCGGCGCCACTCCCTTGGCCGCCATCTGCCGCATCGGCGCGGGGGCGGCCGGGTCGAGGATCTTGCGGGCGACCGGCGTCAGGGTGCCGACATCGACGGGGGGCTCCACGACCTCAGCATACCGCGAGCGGGCCCGTGCTCTGTGATACTAGACTGAGTTTGGGTCGAGCATCCCGTCTGGAAGCCGAACCGAGCCGCGTATGCCAACGGCGCGATACGAACACTTCCGAGACGCTCGCCAGTGCGCCGCCTGCGGGCAGCGCTTTTCTCCCGACGCC
>Ga0187782_10000744_pt1 | contig 22836 bp, 22 predicted proteins | sample 0715_SJ02_MP15_2_FD_132454 | JGI IMG/M metagenome (GOLD analysis project Ga0187782, IMG submission 132454) | Tropical peat soil microbial communities from peatlands in Department of Meta, Colombia - 0715_SJ02_MP15_20_MG | ecosystem: Environmental > Terrestrial > Soil > Wetlands > Peat | place... | reverse complement strand
TATGTAGACGGCGTGCATCCGAATTTCGATCGCGATAAGGCCGAGCGCTTCCTCGCCAAGACGGAGATCACGCGCTCCGGCAAGATCGGCCAATTGTCGAAGGGCATGATCACCCAGCTGCACCTCGCGCTGGTCATGGCCATCGACGCGCGCCTCCTCGTGCTGGACGAGCCGACGCTCGGCCTCGACCTGATCTATCGCAAGACCTTCTATGACAATCTGCTCAACGACTATTTCGACGGCGAGCGCACGATCGTCATCACGACGCATCAGGTCGAGGAGATCCAACACCTCGTGACCGATGTCGCTTTCATCGATCGCGGTCGCATCCTTCTCACTTGCGCGATGGAGGACTTCGAGCGCCGCTTCGTCGAGCTCGCAGTCCGTCCGGGCCAACTCGCCGCGGCCCGGGCGCTCAACCCACTCCACGAACGCCAGATGTTCGGGCGCTCTCTGCTCCTGTTCGACGGTGCGGAGCCGCGCCAGCTCGCCGGCCTCGGCGAGACCCGCATTCCCGGAATCGCCGAGCTCTTCGTCGCTCTCGTCGGGGCGGACGCGGGGAAGCATCAAGGAGTCGCCGCATGAACGCCGTGATCCGTCTTCAATCCCGCTCTGCCGGGCCTTCCGCGCCTCAGACCCGAGCCTTCGGCGCTTGGACATCGACGTTTTACTGGTCGGTGCGCCGGGAACTGTGGGAGCACCGTTCGATCTATCTCGCGCCGATCGTCGTCGCAGGCGTCGGGCTTTTGATTGCGGGGATGCAGACGCTGCGCGACCCCCAGCTCTGGCTCAGTTTGGGAGAGCTGATGCAAGGCGAGCAGGAGGTAGGACGCGTTCGCTACATCGTTGCGGCCGGCGACACGACGACCTCACTCATCGCGCTCGTCGGTTTCTTCGTCGGCGCGCTCTACAGCCTCGATGCGCTTTACGGCGAACGCCGCAGCCGCGCAATATTGTTCTGGAAATCTCTCCCCGTCTCGGATCGCGCGGCAGTGCTTTCAAAGGCGGGCACGGCGCTTGTCGTGCTGCCGCTGGTCGTATGCGCAATCATCGTCGCGACGCGGACGGCCCTGCTTGTGCTCGGTTCGGCGATGCTGATGCTGAACGGGTTTGGCGCGGCTCCGCTGTGGGCCGACGGCGTGGCTCCCATCGCCTCGTCCCACATGATCTATGGCGCGCTTCTGCTGGGGCTCTGGTGCGCGCCGCTGTGTGGATGGCTGCTGCTCGTCTCCGCTTGGGCTCCGAGCAAGCCGCTGTTATGGGCCGTGATCCCGCCGTGCCTGCTCGTGTTCGCCGAACGAGTCACGCTCGGCTCCTCACATATTTCTGAACTGCTGCTCCGGGAGAATTCCTCTCCGGTCGTGTCGATTCTGCTTCATGAAGTCCATTTCCAGGACTGGTCGCTCCCCATTCTACAGTTTTCCGTTGCGGCGTCGGAGCCGCCAAGGTTCCTGGGCGAGGTGGAGATGTGGGGCGGACTGGCGGTCGCTGCTCTCTTCCTTTTCGGCGCGGCGTGGCTTCGTCGCCGCGCCGAGCCGATTTGAGCTTTCTCGCCTCGGAGTTCAGGTTGCGCAACGCTTCAAACACGCCCATAGTCATGCCGGTGTTGCAACCAAAGAAGAAGACTGGACGAGTTCGTTCCGCGTTGAAGCGAAGGCTGAGGAGAGCGTCATGGCCGTCAAGGACAATTTTGCCGCCGATGAGTGGAAAACCGTGCTCGAAGCTCCGGTTCTCGCGGGATTCGCGATCACCGCCGCCGATCCGAGCGGCCTCTTCGGCACGCTGAAGGAAGGCTGGGCCGAGGCGAAGGAGCTCGCGGCGGCCAAGGAAGGCGCGAGCGACGAGTTGATCAAGTCGGTCGCCGACGATCTTTTCACCTCCGAGGGTCGCACAGGCGCCCATGACCGCATGGCCGAGCTGCTGAAGGGCGCGAAGCGCGAGGAGCTGAAGGACCGCGCGCTCGGCGAGCTGAAGCGCGCCGTCGCGCTCGTCGACGCCAAGGCGCCCGCCGACGCCGCAGCTTTCAAGCAGTGGCTGTCGCATATCGCGCAGATCGTCGCGGAAGCAGCCTCGGAGGGCGGTTTTCTGGGCTTCGGCGGAGTCCAGGTCAGCGAAAAGGAAAAGGCGACGCTCGCCGAGCTGCACGGCGTGCTGGGCGTCTGACAAAGCCTTCTTGCATCAGCCAATTTGAGGGCGGCGACGCGAGCCTCCAGGCTCGCTCGAAAACCCCTCAGTTTAGCTGACGCAGGCTGCTAGTCGCAGAGCTTCTCGGGTCCGCGAGGCGCTTTCTCGCCGTCGACTGCAAGATCTCAGTCGGTCCGCGTCGTCGGTCGGCCCCTGAGCAATTTGCGTGAGCGCCTTGCAAGGCGTAACCTCTCGTCGTGGATCACGCGACTGCGGGCGCGCGGCGACGACCCGGAACGCTGCGCCGAGCCGCGAGGGGAATAGCCGCCGTGACTGTCGTCTTGCGCCCCGACGGGCTGCCGCTCACGACGCAAGCCGCCGAGGGCATGGCTCGACGCCGCTTCACTGTCGCCGAGATCGAGGCGATGGTTGCAGCCGGCGTGATCGCGGAAGACGAGAGGTTCGAGCTCATCGGCGGAGAGGTCGTGCCCATGTCGCCCAAAGGCGCGGTTCACGAGTGGGTCAAGATACTGCTGAATCGATTCTTCCAGCGTGCGTGTCCCGATGACCTGCTCGTCGCGCAGGAGACCACGCTGCGCCTCGACGCTTCCACCTTCGTCGAGCCCGATTTCTGCATCTTCCCGAGCGGTCTCGATCTCAAGGAGCTGAACGGCGCAGCCGTCCTGCTTGCGGTGGAGGTCGCGGACTCTTCTCTCGTCTACGACCAGGGACGAAAGATTGGCGTCTATGCAGCTTTCGGCGTTCGCGAGATCTGGGTCATCGACGCGAAGCGCGCGACGACGCGTCTGCACCGGCGCCTCGGCGCCGAGGGCTATTCAGACATTTGCGAGGCTGCGGCGACCGAACTGCTGACCCCCACGCTCGCGCCGGCGCTCGCCGTGCGCCTCGCCGACCTCGGGATCGCGCCGGTCGCGCCGGATGCGGGCTGAACCGGCTTGCATCCGCGCTTCGCGTTTGCCACATAGGGCGCGGGAGGTTGGCGGTGGACGTTCCACTCGCCAACCGGGTCAGGTCCGGAAGGAAGCAGCCCTAACGAGCACGGGCGGGTCTTCGTCCAACCTCCCACAAACGCAATTTACGATTTGTTATCTGCCGCCGGCGCGGAGCATTGCCGCGGATCGACCGAGATCTTGGCGAGCGCTCCGCCTGCGCTGTTGCGCAGCGCGTAGCTGACCGTCGTCCCGTGCTCCATATATTCCGACTTGACGTCACAGACGCGACCGCGCAGCTGGCTCCTGAAAGCCTCCAATTTCGTCGGATCCGACATGAGATCGGTGGCGGCGCCATCGTCCACCACGGTGTAGACGTAGGTGAAGCTGTTGCCCGGGCCTGCCGTCGCTTTGTCGAGCCTCGTATAGGCGTTGACCATCTGCGGCAAGGTCTTGTTCATTTGCGCGGCCTCGCGCGCCAGGGCGGCGCGGAACGCCTCCTCGGCGGATTCCGGCGTTCCAAAATTGCCCACATAAAGCCCGATGGGGAGCACGATTGTGACGAGCAGCTTCAAGACGTTCTCGATCTTGAAGACGGGTTCCCCTTGTTCGTTTTCCATACGGTTCCTCTTCCCTCAAAGAGTGAGAACGCTCCGTCTGCGAGACGACGACAGCGGGTCCGGCGAGCTGGGCGCCCGGATTTCCCGTCGCGACGCGCCGGCAGGAAGCGACCGGCTGCGACAAAACAACTTTCTTTGTACGAGGGAAAACTTATGAAAAGCCTGCCAAAAAGCGCAATTTCCTCGCCGGTCGGCTTCGCCGCGCCGATGCGGCGCGGTCTCGGCTGGTCCGATGGAGACTTCGGCCCACCGAGGCCCTGCGCCCCGCGCGCTTGAATCGTCCGCGCGCATTTGCCAAATAGGTCGCGGGAGGTTGGCGTTGGGGGGTCCATGCGCCAGCCGGATCAGGCTTGGATGAACGGCTCCGAACCAGCGTGGTGAGCGTTTGTCCGCCTTCGCACTCTAGCCAAGCGGGCGTAGCGCGACAATGGACGGACAGCCGCACGCCGGCGGCGGCCTTTTTTCCGATGCTCCCGCTCCGCCCGCGGCGTATCGCGTGCTGGCGCGCAAATATCGCCCGACCGGCTTTCCCGACCTCATCGGCCAGGAGCCGATGGTGCGCACGCTCAAGAACGCCTTCGAGCTCGGCCGCATCCATCAGGCCTATCTGCTGACCGGCGTGCGCGGCGTCGGCAAGACCACGACTGCCCGCATTCTCGCGCGCGCCTTCAACTACGAGCTTCCGGCGAAGGACGGACGCGCGGCGATCGACCGCCCGACGATCGATATGCCTGAGCTCGGCGCCCATTGCCAGGCGATCATCGAGTCGCGCCACGTCGATGTGCTGGAGATGGACGCCGCCTCGCACACGGGCATCGACGACATCCGCGAGATCATCGACAACGCCCGCTACCGCCCGGTCATGGCGCGCACCAAAGTCTATATCATCGACGAGGTGCACATGCTCTCCAAGGCCGCCTTCAACGGCCTGCTGAAGACGCTCGAAGAGCCGCCGGAGCACGTCAAGTTCATCTTCGCGACGACGGAAGTCGAAAAAGTTCCGGTCACCGTGAGCTCGCGCTGCCAGCGCTTTTTTCTACGCCGGATCGACACCGGGCTCCTCGCCGAGCATCTGCGCAAGATTTGCGACGCCGAGAACGTCAGTGTCGAGACCGAGGCTCTGGCGACGATCGCGCGCGTCGCGGAAGGCTCGGTGCGCGACGCGCTGTCGCTGCTCGACCAGGCGATCGCGCATGGGGCGGCCGGCGCGGCGATCAGCATCAGCGCCGAAGATCTGCGGCGCATGCTCGGCCTCGCCGACAAGACGCGCGTCATCGATCTCTTCGAGGCCGTGATGTCGGGCGACATCGCCGCGGCCCTGGCGTTGCTCGCCGAGCAATATGACGGCGGGGCGGATCCGACGCAGATCCTGCTGGAACTCGCCGAGTTCACCCATCTCGTGACCAGGATCAAGGTCGCGCCGAGCGCCGCGGAGTCCTCGGCGCTGACGCCCGAGGAGAGCCGGCGCGGACGCGAGCAGGCCCAGCGGCTGTCGATCCCCGTGCTCTCGCGCGCCTGGCAGATTCTCGCCAAGGGCATGGAGGAGCTGCGAGCCTCGCAGACGCCGCTCGCCTCCGCCGACATGGTCCTGGTGCGGCTCGCCCATGCGTCGGAGCTGCCGACGCCCGACGAGACGCTGCGACGGCTGACGCAAGCCGGCGCGCCGCCAACAGCCGTCGCGCCGACGCGGGCCGCGTCGTCTCCGCCCGCGCCGCGCGCCGGCGCGTCGGTCGGCCCGGCGCAGGCGACAGCGCGCGTCGCGCCCTCTCCCGCCCCGAGCGGGATCGCGCTTGCGGACTATGCAGCGTTCGTTGCGCTCGCTGACTCCAAGCGCGATCTGAGGCTCAAGATTGCGCTGGAGCGCGAGGTCAGGCTTGTGCGCTTCGAGCCCGGTCGCCTCGAATTCGAGCTCGCGCCCGGCGGGTCGCGCGACCTGGCGGCGACCATCGCCGCGCGCCTGCAGGACTGGACCGGCGAGCGCTGGATGGTCGCGCTCGTGCCGGGCGGCGGCGCGCCGACGCTCGTCGAGCAGCGCGAGGCCAGGGAGCGCGAGCGCCGCAGCGGGCTCGAGGCCGACCCCGTCGTCGCCGCCGTGCTCGCGGAATTTCCCGGCGCGCAGATCATCGCCGTGCGCTCGAAAGCGGGCGAGCCTGCGCCGGACGCCGAGATCGGCTATGGGGATCAGAACGAACCGGACGAGGAGTAGGGGCATGGTGGACATTGCGGGCATGATGAAGCAGGCGCAAGCCATGCAGCAGCGCATGGCGGCGGCGCAGGCGGAGCTCGAGGCGACCATCGTGAATGGGGAGGCCGGCGGCGGAGTCGTGAAGATCGCGCTCTCGGCCAAGGGCGAGCTCAAGAGCATCTCGATCGATCCTTCGCTGTTGAAACCGGAGGAAGCCGAGATCCTAGAGGACCTCATCGTCTCCGCACATGCGCAAGCGCGCGTCAAGGCCGAGGAAGCCATGACCGAGAAGATGAAGGCGGTGACCGGCGGCCTGCAGCTGCCGCCGGGACTGAAGCTGCCGTTTTGAGAATGGAAGACGCGGCGCTTCGGTCCTCCCTCCCCCTGCAAGGGGGAGGGTTGGGGTGGGGGTCCGCCCTTGACGTCTTAGGTAGAAGGTGATGGCCAACGGCGTGGCCGGCCCGGAAATCGAACGTCTCGTGCAGCTCCTGGCGCGCCTGCCGGGCCTTGGGCCCAGATCGGCGCGGCGCGCCGCGCTGCACCTCATCCGCAAGCGCGAGGAGCTGCTCGGGCCGCTGAGCGAGGCGATGGCGCGCGCCCATGCGCGCATCGTCACCTGCAGCGTGTGCGGCAACATCGACACGAGCGACCCCTGCGCGCTGTGCCAGGACCCGCGGCGCGACGCTTCGACGCTCGTCGTCGTCGAGACCGTCGCCGATCTCTGGGCGCTGGAGCGCGCCAAGCTGCTGTCGGCGCGCTATCACGTGCTCGGCGGCGTGTTGTCGCCGCTTGACGGCGTGGGGCCGGACGAACTCGGCGTCGGCAAGCTGCTTGCCCGTCTGCGCGAGGGCGGAACGCGCGAGGTGATCCTTGCGCTCAACGCCACCGTCGACGGCCAGACGACGGCGCATTATCTCGCCGACCTCATCGCGCCCTTGGGCGTCAGGACGACGCGCCTGGCGCATGGCGTCCCGGTCGGCGGCGAGCTCGACTATCTCGACGAAGGCACGCTCGCCGCGGCGCTGGAGCGGCGGACGGAGCTGTGAAGGTCTGCCGCAGCCAGCGGCCAAACGACCCTGCGCGCTTGGCCCAGGCTCGGCGGGCGCGGGCGCGCAAAGCGTGGCTAAAACGCGACGCGAAGAGCTTTGAGCCCTCGCATCTCGGGCGAGTCTCGCCATTGCGGAACGTCTTCCGTCAAGGTGAGATTTGGCAGGCGACTCACTAGGGCGCCGATCGCAATTTGTCCCTCGAGCCGCGCGAGCGAGGCTCCAAGGCAAACATGGGCGCCATGGCCGAACGCCAAATGACGGCTGCCTCGCCTCGCCACGTCGAGACGATCTGGCTCATCGAATTGAGCACAGTCGCGATTGGCGGCGCCGAGAATCGCGCAGACGATAGCCCCTTTGGGTATGAGCTTTCCCCGTATCTCGATATCTTCATACGCAATCCGGCCGACGCGCTGCACCGGACTCTCATAGCGCAAGAACTCTTCGACCGCCTGTGCGACAATTTTGGGATTTTCGCGCAGTTTGTGGAGTTCGGAGGGCTGACGCAGAAGGCTCAACACGCCGTTGCCGATCAGATTTACGGTCGTCGTGTGCCCGGCGACGAAGAGGAAGCCGCAGAAGTCGAGGATTTCGTCATCCTGCAACGCGCCTTCATCGTCTTTGACGGCGACGAGCAGGGATACGAGGTCGGATCGTCGGCGCTTCCGCCGTTCGCCAATGAAATCTCTGAAATATGCGGTCACCGTCTGCATCGACGCAGCGCGTTGTGCGAGCGGGCCGGAGGCGGGGGCCGCGGCCTCCATGCTCCACATCATATCGCGCGCCCAAAGCAGAAATTGACTGTAGTCAGATTCCGGCGCGCCAAGGAGATCCATGATCGCGCGCAGGGAAAGAGGCATCGCGAAATCGGCGATCAATTCCATCTCTCCTGTGCGCAGATCGGCGGCGAGCAGGCTATCGGTCCTTTGTTGAATTCGCGGGCGAAGGTTTTCGATTACGCTCTGCGCGAGGACCTTGCCGACGAGATTGCGCAGGCGGGTGTGCGCCGGCGGATCGAGATAGTTCAGCGGCGGCGCGGGAGCGGAAGAAGCGGCCCCGTTCCAGCGTCGGACTCGCTCGAAAAGTCCAGTTCGGCCTAAGCGGGGATCTCGCAGCGCGCGAGAGACGTCGTCGTGCCGGGTCAGCAGCCAGACGCCACGTGGGTCTTCATGGACTGGATCCCGCGCGCGCAAATTGGCATACGGAGCATAGAGATCGCGCCCTGGACCGATCAGCATGCCGCGCGCCCTTCCCGGCGAAGGGTCGAGAGCAGCAAGTCCTGGTTTCTCAGAATGTAGGCCCGGCGATGGGTCTCCAACCGATCGGCGAAGTTCTCGCATTGCGCGCGAAGGCTGGTCAGGGACCAGCGTCTGGGGCGCCCCTCGCAGACTGCGTAGGACGTGTCTTCGATCGCTTGTATCAGGGCGTTGTTGCTGTCGCTGGTGATCTCGCGCAGACGGTCTTTGTAGGCGCTCAATCCTGGCACGCGCGGGGCGAGGAGTTCGATCAGCGCCGCCTCGTTCCATGCGAAATTGAGCTGCAGCGTTAGGGCGTTGGAAGCGTGCGTCCATCCTGTCGCCTCGACGATTGTCAATATCTCCCTGTAAAACCGTGTCAGCTTGGGATCGAGGAAGTCATAGTCCGGCTTGCAGACGTCGCCGCGGAGGCGGCCAGACTTTTCCAGTTCGTCCTTGATGGGCGTGCCGTCATAGGGCGCCATCCGGCCAAAGCTCGCGCCGGCGCTGCCGTCCCCCACGATGGCTCTCAGGAAATCCAAATTTTCTCTGACGGATTCGAAGGAGCTTGAGGGATCGAGAAGCATGAAGCCAAATTCGAAAATGACCCCTGTCTCCTTCAGGATTCGAACCGCCCGCAAGTTCTGCTCGACGGTGATCTGCTTGTGAAGGGTGCGTAAGCCCTCTTCCGAGCCGGACTCCAATCCCATGTAGACCAGGTAAAGGCCGGCCGCTTTCATCTCCCGGAACAAGTCCGGCTCCACGGCGTCGGCGCGGCAATTGATCTTCCAAACCACGCGCCCCGGCAGGTCGTTACGATGCAGCTCGGCGAGGAAGTTGTGCGCCCACTGTCGCCACACGGCGCCATAGAGCGGAAAGTCGTCATCCTGGAATAGGAAGATCGTGATGTCGTGCTCCTCGAACAAATATCGCATCTCGCGCGCCACTTCCTCCGGCTTTCGCGTGCGCACGACCTTGCCTGGAGCGGTTCTGTAAAACATGTGAATCGAGCAGAACGAGCAGGTGCGCGCGCAGCCGCGGCTGGCGAGGATCGGCGTCGCGTTGCGGCCAAGAATTGTGTTCTTTTCGAACGTCCGGATGGGATAGGGCAGGGCGTCCAGGTCCTTGATCAGGGGCCTAAGGGGCGTCGCGACAATCGTTTCGCCGTCCTTGTAGGACAGCCCCTCCAGAGCGCGCCAATCCCTGTCCGTGCTGAGGCGATCCGCGAGTTCCAGAAGCGTCTCCTCGCCTTCGAAACGCACCACGCTGTCCAACTCGGGGATGAGGGCGAATGTGCGTTCATGGCTGAGACTAGGGAAATGGCCGCCGATTACGAAATGACAGACGACGCCATTATCGCGCAGATAGCGCGCCAAAGCGCCAAACCAATTGACGTAGGATTGGAAGATCAGTGAAAAGCCGACGAGAACGGGATCGAGAGCCTTGACGGCTTTCAAGATTTTGTGTCGTTCGACTTCAAAGTCGAAGATCTTCACCTCGTAACCACGGCTCGCCAACGTGGCGGCGAGATAGCCGAGCCCGAGGTTTGAATGTCGCTGAAATCCGATCAGAACGACCGGACGAGACGTGTCGCGGATTTGCTCGCCGGTCGTGGACGGAAGAATTTTGAGATGCGACGCACAGTCCATCGCGTCCTCCTCATGGCAGTATCGAGCGAAGCAATGCGGAGCGGGGAACGCGACCCCGGTTGTTTTCTCCGCACGCGAGAAATTGCGGAAAAATATTTTCCCGCAAGCCCTCACACGTTTGAGCCCGGTTCGCGTTCCAGCTGTGATCGCGAAATTAGGCGTTTCAGCCCTTGGCCGTCTCGCCGGTGATCACTGCGCGCGCGCGCTGAACGAAAGCGATGTTAGCCTCGAGCGTCGCAGCCACGGCGTCCAGATAATAGGCTTTGATTTGTTTGGCGTCTTCGCCTTCCACTTCGCCAAGTATCACGTCCAATAGAATCTGGGGGTCTCCAATGTGCCATGGGGGAATACGCAGAGCCTGCTCAATGGGAGAACTGTCCTTAGCCATTTGAACCTCCTGCTATAAAGCCACGATATGTGGCAGTGAAAATCTTACCGCCTCTTCCTCCACGTCCTGATGACAACATGCAAGCCCACTTTGGTCAATGAGAATTTCGGGGCGCACGAATTTTTCGGAGCCGTGCTCGCTTCGCGCGCCGTCGTGACGCACCACTCTCGCCGATGCCCCCGCCGACGCGGGGCCGTCAAGCCGCCGCGCCGTGAAAATCGTAAGCGTCCGCCGCGTCGATTTTGACGCTGACGATCTCACCCGCGCGCAGCGGCCGGTGTGACGTTACATGAACGGCGCCGTCGATTTGCGGCGCGTCGCCCTTCGTCCGGCCCTTGGCGGCTCCACCCAACGCGCCGCCGCCCGCCTCGTCGATGATGACTTGAATCCGCTTTCCGACCTTGCGCTTCAAGAGCCGCGCGCTGATCGCTTGGCTCCGCTCCATGAAGCGCCGGTGGCGCTGCTCCTTGAGCTCTTCGGGAACAGGCGCGAGCCCCAGATCATTGGCGCGCGCGCCCGCGACCGGCTCATATTTGAAGCACCCGGCGCGGTCGATCTCCGCCCACTCCAGCCATGACAGCAGATAGTCGAAGTCTGCGTCCGTCTCGCCGGGGAAGCCGACGATGAAGGTCGAGCGCAGCGTCAGATCGGGAACCTGGCGTCGCCACTCGGCAATGCGTTCGAGCGTCTTCTCCTCGTCCGCGGGGCGCTTCATGGCCCTAAGGATCGAGGGGGCCGCATGCTGAAACGGGATGTCGAGATAGGGCAGGATCCTGCCCTCCGCCATGAGCGGCAGAATCTCGTCCACATGCGGATAGGGATAGACATAGTGGAGACGCGCCCACACGCCCAAATTTCCGAGCTCGCGCGCGAGGTCGAAGAAGCGGGCGCGCGTCTCGCGCCCTTGGAATTCGCTCGGCGCATAGCGCAGGTCGCGGCCATAGGCGCTCGTGTCTTGAGAAATCACGAGCAGCTCTTTCACGCCGGCGCGCACGAGCTTCTCGGCTTCGCGAAGAACTTCGGCGGCGGGGCGCGAGACCAGCGGGCCGCGCAGGCGCGGAATGATGCAGAAGCTGCAGCTGTTGTCGCAGCCTTCCGAAATCTTCAGATAGGCGTAGTGGCGCGGCGTCAGCTTGACGCCCTGCTCGAACGCGAGATCGAGGAAGGGATGCTGCGGCGCCGGCGCCGCTTCGTGCACGGCCTCGAGCACGCTCGCATAGTCCTGCGGGCGCGTGATCGCGAGCACGTCGGGGAAGGCGCGCAGCACCTCGTCCTTCTCGGCCTCGGCGCCCATGCAGCCCGTGACGACGACCCGGCCGTTCTCCTTCAGCGCCGCGCCGATGGCGGCGAGCGACTCGGCTTTGGCGCTGTCGAGAAAACCGCAGGTGTTGACGACGACGACGTCGGCGCCCGCATGGCCGCGCGCGAGCTCGTAGCCCTCGGCGCGCAGGCGCGTCAGGATGCGCTCGCTGTCGACGAGCGCCTTGGGACAGCCGAGCGAGACGAAGGAGACGCGCGGGGCTGAGGTTCTGGAGTCTTGCATTGGCGTGCCTTGCCATGCGGAGGCATGGATGGCAAACGGGGTTGTTTCAGGATCCGCTGAGGAGAAGCTCGCGCGAAATATTGCGCTTGCCGTGCAAGACGCGAACAATGCCGACGGTATTATCGCTTTTGGTAAAGCGATAGATGACGAGGTAGGGAAACACGACCCCGACGCGAATATCCTTCCCAAGGCTCGGGCGCGCTTGGCAGCTCGCCGGAAAGTCAGCGAGTCTGTCGTAGAGCCTCTCGAATCGCGCGCTGAACCTTCTCGCCGCCGAGGGACCGGCCTGGCCGGCAATGTTCGCGACCGCGTCCGCCGTATCAGCGTCGGCAACGTCGGAGACGATGACGCGGGCCATCAATCCTTCAGAGCTGCGAGGCGCGCGGCGTTGCGCGCCTTGTGCTCCTCGAGCGAGATGTAGTCTCCACGCTCAAGCGCGGCCAAGCCCTCGTTCACGAGCGTTTTCGCCCATTCCAACTCGTCATGCTCGAGCTCGCACTCGCCGATGTGCTCGTCGATGATGCGACGGGCGGCCTCCTCGATCGAGGCTGCGCCGTCCGTCGCTGCATGCGCTTTCAGCCAAGCCTCTTGTTCAGGCGTGAGGGTGAGGGTGATCGTCATAGCTCACATATATCCCAAAACGCCCCCGTGTGGCAGGGCGCGAGCGTGGTTTATTATAATCGAACTCGCGACTCGGGGAAGCCGATGAAAATCGGGCTTCCGCAGATACTATGGACGAGTCTGCGTGAACTCGAAAGGGATTTCGTTTGCGGCGACAATTCAATTATTTTTGAGTTTTTCGGCGAGCTTGGCCGTTGCTTGTCGTAAAGTAAAGCCAGGATGCAATTTGCAGATTGACACAATTTCGTCATAAGTAGAGTTTTCAGATGTCCCCCTGATGAGATCACTACCGGTTTCTACCGCCAAACCAGACAGATAACCCCCAGCCAAAAACTTTTCGGAGTCTACCATTGAAGAATTTGGAGCTTTTTCCGCTAGCACTACTATATTAGAATACCATTCTCCTAAAGGATAGGCGATAGCGACTTTGTTTGCGTGCGCACCAATAGGCAAAACACTCAGCAAGCACGCTAGAGAAGACATTGCTCGGTGATGTATCGTCCTCCCTCCTTGTTCTATCACTCGCCCTATAGCGGCCTCACGGAGAGGCCACGATTACACGTTGCTCGAATTCGACTCCGAAACCGGCATCAAGCGAATCCAAGCCGGCGGGCGCGCTGACAACGATAGGGACATTGCCACGTTTCGGGGCGAAGGGGGAATTATTCCCCCGGCAATGATAACGCTTCAGCATGCGAGTCGCTCAAAGCAAGGGGGCGATGCTCATGTCCCCGGAGGCGGTGCGGCCAGCTGGGGAGCACGGAGCGAAGGTGTCTGTGGGCGCGGGAGCGTGGCGGAGGGCGGAAGATGACTCCGCTTACTCCACAGGCCGCCCAAAAAAAGACGGCATAGCGCCGCAGAAGCCCTTAAGCTTGTCTTGCGATCCCCTTAAGGAAGTGGTCTTCGCCTCCCACACCGGTCAAGAGGCCCCAAAATTTTGGCGCACCGGTTCCTGCACACCGATCAAGGCCCACACAACGGCCCCCGGATCGAAATCGGCTGGTCCGTTGATCCCAACTCTTGCCGCAAAAGTCAGGTGAGAAATTACAGCTCCCCGTCAAACGGAGCGAGGGCGACGAGACCATGACACGACACGGCTTCGGGGAGACGCGCGGGTGAAAGAGGAGGGCATCGCAGAAAACGCAGCGCGGTGAGAAAACGGCTCGCGTCGTAATGTCGTCCCGTCAGCTTGCCGCGTGCATTGGACGGAGTGAGGCGCGCGGCGCGTTCAATGCCGGTCGCTTCCTCGATTTCCACAGGCCGTCCTAAAAATGGCCGCATCGCGCCGCCATTATCGCTAAAGCTCGCCCTTGCGATCGACCCGAACTCCTGAAGAGGCTCTTAAGCTTTTGCCGACTTCCGCCATCCTCGGCACCGGCGCCTATGCGCCGATCAAGGTGCTCACCAACGCCGATCTCGAACGCATGGTGGACACCAACGGCCCCTGGATCGAGAGCCGCACGGGCATCAAGGAGCGGCGCATCGCCGCCGAGGGCGAGGCGACCTCCGATCTCGCCGCCGAGGCGGGCAAGCGCGCGCTGGCGCTCGCAAAGGTCAGCGCCGAGGAAATCGACCTCATCATCGTCGCCACCGTGACGGGCGACGCGCCCACGCCCTCCTGCGCCGCCTTCGTGCAGGCGAAGCTCGGCGCAACGAACGCCTTCGCCTTCGATGTTTCGGCAGCCTGCGCCGGCTCGCTCTATGGGCTCGTCATCGCCGACCAGTTCATCCGCTCGGGCTCGGTAAAGCGCGCGCTCGTCATCGGAGCCGAGACCCTGAGCCGCGTCGTCGACTGGACCAATCGCGAGACTTGCGTGCTGTTCGGAGACGCCGCCGGCGCCATGCTGATCTCCGCAAGCGACGAAGAGCAGCGCGGCGTGCTCGCCTCGACGCTGCACACCGACGGCTCCATGACCGACATCCTCGGCATTTACGCCGGCGGCGCCGCGCCGTGGGCGCGCGAGTCGCAGCTCGACGGCGCGCCGAAGATCAAGATGCGCGGTCGCGAGGTCTACAAGGTCGCGTCTCGACTGCTGCCCGAGGCCGTGTCCAGGGCGCTTGCGCAAGCGGGGCTCGACGCCTCCGACATCACGCATGTGATCGCGCATCAGGCCAATCTGCGCATCATCGAGTCGGCGCTCGCGACGCTCGGCGTTCCGAAAGAAAAATGCTGGATCAACATCGACCGCTACGGCAACACCTCGAGCGCCTCGATGCCGATCACGCTCGACGAGGCCAACCGCGCCGGCCGGATCAAGAAGGGCGACGTCATCGCGATGATGGCGATCGGCGCCGGCATGACCTGGGGCGGCGCGATCCTGCGCTGGTGAGCGCCGCCGCAATCTGGTCGATATTTGCTCGCCATAATCTACATGGCTTATCCAGGAGCAGTTGACGACGCGTGGCGAGAGTGAGGGCAATGGACGTGGTCGCGCGGGCGCGTGTCCCCCTCGCGCTCGGCTTCGCGACCTTTGCGGCCCTCGCTGAGGCGGAGCCGCAGCCCGAAGCCGAGTCGCCGGACCTTTCTGGAAGCAAGACCGAGCTGCGGCAGATCGAGGAAACGCTCTCTTCCTCCACCGCGCGCCAGGAAAAGCTCGGCGGCGAGATCGACAGGATCGAAGCCGAGCGACGGCGCCTCGCTGAAACCCTGCTCGACGCGGCGGGTCGCCTGCGCGAAACCGAAACCAACGCCGCCGAGCTCGAGATCCGTCTCGCCGAGCTCAAGAATGAAGAGGCGGCGATCCTGCGATCGCTGCAGAGCCGGCGCAAGCTCATCGGCGAGGTGCTGTTGCTGCTGCAGCGCATGGGTCTGCACCCGCCGCCTGCGCTGCTCGCGCGGCCCGAAGACATATTGGAGGCGATGCGGGCGTCCATGTCGATCGGCGCGGTGCTGCCGCAAATGCGCGCCGAGCTGAACGCGCTGCAGGGCGACCTCAAGCGCCTCGTCAGCCTGCGTGAGGACATCGGCGCACAGAAGGCGTCGCTCGCCAGGGACCGCGAAAATCTGATCTCGCAACGCGCCCTGCTCGAAGCTATGATCGAGACGCGCCGCAAGGCTCGGGAAGAGAAGGAAAGCGCGCGCGCCGCCGAGGCCGATCGCATGCGCGCGCTGGCGGGCAAGGCGACGAGCATCAAGGACCTCATCCAGCGCATGGAGGCCGAGAGCGAAGCCGCGCGCAAAGCCGCGCAGGCGGCGCGAGCCGCCGACGAGGCGCGGGCCGCGGCCCAGGCGGCGCAGACACGCGACCAATTCGCCAAGGCCTTGGCTGCGCCGTTTCGCGATCCGGCGCGGCTCGCGCCGGCAGTCGCGTTTGGCGACCTCAAGGGGCGCCTGCCTCTACCCGTGTTGGGCGCCGTGGCTCGAAAGTTCGGCGCGCCGGACGGCTTCGGCGGCGCCGAGAAAGGACTTTCTCTCGCGGCGAGCGAAAACGCGGTCGTCGTTTCGCCATCCGACGGTTGGGTGGCATATGCTGGTCCTTACCGCAGCTACGGACAGCTCTTGATCCTTAACGCTGGAAGCGGCTATTATCTGGTGCTTGCAGGCATGAGTCGAATCAGTGTTGACATAGGACAGTTCGTTTTGGCGGGAGAGCCGGTGGCGAGCATGGGCGATGGGTTGACGCAAACCGCGGCGACCATCGCCATCGGCGCAAAGCAGCCCATTCTTTATGTCGAATTCCGCAGGGACGGAATTCCGATAGACCCAGGCCCATGGTGGGCGCGGTCGGACACGCGGAAGGTTGGCGGATGATGAGGAACACTGCTTTGATCGCCGCCGGGGTCGTCATCGGCGCCGGTTGCGTTACGATCGGTCAGCAGGCGCGCGCCGTCGTTGGCGCGCAGGCCGTGGCCGCGCCGGCGGAAACCTACAAAAGTCTCACCCTCTTCGGCGACGTCTACGACAAGGTCCGCTCCGAATATGTTGAGAAGCCCAACGAGCAGAAGCTCGTCGAGGGCGCCATCAACGGCATGCTCTCCGCGCTCGATCCGCATTCCAGCTACCTCGACGACAAGGGGTTCAAGGACATGCGGACTCAGACCGAAGGCAAGTTCGGCGGTCTCGGCATCGAGGTCATGCAGGAGGAAGGCGTCGTCAAGGTCGTCTCTCCGATCGACGACACGCCCGCCGCCCGCGCAGGCATACAATCCGGCGACCTCATCGTCGGCATCGACGACGAGAGCGTGCAGGGCCTGACCCTCACGCAGGCCGTCGACAAGATGCGCGGCGCCGTCAACACCCCGGTCAAGCTGACGATCCTGCGCGGCGGCAAGGAGAAGCAGAAGATCGACGTCAAGCTGACCCGCGCCGAGATCCACATCAAATCGGTGAAGTCGCATCTCGAGGCCGACGACATTGGCTATGTTCGCATCTCGCAATTCAATGAGGAGACGGCGGACGGTCTCAAGAGCGCGATGCTGAAGTTTCAGCAGGACATCCCGAACGACAAGTTCAAGGGCTACATCCTGGATCTACGCAGCAATCCCGGCGGTCTGCTCGACCAGTCGATACAGGTCGTCAACGCATTCATCGACCATGGCGAGATCGTCTCGACGCGCGGACGCAACGCCGACGAAACGCAGCGTTACAACGCGCATCCGGGCGACCTCTCGAAGGGCAAGCCCGTGGTCGTCCTCATCAATGGCGGCTCGGCCTCCGCTTCCGAGATCGTCGCGGGCGCGCTTCAGGATCATCAGCGCGCGACGCTCATCGGCACGCGCTCCTTCGGCAAGGGGTCGGTGCAGACGATCATCCCGCTCGGCGGCTCCAATGGCGCGCTGCGGCTGACCACGGCGCGCTACTACACGCCGTCGGGACGCTCCATTCAGGCCAAGGGCATCGAGCCCGACATCGTTCTCCTCCAGGAAGTGCCCGATAGTCTCAAGGGCCAGGATGAGACCAAGGGCGAGGCCTCGCTGCGCGGACACCTCAAGAATGGCGAGGAGGAGAAGTCGGCCGGTTCGCAGGCGCTCCCGATCCCGGAGGATCCGAAGAAGGACCGGCAACTCATCGCCGCGGTCGAGTTGCTGCACGGCAAGCCGCGCGCGCAGCTCGTGCCGCCGCCGGCGCCCAAGGACGGCGCGAGCAAGGCCCCTGAAAAGGCGGCGAATTAGTCGCAGTTTCGCGCTTGGCCCCTCCGCCTACGCGCTTCGCGGGGGGCGGCGCGGGGCCGGTCGCGGGCAAAGAGTATCAGACGTAAGAGCAGCCGACGCGTGGGCAATTTTCTCGACCAGGCTAACCCGACGCGCTTCATGGCGCTGACGGACCGGATTCTGCCCTGGCTCGCGGCTGCATCGGCCGCGCTTCTTGGCGTCGGGCTCTATGCGGCCTTCTTCCTCGTGCCGCCCGATTACCAGCAGGGCGAGACCGTCCGCATCATGTATGTGCACGTGCCGGCGGCGTGGCTCGGCATGTTCGCCTATGTGGTCATGACCTCGGCGTCGCTCGGCGTGCTCGTTTGGCGTCACCCGCTTGCCGACGCGGCGCAGAAGACCGCAGCGCCGCTTGGCGCCGGCTTCACGGCGGTCTGCCTCATCACCGGCGCGCTCTGGGGCAAGCCGATGTGGGGCACATATTGGCAGTGGGGCGACGCTCGCCTCACCTCCTATCTGCTGCTGCTGCTGATCTACTTCGGAATCATCGCCGTCCGCCTGACGATGGACGAGACGCCGCGCGGCGCGCGCGTCGCCGCGATCATGACCCTGGTCGGCGCCGTCGATCTGCCGATCATCAAATTTTCGGTCGACTGGTGGCATACGCTGCACCAGCCGGCCTCGGTGTTCCGCGCCGACGGACCGACGATCGCGCCCTCGATGCTCTGGCCTCTGCTCGTCATGGCGCTCGGCGCCACATGCCTGTTTCTCACCCTGCACGTCATGGCCCTGCGCAACGAGATCCTGCGCCGGCGCATTGCGCGGCTGACGCTCCGCGCGGTGCGCGGGGAGGAAGACGCCGTGCTGGAGGCGCAGCTGTGACCGAGAACGAGCATTGGGTCTACGTGGCGCTCGCCTATGGCTGCGCATTCGCCATTGTCGGTCTCATGGTTTGGCGCGTCGTGAGCGAGCATTGGCGTCTGAGCGCCGAGCTGAAGCGGTTGCAGAACGTCGAGGGAGAGCGCCGGTGAGCGCGCAGGAGCAGCCGCGGCCCCGTTCGCTCTTGCGGCTTGCGCCGCTTGGCGTCTTCCTGCTTCTCGCGGGGCTGTTCATGGGGCGGCTGTACTCGGGCGATCCGTCGCGCCTTCCATCCCCTCTGATCGGACATCGGGCGCCTGCTTTCGACCTGCCGGCGATCGAAGGATATTCCGAGAGCAAGGGCCTCTCCGACGCCGAGTTGCGCCAGGGCCACGTCAGCCTGCTCAACGTTTTCGCGTCCTGGTGCGGGCCCTGTCGCGAGGAGCATCGCACGCTCATGACGCTGTCGCGCGACCAGGCGCTCAAGGCGCAAGGCGTGCGCCTCTATGGGCTCTCCTACAAGGACGATCCCGCCAACGCCCGCAAGTTTCTGGAGGACGGCGGCAATCCATTCGCCGCGATCGGCGCCGACCGTCTCGGGCTGACGGCGATCGATCTCGGGGCCTATGGCGTGCCCGAAACCTATGTGATCGATGGCGGCGGCGTCATTCGCTACAAATATATCGGCCCCTTGACGCCTCAGTCCGTGGCGACGGAGCTTCTTCCAGAGATTGGCAAGGCCCTGCCCGCGGCAGAGGCAAAGTCGCAGTGACGCAGTTGAGTTAACCAGGCCCGGCGAACAACCGCCGCGACCGGTATAATTTGTGCTAAATGCCGGGATAGGCAGCATATTCGGGACGGCGATCGATCGGGAGACAGGCGCATGGCTCGCTCTTATTTCGGCACCGACGGCATTCGCGGCCGGGCAAACGAAAAGATCACGCCCGAGCTCGCCTTGAAGATCGGACAGGCCGCCGGGCTCATATTTCAGCAAGGCGAAGGCCGTCACCGCGTCGTCATCGGCAAGGACACGCGGCTCTCCGGCTATATGATCGAATATGCGCTCGTCGCCGGCTTCGCCTCGGTCGGCATGGACCCGCTGCTGCTTGGGCCGATGCCGACGCCCGCGGTCGCGATGCTCACACGCTCGATGCGCGCCGAGGTCGGGGTCATGATCTCGGCCTCGCACAACGCCTTCGAGGACAATGGCATCAAGCTGTTCGGCCCCGACGGCCACAAGCTCTCCGACGAGATCGAGCTCGAGATCGAGCGGCTGCTCGACAGCGATCTGTCGCAGCGCCTCGCCGGGCCGCATGATCTCGGACGCGCCCGCCGCATCGACGACGTGCGCGCGCGCTACATCGAATTCGCCAAGCGCACGCTGCCGCGCAACATGAGCTTCGAGGGACTGCGTGTCGTCATCGACTGCGCCAATGGCGCGGCCTATCGCGTCGCGCCGGAGGCGCTCTGGGAGCTCGGCGCCGAAGTCATCGCGATCGGCGTCGAACCGGACGGCTTCAACATCAACCGCGACTGCGGATCGACGGCGCCGCAGGCGTTGCGGCAGAAGGTGCGCGAGCTGCGCGCCGACGTCGGCATCGCGCTCGACGGCGACGCCGATCGCGTGATCATGGTCGACGAAGCCGGCCACATCATCGATGGGGATCAGCTCATGGCCGTCGTCGCCGAGAGCTGGCGCGAGCAGGGCTTGCTGGCGAAGCCCGGCATCGTCGCGACCGAAATGTCCAATCTCGGCCTCGAGCGCTACCTCGCCTCGCTCAGCCTGTCGCTGGAGCGCACCGCGGTCGGCGACCGCTATGTCATCGCGCGCATGCGCTCGGGCGGGTTCAACGTCGGGGGCGAGCAGTCGGGCCACGTCATCCTCTCCGACTATTCGACGACGGGGGACGGGCTCGTCACGGCGATGCAGGTGCTGGCCGTCGTCAAGCGCCGGGAGCAGAAGGTCAGCGAGGTTTGCCGCCGCTTCGACCCGACGCCGCAGATCCTGCGCAACGTGCGCGCGGGGCGCGACCGGCTCGACCAGGATGTCGTCAAGCACGCGATCGACGCGGGGCGGGCGCGGCTCGCCGGCGAAGGGCGTCTGGTCATCCGCCCGTCAGGCACCGAGCCGGTCATCCGCGTCATGGGCGAGGGCGACAACCGCGACCTCGTCGAGGACGTCGTCAGGCAGGTTTGCGAGGCGCTAAAGACGGCGGCGGCCGCGGCGTGAGCTCTCCTCGAACGTCTGCGCGGGCGAAAGGCTCCCGCGCCGCCTCCTCCGCCAGCTTGTGAGGATCAAGCGGCGGCGCAGGCGTCGATCCTGGGCGGCGGGCTGCTTCGGCAGCTGAAGCTGCAACCGTTGCAGCAGCAACCGTTGGTCGCCCTCCGGCTCCGTGTAACGCCGTAGAACGACCAGCCGTCCGTCCGTCGTCGGCAGCTCCACGTCGATCATCTGTATCGCTGCGAACTTTTCGAGCACGTCGCGCGGCGTCAGGCCGGGCGCCAGGGCTTTCAGGCGCTGCTTGAGCGTCACTTGCAGGCAATAGGCAGGAACGCGATCAAGATATGCGCTTCGATGCGCTCGTCCAATTGATGATAGATCGGACGGATCGACAGCTCGCCCTTCAATTCCATGCGCCACAGCTTTTCCGGCGCGCTGTGGTTGATGTTCGAGCGCAAAAGATAGCTGCCCTCGCGCCGCAAGGCTGCCGCGGCTTGTCGTTGCACTTAATATGCGAAAGGAGAAGAATCACGCTGCGATCAAGGCGCAGGCTCCGCAGCCCGCGGGGCCGACTCTCGTCGCAAGCCATCCGAAAAGACAATTCGATGAGCCTGGTCATTCGTTCAACCGTCGGCGACGACTCCGCATCGGCCTTCGGCGTCGCCTATTGCACCGTGTAGCGCCGGCATTTCTATGCCGGGCTTTTTTGTTTGCCGTTCATCGCGGTGCTGGCGCTTTCGGGCTCCGTTTATCTTTTCAAGCCGCAGATCGACGCTCTTCTCAAAGCGATTACGACAATCTGCTGCTCGCGAGCGCGCGGCCGCGCTCGTGCGTGTGTTGGGACTCGCCGATCCCGTCCTGATCACTCCGCCTTCGCCAACCGAACCGAACTGGGTCGTGCGTTAGGAGACGCAAAACCGCCCGCAACAAGTCAAGCTCGAATTTGATCCGGCGACGATTGCTCTCGTCAGTCGCGAAGGTTTCGAGGACAAATCCCTGATCGATCAGTCGGTCGCAATTGGCGTCGCTGCGCACGAGGGGCAGCTTTTCGGCTGGCCCGATCAAGCCCTGGGGCTGGCGACCGCCGCCGGCTATCTGACGACGGTTGCGACGGCTCTCCTCATGTGGCTGGGCCGGCGCCCACAGGGAGCCCTGGGCGCTCCGGCGCCGCCTCAGCAGGCTCCACGTCTTGCGCCTTTGATCATCGTTCTTGTGGCCGCGCTGGGCGTGCTTCTGCCGACGCTCGGATGTTCGCTGCTGTTCGTGCTCGCAATCGAGCAGCTGATCCGTCGTTTCACGCCACGAGCCGCCCTCTGGCTTGGGCTGCGACCCCGCATTCGCCAGCCCCAATCCGAAAAACCGGCGAAATGAACCGAAGGCTCAGAAATGGCGCACCAGCGCCGCTCGAGGGAGCGATAAAGCGGCTCTCTATCCGCGCTGGTCCGTTCCGTCGCCAGATTGCGGATCAATATCCGGTGTTCGGGTCCGCCGCGACGCAAGAATGCGCCGCGGCGGTCGCATGGGTCATCAATCCAGCGGCAGCGCCACGAAACGCGTGTCGCCGCGACCGGTCGCGACGATGAAAAGCGCCGTCTTTTTGCCGGCGTCCTTCAGCGCCTTGACCTTTTTCACGGCGTCCGCCGGGTCGGAAACGTTCTCCTGATTGATTTCCAGCACGACTTCGCCGGGAGCCAGGCGCCTTTCGGCGGCGTCGGAACGCGGGTCCACCGCGGTGATGACGACCCCCGACCTGACGCTATCCTTGATCTGATACTTGGCCCGCAGCTCGTCGGAAAGCTTCGACAGCTCAAGGCCCAGGGTCGACTGCGCCGCAGCGGCTTCGGGGCCTTCCGCAGCCTGGATGATGGCTTTTTCGCCATCCTCCAGGCGCCCGAGCTTGATCGTCTTGGTGAGCTCCTTGCCGCCGCGCACGAGGACGATCTCCACGTCCTTGCCGACGGGGGTCGCCGCGACGAGCTTCGGCAGATCGCGCGATTCCTTGATCGCCTTGCCATCGAATTTGATGATCACGTCGCCGACCCGCACATCCGCCCCCTTGGAGGGACCGCGATCGTCGATGCCGGCGACCAGCGCCCCGCGCGTCGCGCCGAGGCTCAGATTCTCGGCGATCTCGTCGTCGACGTTCTGGATGCGCACGCCAAGCCAGCCGCGGCGGGTCTCGCCGAACTTCAAGAGCTGGTCGATGACGGGCTGCACGGTGTTCGCGGGCGTCGCGAAGCCGATGCCGACCGAGCCGCCCGACGGCGAGAGGATCGCCGTGTTCACGCCGATGACCTCGCCGTCC
>Ga0187782_10000743_pt1 | contig 22871 bp, 25 predicted proteins | sample 0715_SJ02_MP15_2_FD_132454 | JGI IMG/M metagenome (GOLD analysis project Ga0187782, IMG submission 132454) | Tropical peat soil microbial communities from peatlands in Department of Meta, Colombia - 0715_SJ02_MP15_20_MG | ecosystem: Environmental > Terrestrial > Soil > Wetlands > Peat | place... | reverse complement strand
TGCGCCGGCATTAGAATCGGATGATGGTCAACCTGGGCAAACTGATTATCGTTCTGGGCGCGATTCTGGTCGCCGTCGGACTGGTGTTCCTGCTGCTGGGCCGGGCCCAGATACCCATCGGCCATCTGCCTGGCGACATCATTTATCGCCGCAAAAACTTTACCTTTTACTTCCCCCTGACCACCTCGATCCTGCTGAGCATCGTACTCACGCTTGTGTTTCTGTTCCTTAGCCGGATGCACCGCTGAATTTGCCCGGGTGCCCCACCGGCCATCTTATCTCCGCTTCCACTATCATCGCTGAAATGGTGTCACCACCCAACGTCTCCGTTCGCCGCGCCACCAGCAGCGATGCCCGCGGGATTCTCGGCTGCTTGCGCGCCGCTTTTGAGCCTTATCGCCACAGCTACACCGAGCAGGCGTTCGTTGACACCGTCCTGACTTCCGAAACAGTCCACCTCCGCCTGACTTCCATTGCGGTTTTTGTTGCCGTGACGCCCGCCGGAGAGATCGTCGGTACCATTGGCTGCAGCAGCGTCAACCGCGAAGAAGGCCACATTCGCGGCATGGCGGTGCTCGCGGGATGGCAGGGATGCGGGGTGGCTAAGCACTTGCTGCAGGCAGCGGAAGGCGAGCTGCGCAGGCAGGGCTGCCGGCGCGTGACCCTCAACACTACCGCGCCTCTTGAGCGCGCCATGCGTTTCTATGAGAAGAGCGGCTATCGGCGCTCAGGCAAGGTCGGCGACTTTTTCGGCATGCCACTGTTCGAGTACTTCAAGGACTTGAATGGTCTCTCCGCACTCGACCACTTGATCTTGGGAGCGAGCGACCTCAATCGCGGTATCGAGTTCGTCGAAGAGCGGACCGGGGTGCGGGCGAGCCTGGGCGGCATCCATCCCGGGCGCGGCACCTGCAACGCCCTGCTTTCCCTCGGACCGCGCTGTTACCTGGAAATCCTCGCACCCGATCCCAAACAGGACAGGCTTGCCTGGTTCCATACCCTGCCACAGTTGACCGAGCCCCGCCTGGTGGGCTGGATGGTCCATCCGGGTGATCTGGATGGGCTGGCCGAACGATTGCGCCATTCCGGCGTGGCATGCGACGCGCCGCGCGAAAGCTCGCGCGCGCGTCCCGATGGCCGCACCCTGCGGTGGAAGCTCTTGCGTCCGACCGAGGATCACCCGGACCCACGGTGCGCCGGAATGCAGGACCTGGTGCCATTCTGCATCGAATGGAGTGCCGACTCGCCGCATCCTGCCGACGATGCGCAATCCGGCTTGGAGCTGGTTCGGTTTGAGATATCGGGTCCCAGCCCAGATCAGCTCCAGCGTACGCTGGCAGTGCTTGGAGTTGATTTGCCGGTAGCTCGCTCCGACCGTCCCCAACTCTGCGCCCTACTTGCAGGTCCCAGCGGCACCCTGGACTTGACCTCGTGAGGCGGCCTGGGCCGCGCGCAGGATCGGGCTTTAGCGCCTGTTATAATCGAAAATTGCTCTCATGAAAAAAAGGCGTTTAGTGCGCTCCACCACGGTGTTGTCGGTGCGGCGGGACGGCAAAGTGGTAATGGCCGGCGACGGGCAAGTCACGCTGGGAGAAGGTGTGGTCAAGCATACAGCGCGCAAGATCCGGCGGCTATATCAGGACAAGATTCTCGCAGGGTTCGCCGGCTCGACGGCGGACGCCTTCGCCCTGTTCTCGCGTTTTGAATCGAAGCTGGAGCAATATCACGGGAACCTCGGGCGCGCCGCGGTGGAGCTGGCCAAAGACTGGCGGACCGATAAGATGCTCCGCCAGCTCGAAGCCATGCTGCTGGTGTCGGACGCCAGCCAGACCTTCCTCATCAGCGGACACGGCGACGTGATCGAACCAGACGAGGCAGTTGCCGCCGTGGGGTCGGGCGGGCCGTACGCGCTGGCGGCAGCCGAGGCCTTGATTCAGCATACGACCCTATCGGCGCGCCAGGTCGCGGAAGAGGCCATGCGAATTGCCGGAAAAATGTGCATCTATACGAATGACAAGGTAACAATCGAGGAGCTGTAGGGCGAGGGAGTAGTGAGTAGGGAGCAGGATCCCTCGCTGCGCTCGGGACGGCAGAAATGGCGGGCTATTCCGGGACACCGCTGGTGAAGAAGATCGGCATCAAGCCGGGACACCGGCTGGCGATCCTAAACTCGCCTAAGGGGTTTGAAAAGGAATTGTCCCCGCTTCCCGACGGCGTGGTGAACGGGGTTGACGCACCGCTGGACGTAGCCATTTTGTTTGCGCCGAATCGGTCGGTACTCAAGAAGAACCTAGGCAAGCTGGCGGGGAAGTTGGCGCCAGCGGGGATGCTGTGGATCTCATGGCCTAAGATGAGTTCGGGCGTGGTGACTGACTTGAAAGAAGGCGTCGTGCGTGAGATGGGGCTGGCAGCAGGCCTGGTCGACATCAAGGTATGTGCGGTGAATGAAGTCTGGTCGGGATTGAAGTTTGTGATTCCGGTGAAGGACAGGAAGCGGCCGCCACGAACCTCCTAGTCCTGTCATTCCGAGCGCAGCGAGGAAGCTTGGTTTGGGGCGTGTATGGAATCGAGTTAACCCAGATCCGTCGCTGCGCTCGGGATGACAAAATTCCGAATGGCTGAGAAACCAGGAAACTGATCATGGCAATTTACTTACCAGGAACGGCAGACGAAGAACAAATTACGCTGGATGAGCTGACTCCGCGGGAGATCGTCGCGGAGCTCGATAAGTACGTAGTCGGACAGAAGGAGGCCAAGCGTGCGGTAGCTATTGCCCTGCGCAACCGCATGCGCCGGCAGAAGCTGGCGCCCGATCTGGCGGAAGAGATCCTGCCCAAGAACATCATCATGATCGGGCCCACAGGCGTGGGCAAGACGGAGATCGCTCGCCGCCTGGCCAAACTGGCGAACTCTCCGTTCTTGAAGATCGAGGCTTCGAAGTTTACTGAGGTGGGCTACGTGGGTCGCGACGTGGAGTCCATGATCCGCGACCTGGTGGAAGTGGCTATCGAAATGGTGCGCGCGGAAAAGCTCGAGGACGTGGCCGACCGCGCCGAATTGAATGCCGAGGAGCGGCTGTTGGACATCCTGTTACCGGCCGGCCCGCAGCGCAGTTCTTCACCGGATGCCGGTGCGGCCGGGTTCGTGCTCGAAGGTGGCGATTCGCAGTCGCGCACGCGTGAGAAACTGCGCCAGCAGTTGCGCGAGGGCAAGCTCGACGAACGCATCGTCGAGATCGACGTGCGCGAAAAGTCTTTCCCTGCCTTCGAGATCATCTCCAACCAGGGCGTGGAGGAGATGGACATCAACGTGAAGGACATGCTCCCTAATATCTTCGGCCAACGTACCAAGAAGCGGAAGATGAAGGTGAGCGAGGCCTTCGACTACCTGATCCAGGAAGAGGAACAGCGGCTGATCGACGTGGACCAGGTGACGCGCATCGCGGTGCAGCGCGTGGAGCAGTCGGGAATCATCTTCCTCGACGAGATCGACAAGATCGCAGGACGGGAAAGCGGGCACGGGCCGGACGTCTCACGCGAGGGCGTGCAGCGTGACATTCTTCCCATCGTCGAGGGCACGACGGTGAACACGCGCTACGGCATGGTGCGCACCGATCACATTCTGTTCATCGCCGCCGGTGCTTTCCACGTCTCCAAACCCAGCGACCTCATCCCCGAGTTGCAGGGACGTTTTCCCATCCGTGTGGAGCTGCACTCGCTCACCATCGGTGACTTCATCAAGATCCTCACCGAGCCGAAGTCATCGCTGGTAAAGCAGTACACCGCGCTGCTCGAAACCGAGGGCGTTCGGCTGGAGTTCAGCGGCGAAGCGCTGGATGAGATCGCGAACTTCGCCTTCCGGGTGAACGAGGGCACGGAGAACATCGGCGCACGCCGGCTGCATACCATCATGGAGCGGGTGCTGGACGAAATCAGCTTCGACGCCCCCGATATGCAGAACAAGGAAGTAAAGATCAACGCGGATTACGTGCGCCAGATGCTGACCGACATCGTGAAAGACCAGGACCTGTCGAGATACATTCTCTAGCTGTTGCAGGAGCTGCCGGGGGCGGCGTCTCCAAGGCAGCTTTCAGCGCTGTTCTTCCTCGGGCAGCTGGGGTTCGGCCAAGGCTGCCTGCGATTCTTCCTGGTCGTGCAGAACGCGATAATCCCAAATGCCCGCAGCCATGGCGACCTTGCCTTTCTTCTCCGGAGGGACGATTCGCACCACCATACCGCGGGCGATCACGCGCGCATGGTCCAGCCCGGTGATCTCGCGAGGCATCTCCAGTAGTAGCTCGACCTCAGCGCTTTCGGCGAGGGCCTCGTCGGCGTGGAACAGCACGCCGGTTTGGCTGACGTTGTCGACCGTCCCGCTATGCCAGGCCGCGGTGCCGACCTCACGGTATTTCATCTCCTGATCGCTCAGTTTGATGCGTCGGGCACGAGGCGACCAAGTCGGTTTCTTCCGCGAACGGACACGGTTAGCCCGCGAACCAGCGCGCGGCCGCTCTGTCTTGTGCACGTCGGTCACGCGTTCCAGGCGTGACATCGTGTTCCAGTCGTACTTGTATTCCTCCCCGCACAGCAGGCATACCTGGTAGTACTCACCATCCGGCCAGCGGCGCGGCCAGGAGAATTCGTGGGAGCAGCGACCAAGGCGGAACAAATCTAGGAGCCGAGAACCCATGAGACCTCACTTCGAGGGGGGACCAAGCGTACCCCGATTTCAGTTATGACGCAAAGCCTTGCTTTTGGGACAGATTACCTCGGGACACTGCCCAGTCGGTGAGCGAACCGTGAGTGGGTTTCACGCCCAAAATAGAACAACCTGGGGTGCCTCAGTAGTTTACGCGGCCTTCTTGGTCGCCACCGGCTTCTCTGGCGCCGGCAGCGATTGTCGGCGTTCGGTTATGCCGGCAGCAAACAGTAGGCCACCAATGACAAGGAACACCGCCAGAGCGGCAAGCCCCATAATCAGGATGGGCATAGGACACCTCTGTTGGCAGTATCGCCTGGCGATGATCAAAAGGCAGTGAGCGCAGTCACGGAGTAAGGTGACTGGTGATCGCGCCGTTGGCTCATCGAATAATTCAGCACTCGGTCAGCGACTCAAGGAATCGATGGCTCACTGACACGATGGTCTGCTACCCTGATTTCCCTTCATGAGATCCGGAACACTTACGCTCCTGGCGGTGGTTGCCATAGCCATGCAGGTGGCCTGCGGCATACCGGGAGCGCCGCAGCCCCCTTCGCTCGAACTCCCACGTACGGTTCAGAACCTGTACGCCGTCCGCAAAGGCGACCAGGTCAAGTTGACGTGGACCACGCCACGCGAAACCACCGATCGCGCACATATCAAGCACTTGGGCGCCACGCGGATCTGCCGCGCCGTGAACCAGGTGGCCGTCGTGGAGTGTGTGGAGGCTGTGGGCACGCTGCCGCCAGAGCGAACGCCGCTGGGCGCCGCCGCGAGCTTCACCGACACGTTATCCATCTCGTTGCAACAGCAACACCCCATGGGTTTTGCCTACTATTCCGTCGAGGTCCAGAACACTCGCGGACGAAGCGCGGGGTTATCCAACCAGGTCAGCGTCCCGTTAGTCTTCGTTCCCCGCCTGGCGATGGATCTGGAGGCCACTGTCACCGCCGAAGGCGTTCGACTTGCATGGCGCGGTGATCGAATGCGGCAGCCGGCGCTCACTTATTCGTATGAAGTGTTTCGCCAGCCGACGGAAGCACCTGCCGGCGCTCCACGCGTCGATCTGGGAGCCGGCGAAGTGCGGAACTCGCTGGTCGTAACATCCTTAAGTGATTACTTCTTCGTGGACCGCACGATGGAGTGGGAAAAGCCATACCGCTATATCGTCGAGCCCATCACCCGTTACGAAGTCGGGGACAAGACGGGCAGCATAGAAGGTGATGACAGATCAATTGAGGTCACTCCCCACGATGTCTTTCCACCGGCAACACCCACCGGCTTGCAGGCCGTCTTCACAGAGACGCCGCAGCAATCGTTCATCGACCTGAGCTGGACGCCGGACACGGAATCCGATTTGGCCGGATACAACATATATCGTCACGAAGAAGGCGCGCAGATTCAGAAGATCAATAACGAGATCGTGAAGGTGCCGGCCTATCGCGAGACCGAAGTCCAGGCCGGGCACCGCTATTTTTATTCGGTCAGTGCGTTGGATGTGCGCGGGAACGAGAGCGCAAGATCGCAGGAGGCGTCCGAAGCTGTCCCTCAGTAAGTAAAACGGCAATCCAAGCGGAAGTCGGGGTAATGGTCAACGTATTCATCGCCGGAGGCACGGGCTAATCGCGTCGCTCCAGTCGGCGTCCCATGAATGAAGTTGCTGCCGATGTCAGCCGCAAGCCGGTCTCGCTGGCAGAGATCGCCCTGCTGTTCCTGAAGCTCGGAACAACCGCTTTTGGCGGTCCTGCTGCGCACTTTGCCATGATGGAGGACGAGTTCGTCCGCCGACGGAAATGGCTGAGCCATCAGGAGTTCCTCGATCGCCTGGGTGCCTCGAACCTTATCCCCGGACCGAGTTCGACGGAGATGGCCATCCACATCGGCTTCAGCAAGCGGGGATGGCCCGGCCTGATCGTCGCGGGGTGCTGCTTCATCGTGCCCGCGGCGGTTCTGGTCTCCCTGATTGCGGCCGCTTATGTGCGCTACGGATCGCTGCCGCAGGTGGAGCGCATCCTCTACGCCGTCAAGCCGGTGGTCATCGCGGTGGTGGCGCAGGCCTTCTGGAGCCTGGCCCGGTCAGCGGTAAAGAGCGCCTGGCTGGCAGCGATCGGGGTCATCTGCACCGTGGCCTGCCTTTTCCGCGCGCAGGAACTTGTGCTCCTGGCCGCAGCTGGTATCGCCGCCGGCGCTCCCGTGTTGGTCCGCTCCCGCAGGGCCGCAATGATCCTGCTAGCGCCGATCGCGGCAGTAGCGTCGAGACCAGGCGCGGTTCCCTTTACGCTCTCAAGGCTCTTCCTCACATTCCTGAAGATCAGCTCGGTGCTGTTCGGAAGCGGCTATGTGTTGCTGGCGTTCCTGCGCTCCGATTTCGTAGATCGGCTGCACTGGCTGACGGAGAAACAGCTTCTGGACGCGGTCGCCGTCGGGCAGGTGACACCGGGACCGGTTTTCACCACCGCGACCTTCATCGGCTACATCGTCGGTGGCACCCGTGGCGCAGCGGTGGCTACCGTTGCCGTCTTTCTTCCGGCATTCATCCTGGTGGCGGCGAGCGGGCCGCTGATACCGAGAGTTCGCCGCTCGGCAACCGCGGGCGCATTTCTGGACGGAGTCATCGTCGGCTCGCTGGCTTTGATGGGAGTGGTCACCTGGCAACTGGGCCGCGCCGCAATTGTGGACGTGATCACCACGGCCATCGCGTTGGCAAGCGCGATCCTGCTGTTCCGATTCCGCGTCAACTCGGCCTGGCTGGTGCTGGGGGCGGCGCTGGTGGGGTGGGCCTTGTAGGGGATTGTGTAATTGGGAAACTGAATATTTCGGGAACACCGCCATAGACTTGCATGGATCTGCACCGATCAGAAAGAACCGATCCGTGAACATCCGTGTAAATCCACGCGGCTGAAGGTTGAATTACCCGATTAGCAATTCTGAATCTCTGGTACCCTGTCCTGACTATGAAGTACTGCCGCTTCCAGACCGAAGACGGAATCCACTGCGGCATCATCGAAAGCGTGGCGGGGCACGAGGTGATCAACCAGGTAGCGAGGGCGAGTGCCGAAGATCCCCTCTGCACCGAGTTCCACCCCACCATGACGCACCTGCCGCTAGCGGGCACCAGGCTTCTGGCACCGGTGACGCCCTCGAAGATCATTTGCGTGGGACGCAACTATCGCGAGCACGCGCGCGAACTCGGCAATGAGCCGCCTGTCGAGCCGTTGATCTTCTTCAAGCCGCCCTCGGCCGTCATCGGACCGGAAGAAAGCGTGGTGTACCCGGCAGTCTCCGAGCGCGTGGACTACGAAGGCGAGCTGGCGGTGGTGATCGGCAAGCGCTGCCGCAACGTGGGCGCCGAGGAAGAGGTGCGCAGCTACATCCGCGGCTACACCTGCCTCAACGACATGACCGCGCGCGACCTGCAAAAAAAAGACGGGCAGTGGTGGCGCGCCAAGGGCTTCGACACCTCCTGCCCGGTCGGTCCGCTGGTGAGCGACGAGCTGGACCCGTGGAAGGGCGTTATTCTGGAGACCCGCATCAATGGCGAGCTCAAGCAGCACGGCAATACAGCCGACTTCATCTTCCCGCTGGATTACATCATCAGGTATTGTGCCCGGTTCATGACCCTACTACCCGGCGACTTGATCGCCACCGGTACCCCCGCGGGCGTCAGTGCGATAAAGCCGGGGGACGTGATGGAAGTCAGCGTCGCGGGGATTGGAACGCTGAGGAACCGGGTAATTGCATCCTGAATCCTTGATTCACAAATCACCGAATTACCCGATCCACTTTTTGTAGTAGAGTGGGCTTACATGTCGGTCAAGGCCTTGCATCTTCTGCGCCACTATCCCTTGCTCCTCGGGGCTGCCGGTGCGCTGATCCTGAGTGCTAGTTTGCTGTCACGCCGCCGCCGCAAGACGCCGGAAGACCACGAACGCGAGCGCCGGCAACGCATCAACCAGCACGGTCGCATCGCCGACGGCAATATTCTGGACGTTCAGGAGATCGAGCTCGACGGGCGCGGCTGGGCGCAAATGCTCATCTACCAGTACGACGTGGCCGGCGTAACCTATGAGGCGTCGCAAGATATCACCTACCTGCGGCATCTGGTCGACCTCTATTCCTGCCGGCTGGGCGTCGCTACGTCAGTCAAGTACGACACTTCGAACCCCGGAGATTCGATCGTCGTATCAGAAGGCTGGACAGGACTGCGAAAGTAATCCCCGCTCCGTTCATCAGCTGGGTTGCTGGGCCCCCCTTGCGACAGAACTTCCGCAACGTTTTTGTCGGAAATGAGTCTTAAGCCTAGGACCAAGGGGCTGGCCAATCTCTCTTCGGCTGCTGATCGTACCCCGTTTGGGGGCCGGAGTTGCGCCGCCGCGCGGGTACAATAAAACAGCATGGCAGGTCTTCCTTTACCTATTGCCGCTTTTCTAGCGGGAGTGCTGTCGTTCCTTTCACCTTGCGTGCTGCCGCTGGTGCCAGGATACGTGTCACTGATTTCTGGCGTGGGCGCGGAGGGCCTCAGCGAATCCGAGAGCCGGTTGCTGCGCACAGTGATGGTGAACTCGGTGATGTTCATTCTCGGGTTCTCCATCGTGTTCATCGCGCTGGGCGCCGTGGCGACGGAGATCGGTCAGCTCACGCGTGAGTATTACCCCATTCTCACGCGAATCGCCGGGGTTGTGATCATCTTGTTCGGGCTGCACCTCACGGGCATTTTCAAGATCAACGCGCTCTACGCCGATAAGCGCCTCCACGGCGTAAAGGGCTCCGGCACGGCGGCTGGCGCATTTGCCGTGGGATTCGCCTTTGCTTTTGGATGGACGCCTTGCATCGGGCCCATCCTGGCGACCATTCTTGCTCTGGCCGCATCGGAGAATTCGGTGGCCAAAGGCACGGCGCTTCTGGCCGTCTACTCGGCTGGGCTGGCGGTGCCGTTCCTGCTTACTTCTCTAGGCATCGACCGCTTTCTGCAGTTCTATGCGCGCTTCCGGCGGCACCTGCACACAGTGGAGGTAGCAAGCGGGGTGCTGCTGATCGCAATCGGAGCGCTCATCGTCACGCGCCACTTCACGGTCCTGTCATCATGGCTGTCATTCTTAAACCGATTTGCCTTGTGAGGAGCTTTGAAACGTAACGCAATCGTAATTGTTGTCGTAATCGCAGCTGTGGCCCTGATGCTGTTTGCGGGCGTGCGCATGTCCAGGTCGCGGGCCGGAGTGACCAAGCTCAAGGCCGTGGGAAAGTACGACTCGGTGGCCCCGGACTTCGAGTTGAAGAGCCTGGACGGCAAACAGGTGCGGCTTTCGGACTTTCGCGGCAAGGCGGTGCTGCTTAATTTCTGGGCCACCTGGTGCGCGCCCTGCAAGATCGAGATGCCGTGGTTCGTCGACCTGCAGAAGCAATATGCGTCGCAGGGGCTGCAGGTAATCGGCGTAGCCATGGACGATTCCGGCGAGGAAACGATTTTCAGGTTCGTCCAGCAGATGGGAGTCAATTATCCAGTGCTGATTGGCAAGGAAGCGGTGGGTGATGCCTACGGCGGCGTCGAGTTCCTGCCCACCACCTTCATCATCGACCGCCAGGGTAAGGTCGTGGACCGCGTCTTCGGACTGGTTGGCCGCAGCGAGTTCGAAGACGACATCAAGAAGGCGCTGAGACCAGGAGCTGTGTCCGCGCAGGCCAGCGTCGCTACGACTGGCGAGAAAGAACCCGCACGATGAGATCGGCACTCGGATTGGCTTGCCTGCTGGTTGCTGCTGCCATGGCGGAAACGGCGCCCAACATGCCGTCATGGGTGACGCCGCTGCCGGTCGCAACGATTTCCGTTTCGTCCGGCAAGCCTGCAAGCGTCCATCTGCGATTTAAAGTTGCCGAGGGATACCATATCAACTCCAACCAGCCCGGTTCGGAGCTACTCATCCCGACCAAGCTGCAACTCAATCCACCCACCGATATCGGCGTGGGCTCGATTACCTATCCCAAGGGTCACGATTTGACTCTGGCTATTGCTCCCGACCAACCGCTGAACGTCTATACCGGCGAATTCGTCATTACCGGCAAGGTGAGCGCCACGCGCACGGCGACTCCAGGCAAATACATGGTTCACGGTCAGCTCAAGTACCAGGCCTGCAACGACCGCTCCTGCTTCCCGCCCAAGCTGGCGCCGGTGGAGTTCGAAGTCAAGGTGCTGAAGCGGACTTCGACGCCCACGGCCCACAATCCTGCCCAGAGCCCACACGCACACCCGTAGCAGTCGGCATTCAGCACTCAGAAAAGAAGCAGCCGCCGACGCAGACGGGGAGGCGAGCCACTACTCGGTTTTGATCTCCATGGTTTCATCGATGGAGATTGTCGGAGGCGCGGCGGAGCGGGCCGCCCCCGAGTAGGTGGCAACAACGCGGAAACCAGTGGGGGTCAGCTGGGCGGAGTACCTGTAAGGCGCCTTGTCGTTGGGAGCGAGCTTGAAGTCCGACTTCTTCATCAGATCGTCGATGTTGGGGTTGTATTTCCCCTCGAGCGCAAATTCTTCGCGCTCGGCGGTCGCCAAAGCCGAAAGCTCATTCTTCACCGCCGTCGTTTCGATGATGGCCTTAGGCGTGGAACCGGCCTTGCCTCCGGGTGCAGCCGAGCGCATCTGCAGGTAGAGCATGACCCCGGCGATGGGCACCATCAGGATCATTCCGAATACTACGCGCGTCATCATCTGTGACATGACACCACTCCTCTCGGCGGTAATTGTAGGCAGCCAGCTCCCAGGCTCCGATTGACTAGCTGAATACAGGCGGCGCTAGTCCGTGTGGAGTTCCATCGTCTGGTCAATAGTGATGGTCTGTGGTGCCGTTCCCGGCGCGCCCGAGTAGCTGGCGACCGCGCGGAAGGATTCGCTGCCGACGTCGACCGAGTAACTATATCCGGCGCGGCCGGAGGGCAGGTTCATCGTGCCCTTGGAGCGTAATTCGTCCAGCGGCAGATACTTGCCCTCGAGTGCGAACTGGCTGCGTTCCGCATTGGCGATGGCCAGCAGGTCGTTCTGCACCCCGACGGTGTCCACAACGGCACGCACATTGCCGGTGCCTGCAGGCGTGACACTCATCGCCTGCCGCGAGTAGAGCCACATGCCCGCGGCAAGCACGATCAGCAAGGAAAGAAAACCAAACGCGCGGCCCATCCAAACCCTCCGCCGAAATTGTAGGGCAGGAGATTGCCGGCGAGATCACAAACACGGAGGAACACCTGGGTACAAAAGGGCAGGACTCTCCGTCACCCCGTTTCCCGGGTTGCGGAGGCTAAATGTCCAGGTTCTTCACATCGAGGGCGTTTTCCTCGATGAACTTGCGGCGGGCCTCGACGTCTTCGCCCATGAGAGTAGTAAAGATGGCTTCGCTGGCAGCGATGTCCTCGAGCTTGACCTCGAGCAGAGTGCGACGCTCAGGATCCATGGTGGTCTCCCAGAGCTGCGTTGCGCTCATCTCGCCCAGGCCTTTATAGCGCTGCACGGTGTAGTCTTTTCGTCCCTCGTTGAGCACGTAGTCGAAGAGTTCGCGCGCGGTCTGCATCTCGACTTCTTCCAGCTCTTTGGGTTTCGCCGCCTTGGGAGTCTTTTTCGCGGCCTTTTCGCGCTCGGTGCGTTCGGCGTCGCTCTCAGCTTCGTCGCCGTTGGCCGTCGGGGCGGTGCGCGGAACAGACTGCACCACGAACGGCGGCTTCATGTACTCCCCGATCTGCTTGAACTTCGAGAGCAACTGCCGATACTCCGGCGCCTGCGCCAGCTCCCAGTTGATGACGCGCTCGGCCCCCTGCGAATCGGTGAAGTGGACTTCCCACAGGTTATGCTCCGTCTCGAACTTCGACTCGACCGACTTGAAGTTCTCCTGCTTCGCCAGCGCCTTGAGTTGTTTCTCGACCTGTGCGATCTTCTTCGGCGGCTTGTCGCCGTCGCCCTCGAAATCCGCGCGCTTCGCGAGATCAATCGCCGGCAACAGCTCGGTGACCTTCGCGTGCCGGATGCGCTTGTCCAGCTTGTCGAAAAACGTGAGGTATTCGTTCAATGTGGTGACGAAGCGCGTCAGCGGCGCGCCTTCCATCCTGGCGGCGCCCTCGCCGTAGCGCACGGCCAGGCCCTCGGACGCGCGCTTGACCATCACCTTGACGAATTCGCGGTCGTCCTTGATGTACTGTACTGACTTGCCCTTCTTGATCGAGTATAGCGGCGGCTGCGCGATGAAGACGTGCCCGCGTTTGATCAGCTCCTGCATGTGGCGGAAGAAGAACGTCAGCAGCAGGGTGCGAATGTGCGAGCCGTCGACGTCGGCGTCGGTCATCAGGATGACTTTGCCGTAGCGGACTTTCGTCGGATCGAAATCTTCCTTGGAGATGCCGGTGCCGAGCGCCGTGATCATGGCGCGAATTTCTTCGTGCGAGAGCATCTTGTCGTAGCGCGCCTTCTCAACATTTAGAATTTTGCCCTTCAGCGGGAGGATCGCCTGGAAGCGACGGTCGCGCCCTTGCTTCGCGGTTCCGCCTGCGCTCTCCCCCTCTACCAGGAACAGCTCGCAGCGATTGGGATCGCGCTCGGAGCAGTCGGCCAGCTTGCCGGGGAGGCCTCCGGAATCAAGCGCGCCCTTGCGGCGCGTGAGGTCGCGGGCCTTGCGTGCGGCTTCGCGGGCGCGCGCGGCTTCGATGGCCTTGTTGATGATCTTGCGCGCCACCGTCGGGTTCTGCTCGAAGTACGCGCCCAGGCGCTCGTTGACGAACGCCTGCACGACGCCGGCGATGTCCGAATTCAGTTTGCCCTTCGTCTGGCCTTCGAATTGCGGCTGCGGCAGCTTCACGCTGATCACCGCCACCAGTCCCTCGCGCACGTCGTCGCCCGTGAGGTTTTCCTTCACGTCCCTGAACAGGCCGAGTTGCTGGCCGGCGTAGTTGATGGTGCGGGTGAGCGAAGTACGGAAGCCGGAGAGATGCGTGCCGCCATCGACCGTGTTGATGTTGTTAGCGAAGCTGAAGACGCTCTCCGAGTAGCCGTCGTTATATTGCAGTGCAATTTCCATGGCCACGCCGTCGCGCTCGGCTTCCATATAGATGGGCTTGTCGTGCAGCACGCTCTTGCCGCGGTTCAGGTGCTTGATGAATTCCGAGATGCCGCCGTTGTACTTGAACTCCGCCTGCTTGGCCTCGCCGGTCTTGGGATCGGTGGTGCGCTCGTCCTTGAGAGTGATCAGCAGGCCCTTGTTGAGGAACGCCAGCTCGCGCAGCCGCTGCGCCAGCGTGTCGAAGTTGTACTCGGTGGTCGAGAAGATCTCTTTGTCCGGGACGAAGTGAACTTTCGTCCCGCGCTTCTGCGTTTTGCCGGTCTTCTTGAACTTCGAGGTTGGCTCGCCCTTGGAGAAGGTCTGCTCCCAGACGAATCCGTCGCGCCAGATCTCGAGCTCCAGTTCGCTCGAGAGCGCGTTTACCACGCTGACGCCCACGCCGTGCAGCCCGCCGGAAACCTTGTACGACGACGTATCGAACTTTCCGCCGGCGTGCAGCTTGGTCATGACGACTTGCGCGGCGGGAAGCTTCTCGTCGTCCACCACCATCTCGTCTACCGGGATGCCGCGGCCGTTATCGATCACGGTGATCGAGTTGTCGATGTGGATGGTGACTTCGATCTTGTCGGCGAAGCCGGCGAGCGCTTCATCGACCGAGTTGTCGACCACTTCGTAAACGAGATGGTGCAGACCCATCTCGCCGGTCGAGCCGATGTACATCGCCGGGCGCTTGCGGACGGCTTCCATCCCGCCCAGGACTTTGATCGACTCGGCGGTGTAGTCGTTCGCGGCGGCGCCGTTTCCGTTCGTGGTCTTGCCGTTCTTAATCGGTTTGGTCGGCTCTTTAGGCTCGAGAAGCGTGGATTCTTTGGTTGCCATTCAAATCCTTTACAGACAAAGCGAGGGCGCGGACGCGGATACGTTTATATGTCGGCTGGATGAATACAAACGATTGATTATTAAGTCACTTAGCCGTCACCAGAGCAGCTTTTATTCTACCACACGAGGGCTGGTTCGTGGGCTGTGCAAGGGTGCGGATTTCTAGGGAAAAAGGGCTCCATACGGAGGCCTCTTAGGAGCGCCGTTTCGATTTGCTTTTCTGCCGACCCGTGCTCCTCGGCACGCGGGTGGAAGGCGGCGTCTCAGGCACTTCAGAAGGAGCTGCGCCAGGGGCGGGCGGTGGCGCAGGCGGGCGGGGGCTTGGAGGATCGAGATTCGCCAGCATCCAGGCAAAGGGCGTGAACTTTATTTTGTACTTCTCGCCTAGCACATCAGCAGCGGCCCGGGATATCTTCTGCACGTATTCCGCCTTGCAGAAGACATGCCCCCGCCACTTCTGCTGGAGATACTGTTTTGTCCATTGCTCGATCGGTATGAACTCCTCGAGTGTGAGGAAAGCCGGGTTGTCGAGGGAGCCAACGTTCACAAAGGTCGCAGCGAGGTCTTTTGACTTCACGCCCCTGGGAAAGTCGAGCCATACCTCTTCCTTTCTTCCGGGCTTGCCCGCGCCCTCCCAAATTGCTTTCGCAAGCTCCCGCTGCTCATCAAAACGGAGGCCAGTCAACTCATAGACCAGGTTAAGGTCCTTGCTCTGCTTTTCCTCCTCAGTTTCAGCCTCAGAGCCAGGACGTTCGAAGCTGTTCATAGAGAAAACGATGGCCCTCTTTAGAAGGCGCCGCTCGACGAGGTTGGAGACCATTTCTCGTACGTAAGCGTCATTGTTACGCTCAGCCTCGTTCAATATTGCGTCATCTGTGAAATACAGGAAATCGGCGGCTGTTTCTATTCTTCTGTTACAGAGGGGTATCTGGTTCTCCATGCAGAAAAGAAAGATCCCTTTCAACATGCAATCGCAAGCGCGAATTTTGTGGTGGTGGTAGAGGCTGGCGGTTAGACTCATCCGGGCTGAAACGATCTGCTCCAAGGAGTTGATCCCCGCCCTCGCCATTACCAACCGACGCATCGGCTCCTTAAGGGCTGGTGCCTTCTTTGGGACGTTCTCTGCGCTTATCGTGTGAATCTCAGTTTTCAGCCAGAGCCGATCCAGGTCCACTCCCAGTGGCAAACCGCTGTAGTGCCCATCGCGAAAGATATAATCAAGCTTGTCCCCGTCGAACGGCCCATTCAGCATCTGCGCCAAGTGTCCGCTCAGCGGCTCGGATCGGGTTAGCTGCCCCGTTATAAGCTTTGAAATCCAGCCCGCGTCTAGGGGCACGTTCGAACTCTCCTCAAGCTTGTTCAGGAACCGCTTGAAGGGCTCGCTCGTGATGATGAGGTGAGCGAGGACCTCGCTTGCACTGGAGCCCTCAAAATCGCCCTTATGGGCGCCTGTGTATTCCTGTATTTCAGGAAGCGTACTGTAGAACTCTTCGCTCGTATGCGAAAAGGGTCCGTGTGAGCAATCGTGTAATAGCGCGGCCACCCTTAGGCGGCGAATCGTCTCGCGTGTTACGAGGTCCTTACTCGGACCGCCCACCTCCTCGTACTTGTCAAGCAGCACACGCGCGAGTCTATCGGTCTGGTAGAGGACGCCCAACGTGTGATCAAAGCGAATGTGGGTTACAGAGGGGTACGTCAAATACGTGAAACCAGTCTGGTGAATCCGTCGGAGTCTTTGGAGAAGTGGCGTGTCTAATACCGCAACTTCATTCTCGTACAGACGCTGGGTTCCCCAAACGCCATCATGGATGACCTTAGCCGCACGGGGAAACAGGGGTGCCAGGGCGTGCCGGTCCGCAAACTGCTCGACCGCTGCTACCAGCTTTGCCGCGAGGTCCGACGCCGATGGCGCAGCCAGCTTAGGCTCCGGCGTGCCCTTCGGTTTTGATTCCTTCGGCAAACTGCCCCGCGAGCGCCTCCAAAGCTCCAAGTTGGGAGGCCGTAAACCTCGACCTTATGTGTTCTTCAAACAGCTTCAGAATCGTGGGCGTAATGACGTAGTAGGTACCGCGCGGGTTCGTCCTCTCCAAGTAGCCCGCCAACTGAAGTCCATCAAAGGCTCGATCCAGGGTCTCTGAATATGGAAAATAGTCCCGCGTATCGAATACAAACTCGCGAAACAGATCTGAGAACTTAGGATCCTCCCGCCATTTATAGAATTGGGAGTGCACCGTGACTGGGTCCGCCCTAAAACGGTCGCCCTCCCTCAGCCTGACTTCCGCGAGCAAGCCCACCAGTACGTCCTCGGGCCTAATTGTCTCGGCGACTGGCATGTTTCTACCTCCACCTCTCCGCCATTGCGGCATTTGTTATAGATGCGTCGAGGGGCCGAGTCAATGAGACGCAGTGCTCGGCGAAGACATTGCGAATTCCTGCGCTCTATGACCATCCCCCTGTCAACGTTTATAATACTTTTTCAAGATTTTAAAAATATTTTTAAATGTTCAAAAAATGGACAGCGCTGACCCAGGAAAGCGGCCACGGGGCAGGCCCCCCGGCAAGCGGGCGCAGACCAAAAGCCTACCCTTGGCTCTGGATGAGGCCACCTGTCAGAAGCTGGATGCGCTTATCAAGTACGGGGGGTTCGGCACGACCAGGCAGGAAATCATAAAGTTCGTCCTCCGGCACTGGTTTTGGGAAAACGAAGATCGTCTCAGGGATGCCGTGGGGTCCAAGGACAACCCGTTTGGGCCGCCGCCCAAACAGGGAGATTGAGCTTCCTGCGGAAGAGAAATCAGATCCTCATCGGCATCACGATGTAGCGGTACTTGAACTCGTCGCCGTTCTCGGCGGGGCGGAGCTGGCCAGCGGACTGCGGGTCTTTGAACTCGAAACGGACCTCGCCGGATGAGGAAGCCTTGAGGAAATCGAGCAGGTAATTCGAGTTGAAGCCGATGGTCAGCGGATCGGCGGAGTAAGCGGTCTCGATGGAATCCTCCGACTCGCCGGTCTCGCTCGATGATGACGATACTTTGATCTCGTTCTTGTCGAGCCGCAGGCGGATGGCGCCCGAGCGCTCGTCGGCAAACTGGGCCACGCGCTGAATGGCGCCGGCGATATCTTCCGAGCGCACGGTGACAGTCTTGGTGTTGTCGCGCGGCAGCACGGCCTCGAAGTTGGGGAATTGGCCCGTGAGCTGGCGCGAGGTCAGCAGGCGGTCGCCGACGCGGAAGAACAGCGTGGACTCGTCCTTGGCGAAGTCAATGGAATCCTGGTCGAAATCCTGCAGGAGCGAGTTCAGTTCCGCCATGCACTTCTTGGGGACGAGCACACGCATCTCGATCCCGGGACCCGCGAACTTGCCGGTGCTGTTTTCGATGTGCGCCAGGCGGTGGCCGTCGGTGGCGACCATGGTCATCGACTCGGCCTTCAGCACCATTAGAGCGCCGTTCAGGGTGTAGCGCGATTCTTCGTTCGAGATGGCGAAGATGGTCTTGGCGATCATCGTCCGCAACACCTGGGCCGGCAACTTGAACGTAGTGCCAGAGGGAAACACGGGCAGTTGAGGGAAGTTGGCACGCGCCATGCCCACCATCTTGGTGTTGGAACGACCCAGGCGGATATTGACCCAGTGGTTCTCCAGCAGCTTGATCGTGATATCGCCCTCAGGCAGCAGCTTGACGTATTCATACAGCTTGCGGGCGGGGACGGTGCAGGCGCCTTCCTTCTTCACCTTTGCCGGACAGGAAGTGCGGAGGCTGAGATCGAGGTCCGTAGCGGTGATGGTGAGCCGGTCGCCCGCCGCCTCGAACAAAAAATTCGAGAGGATCGGGATCGTGGTCTTGCGCTCAACCACTCCCTGAGTGGCGGTGAGCTCTTTTAGAAGATCGGACTTGCTGACGGTGATTTCCATGGCGGCACCCGTCTGAGCCCCGGTCGATTCCATAACTGGCGCCTCTATCACGTTTACCTCTTATATCAAAAACAAAAGCTTCAAAACAGTAGTAGCAGTAGGGGCTGGGGAAAAGTGGGAATCCCAGCCAACCTGCTGATTAAGCCCCGGATGCGCAGCGCATCGTCGCGGGTATTCGGTCCCTTCGTCTGTGGCTGGAGATGATAACGAAGGCAAAATTCTGAAACCGACCCCTGCGCTGCACAGCTTCCACATGCTATCCACAAGGCCGCCGAAGGAAGAGTTTCGCTTCGGTGAGAAAAGTCACCAGCGCAAGCGAAACCACGGCCAATCAAGCCCCCAACTGCTCAGTCAGTTTATTCAGTAGCCTGTTCAAATCCTTGTCGGCCTTGCGCACGGTCTCGATCTTATCTACGGAGTGCATAACGGTGGTGTGGTGCTTGCCACCAAACTGGCGCCCGATTTCCGGCAGCGACGCCTCGGTCAGGTGCTTGGCCAGGTACATGGCGATCTGCCGCGGATAGACGATCGAGTGAGAATTATTCCTGGCCTTGAGCTCAGTCAGCTTCAGGCCGAACTGCTCGCCCACCGCTTTCTGGATGGCCTCAATGGTTACCTTGCGGCTTTGGGCGTCGATAAAGTTCTTGAGCACCTGCTGGGCGGTCGGCAGATTGATCTGCGCACCCGTCAGCGAACAGTAGGCGACCAGGCGGATCAGGGCACCCTCAAGCTCCCGCACGTTGGAGCGGATGTTTGACGCGATGTACAGGGCCACGTCGGTTGGGAGGTTGACGCGCTCACTCTCCGCCTTTTTCTGCAGGATGGCTACCTTGGTCTCAAGGTCAGGCGGCTGGATATCGGCGATTAAGCCCCACTCGAAGCGGCTGCGCAGCCGGTCCTCGATCTCCGCCAGTTCCTTGGGCGGGCGGTCGCTGGCGATGACGATCTGCTTCATGGACTCGTGCAGCGCGTTGAAGGTGTGGAAGAACTCTTCCTGGGTGCGCTCTTTCTGCGCCAGGAACTGGATATCGTCGATGAGCAGCACGTCCACGTTGCGGAAGCGGTCGCGAAAGCTGCTCATGCGGTCGTAGCGCAGCGAGTTGATCACCTCATTGGTGAACTTCTCACTGGAGATGTAGCAGATGGCGAGCTGCCCGGCATTGCGCTTGGTTTCGTGGCCGATGGCCTGCATCAAATGCGTCTTGCCCATACCGACCGGGCCGTAGAGAAAGAGGGGGTTGTAGCACTTGGAAGGATTCTCAGCGACGGCGCGGGCGGCGGCGTGCGCGAACTGGTTGCCGGCGCCGATCACGAATCCGTCAAAAGTGTACTTGGGATTGAGCTGGGCGGCGGAGTCGAAATCGAAGCGCGCCTGCGATCCCCCCCGCGCACCGGCGACCGTGGCAGGACTTCCGCCCTGCGAAGGCCTTGCCGGGAAACTGTGGCGCACCGGAGTTGCGGTGGGGTCATCTTGCTCGGTAACGAACTTCACGTCCTGCAGCTCGAGCCCCAGATTATCGATGGCTTCAAGGATCAGGTCCGAATACTTCTCCTCGATGACGCGGAATTCCGGCCGGGGCACGCGGATGTACAACACCCCGCTCTCGATGTGGCTGAAGCGCGTGGGCTTGAGCCAGGTCTCGAAGGATGTGCGGTTGACCTTTTTCTCCAGGGCCCCCAGGATACGGATCCAAGGATTGGCGGCGGCGGTTGCGGATGACAGGAGCGACATTTTTCTGCGGCCACTAAGCTGCCGCCTCCGAGGGGCGAAGACGGCGGAAACAACCGGTGAATAAAAACTGTATGAAAAGGGCGCTGCCGGGCAGGACGTGCTGTGCGAAATGCCCGGGCTGAAAACCTGGGTTGTGCCGAAAAAAATTTCCGGCAGAAACTGCAGAACCAAAACCTGACGAACCTGGCGACCTGTCCGGCATACTAGCACGAAAAATTTTCGCGTGGAAAATTTCCTGAGCAGAATTATGCCGAGTCTGTATGCAAGAAACGACGCCGAAAGAAATCTGTCAAGTAGTTAGTTGGTTATGACGCAAACGTGATGCAATGTCGCCCTGCAATCACCGCTGGGCAAGATTTCCCGGCGAGGCCTGGTTTGCCGCCCGTGAAGGGGTCATTTATACTTTGGTTTCGGTTTTCGCCAAGAAACTGAAGGAGCGCCATCGTTCATGCCCAAGCGCACATTCCAGCCCAACCGCCGTCGCCGCTCGAAGACGCACGGATTCCGTGTCCGCATGCGGACTCAGGGTGGGCGGGCGGTACTGTCGCGGCGCCGCGCCAAAGGACGCAAGCGCGTCTCGGTGAAGCCGGGTTTCCGCGAGTAATGATTCTGACCATGCCGTCGCCTCAGGCCAGTCGCGTGCCCACGGTGGGCGGCCCATCGCAGCGTTTCTCGCAGCAAGCCCGGCTGCGGAAGCATGCCGACTTCGAGAAGGTTTATCGCAGCGGCCGGCGACTTTTTTGCGCGCACATGACGGTGATCTTTCTGCGGCGCGATTCGGTGCCACCCGGTCCGGCGCGAATTGGCTTCGCCATCACGCGCATGATGGGCAAGGCGGTGGATCGCAACCGCGTCCGCCGGCGGCTGCGCGAGGCCGCACGCCTGAACTTGAGCGCGGTTGGCAATGCGGTGGACGTGGTAATCCATCCCAAGAAGTCGGCGCAGACCATGAATTTCGCCGAGCTCACTCAGGAAGTGGCGCGGGCGTTCGAGAGAATACGGTCATCGACCGGCGGCGCTGCGCAATGAATCGGATTGTGCTCACACTTTTGCGCGCTTACCAGTGGCTGATTTCGCCGCTGCTCGGACCGGCATGTCGCTACGTCCCAAGCTGCTCGGAGTACGCCATGGAGGCCGTGGCGCACTACGGCGTGCTCAAGGGCGGATCGAAGGCGGTGTGGCGGCTCGCGCGCTGCCATCCTTTTGCTCGGGGCGGGTTCGATCCGGTGTTCCCGCCCGCCGTCTCCGGGAACACGCATGATGCGGGTGACGTAATCCTGAAAGAGTCCACGAGTTGACCGACTTCCAGAATCCCCAGCACGAGCCCGGCAGCGAGAAGCGCCTGCTGCTGGCCTTTGCCCTGACCATGCTCATACTGCTGGCCATGCAGCCGTTCATCAGCCGCTATGCCAAGCAATCGCAGCCTTCCGCTCCCACGGCTGTGCAGCCCACCGCGGTGGCTCCCTCGCAGGCGCAGCCCACCGCCGCAACTCCGGCTCCTGTCCCACCTACGGAGGCGAAGGCGGCTGCAGCGGAGAGCGAAACTGTGGTGGAGAACGATCTCTACAAAATCACCTTCACCAACCGCGGGGCGCAAGTGAAATCGTGGATCCTGAAAAAGTATCAGGATGACAAGGGCAATCCGCTGGAACTGGTGAACGCGCAGGCCTCGGCCAAATACGGCTACCCGCTCTCGCTGTGGACCTATGATGCTGGTCTGCGTCAGAAGCTCAGCTCGGCACTATACATAGCCAGCGCCACCGGCGAGCAGCCCGCGCCGGCCTCAATCACATATGAGTACTCCGAAGGTGGCACAGTCGTTCGCAAGAGTTTCAGCTTCGACCACTCCTACGTGGTTAAGGCCGAGACGTCGGTGTACGTCAACGGCAGCGTGGTGCAGGCTTATCTCGCGTGGCCCGCGGGCTTCGGAGATCAGATCACGCCGGCGTCGTACGCGGCCGCGCGCATTGACTATCAATTCGGCGACACCATCGAACGCATCGCTGCCAAGAAGGTAACCGCCGGCGACACCGTCCGCGGTCCATTTCATTGGGCGGGAGCAGTAGACCAGTATTTCGCAGCGGTGTTCTTGCCGAACACACCGGAAGACGCGGCCATGGTCACCCTGCAGGAGTCGCTGGAGATCCCCAAGGATCCTGAGAAGCCTGACCCGACCAAGGTCGATAAAGTCACAGTGCTGGGAGCAGCCGTAGGCAACGTGAGTGGTCCCACCGAGGAGCGCATCTTCGTGGGGCCCAAGACGCTCGACGTGCTCAAAGCCGTGCACGCGTCGCTCAGCAAGGACGAACTGGCGCGACTCTCCCCGGAGGCCCGCAAGTCCGTGGAAGGCCCAAACCTTGAAGGCCTAGTGGACTTCGGGAAGTATCTCGGCTTCATCGCCAAGCCGCTCTTTTTGTGGCTGAAGTGGACGCATGATAACTGGTCCAGGAACTGGGGATGGGCGATCGTTATCCTGACCCTGATCATCAACATTGCCATGTTCCCGCTGAAGTGGTCGAGCATGAAGTCGTCGCTCAAGATGGCCAAGCTCGCGCCACAAATCAAAAGCATTCAGGAGAAGTACAAGAAATACAAGCTGGCGGACCCGCGCCGCCAG
>Ga0187782_10000742_pt1 | contig 22888 bp, 23 predicted proteins | sample 0715_SJ02_MP15_2_FD_132454 | JGI IMG/M metagenome (GOLD analysis project Ga0187782, IMG submission 132454) | Tropical peat soil microbial communities from peatlands in Department of Meta, Colombia - 0715_SJ02_MP15_20_MG | ecosystem: Environmental > Terrestrial > Soil > Wetlands > Peat | place... | reverse complement strand
GCCCTGTTCGAGGGTACCGTGGGCACCGAGGGCCCTCGCGACGACCGGCGCTCGCTCCCGGGGAACGAGCTGCACTCCAGTGGCGATGAGGCCCTCCCCTTCGACCACGTGGGCCGCGACGTACACCCTCGACGGATGAGGAGGACACAGGACCACCGTCGGATGCACGTCTCGCCCTTCGTCGACGGCCAGCGAAGTTCCTTCCTCGGAATACACGGCCACATCGATGTCTTCCACCGACGTGGAGGCGCGCGCGTAGGCGAGCAGGCACGATTCCGGTGGGACTTCTACGAAGCCGCCGAGCCATTCGTTGTCGAGCGCCTCCCCGGAGGCCACGAGCGACGCCGGACCGGCGCCGAGACGGGCCGCGCGTGATGGGAGATCCCCGAGCAGATTGCGACCCTCCAGCTCGCCGGGAAGGACGGTGGGCGCGGTCAAGCGATGTGCGGCGGTCGGCGCGAGCGAAGGGCGGCCCCGCGGCGCGCAACCGGTGAGAAATACGGCGATCCAGAAGAGCGATTGGACCGCGTTCACGGCGCCGAGTCCCAGATTCCGTTTTCGATGCGAAAGAGAGCCAGCCCCCAGCCGAGCAGCGGAGTGCCGCGTGCTTCCATTTGCGCGAGTGCCAACGAGCGATCGCCCGCACAGAATGCCACTACCGCGCTGCTCTCGTCGACGCCTCGGTCATCGACGACTTCCCGGGCTCGCACGCGAAGTCGAAGACCGAACGAGTGCGCGACACCCTGAACCAGCGAGGCCACGGCGAGGTAGCAGGCCCCCGGCTCGATCGACAGTGGAACCGGAGTGGTCCCCGACCCGCCTTGCGCGAGCTGCACGGCTTCCGCGGGCAGAGACACGACGTGTCGGGCGAGCAGCGCATAAGCCATTCGCGCACGAGCTTCGCCGCCCCAAATCGAAGGGAGATGCTGCGGCAGGGCCCAGGCGGCGTGCGAAACCAGTACCGGCGTTCCCGACGGAGCGCCGACGAAAACGATGCCGACTTGCGTCGTCTCGCCGACGCACACCGGCAGCTGCACGTCCGGCGCGTCGGTGCGATCGCGCGCCAGCAGACGATCGTCAGAGCTGTCGCGCATCTCCGCGTCCAGATCGAGCTTGCCCTTGCGCCCCGCGCGCGCCACTCCCGACTCCGAAGCGAAGAGGTCGAAAACGTGGCATCCGGGAGGCAAGGTCTCCTCCCCGACGCCGGTGCCGTCGACTCCCGAGTACCAGATCGAACGGTTCGAAATCGTCGCTCCGTCCCGCTTCGCGCGGACCTCGGCGAGGTCCGCCCGCTTTTCCGGGGCGGGCAGCAACGGAAGCGCTCCGGGTTCGGGCAGCGGACCCAGACCACCCCCGGTACGCTCCGGCAGGACCGATTGAAGCGCAGGTAACGACTTTTCGGACACGGCGACGAGGATCTCCAGCGCGCCGCGGCCCGAGTCGCTCGTGACCATCAGTCGCCGGGGCAAGAGGTCGCCGCACTGCTCGATCGACAGCGCGCCCGCCTCACTCGGTACGTGCTGCCCGCTGTCGCCCGGGGGGCTCACATGAAAGCTGAGACCGCGGGCGCCGAGAAGAACGAGCGTCGTACAGTTGCCGTCCGGGAGGCTGGGCACAGGTACCGCGATCGTTTCATCGTCGTTCAGGAAACGGGGCTTGCCGACGACGACGAAGGCGCCGACCGAGCGCCAGGCCTCGGCCACACGACGGGCGGCGTCCTGAAGCTCGGCCCGGGCCTCGCCGCCGTTCGCGACGCTCCACGAGGCGACCGCGCCCAGGACTGCCGTCGAGCGCAACACACGCGCGGATGGCATGGTCACGGGCCCTCGTCCACCTCGAGACGGCTGGAAATGAAGTCTTGCGCCACGGCATCCCAGACGAAGAGCTTGCGATCGTCGACCTCGCCTCCGCGCACGCTGGTGACCAGATAGGCAAGATCCCAGGGCGGCGCGCCTCGGCCCATCTTCGCGACCTCGGCGTCGGTCGCCGAGAAATAGGCCCCCACGTCGAGATGCGAATGGTACAGCACCTTGACCGGGCGGCCTTCCGCCTCTCCCCGACGAATGGCATTCTCGAACTTCATCGAGTCGATGTCGAAATAAGTCCGCCCCGTGCGCGGATACTGCTGCGGATCGAGCCGGTGGAGAAGATTGGCTCGGTTGATCATGGGCACGATGCCGTCGAGACGTCTCGGCTCGCTCGCCGGCCCGACGAGAAAGCCGCAGCTCTCCTCGTCGTTGGCGTAGGCACGCCGGGCCTCTTCATCGATCAGAGCGAGCACCGCAGCCCCGATGACCAGATTGCCTTCGACCCAACGAGGTCTGCCTGAATCACGCATGGAGGAGGTCATGTTCACACACTCTTACCAAACGTACTTGCGCTCCCAACGAACAGGGGCAAAGTACCGGTCGCCACGGTCACAAAGAACGGCGACGATGCAGCCGCTCCGGCCGCCATTCTTGAGCTCACGAGCCACCTGGAGCGCGGCAAAGACGTTGGCGCCCGACGAGTGCCCGACGTGCAACCCCTCCTCGCGCGCCATCCGATCGGCCATTTCCCAACCGTCCTCCGTCCTCACGGCCAGGTGACGATCGGGGACCTGCGCATCGTAAATGGGTGGAACGAGACTCGTCCCGAGGTGCTTGAGACCTTCGAGCCCGTGCAGCGGTTCCGCGGGCTCGATCGCGATGCATTCGACCGGTCGGGTATGCTCCTTGAGCCGGCGGGCACATCCCATCATCGTGCCGGTGGTCCCGAGGCCGGCGACGAAGTGCGTGACCCGATCGCCGAGGGCCTCGAGAATCTCTTGGCCGGTGCCATCGTAGTGCGCGCGCCAATTGGAGGGATTCGAGTACTGGTCCGGGTAGAAGTACCGCTGAGGCTCGCTGGCGACGAGCTCGCGAACGACGCGTATTGCACCGTCCGATCCCTCCATGGGGTCGCTGTAAACGACTTCGGCTCCGAAGCTCCTGGCAACGTCCTTGCGCGCCTTGCTGACGTTCGACGGCATCACGAGGCGCACGCCGATGCCGAGAGCGGCCCCGAAAAGCGCATAGGCGACCCCCGTATTGCCGCTGGTCGAGTCGATGAGAACCTTGTCCGCGGTGAGCCGGCCGTCGCGCAGCGCGTCCTGCATCATCCGAAGCGCCGGGCGATCCTTGACGCTACCGCCCGGATTCGCAAACTCGAGCTTCACCCAGATCTCGACGTCGGGAACGTCCCGGGAGACCTTGCGGAGGCGAACGAGGGGCGTATGGCCGACCGCCTCCACCACCGATTCGAGCCGCCGGCTCCGAGCGAGCTTCACGGATGGACCCGGAGCGCCGCGCGCAGCGCATGCAACGCGACGTGGGCGCCGAGCGCGACTTCCCGCGACGCGGGATCCGAGAGGCCCAGCGTCGTAATCGTCTGGCTCGCGTCGAGCGCCGAGGTGGCCACTCCTTCGCCGATTTCGAGCCGGGGCTCGACCTCGACGTGGATCGTGGAGTCGATGGCCCGCGCCAGCCGAGCCAGCCCCACGTCACGAACGCGGAGCGAACCCACGCCCGCACCTGCGAGATACCGCACCGCGACCTCCGCAGCGAGCCCGCTCAGCACGACGTCGACGCAAGCGCTCTTTATTCTTTCCTGCCCCGATTGGCCCACTTCGGCCAGCTGCATCTGACGCGCATGACGGTTCATGGGCGCGCTTTCACCCCCCCGCGATGGCCGGGACGATGCTGACCCGGTCGCCGGCCTTCAGCTTGGTCTTGAGGCCGTCCAAGAATCGTACGTCTTCCTCGCCCACGTAGATGTTCACGAAACGCCGCACCCCTCGATCGTCGAGAAGGCGCTCGCGGATGCCCGGATGCTTCCGTTCGAGGTCTTCGATCAACTCCCCGACCGTCCCGCCGGTTGCCGTCACCTCGTCGGCCCCTCCCGTGAGCGTTCGCAGTGGAGTTGGAATTCGCACGATCGTTTCCATGTCAAAATCTCCTCTCGGTCATGCACATGCGGGAGAGCTGTAGGAGGCCGCCTCGAGGTGCCGGATTCGACGCTCGGCGCCGCAGAGCGGGCAATCATCACGCGGGGCCAGGCGCCTGCGGCGAACCGAGTCGCTGCGACCGTCGAACATTGCGATCTGCCCGCCGACCGGCAAGCCATCGAGTGTCGCAATGGCCAGATCGACCTGAATTGCGGCAATCGTTCCGACCACGGGCCCCATCACGCCCGCTTCGGCACACGCGGGCGCGCCGTCCCGGGGGATGTCCTCGAAGATGCAGCGGTAGCACGGCCTCCCGCTCGCGCTCACCGCCATGACGATCCCCATCCACCGGACGGCGGAGGCGTGCACGATGGGCACGCCCGCGATCATGCACGCATCCGAGGCGAGAAACTTGGTGGCGAAGTTGTCGCTTCCCTCGAGCACCACGTCGTAGTTGCGCACGATCTCCAGCGCGTTGTCGGGCAACAACCGAGTCCGGTGGAGTCGAACGGCCGCCTCGGGCGCGATCCGCCGCGCCTCTCGCGCCGCGACGCCAAGCTTCGATTCACCGACATCCGCGTCGGAGAAAAGAATCTGGCGATGCAAATTGGTCCGGTCGACGACGTCGTCGTCGCACAGTCCGATCGTGCCGACTCGGGACCGAGCCAGAGCCAGAAGGGCCGGGCATCCGAGACCGCCGACGCCGATGATCAGCACCCTCGCAGAGCTGCGCATCAGGGTCGAACCTCGGGAAAGTACTCTTCGAGGCTGAAGTAGCGCTCCCCAGTGTCCGGCAGGACCGTGACGACGTTCTTTCCCTCTCCAAGCTCTCGCGCAACATCGAGGGCAACGTGCACGGCGGCCCCTGCGCTGATTCCCACCAGAAGTCCCTCGCGCCGGGCGAGCTCGACCTTCATCGTCCACGCTTCGACGTCGGTGACGGTGCGAACCTCGTCGACGCAGCGAGCGTCGTAGTTGGTGGGGACGAACCCGGCGGCGAGGCCCTGAATCTTGGTCGGCCCGCGCTCGCCACGGGAAATCGTGGCGCACGACTCGGGCTCGACCGCGACGATGCGGGGCGCCGGCGAGCGTTCCCTCAGCACCCTGCCGACACCGGTGATGGTTCCTCCCGTTCCGACGCCCGCCACGAACGCGTCGATGGTGAGTCCACTCATCGCGGCGAGGATTTCGCGGGCAGTCGTCTCTGCGTGAACGCCGGGGTTCGCCGGATTGTCGAACTGTTGGGGAATGAACGACCCCGGGGTGCGGGCCGCCATCTCGCGCGCTGCGCGAACCGCGCCGTCGAGCTGCTCCGCCTCCGGCGTGAGAACGACCTCGGCGCCGAACGCCTCGAGAAGCTGTCGCCGCTCCAGGCTCATGCTTTCCGGCATGGCAAGCACGCAGCGGTAGCCACGAACCGCGCAGACGAGCGAGAGGCCGATCCCGGTATTCCCGCTCGTCGGCTCGACGACCGTTCCGCCCGGCCGGAGCGTCCCGTCATGCTCCGCCGCTTCGACCATCGAGAGCGCGATTCGATCTTTCACGGAGCCGCCGGGATTCGCCTGCTCCACCTTCGCCCAGACAGTCGCCCTCGACGCATCTCGCCCGGGCGCGCGGATGCGGATGAGCGGCGTGTCGCCCACCAGATCCAGCACGTCCTCGGCCAGGATCGGAGCGCGCGACAGCGACGGCGGACGCATCACGAGGGCACCTCGTAGCACGACCTCAGCTCTCGGGCCGGCGACGCGTCGCAGTGCCGCGCGAGAGATTCGGCCCCTCCGTCCCGGACGCCACGTTCTCGACGCCGCCACGGCGTGCGATAGAGAGGCATGATGGAAGGGTCAGAGGACGCACGGGCGCTCCACGCCGAGTACCCGCCCATCGATCTGCACGCGGACACGCTCATGTGGTCGCGCTGGCTCGGATACGATTTCCTCGTCCGGCACGAACCGCCGCTCTGGCGATCGGCGCTCGGCGGTCACGTCGACCTGCCAAGGCTGCGCGATGCGGGCATGGGCGCCCAGTTCTTCGGACTCGTGTCGCTCCCGTTCATCCCGAAGGTGACCGGTCTGGCTCGGGCGATCGAAGAGCAGATCGATCTCTTGGCCGAGGCGGCCACCTTGCGCCCGTCGGAGCTGCGGCTCGTTCGCACCGCAGTCGAGATCGATCTCTGCCGGCGCGACGGAGTGATTGCGGCTCTGCTCGGGATCGAAGGCGCCCACTCGCTGGAAGGCGATCTCGACAAGGTCGATCATTTCGCACGCCGCGGCGTCCGTTACCTGAGCCCGCTGCACCTCACCCCGAACGAGGCCGGCTACCCGGCCTATGGTCGGGGACGACGAGATCACGCGGGACTGACGAGGTGGGGCTTGGATCTCGTTCGCCGCTGCGAGTCAGCGGGCGTGATCGTCGATCTGTCTCACGTCAACCGCTCCGGATTTCTCGACGCCTGCCGGATCGCGAGCAAGCCGCCCATCGTCAGCCACACGGGAGCGCTCGGCGCCCATGATCACCCGCGAAACATCGACGACGAGCAGCTACGTGCGATTGCGAACCTCGGTGGCGTGGTCGGGATCATCTTCTACCCGCGCTACCTGGGCGGCGACGGAATCGCCGCCGTGGTGAAGCACTTCCTTCACGTCATCAAGACCGCCGGGGAAGACGTTCCGGCGCTCGGCAGCGATTGGGACGGCTTCATCGTCCCGACGCGCGAGCTGTCCGATCCCAGAGGATTGCCGCGACTGACGGACGCCCTCCTTCGCGCAGGAGTGGGCCGGCGGGCGCTCGGCAAGATCCTACGCGGCAACGTCATGCGGATTCTCGCGACCGCATGAGCGCTCCAATGGGGAGCCGCGCGCGCGGCCTCGGGTAGACCTCCTGGCAGCAATCGGCTAGCCTGGAGTGACTGTAGGTGATGCTGGGTGACACCTGCCCTCGAGCTCGTCGCGGCCGCAGTAGTGACTGCAATCGGATCGCTGTTCGCCGCCAGTGACGCCGCCCTGACCGAGATCCCCGAAGGGCGTCTCCAAGCTCTCAGCGCAGAACCACAGGGGACGGGTGCGGCCTTCCGCCGCTTCACGCAGGATCCACTTCGGCTGCTCTCGCGCTGGCTCGTCGGTCGGGTCGTCGCGGTGAGCGTGGCGAGCGTGCTGCTCAGCGATGCAGCACGCCTGCTCGGGCTGGACCGATTCTCGCTCCCCGCCGCCGTTCTCGGTGCAGTCCTGACGTACGGGACGTTCACCGAGATCCTGGGAACGCTGGCCCGACGGCTTCCCGAGCGCGTGGGGGCCCTGTGTCTCGCATTTCTGCGGCCCCTCGAATGGATCGTCGCGCCCCTCGCCGATCCCCTGGCGAATATCGGCCGGGCCGTGCGACGGCGCGTGCCGAGATCGCGCTCGACGGACGCACGCATTGCGGAGACCGAAATGGAGTGGCTCGTGACCGAAGGCGAGAAGGCGGGGGCCATCGCGAACGAGCCGGCGGAGATGATCCGCAAGGTGCTCGATTTCAAAGATTTGACCGCCCGCGAGGTGATGGTGCCGCGGCGCCATGTCCTGGGCATCGAAGTCGGAACTCCACTTTCCGACGCGGTGGCGCTGGTCGCATCCGAGAGGCATTCGCGTTATCCCGTATTCCGAGAGAATCTCGACAACGTTCTGGGTCTTCTGTACGCGAAGGACCTTTTCGCGGTGGTCCGCGACGATCGCATGCAGAGCACCAGGCTCATCGACGTGACCCGCACGCCCGTGCTCTTCGTCAGCGAGAATCAGCCGGCTGCAAAGGTGCTGCAAGACATGCGCTCGAGGCGCCTGCACGTGGCGATCGTCAGTGACGAGTTCGGGGGCACGTCCGGCCTCGTCACTCTCGAAGACATCGTCCAGGAGATCGTCGGCGACTTTCGCGGCGAGCACGACGTCAACGCTCCGATCCAGAAGATCGGCGAAGGCCACGTCGTCGCCGACGCCTCGGTGCACCTGGACGATCTCGCCCAGGCCCTCGGAAAGCCTTTGCCGGACGACGGAGAGTTCGAGTCGCTCGGGGGTCTCATCATCAGCCGCGCCGGCCGCGTGCCGAACGTGGGCGCCACGCTTCAGGTCGGAGGTCTCAAGTTCATCGTGCGTGAAGCAGACGCTACTCGTGTGGTCAAAGTCGAGATCGTTCCCGACCGCGTGATGCGTCCGGCTTCGTCGGCATCGTGAAAGCGCCCTGCCCGGCTGCGCTTCGCCTGTACACACGCGTTCGGGACACCAAGCGCACTGCCGTCCCCTTCGGCCTGAGCGGCTGGAGCGAAAACGCCGCCGACGTCGCGGTTCTGCTTCAGACCCCGACCGACGACCGCAAAAGCCTGGCTCAGATCGCCGCGCAGCTACCGGATGTCACGACGCTGCCGATGGATGCCACGGTGGTGGTTCTCGGCGGGGCAGTGCGCGACGCACCCTCGTGGCGCCGATGGCTCGGTCAACGTGTCGTACCCGTTCCGCGTGCGCTCCGATGCACCGCACTCCTCGTGCGCGGCTACGTCGACATCGGAGCTGCGATCGGGCAGCGGGGCGAGGATCTCGTGTGGGGGCGCGCCGGGCGCGGCTGAACCGGCTCAGTTCACCTTGCCGAGCTGGTCCGCCAGCTTCGCGGCAACGTCGGACAAGCCGGGCTTGGGCTCGGAGATGACGTCGCCCTCGGCCTTCTGACCCTGGATGTCGTCGACGAGCGAGTTCATGGAGCTCATCAGCTGAGCGATCTGGCCACGCGTCGTGCTCGGACAAACTTTCTCGAACGTGTTGGGCACGACCGTGATCGCGGCTCCAGTGGGCGGGACCTTGTCGGTCACCAGCCTCGGAAGCTTGACGTTTCCTCCCCCACGCGGGTTCGCGAAGGTCAAGTCTCCCGGAACGCCGTTCTTGTCGTCGGGCGCGATAGGAGCGGCGAGCGGCGCCAGGAACGCGCCGGATGAAGGCGTATCCTTGTCGACCACGACGACATAGGAGATCGGGAGCTGGCCCGGCGGCCGGCTGAGCTCCTCGGTGATGGGCTTCTGCAGCTTGGCCAGCAGCGACACCACCAGATCCTTCTTGTCGTTGAGCGCTTGCACCCGCGTGATGAAGTCGAAGAGCTGGCGTGTCGTGTCAGCGGGCACCCCGCTGAAGCGGCGCCCGAAAAGCTTGTCGCCAGCAAAGTCGACGTTCATGCCCGACAGCTGCTGGCCGAGATCCGTAGGGAACTTGCGGTCGGCAATGAGGGCCTTGCCCCCATCCATCAGTTTTTGCTTGAGCTGGTCGAGCGAGTCTTTGGCCTTGAGGACGTCGCCCGCCAGATCGTGCGCGTCGTGAACGCCTTGAGCATGTGCTGCGCCCTGGGACGCCGCGTTGCCTGCCACCCATCCGAGGGCCAGAAGCGCGCCCCCAAAAACAACGCCCACCATCAATCCGCGCTTGAAGGAGCTGCTCCGAGCCTGCCGAACGACTCCTTCGTCCATCTCGATTCGCTGCGGCTGTGGGACGACGGCGACCGCGGCGGCTGGAACGGCGAATGGCTGAGCGACTGCAGCCAGTGGACTCGACATGTCCACGGGGGGCGGGCGCGCCGACATGCCCGGACGTGGCATCCCCGGCGGCATGGATGCCGGGGGTGGAGGGGCCGGACCACGTCCAGGCGCAGGCACGCTTCCCGTCACGGGCGGAGGGGGCGTCGCTCCTGGCGGCGCACCCATCTTCTGCAGGCGCGATTTCAGATCGATCTTCGGCTTTCGTTCTTCCGCCATCGTGAGTCCGCGAGACCTTACGTGTCCCAATGCGCGAATGTCAACGCAACGACGAGCCCTGAGACGCGCTTTTCGATGAAATTGCCCGTGTCGGATAATGGCGGCGGCAACGGGCGCCATCGAGCGCGGTCAAGCCTCCGGTTGACCGGCATGAGGAGGGCCTCCATGCTCCTGCCGGGGCCAGGCCCCTGCCCATTCTCGCCCACCGAGCTCCCTCTGTGACTCCCTTTGCGCTTTCCACGCCTCCGTACGCGGCTCGCGTCCTCGTCATCGACAACTACGATTCGTTCACCTTCAACTTGGTGCAGTACGCAGCCGAGCTCGGCGCGGAGGTCCAGGTCCACAAGAACGACGCGATCGACGTCGCCGGCGTGCGGGCCGCCCGTCCCGAAGGGATCCTGATTTCTCCGGGACCCTGCACGCCGGACGAAGCCGGCATTTCGCTGGACCTCGTGCGACACCTCGGCGGCGCCTTTCCCATCCTCGGCGTCTGCTTGGGCCATCAGGCGATTGGGCAGGCGTACGGCGGCCGGGTCGTGCGGGCTGGCCGCCTCATGCATGGCAAAACGTCGCCGATCCTCCACGACCGACGCGGCGTCTTCGAGGGAATCCCATCGCCGTTCGAGGCCACTCGGTACCACTCGCTTCTCGTCGAGCGCGCATCGCTCCCGACGTGCCTCGAAGTGAGCGCATGGACCTCGGAGGGGGAAATCATGGGCCTGCGCCATCGCGAGCATCCCGTCGAGGGTGTACAATTCCACCCGGAAAGCGTGCTCACCACCGAAGGGAAGAGACTGCTCGGCAACTGGCTCGGGCGGCTGGCCCGGAGACGTGGCACGGAGATGCCGTCGTGACGGGTGTTTTTCCCGAGATCATCGATCGCCTGCTCAGTCGGACTCCACTGCCGTCGGACAGTGTCCGAGCGGCCTTCGACGACATTTTCGCAGGGCGATGGACCCCCGTACAGGTCGCCGCGTTCATCGTGGCGCTCCGGATGAGGGGCGAGAACGCGGAAACGGTCGTTTCCGCGGCAAAGGCCATTCGCGCGGCGATGACTCCGGTACAGCACTCGTTTTCGTTGGTCGTCGACACGTGCGGAACGGGGGGCGACGGAGCTCACACCCTGAACCTGTCCAGCGGCGCGGCGCTGGTGGTGGCCGCATGCGGGCTTCGCGTGGCGAAGCATGGCAACCGGTCGGTTTCGAGCAAGTGCGGGAGCGCCGACGTGTTCGAGGCCCTCGGAATCCCGATCGACCTCCCCGCCGCGCTGCAAGGGCAGATTCTGGACGAGGCCGGAATCGCGTTCCTTTTCGCCCAGACCCATCATCCGGCTTACCGGCACGTCGCGCAGGCGCGCCGCGAGCTGGGCATGCGGACGATCTTCAACGCACTGGGCCCGCTGGTGAACCCGGCGCGTCCCACGCATCAATTGGTCGGGGTCTACGACGACGGACTCAGGCCTCTGGCGGCACGCGCCCTCGGCCTACTGGGCTCGAAAGGCGCCTGGGTCGTTTGCGGCGAGGACGGGCTCGACGAGGTCAGCCCATGCTCTGCGACCCGCGTGAGCGAGCTCACGCCCGACGGTGAAGTGCGTGAGCGGGTAGTGGCGCCCGAGGACTTCGGGCTCCAGCGTTGCGATCGAGCGTCCATCGCAGGAGGCAGCGCGCAGGAGAACGCGAGGTCTCTGCAGGCCATCATCGCCGGTGAGCCTCATCCCGCTCGGGACGCTGTGCTTCTCAACGCGGCCGCCGCCATCGCTGTCGCAACGGGCGACGACCTTCGGTCGTGCGCCGAGCGAGCGCGGCTCGCGCTCGATCGCGGCCACGCGCGAGATACACTCGATCGATGGAGACGGGCGGCCCGACGAGCGCAGGCGACGCCGTGAACTGGCTCGCTTCGATTCTCTCGGCGAAGCAGCGCGAGGTCGATCTCCTGTGTCAGAGATCACGTGTGCGGTCCTGCCGCGAGCCAATCGACGTGGTCGGCGCTCTGCGCCGGCCACGCTCGCCGGACGGTGCCCTCCGCATGGTCTGCGAAATCAAGCTGCGAAGCCCGAGCGCGGGGGCGCTCTCCCGCGCCCTCGCGCCTTCCGAGCGCGCCCTCGCGTACGCCGAGGCCGGCGCGTCGATGGTCAGCGTTCTTTGCGACGGGCCGTTTTTCGACGGATCATGGGATCACCTCGGCTCGGCACGACGAGCCCTCGACGCCGCCGGTCGAGCGGTCCCGCTTCTGGCCAAGGAGTTCGTGGTCCACGAGCGGCAGGTGCACGAAGCACGAGATCGCGGCGGTGACGCCGTGCTCCTCATCGCGCGCATCGTCGACCCAGGGGTCCTGCGCCGGCTCGCAGACTGCGCGCGCACGGAAGGCATCGAGCCGCTCGTCGAGGTCGTCGACGAGCCCGAGCTGGAGGTCGCTCTGTCGGCGGGTGCGCGGGTCATCGGCGTGAACGCTCGCGATCTCGACACGCTTGCGATGAACCCGCGGCGCACGGCGCGCCTGCTGGGCGCCATCCCCGTCGATCGGGTGGCCGTGCACCTGTCGGGACTGCGTGAGCCCGAAGATGTAGCCGCGATCGCGCGGGGAAGGGCCGACGCAGCGCTCGTGGGCGAGGCCCTGATGCGCGACGACGATCCACGACCGCGGTTGCGCGCGATGGTCGCCGCCGCGACGCCGCCGTTTGCTTGGCCCGACCTCCGTTCGCACTCTACGATCGGATCGGGTGGATCTTCACGGCTGGATTGACACGTACCTGGATCACCTGCGCTTCGAACGCGCCCTGTCCACGAACACGCTCGAGGCGTACGCGCGCGACCTCGGCTCGCTGGCGCATCACGTCGGAGGCGACCGGGACCCCTCGAGCATCGGTCCGGACGCCATAGCCTCTTTGATCGCGTCGAACCTCGATCGGGGGGTATCGGCGAGATCCGGAGTCCGCCAGCTGTCGGCCCTCCGCGGATTCTTTCGGTTTCTCGTTCGAGAGCGCGCCGTCGGCGAGGACCCGACCTTGCTCGTGGATCGGCCGTCGACGGCGACCAAGGTTCCTCGCGCGCTCTCTCACGAAGAAATCGCTCGGTTACTCGATGCCCCGGACGTCTCGACCGACCGGGGAAGCCTCCACGCCGCGATGCTCCACCTCATGTACGCGTCCGGTCTGCGCGTCAGTGAGCTCTGTAGTCTTCGGGTTTCGGACCTGGACCTCGATCGTGGGGTCGTGCAAGCGCGCGGCAAGGGCGACAAGCGTCGGTTTGTTCCCGTCGGGGAAGTCGCGCTCCTTCACGTCACACGTTACTTGAAACAGGTTCGGGCCCGCCATGCGCGGCCGGGCGAGTCGGTGCTCTTCGTCTCTCCCCGGGGGGGACGTTTCACCCGTGTAGGCTTCTGGAAGGTGGTACGGCGCTACGCGATCGCGGCCGGGATTTTCCCGCTGCCTTCGCCCCACAAGCTCCGGCACTCGTTCGCGACCCACCTCCTCCGCGGCGGAGCCGACCTCCGGGCCGTTCAGGCGATGTTGGGCCACGCCGACCTCGGCACGACAGAGATCTATACCCACGTGACCGCCGATCATGTTTGCCGCGTTCATGGCAAGTCGCATCCACGTGCGCGCGAATGAAGAAGGAGCGGACGATCCGGAGCGGCCCGCCGGAGGGCAGGCACGCCCGCGCAAGCAGAGCGGCCTTCGCGAGCGGGAGTTTACGAAGGACATCGTTTCGCCAGGTCATCCGCCACCGGTGCAAAAGCTGCTAGGTTTGCCGTGTAGCAATGCGTCCTCCGTTCCAGCGGGTTGATCCCGTCGGGCCCGAGACTCCCGTCATCGTCGAGATTCCTCACGCGGGCCTGGAGCTGGCGCCACCCTTCCTCGAGCCACTTGCCGCATCGGCGCGGTCGATAGCGCGCGACGCCGATCTTTACGTGGACATGCTGTACGCGGATGCTCCTGCCGAGGGGGCCACCCTGCTCGTCGCCCGGACATCGCGTTACGTGATCGATCTGAACCGGTCGGAGGGTGACGTCGACAGCGAGGTCGTCGAGGGCGGCCGGGTCGATCTGCGGATGCACCATGGGCTCATTTGGCGGAGCACCAGCGACGGCGAGCGGGCCCTGACGCGCCGGCTGACCGCGACGGAGCTCAACGAACGCCTCGAGCTCGTCTGGCGGCCGTATCACCGCGAGCTCGCGGCGATCGTCGAACGCAAGCGCGCTCGCTTCGGGCTGGCGATCGTCCTGGCGGCGCACTCGATGCCGAGCATCGAACGTGGACTCCTCACGTCCGGACGCGATTCGAGCTGCCCGGCAGAGCAGCGCGCGGATGTCGTCCCCGGATCCCGCGGCCGCAAGAGCGCAGCCGCGCCATTCATCAGCGCGATCGAGGCCCACGCCGTGGGCATCGGCTGGACCGTTCGCCACGACGACCCGTATGCGGGCGGGTTCACGACCCAGCATTATGGGCGTCCCGCAGACGACGTGCATGCCATCCAGGTCGAGCTCGCCCGTCGGCTGTACCTCGACGAAGCCACGCTGCGCCCGTCTCCGCACTTCGACTCCGTACGCGACTGGTGCCGCAGGCTCGTCGGAATTCTGGGGAGGGTCGCGCTCATGGGCCACGCCGCGACCGCATGAATCCTCCTTGTGAGCGCGCGCGCCGCGCGCGCCCTCGCTCTCGTCCGAAGCAAGCAAGAAACCGGCTCGCCGTCCTTGACAGAAGCCGAGTCGTCCGGCAGCGTCTGGGCGCACCATGGCCAGTAGCGACATCACGGGCAAGCGCAGGCTCAAAGCGCACAACGTCTCGCACTCGAACATCAAGACGAACCGGTGGCAGCACGTGAACGTGCAGCACCGGCGAATCTGGGTGCCCGAGCTCAGGCGATTCGTGACACTGAACCTCACGACGCGTGACATCCGCAGCATCGACAAGTTGGGGATTGCCGAGTACGCGCGCCGGCACGGTGTCGACCTGACGCGGTTCTGAGGATCCGGCTCGATCAGGGACCGATCACCCGAAGGGTCCGGTCGTTCTTGATCAGGGCCACCGCGTGCCCCTGTCCGGCCCCCCCGGCGATCGCGGTGAAGCTCGCGCCCGCAGCCAGCGCCTGGAGCAAGCCGCACAAGATGCTCTGCCCGTCCGTGGACGCGGCGATGCCGATTGCCAGATCGACCGAGCCGCCGCTCGTCCTCAAAGCGATCGGGGCCGCGCTCGGACGCGGAGCACCCGGAGCGACTCTCGTCTTGCCGCGCAAGACCGGCGCAGCGCTCTTCGGAGCAACGAGGCCCAATGCACGGATCTCCACACCCTCGTGCGGCGCCTCGTAGCACGCCACGGCGGCCATTCCGCGGGCGTCCATCGCGGCGACCACTTGCGTACAGGATGCGTCGCAGTCGGAATCCGCGAACCACGGAACGGTGATCACCCCGGGGAGGTCGTGGCCTCGTTCATGGCAGCGGGCGATTTTAGGGCGCATCGAGCGCAAGTCATCCGTGGTCAGAAGCCCACGCGTGGCTCGGCCGGCGACGGCGAGCAACTCGCTCGCAACGAATCCTTCCACGAAAGTAGGGGCCCCACGCCGGCTGAACGCTTCGAGCACGGTCGCGCGCTCGGGCGATTTCGCGCGTGCGATCTCCAGCGCCGGACGCAATGCCCGCCGCAGGGACACGGAACCGACGGAGGCGATCGCCGTTGCCAGGGTCGCGGGAAGCACGGGCGCGGCGACTCGAGCAGCCTCCGGGATGACCTCGTCGGCGAGAAAACCTCGGGGTCTCGGAGCGCCCCGTCCCGGCTGGCGCGAACGCCCATCGAAGGCCAGCAGACCGGAGCCGCCCCCTCCGATCAGTATCTGCACGGGTCCGAGCAGCACAGTGGCCGAGGCCGCTGCCGCAGCGGCAACTCCGGCGACCACGGCATCCGCCGCGTTGCCGCGCGCGAGCAGGTCGCGTGCGGCGGACGCAGACTCAGGCACCGACGCCGCAGCGACCTTGTCAGCCATCATGCCCGCAGGCGATTGGCGGCATGTGCCTTGCGACGTGTCGCGCTCGCCCTCGGCACCTGATCATTCCTGCTCGTCGTCTCGAACGACGATGCCTCCGACACGAGAGCGCAGCGCCCTCGCCGAGCTTCCGGTGGTCGCCGATCGCATGCGTCTTACGAGGCTACGCAACCGCTTGGCTTCCACGAGAGCTGAATCGGTCTCGATGATGACGAACACCTCGCGGCGAGGGCCGACCGCGCTGACGATGCGTTCGAGCGTCGCGGGACTGAACGAGCGAGTCTCGCCGAGGGCCCTGAGTCGCAGATATGCCGTGGGACCCACGGGCACCACTTCGCGGGCCGGGTCCACGGCGAGGACGGCATTGCAGGCTCGTGCCAGCCCCGCCGCGTCCTCGACCTCCCATACGCCGCCCGGCTCCCACACGAAATGGGTCACGTCACGCGGAAACCGCGACGCGAGCTTTGCGATCCTGTCGCGCCAGATTGCGGCCGGGGTGACCTCGGGAGGCGTGCGGAGCACGAAGCATCGGGCATGAAGAACGTCGATTGCGGCCTTGGCTGCTTCCAGCTCTCGTTCGGCGTCGTCGCCCGGTCGGACCCGCGCAAGCTGGGAGCCCGCGACGACGGCAAAATCGAAGGACGGCGGGACCGACCTCCGCCACCGGCGCAGTGTCGCCAGGGCGGGGCTGGCGGCCCCGTCCGACTCGGCTGACTCGCCAGCAACGGCCACGCGCACCTCGAGGAGATCGAAGCGCTTTGCGTACGCTGCGACCGCACCCCGGAGCTGCTTGGCGCCGATATGCCAACGGGTGCTCATGGGACGAGCGCCACCTTTACGTCAATGCCTCCCCGGGATCTACCCGATGCGGCCGCGCTACGTCACAAAATGAAACCATTGCGTCGGGTGGCTCCGTACGAAGTCTTGAATGGCATCGGCGAGCTGCTGCGCGCCCGCATCGAAAGCGACTTCGTCGGCGTGACGTCCGATCCGGATCGAAGGATATGCGACGATTTTGTACCGGCGGTGGCCGATTCGCCCCGTAAACAGGGGGACGATCGGCGCTTCGGTCAGCGCCGAAAGACGAAGCGGGCCCTCCGGGATCCGCGCGTCCTCGCCGAACATCCTCACCGCGCGCCCGCGCAGCCCGGCGGGGCAGCGATCGACTTGCAGCGCGACCGCTCCTCCTTCCCGCAGATGCCTCACGAGCGGCAACGCCGAGAACGGATCGCTTCCGACGTGCGTCACGACAACGCCGATCGCCCGGCGCGCCTCGTCCTGGATGGCCCGCGCAGCCGCGTCGCGCTCCGGGGTCTCGACGATCATGACCTTCAAGCCCTTGTCCGGCCACACGAGGCGCCCGACCGCCTCCCAGCCGGCGGTATGCGCAGTGGCAAAAATGATCCCGCGACCGTCCGCGAGCGCCGCGTCCACGTGCCCCTCCCCCAGCACGAATGCGCGCGCAGGCTCCTCCCCCGGAACGTCGCCCGCGAGCACCTCCGCCAGACACGAGGCGTAGGTCGCGAAGGTGCGGGCAACGTCCACGGAATCGCGCAGGGGGCTGCACGGTCCGCGAACACGTTTCAGATTGCTCGCGATGACACGCCGGTGGTCCGACGCAAACGCACAGATGGCGACTCCGATGACGGGCGGCGAGTAGCGAGCAAACCAGGTCGGGCCGCGAGCGCCGAACCGCGCGGCGCGCCTCCAGAAGGCGCTGTCGAGCGAGGCAAGTGAGGCGAGATCGGCCATACCCTACACGCGGATGACCTCGGGCGATGCCTTGAGCAGCTCGTCGAGCCATGCCCCGCTGAGCTTTTCCTGCATCGAGTTGGCACGCAGCCTCTCGCGAAGATGCGGGAAGTCGACGGCATCGAGATACTGATCCTGATTGAAGCACGTGAAGACCACCCGCTCTTCACCCGTGGTCGGGTCGCGCAGCTTCTGGAGGCACTGCGCGCACACCTCCTTCATCATGCATTGCATCGGCGAATTGATGCTTCCGATCGCCACGTGACGCGGGTCGAGCAATGGCGCGAGCACGCCATGGCGCGCTTCGCGGACGGCATTCATCATCGCATCGCTCCCGATCGCGATGATTCGAGAGACGTCGCGAAATGCGACTTTCGGGGGTCCGCCGAGCGCGCCAGTCCCGTACGCACGCATCGCCTGAACGATGTTACCGCGGAAATGCCTGTCGTCCGGCCTGAGCGGTTCGATCGGCGCTCCCGTGTCGGTACACCAGACGACCTGATCGGTCCACCGCTCGATCTCCTCTCGCTTGAACAGATCCTCGCCGCGCCGGTATCCGGCGAAGTAAAGAACGCGGCTCCCGAGCGCCTTGAAGGCGCGAGCAATCGAAAAAAGCACTGCGTTACCGAGCCCGCCGCCGCAGAGCAAGACGGTTTCGTTCGTCGCAATCTCGGTCGGCTGACCCGTCGGCCCCATGAGCACGATCGGCTCGCCCGGCCGAAGCGCCGCGCACAGCCGGGAGCTGCCCCCCATCTCGAGCACGATCGTGCCGATGAGCCCCCTGTCCGGCTCGACCCATGCTCCGGTCAGAGCCAAGCCCTCCATCGCGAGCCGAGCGCGAGTCCCGACCTCGCTCTCGGCTCCGTCGCTTCGGCTCTCGAGTGCGATGAAGGGGGCGAACGTCTCGAAATTTTGCAGCCTGTAGAACTGGCCAGGCTGGAATTTGCGCGCTGCCATGGGCGCGTGCACGACGATCTCGACGATGGTCGAGGTAAGTCGATTGACGCAGTGAACCGTGGGGACGAGCTCACGGTCGAGCCTGGCGAACAATGCTCGAAGGCGAGCGTCGCGAGTTTCTTGCGACTCTCCGTCGAGACGTCGAGCGAGAGGAAAAAGCGCAACGACGTGGGGGTAACCGTCCTTGGCGCTGGCCATCGCCTTGACGACGCTCCCCGCGTAGTGCGGGTGGTTGTCGCCGTAGAACGAGACCGTGCGCCCGTCCTTCAGGTAGCTCGTGAAAAAACCCGCGCCCGCCGTGGCAGCTCTCTCGAGAGCGACGTGCCCTTCGGCGTCGACCTTGGCGACGTAGGGACGGAAATATTGCTTGCGATCGTCGAGCTCGAACGTTCCGGGGTACTCCTTCTCGTAGATGACGTTCGGGCTCGTACCGGCCGCCACGCAGACCGTACGGGCAGGCAGGTCGATCGTGCTTCCATCCACTCTCCTGAAGCGCACTGCTTTCACGTGCTCGCGCGCGTCGAGAACCGCCTCGACGGGCGACATGTTCTCCATGTAGCGCACCCCTTCTTCGAGGCTCTTCGCGACCTCCTCGTGGTTCAGCCGGTACGCCGGTGAATCCTTCAACTCTTTGCGGTACACGAGTGTCACGCCGCCCCACGCGTCGAGCAGCGCCTGTACGCGCGGCTCACGCCCCTCCAGCGCCGCACGTTTCTTCTCGTCACGCAGCTCACGTCCGTGAGCCAGATGCTGCTCGAGCGCTGCCCACTCCTCGTCGTCGAAACGTTTGCGCAGGTCGTCTTCCGAGTGTCCGCGACGCAGCAGCAGCTCGTATCGCTCGAGCTCCTTCTCGACCTGCACCTGGTAATACGCAAGAAGCTCCGTCGCGGTGTCGATTGCCGTAAGACCGCCTCCGATGACGATCGCGGGCAAGCTCACTTGCAGGTTCGCGATGCTCGTGTGCTTGTAGGCGCCGGTGAGCTGCAGCCCCATCAAGAAGTCGCTGGCCTTCCGGATGCCCCGCGACAGGTTGTTCTTCATGTCGATGATGGTGGGACGCCCCGCTCCAGCGGAGATCGCGACGTGGTCGAAACCGAGCTCCCACGCATCCTCGAGCGTGATCGTTCCTCCGAACCGGATGCCGCCGTACATGCGAACGTGCGGATTACGCGCGAGCGTCAGCTGGACAACCGTGAGGAAATTCTTGTCCCATCGCACGGTGATGCCGTACTCGCTGACGCCTCCGAAGCCCAGGAGCTTGCGTTCGGCGAGCTCCGAATAGAGCGACGCCGCGCTCCGGACGGGTGCCGGCGACTTCCCGTCGAACCCTGCGAGAGCGGAATCGAGGGGCTCGATCTTGAGTCCGTCCACTGCGACGACGCCGAGCCCTTCGCAGGCAAGGTGATGCGCGAGCGTGTAGCCGGCGGGCCCCAGCCCCACGACGAGGACGTTCCTGCCGGTGTACGGCCGCATGTGCGGCCGTTCGACGTTGAGCGGATTCCAGCGAGTGAGCAGCTGATAGATTTCCAACCCCCAGGGAAGCGCAAGCGTCTCGGTCAGCACCCGAGTCTCGACCTGCGGAATATTGACGGGCTCCTGCTTTTGGAAAATGCAAGCCTTCATGCAATCGTTGCAAATCCGGTGGCCCGTTCCGGGGCACATCGGGTTGTCGATCGCGATGAGCGCCATCGCAGCGAGGAGCTCGCCCGTGCTGCGCATCGCGTGCATCTCGCTGATCTTTTCTTCCAGCGGGCAGCCGGCAAGCGAGACACCGAGCGGGTTCTTCTTGTAACCGCCCGTCTTCGGGTCGACGAGCCCCTTGCTGCACGAGTCTTTCTCCCGGTCGTGGCAGAGCATGCAGTAGTCGATTTCCCTCTCGACCTCTCGCTGCGCCATACGCGGATCGGTGAGCCCGAACCCCAGTCGTTCGCGGCGGTCGTGAGCGGGCCCCACGAGAAGCTCGGGGGTCGACGGATCGGGACGATCCATCGTGACGAGTCGTGCATAATCCAGCGTCTTTGGGACATGCATCGTCGGCCAGCGTCGAATCGAATCGCGCTCGTCGCTCCGACGCGCGGCTAGCCACGCCTCCAGGGCGTCGAGGGCAAACCCGACGATGCGTCCGAGCTCCCCGTCACCGTCCGCTGCGCCACCGGCGGGAGGGAACTCCTCGGGGGCGACGGGAATCAATGCCGCCCGCACTCTCTGCGCGCGCATTCGCAGCTCTTCCGTCCACTGGACGCCACCCGCCTTCGCGGCTCTGCGAGCGGTATCGTCGATCTCGAGCAGCGGAAGCGCCGCATTCGCGATCGTGCCTTCTTCGTCGGTCGTTCCGCCGATGGGTGCGGCTGTCATCGCCTGGAGCGCGGCCCGAGCAATCGCGCTGGCCGCGTCCGGGCCACGGGTCCAGGTCTTGCCGGCGTCCGGGCGAAGCACTCGCTTCTTGAGAAAGTCCCTGCGAAAGTGCCAGAGGGGGTCGTGCTGGAGGACGTTCTCGCGGAATCGATCGGTTTCCGGAAGCACCCCGAAGAGCTTGGCAACGAAGTGGCCAACGTAGGGCGCGGCAGCGAGAAGGGCGGCGCTGACGTCCGTCGCGCGCATGCCATGGCCTTTGCAAGCGCGGTAGGTCGCGAAGCGCTCGTAATGCTCCAGCGACTCGTGCTCGAACCATAAATTGAACGCGTCGTACAGCTGGCGGAGCCTGTCAGGATGGTACAGGTCCGCGTAAACGAAGCCGTCGACGCCGAGCGGCATGCGCGGACCCGGCCCGGCGTCGTTCGAAAGGAGTCGATCCCTTTCGGGATCGACCGTAGGCGTCCTCGCGGCTCCGTCCGTCGTCGTCGTCACAGGTTGTCCTCGACTGGTCACCTCGGTAATCGCTGACGACGATGCGCTGCCGTCATCGCTTTTCCGCCTCGGCTGGAGCGGTCCATGCAGTCTGGGCCGCCTCACCCTGCTCGTACCCGAAGTAGATGGCGCATTGCTTGAGCATGAAGCTCTGCCCTTCGGTGGTTGCCAGGTCGAGACGATACGTGTTGATGAAGCGAACGGAATCCTTCAGCCACTGCTGCCAACCCTCCTTGGACACGTCTTCGAAAATACGTTGTCCCAGGTCGTTGCGGAACGGAGGACGATCCAGACCAGGGAGGTCCTTTTTGAGCAGGCGGCAGTGGACGATACGCTCGGACATGACCAGCCCCAGATAGCCGGACGGCGGTTCCAGCGCCAATCCGAGCCCTAATCCGAGCCCTAAAACGCAAACGCAAGTTGCTCGGCGCAGCGGTCCCCCGTCGCCGCTCCCACCTCCCACCGTCGCGCCTCCCCGTGGGGCAGCACTTCGACGGCAAGCCGGCGGATGCGGGAACCGACGACGTCGAGGGCGCGCTGCGGAGTGTTGTTCGCGCGCGACAGGTGGAGCAGGACGAGGCGGCTCACGCGCGTATCCTCCAGCGCCACCGCGACGCCGGCGGTCTGATGGTTCGCGAGGTGTCCGAGCGGACCGCCGATGCGACGTTGCAGGCGAATCGGATAAGGTCCTGTCGCAAGCATCTCGGGGCAATGATTCGCCTCGAGCAGGACGAGGTCGCATTGCGCCAGAAATGTGCACAGCGCCCGGGGCGCGTGGCCGAGATCGGTCGCAATGCCCACGCTCCGCGCACCGACCGAAATACGAAGGGCCACCTGCGGTGCGTCGTGCGGAACGCAGAGCGAATCCACCCGAAATGGCCCGACGGAGCTCGAGCCATTCGGCGCGTACGGTCGGACCTCGGTGCGCCGACGGGCGCGATCGATCGCGACGCCATCGTGGGCGAAGATGGGTGTCCTCAGCGCCCGCGCGAGCGACAAGGCGTGAGACGAATGGTCGGCGTGATCGTGCGTCACCAGCAGCGCGAGCGGGCTGCGGCCCGTGAACAGGTCGGTCCCGAGGGCACGCATCCGCTCGACCGCCCGGACCGGGCCGAGCCCGGCATCGACGACCAGTCGTTCGCCATCGCCCTCCACCACCAGGCAGTTTCCGCTCGATCCGCTCCCAAGGACGAACAACCGCAAGACGCAGTGCATCCTCGCCCGTCCCTCGGCCCACTGTCGAACAGAAACGCGCGCAACACAGCGCCGACGTATATCATCGACCGAGCGGCCGACGCGTCCAGGCGGTGACGATGGGGAACAATGGCACAATGACCGAGCGCCGTTGCCTGCAATGCGGCGAGCCGCTGACGCGCGGGGCGAACTTTTGCGCGGAATGCGGCACAGCCGTTACCGCAGCGGCTCGTGACCCGGCGGCCCCACCGACTGAATCTTCCCAGTCGTCCCCGGCGCCGGTAGGCGCGAAGACCCTGCTCCATTTCGGGGCCATCCGAGCTCGCTCGGCCGAAGACGCCCCGCCCCCCACGCGAGCCGGAGTTCCGCTGCACAAGACGATGATCGGCATTCCCCAGGCGGGAGATCGAGTGCCCGCGGCCGCGACGGTCCGCGGAG
>Ga0187782_10000741_pt1 | contig 22905 bp, 13 predicted proteins | sample 0715_SJ02_MP15_2_FD_132454 | JGI IMG/M metagenome (GOLD analysis project Ga0187782, IMG submission 132454) | Tropical peat soil microbial communities from peatlands in Department of Meta, Colombia - 0715_SJ02_MP15_20_MG | ecosystem: Environmental > Terrestrial > Soil > Wetlands > Peat | place... | reverse complement strand
CCGGCCGTCTTCCGCACGCGCGATGCGGCGCAGGGCGGCGCCTTGCAGGCGCTGTTCACGGTGCTCGAGGAGCAGCACGGCCTCGTCAGGGACAATGTCTGGCGGCTCTACGAGGACCAGTTCATCGAAACCTGCGCGCCCTGGGTCATTCCCTACATCGGCGAGCTGATCGGCTTCGATGCGGTCTACACCGCGACGCTCGTGACGCCCGACAGCCGCGCGGAGGTCGCCAACACGATTGGCTATCGCCGCCGCAAGGGCACGCTCGTCGCGCTGGAGCAGGTCACGGCGGATGTGTCCGGCCGCACGACGATGGCGATCGAAGAGTTCAAGCGGCTCGTCGCCACCCTCAGCCTGCGCGACGTCGGCGCGAAGCGGGACGCGACCGCCGACCTGCGTCACGGCTGGAAGCTGCGCGATCAGTGCGGGCCGTTCAACAAGCTCAACCGCACGATCGACGTGCGCAACATCTCGTCCCGCCTGCGCCCGCCGACTTCTCCCGATCCGACTGCGCTCGACATCGCCCTGCATGGACCCGGACGCTTCAACATTCCCGAGGTCGCTCTCTGGATGTGGCGCTGGCAGAGCTTTCCCGTCGCCGACGCCCCGGCCTTCGCGCTTGGCGGCGGCGGTTACTTCTTCAGCGCCTTCGGAGCGCCAACGCCGCTCTTTCAAGCGCCGACGCCCGCCGCGGCGCCGTTCTCGCGGCTCGTCGGCGAGGCGGACGTCCCCAAACCGATCGATCTCGAACGCTTCCGCGCGGCTCCCGGCGACTTCTACCCGTCGGCGTTTCAGCTCATCGCCGATGGGACGCCGACGCCGTTGAGCTTGATCGCGCCGGCCAATCTCGCGCCGCGTCTGGACGGGACCGTCTGCTCGCCGCCCAAGGGCAGGATCGCGATCGATCCGGAGCGCGGCCGCATTCAATACGCCGCCGATCTGAAACCGCCCAAAGACTTGCGCGTTTCGTACAACTACGGCGCGGCGGCGCCGATCGGCGGCGGCCCCTACGACCGCGCCGCTGCGATCGTGACGCCCGCGGATCAGCCGAACGCGCAGTTCGTCAACGCCGCGAATCCGTTCTTCGCCACGGCGCCGTCGGCGCAATATCCGACGCTGCAGGCCGCCGTCGCGGCCTGGAACAAGCTGCCGCCGAACTCCGCCGGCACGATCGCGCTGACGAATTTCGAAGTTCTCGCTGTCGACCTGACCGGGTCGAACGCGATCCGAATTCCTTCGCAGAGCGTGCTGCTGATCGCCTCCGCGGCGCCGAACGCCCAAGGCGCGCCGGAATGGAACGACGCCTGCGTGACGCTCAACGGCGACATCGAGATATTCGCGCCGCCGCCGATGCTTGGGGCAGACGACGTTCCGCTCGCACAAGGCCAGGTGCAGATCAGCGGCGTTTGGCTCAACGGCCGGATCAGGCTGACCGGCGCAGAGGCGAGCGTGCAGATCGCCGACAGCACGCTGACCCCGGGACTGCGTCGAAGCGTTCTCGGCGAGCCAGTATTTCCGAGCCAAGCGAGCATCAGCGGCCAGGGCGACGGTTTGGCGTCCGCATTGAGCCTCAATCGCGTGATCTCGGGACCGATCGCGCTGCCCGCGACCTGCGCGGCGCGCATCTGCAACAGCATCGTCGATGCGGGCGATCCTTTCGCCGTCGCCTATTCCGGCGCGGACAGAAGCTCGGCGGGCGCCGGGTTGAGCATCGAAGAGTCGACCGTCATCGGACGGGTCTGGACGAAGACGTTGCGCATGGCCTCCAACACGCTGTTCATCGCGCGGCGCGCGGCCAGCGACCCGTGGCTCGCGCCGGTATGGTCGGACCGGGTGCAGACGGGCTGCGTGCGCTTCTCGTGGCTGCCGAGCGACTCGATTGCGCCGAGCGCCTATGAATGCCTGCCGCCCGACGCCGCATCGCAGCCCGCCCTCGAGCCGAAATTCGTCTCGCTGCGCTTCGGCGATCCGTCCTACGGCCTGCTCAGCGGCGACGCGCCGATGGCGATCTGGAAAGGCGCCGACAACGGCTCGCAAATCGGCGTCTACTATCAAATCCAGGAGACTGAGGCGGTCGCCAACATCCTCATTCGGTCGGCAGAATATCTCCCGGCGAATCTGCAGCGCGGCGTATTCCTGATTCCGGCCCACGCCGCGCCCGTCGCGGGCAAGAAGCTCGTTTACGGTTACGGCGCCAGGGGGGCCCTGCCGATGGGGATCGGCGTCCATTTGATCTGAGCGAAACGCAGGGACTTCAAACAAGGGGAATGGCGATGTATGGCGATTGGAGCCGGATTCGGTTCGACCCCGCAAGCCACTATCTTGCGGTCGTCAAGCAGCAAGGCCGCGTCGATCTCGATTCGGACGACCTGGAGCAGCACGCGATCGACCTGGCGTTGCGTCGGACGATCAACACCGACGTGATCGGCCTCTACGGCGCTCCCGAAGGCGACGCCGGCTTCGCCATCGCGCTCACGGCGGGGGGATCCGGCTTCACGATCACGATCGGCAAGGGCCGCTACTATCTGAACGGGCTGCTCGTCGACAATCCGAGCGACCTCGATTACGACCAGCAGCCCTATCTGATCGATCCCGCGGATAATGCGGCGGCGCTGTTCGCGCAGCTCGCCCGCGCGGCCGCGGGCGCGACGATCGGCTTTGTCCTGCAGGCCTGGGTCAGGACGGCCACCGCGCTCGACGACCCGAATTTGCTCGAGCCCGCGCTTGGCGGCGCCGATACGACGGTGCGCCTTCAGACCGTCTGGCGCGTGATCGGCACGGTGATTCCTGCGCCGACGCAGACGTCCACGAGCGGCGCGCAAAACGATCCCGTCTCGCTTCTCGCGCCGAGCTGTCAGGCGCTCTACAATCCGCCCGCCGCGGTTTCGCGCACCGGCCTGCTGACGGCCAGTCTCGCGCAATCGGGCAGCGACTGCGGCTGCCAGCCGATCGCGGCCGCCGGCTATCAGGGACTCGAAAACCAGCTCTATCGCGTCGAGATCCATCAGGGCGGCGATCTGACATCGGCGACGTTCAAATGGTCGCGCGAAAACGGCTCCGTCGTGACGGCGATCACGTCCGCCAGCAAGGGCAGCGCCATCCTCACGGTGACGAGCCTCGGCAAGGACGCCAACCTCGGCTTCGCCGCCGGGCAGTGGGTCGAGATCAGCGACGACACGTTCCTGTACGGCCCGACGCCCAACAAGCCGGGGGTGCTCTGCCAGATTCAAGGAGTCAACCCCGCAACCTTGCAGGTGACGCTGTCGGCGCCTCTGCCTGTGAATATCGATCCGAACCTCAACGCGCGCATGCGGCGCTGGGATCAGTCGGGCGCCGCCGCATCGGCGAGCGGCGCGCCAGTCTCGAGCAATCCGACGCCGCTCGAGAATGGCGTGCTGGTCGCTTTCGGCGCCGGCTCCTACAGCGCCGGCGACTATTGGACGATCCCCGCCCGCACGGCGAGCGGGGATCTCCTGTGGCCGCCCAACGGATCGACGGAGCAGGCGCAACCGGCGTCCTTCACACGGATTTTTTCCGCGCCGATCGCTTCGGTGACCGTGCTGCCGGGGGATCCCAACCGTCGCGGAAGTCCCAGCTATCATTTGGACGACTGCCGATTGCTGTTTCCGCCGCTCAACGCGCTTGCGCCCTTCGTCACGCCGCCGGCGCTGCACGTCAGCGCCATTAGCTGGGTCAACGACGACGTCATGACCGTCGACTCGCTGCTGCAGCACGGACTGAGCGTCACCTTCGACGCCGCGCCCGCCAACGCGTGGGGCGGCGGCAATTTCGAGGTCACGCTCGAGCCCCCGCTGCTTTCCGATGTCTCCGGCAGCTACGAGACGATCGTGACCGCCTTCAGTGCGATCGGCGAGACGAATCTCGGAACCGACGTGTTCTTGCGCACGGTGTTCGACCTCGATCCGCCGCAAGGCGTGACGGTCTCGAGCGACCAGGCGGTCTGGCTCTCTCCGGTCACGGACGCCAATTCGCGCACCGCCACCACGCTATGGCTGGTGTTGAACACGGCGCTCGGCTGGCAGAACCCGTTGGGCTTCGCGCGCGTCAGAGTGCGGCTCGACGGCGGCGCCGTCTTCGCCACCGGCGCGGCCGGCAACCTCTATCTCGATGGCCAGACGTTCGGCGTCGGCGCGACGCGGGCGAGCGACGGGGGCCCGCGCGTCGATCTGCCCCTGCCGAGCGGACATGGCGCCAAGGTCAGCGATTTCGAGAGCTGGTTCTATCTCGCGCCGTCGCTGCGCATCAATAGCCTCGTGATTTCCGGAACCGTGCAGGGCGCGCCCCAACAGCTGACGGCGATCACGCTGCAGATCAATCCGCAAGGCGTCGTGCAGCACATTTACGTCGGCGCGACGGCTCAGGGCTCCACGGTGACGAACATCCAGGCGGTGATGACCTTCAGCTATCCGCCGCTGGCCGACACGCCGGTGTCGCTTTCACTGAGCGGAACGGCGCAGGGCGCATCGACGATCGCCAGCATCGCGAAGACCACGACGGCGAAGAAGGCGGCGACCACCGCGACGGCGCCGATCAGCTTTCAGGGCAACCCGACGACGGCGACGACGTATCAGCTGGCCCTCGAGGCCTCCGTGGCGACGGCGGTGAGCAGCCTCGCACTGTCGGCCTCGCTCGCCGTGACGGTCGTCGTCGTGACGCCGCCGCCGGTCCTTCAATAGCCGGGGAGAAGACGATGCGGGCCGTCTGGTCCTTTTGGAGCGAGCCGTTTCGGCGTGGGCGCGGGCACAGCTGGCGCGAGCCCCGCCATCATTGGCTCGCCTGGGCGCTCTCGGTCACTCTCGCGCGCCGTCACTTCGACGCCTTGCAACTCGTGACCGACGCCTTCGGCAAGAGGATGCTGATCGACGAGCTGGGGCTGCCCTTCGATGAGGTTGCGACCGACCTCGACGCGCTTTGCGAGGTCGATCCGGATTGGTGGGCGCTCGGCAAGCTGAAGGCCTATAGCCTCCAAACCGAACCTTTCGTGCATCTCGACGCCGACGTGTTTCTTTGGAAGCCGCTGCCGACGCGCCTGACGCATGCGCCAGTCTTCGCCCAATGTCCGGAACGGCACGGACTCGGCGACTCCTGGGGCAGAATCGTCGCCATCGCGCGCGCTTTCGAGCGCTCTGGCGCGCGCCTGCCCGTCGAGTGGACCTTCGCGAGCTCTCGCGTCGCCGACGGGTTTCGCGAGGAGAACTGCGGGATCGTCGGGGGAGCGCGCGCCGACTTTCTGCGGCATTACGCGCTGACGGCCCTGCGCCTGGTGCTGGAGCCCGCGAACGCCGCCGCCTGGGCGGAGCTTCCCGCGGGCGGCGAGGACAACATGATCGTCGAACAGTTCCTGCTCGCCGCCTGCGCCGACTATCACGCGATCAATCCGCGCTCGGCGTTTCGCGGGATCGAAATGCGCTATCTCTTCCCGAGTTGGGAGGAGGCGCACGACGCGCGCGCGAGCGCCGAAGCAGGGTTCACGCATCTGCTCGGCCCCTTCGCCAAGCAGAACGCGGACGTCGCGATGCGGCTGGAGCGCCGCGTCGAAGCGCTCGCTCCCGCGCTCGCAAGGCGCTGCGGCGTGATCGCCGCGCACGAATTCGCTTGAAGGCTCGCCATGTTCACTCGCACCGCCAAACCCCTCGCCAGTCGAATGCCGCTAACCGCGGCGCCGCCCGCGCGCGGATCGGTCCCGCGCGCGGCGCCCGTGAGGACGTCCCCTGCCGGCCTCGAGGCGGAGGCCGACGCCATGGCGAGCCGCATCGTCGATCCCGCGCCGACGATGCGCCGATCCGCCGGGGCCGAGTCGCGGCCGCCGGCCGAAGGCCCCGCGATGGCGCTCGCCGCGCGTTCGCGAGGCGAGCCGCTCGACGGGGCGACGCGCGCGGTCGTCGAGCCCGTCGTGGGCGCCGATCTCGGCGGCGTGCGCGTGCATGCGGACCATGCGGCGGCGGCGGCGGCCGAGGCGATGCAGGCGAGCGCCTTCACGATCGGCCGCGACGTCTATTTCGGCGCGCGCCGCCACGACATGCACGGCAGCGAAGGCCGTCGGCTTCTCGCGCACGAGCTCAGCCATGTCGTGCAGCAGGGCGGAGGAAGCCCCGATCAGGGCCTGTCGGCGGCTGGCGTCGGCGTGCAGCGCGAGCCGGCGCCCGCGGCGCCGGCCCACAAGGACCAAAAGGACGGCCCCAAGATCGCGCAGACCTTCGTGCTGCCGCCCGAGTTGCTGGCGCCCCTGCGGCTGCAGCCTCCGTCGCTGCTCGCGCCGAAACCGCAGCCGTCGCTGATGGGCGGCAGAACCTTGAGCCTGACGCCGCCCTCTGGCGGCGGCGGCTCGGACGACCTGTCGCTCGCGCGGATCCAGCAAGGCGGGCTGTTGAAGTCTCTGGCGCCGAGCGCGCTGCCGAAGCTCGCGCCCAGCCTGCCCCCCGCCGGTCCGCTCGCGCCGACCGCAACGCCGAGCCTCGCGCTGGCGCCGCAAGCCGGCGCAAGCGCGCCGACGACCACGCCGACGGCCCCCGAGGCCATCACCCTGAAGGACTTCGGCCCCGTCAGCGTCGGCGTGCGCTTCGGCATTCCCGATCATGCGAAGGACACGAAGCCCGGCGATCCGCTGACCGCGATGCAGGAATCGCTGCGCATGGCGGAGATCATAAACTACCACGTCAATGGCGTGACGCCCTCCTTCGCCTCTCTCGACGTCGGCAAGCTGATCGGCGTGACCTTCTCGATCTTTGCGACCCACATCGATCCGGAGCTGGCGAGAAAGCTCGCAAGCAAGGTTTCGGCGAAGCCGAGCACCGGCCCGAAGGTCACGTTCGACGCCACGGTCATCTTCCAGACGAGCCCCGCCGTGAGCGGCGGGGGCGGCCTGGTGACGACGGTGACGTTCTAACTGCGCGAGAGGGGAGGCCCACAATGTCCGCCTCAAGCGCCGCGCCGGTCCTGGCCAAAGCGCCGGCGGCGCGGGCCTCGCAGACGCCGGACCCGGCGGCGCGGACGGAGAGCCGCAAGCCGGCTGAGAGGCGCGCCTCCGTGATGCCGGCGAGCCTGGCCGCCATTCCCGCCGAGCCCCCGGAACGGCCGAGACGCTCGGCGACCGCGCCCTTTTTCCTGCAAGCCAAGCTCGCCATCGGCGCTGTCGACGATCCCCTGGAGCGCGAGGCGGACGCCATCGCCGACAAGGTGATGCGTATGCCCGACCCTGCGCTGTCGGCCCCCGGGCTGTCGGTCTCGTCTGCGCCGCCGCAGATCTCGCGCAAATGCGCGGCTTGCGAGAAGGAAGAAGAAAAAGATCGAGTCCTGCGCATGAAACCTGTCGACCCGGCGACGTCCGGCTGCGTGGCGCCGACGATTTCGCAGGAGATTTCGCAGCGGCCCCTCGTGCGGCGCAAATGCGAAAAATGCGAGAGAGAGGAGCAGGAGCGTAAGTTGCAACGGAAGTCTGTCGGCGCGGGCAAAACCGCGAGCGCACCCCCGGCGATCATTTGCGACGTTATCAATTCGCCCGGACTGCCTCTTGGCGCGACGACCCGCGACTTTTTTGAAGCTCGCTTCAGTCGCGACTTTGGCCAGGTGCGCGTACGTACCGACGCGCTCGCCGCGCAATCTGCACGCGCTATCGGCGCCAGAGCCTATACCATCGGTAATCAAATCATTTTCGCTGCGGGCGAGTTCTCGCCTGGAACGAGCCATGGCCAACGGCTGCTGGCGCATGAACTCGCCCACGTAGTCCAGCAGGCGCAAGGCGGCGAAATGAAATTGCGGCGCACGCCTGACGCGGCAAAAGCTTGCAAGACCGGACATTTGCTTGGCTCGGCTGAATTGATGCCGAAGGATGAAATCGATGTGTTGGTCGACCTCGCAGGCAAGAATGGGAAGAGCGAAATCGAAGAGACCTTTTATTACCGGGTCTGGGGAACGTGGCGCACACGCGACACCTTGGAATCCTTCGCCTCGCGCGTGCTCAATGCGTGGGTTCCCTGGCGGTTCGGGCCGTTGGCGCCGGAAGATAGCGCCAAGGTTTTCGATTATCTGTTCAAATCGATCCTAGAGCGGTTCGGCTCTGGCAACGGCGCGGAAGGCTGCGATTACGCCATAGTTCTGAGCAGAACCGAAGTGGCGAAGCTGATCGACCTGTCCGGCGAGTCGCGCCGCGCGCAAGAACGCGAACAGGCGCGAAAAACGCTCGCCGCCGCTGCCGAGGGCAAGCTGGATTTCGCCAAGGCGACGGTGGCGCAGCGACTGGTCCTGCTCGAAGACCGCATCAAGCTGTTCTGGACGGGGAACGAGGACGAGAAGCAGATCCTCGAAATTCTTAAAACCACGCCGCAGGAGCAGGCAGCCGAACTTTCGCGCCGCCTGTCCACTGACCGCGTCGACGACAGGTCATTCGCCGACGCGCTGGATCAGGTCGTCGACCTCGGGAACAATCGCGAATTGCACGAGGAGCTCACAAAACTGCACTTGCGTGGCCTCGGCGCGAAGCAGGGCGTCGAGAGCCTGCTATACGAAGCGCCTGTGCTGCCCTGGCACGACGTGATGGGCGTTTTCGCGCCCGTCGGCGGTGACTCGCCTGCGACCTTTTCTCTGGCCAAGACCGCCGGCGGAAAGATCCTTGTCAAATATCATCAGGGATTCACCCTCAGCAAAACCTCGATGCCGTTCCAAAGTGAGATCGACGCCTTGCCCGACCAAATCAAATGGTCCGGCGTCGTCTATGAACCGGACCAGATGCTGGCCGTACACGATTGGGACGAAGGCCGTTTCATTCTCGTACGGGCGCGCGATCTGATCGCCTATGAACATATCGGCGTCCGCAACTGGCTGGGACATGTGGCGACGGTCGCGAGTTTCGCGATTCCTGGCGGCGCTCTCTCCGGAACCGCGGCCCAAGTCGCGTTCGGCGTTTTCAAATCGGCGCTGGCCGCCTTCACTCTCTTCCTTCAGGAAAACCGCCTCAGCATCATGAAGTGGTTCCCCGTCTGGGGACCGCGCATGATTTACTTCGCCGACATCGCGCAATTGGCGCTCACGCTCTACGACATCGGCGCTATCGCCCACTCCGGCGCGAAATTTATTTCCGCGTGGCGTCAGGCGCGATTTGCGCGCAAGCTCTGGGAGGCAGTTAATACCGTCGACGAGGCCGAGCAGGTTGCTCTCCGCTTGGAAAAAGAGGCTGACAAAGTTTTTGAGGCCTACGACGAGGCGCGAAAAGTGGAAAGCGCCGCCGGCCACGTCCCCGGCGCCAAGCCGTCCCCTGCGGATCTGGAAAGCGAACTTGGCGTCAAGGTCGGCAAGTCGAGCCAGCGAGCAAGTGGTGATACCGCCGTCCGCGAGCCGCCCTTGGCGCGAGAGCCGGTCGACGAGGGACATCATGTAGAAATCAGCAAAAGGGGAGTGGAGCTATGCAGCCCGCCGCCTTGCCCGTTGCTGAATTTCGAATATGCCCAAGAGCTTAGCAAAAGCCGGACGCTGACCAAGGAAATGGCCGAGGTTGATGCCCTGCGCAAAGCGGGAAAGGCCGAAGAGGCTGCGAAAAAAGCGGCGCCGCTGCAGCAGACGCTGGAACAATTTCGCAAGAATTCACAACTGTTCCAATCGGTGCAGGCGCGCGCCTCTTTCGCGCAGCAACAGAAATTGGCGGAAATTCTCAGCAAAGCCGAGAAGGCTGGCGTCAAACTGGATTCTCAGGAGTTCAACGAACTTTCCAAACGGCTGGCGGCGGCCAAACAATTCGACGAGGAACTGGTCGCCACCGAGCAGCATGTTGAGGCTGTCATCGAGTTGGCCGACGCCAAGGCCGCCAAGATTTCTCCGCTCGCGGACATTCCCGCTTCCCTTGGCTTCAAGCCCGATTTTATCAAGTCCTTTCAGTCGCGCGCGACGCCTGCGCAGCAGCGGCGCCTCACCTTATTGTTGGAGAAAGCCCAAAGATCCGGGGCCATACTCGATCGCGGCGTCATAGATGAGCTCTCTCGTCGACTCTCCGCAGCGGAGGATGTGGAACAGGAATTGTCGGATATCGAACGCCGGCTGGAACACGCCATTGAAACCCATGAGGAATCTGGGCAGTTCAATCGTCCGGGCAGGCAGAAACTGCTTGAGCCGACCGATCCGACCACTGTGCTGCGCAACAAACCCGGGGTCGCCCGCGGAGGCGAGAATCTGCCGGCGATCAGCGGCAATTGGGTGCAGCCGGAACGCGGCGCGGCAGCGGCGAGCGCGAACGTCGATTATCGCATACTCCCCATGCCGGGCCAGATTGCGGAGAAAATGCGCGGCCGCCGTTTCTCCAACTTCGACGCTTTCCGCGAAGAATTCTGGAAGCTGGTAGCAGCGGACAAAAATCTTGCCGACGATTTCAATTACAATTCAAAAAATCTTGACCGAATGAGCAACGGCAGGGCGCCCATAGTGCCGGGTAAAGGCCTCACCGGCGGCGTCGCGCAATACGCAAAGGGAAATTTCACTTATCAGATCGATCACATACGCTCACTGGCAAATGGCGGCGGCGTTTACGATCTAGATAATATGCACATAGTGACCTGGCTCGCCCACGTCATAATTGGAGAGTGATAAATTGACTGGGTTTCATGCGGCTCTTAGCAAGGGCGGCGCGGGCTCGAACATCCAGGCTAAGTGATGCGGATGCGTCGGCTCCGGGGGTTGCCAAGCCAGACGTTGGCTCAAGTCTCCGTTGAGGACAGCCGCGCGGACTTGCAACATGCGGTGCGCGCCGCCGACGCCTCATTTACCGGAGCCTTTCAGTTCCGCTTCGGTGAGCTTGGTGAGCTGGTTGTCGAACCAGGCGAGGTCCCGCCTCCACTCCGCCCAATCAGGATCCTTTTTGGCGCAGCTCGGCGATGATGGCGCGCCCCGCGGTCGGCGCCTCCGCCGCCTCGGCCGTGCAATCCATCTTGAGGCATGCATTGCCGAGCTTCGAATGCGACACCGAGAGATCGCGCCGCCAGCCCGCATTGTCCGGGTCGGCTTGCGCGAGGCGCTCTCTGGTGGGAATTCGGCGCCTCAAGAACTCCGCGCACCGCGCGATCGAGGCGCTGTCGCCGATCGCGGACGACGATTGCGCCAGGGGAGCTATGCCAGCAGCTCCTTTACGACCTGGCCATAAACCACGGTCGGGCGCTCCGCGCGCCCGGCGCGCGAGTAAGTCGTCTTGAGATGATCGAGCCCCAGGAGCTGAAGCACCGTCGCGTGAAGATCATAGGTATCGACCGGCTTGTCGACGGTCTTCAATCCGATCTCGTCGGTCAACCCGTGCGTGTAGCCGGACTTGACCCCGCCGCCGGCCAGCCATTGGGTGTAGCCCCAGGGGTTGTGGTCGCGTCCGTCTCCGCTCTGGCCATACGAGGTGCGGCCGAACTCGGACGTCCAAACGATCAGGGTTTGATCGAGCAGGCCGCGCGACTTCAGGTCGGTCAACAGACCTGCAATCGGCTTGTCGACCGCGCGCGAGCGCGCGCCGTGATTCTCCTCGAGCTTCGAATGGGCGTCCCAATTGCTGAAATCGACGCCGGCATTGTCGAACGGCCATGAGACGACCTGGATGAAGCGCACGTCGCGTTCGACGAGGCGTCGGGCGCGCAGCAAAATCGTGCCGTATTCCCGGGTCGCGGCATCGTTCAATCCATAGAGCTCGCGAGTGGCCTCGGTCTCCCGACTCAGATCGACGGCCTCGGGCGCCGTCGCCTCCATGCGGTAAGCAAGCTCATAGGAGCGCGTTCGCGCCGCAAGCTCGGTGTCTTCCGGGTAGCCTTGCGACTTGCGTTCGTTCAGCCGGCGGAGAAAATCGAGAGTCGCGCGTTGCTCAGGCGACGAAACCGGATCGGGGCGATCGAGATAAAGAATGGGTGAGGCGCCCGAGCGGAAGGCCGTCCCCTGATAGACAGCCGGTAGGAACCCCGAGCTCCAGTTTACCGATCCGCCTCTCGGCTCAGACTCGCCGGCGTAGAGCACGACATACGGCGGAAGATCCGGGTTGGCGGCCCCGAGCGCATAGGAAACCCATGCGCCCAGCGACGGCCGCCCCGGGCTCACGTCGCCTGTGTTGAGCTTGAGGATTGAGATGTCGTGCGTCGCTCCGACCGTGACGCTGGACTTCACGAAGGCCAGCTCGTCGGCATGCTCGGCCAGGTTCGGCAACAGGTCGGAAAGCCAAGCGCCGCTTTGCCCGTGCTGCTTCCAAGTCCGGTTCGACGCGAAGATCTTTCCAACCCCGCCCTGTCCTGAGGTCCTTATTCCCTTGAGGAAGCTCTCGGGCGCATCCTGCCCCGCCAGTTTGATGAGGTCAGGCTTGTAATCGAAAAGATCAAGCGTGCTCGGCGCGCCGTCCATGTGCAGCCAGATCACCGATTTGACCTTCGGCGCGAAATGCGGCTCCCGGCGCGACAACGGGTCGACCGCGGACCCCGCGAGCGCGCCGGGGATGGAAAAAATGCCGCCGCCTGGCATGAGACCATTCAACGTCAGGCCGCCGAGGCCGCGGGCCGCGCCGTAGAGCCAGGCACGACGAGAGGTTCCGCCCATTGTTCTGCTCCTGCTTGTAAGTCGTTGATTGCGTGGTCAGAAACGGTAAACGAACTCGTTTGAGTTCGCGACCGAGTGAACGAGGTCGACGAAAGCGGATGCTCGCACCGGATCCGGCGTCCGCACCTCCTTGCCAGTCGGAAGCGCAAGGGTGAGCTTGCCGTTCGTAGCTTTCTCGGCGAGCAGCCTGCTCTGAGAGTCGAGAAACTCAGACAACAGCGCCTTCTCGGAAGCGTCGGCTTTGCGGGCGAGGAGAATCTCATAGAGCCGGTCGAACTGAGCCGCCTCGTCGTACCCGGCCTCTTCGATCACCCTGCCGGCGAGCGCCTGCGACCACTGAAACACGACATCGGCGTTGAACAGGGTCAGCGCCTGCAGAGGCGTCGTGGTGATGTCGCGCTTGCTGTGAACCTGTTGCGCATTTGCAAGATCGAAGGTCTCGAGAAGCGGATAGGGAATGCTACGGCGCGAAAAGACGTAGATGCTGCGTCGGTCTTGATCCCTCTCGTCCTTGGAGACATCCCACGCCGATCTCGCGTTCAAATTGGCCGGAAGCGGCGGAAACACCGCCGGACCGCCGACGCGGTCATCGAGCTTTCCAGAAGCGGCGAGCAGGGAATCTCTGATCTGCTCGGCGTCGAGGCGCTTGCGCGGGAACACCGCGAGCAGCTTGTTCTCGGGATCAATCTTGAACGCGTCCTCGCGGAAGTCGGACGCCTGACGGTACACGCTCGACAACAAGATCTGACGATGCAGTTTTTTCACGCTCCAGCCATCGCGGACGAAGCTCGAGGCGAGGTAGTCCAGCAGTTCGGGGTTCGTGGGCTTGTCCCCGGCCTTGCCGAAATCGCTCACCGTGCCGACGATGCCCTTGCCGAAATATTCATTCCACACGCGATTGACGTACACGCGCGCCGTCAGAGGATTGCTCGGGCTCGCGATCCAGTTGGCCAGCGCCAGGCGGCGACCCGAAGACGTGGCAGTCGGTGAGATCTCGGGGGTCTCTGACGTGAACGCCTCTGGGAACGCGGGCTGCACCTCTTCGAGCGGCCGCTGGTGATTGCCTCCAAAAAACACGTGGGTGGGCGGCGCGTCAGCATGTCCGAGCTCAGTCGCCGCCGTCAGCGTGTTCGAGCCGACGGGCTTGAGGGAGTCGAATTTCTTCAGGTCCTCCGTCAGTTGCTTGTACTCGTCGGCGAGCTTTCTGAACTCGTCATGCGACAGAGTGATCTTTGGACCAGGACGGTTGTCGTCCGGGCCTTTCGCCGCGAAGCGGGCGTACACGTCGTCGGGAAGATTGCGCAGGAAATTCCCGAGACGATCGTCCGTGGAGTTGATCGCTACTCGGTTGTTGATCCAACGATCGACCGCATCCCACTCGCGTTCCGGCTTCAAAATGTGCGGCTGGCTGCTGGGTTCGTAGCGCTCTTTGTTGAAGGCGGACAGGACGTCTCTAAACTGCACGATAATTTCTTTTCGTCTGCTCCTGATGCTCTTGGTAGCTTCGTTATATTTTTCTTGATTTGCCTTGAACTGCGCTTCGGCGTCCGATTGAATTTTGACGGGGGTTTTCTCATCGACGCTCGTATTTACGAAAAACGCCTGCAACGAGTAATAATCCTTCTGACTGATTTTGTCGGTTTTGTGATTGTGGCAGCGCGCGCAACCAATCGTCGTCCCGAGAAAGACGGAGCCAACAGTGTCCGTGACCTCGGTCGCAACCTGATATTTTCGGGCTACGAGATCGCGCGCGTTCACATTGTCGGGGAAACTGAACAGGAATCCGGTGGCGACGAGCGCATCTTGATCGTCAGGCGCCAATTCGTCGCCGGCGATCTGCTCCTGAATGAAGCGAGAAAACGGCTTGTCGCTGTTGAAGGCGTTGATGACGTAATCCCGATAGCGATAGAAATTGGGCCGTGTCTCGTCGCCTTGAAATCCAGCGCTGTCGGCATAGCGCGCGAGATCGAGCCAGCGGCGGGCCTGACGTTCGCCGAAATGAGGAGATGCCAGAAGGCGATCGACCAGTTTTTCATAGGCGTCGGGCGACGAGTCATTGACAAACTCCGCCACTGTCTCGGGAGCCGGAATGACGCCCCAAACGTCCAACGTCGCTCGGCGGATAAAAGCGGCTCGATCGGCATCGGCCGACGGCTTCAGGCCCTTCGCCTCGATCGGCCCGAGGATGAATGCGTCGATCGGTCCGCGCACCCAGCGGGTTTCGTTTACTGCGCGGGGAAGCGGACTTTGGACCGGTTGGTAGGACCAATGCGGATGCGCGGACGCGCCCAGCCTGCCGTCCCCGGCCTTATCCTCGGCGGCCATCGCCACGGCCACGGTCGTCGCGCTCAAAATGAGGGCCGCACACGCTCTATTCATTGTCTTGCTCATTTCGAGACCCTTGGCGATTGCGAACGTCGTTTAGAGATCTGCCCGGCGGACCCGATTTCCTCCCGACCCCAAAACGATCTGATCACTCGTCCATCTCGGGCGCTCTGCCGAGAACTTGGACTTGGCGGCGCTTGACGACGACTCAGGCTGTGGGTCGGACTGGGCGCAGCCACGTTCACAGGATACGGCGTCAAACTCAGAAAAGTCAATATACATACTAGAAAAATATGATTAAGTCGGCCGGCAGTCGCTCCTGTCGTCTGTCGGCGTCGGAAATGAGCGCGCGTCGTCCGCGCAGCGTGGGCTCCAATGCCTTCATGCTCGGGCAGGCCAGTCTGTTGGGCGGGCTTGCGGCGACGACGCCCTCGCGCGCAGCGGCGAGCTTCGAGCGCAAATTTCCCTTAGTGACGACGCAAGCGGACCGCAATTACGCTCGACAGGGCGCCTGGACCTGGGCCGACGCTGGCGTCGGGCTTGGTCTCGCATTGGCGCCGACAGCCCGCAGAGCTGGGCGAGGGAATCGCCAGGCGCCCGCTGAGAGAGATGGTCGTTCTTTATCGGAGGCCTGGGGCGTAGTCGCAATTCTCAGTGCTTCTCAAGTGTGACGCGCCATAGAGTCGGCCACCGTTCTCGGCCGGCATGCGCGTCCGCCAATTCCTGACACCTCCGCAAGGGAAGACAGAAAATGCCATTCTTCGGCGAGCGCTGGCGTGTCTTTTGTGCATCAGAATGTGTAAGTCGACGTCACGCCCAACAAGCGCGGCCCTGAGGTCGAAACGCCAACGGTAGTCGGCGCCGAGCTCGCGCCCGGCGACCAGGAGGTCCAAGGTCTATTGTTAAACAGATTCTTCCCCCAGAAAGTCACCTGGAAACGTCGATCGTCCGTATGGAAGCCGAAGCCCGCGTCGAACATGACATAGGCTGGCTGCCAATATTGGATGAGCGACCACGGATTCGTGAACTGCTGTTTGTCATACCAGCTCGCGTTCGTGTAGTGAAACACCGTGTAGTTCTGCTCGCCGAGCCAGCCGCCTAGGGCGGCGAGCAGGCGGCCGACGGGACGATGATAGGCGTAGCCGCCGTTGATTTGCCACCAGGGGAGACCTGTGACGCGCGTGTTGGTGAGCGGTAGCGTCGCCGGGCCGCCGGAGAAGGTCCAGTCCGTCGGCGATGGCGCGTCGGGGTAGTCGATATAGCGCGCTTCAGTATAGGCGCCGTTCAGCGTGAACGTGAGCTCCTCGATGGGCGACCATTGCTGCACGAATTCCACGCCGCGCAGGCGTACATGCGGCGCGCTGCCGAGATAAGATTGCGTGACCAGCACCGGAGATGTCGAAATCGTCCTTGTCTGGGTGATCTGGAAGTTGAAGAGATCGTTCCAATAGAGGTTGACGTTCGAGATCAGCTTGCCGTCGAGCCAGTTTGTTTTCACCCCAAGCTCGTAGTCCCAGGAAATTTCGCCTTTTGTGAAGGGCGGCGAGAAGGCGCCTAAAGTGAAGGTCTTTGTCGCATTGCTGTAAGCGGCGATATCGGTAGCTGTGGAGTTGACGGCCCCCGCCTTGTCGCCACGGCCTATAAGCGCGTACAGCAGCACGTTCTCATTCAACTTATATTGCGGATTGAGGATGGCAGTGACACCGTTGTGAAAATGCGTAAAGCCGCCGGAGTCGGAGGGAAAATATCCGCCGGCCGCGGCCATAGCAAACGCCTGCTGCGCAGGCGTCACAGGGAGGCCGTAGAGCCAGCCGGTCTGAAATTTGGTCGCCTTGTAGCGATCTTCATAACTGTCACGCAAGCCGAGAGTGATCGCGGTCTGATCATCGACGCGCCAAGTGGCCTGCCCATAGAGAGCCGCCTGAAAGTCGCCGGATTTGGTCAGCCACCACGGCTCCAGGCCTGGCAGCGCGCCGGGATATCCGAGCCATGAAGCGGAGTTGTAGCCGAACTCCCAGTGATGCATGCGATCTTCGAGCGCTTCGTAATAGGTGAAGAGACCCGTCGTCCACTCCAAGGGCTCGTCTTTCGGCGACGACAGTCTAAACTCCTGCGACGTCTGCAGCACGTAACTGTCCATGCCGCCCGAACCGAATCCGAGCTCGAGCAGCTGGTTGTCCGCAAAACCCATCTGGCGAAAGGCGTCATAGCCCACTGCGGAAATCGATTTAAAGGTGTTGTCGCCAATCATCTGACTGTAAGTATTAGTCAGCATCAAGGAGTGCGACGGGTCCCGTCCGTCGCGCGCGATATAGGGCGTGTTCGCGTCCGTCGTGAGGACTGGCCAGCGGAGCTTATTCCACAGGTTTTGGAAGAACGTCGACTTTGGCAATGTGAAATTGGCGTAGACGAGGCTCGTATCGCCGACCGTTCCCGTCAGATAGTCATTGTGCTCGTTCGAACCATTGTAAATAAAGCTGAAGCGGTCGCTCCAATCCTCGCCGGCGCCGAGGAGCTGCAGGTGAAGGCCCGCGCGGTTGGTTTCCTGGTAGGTGGAGCCGCTGTAGCCATCTCGATAATCGCCGTCGCCATGGTTTATATACCCCGCCAAGCGGTAGGCAAGCGTATCCTTGATCAGAGTTCCTGTCGCATTGACCGTGTCGCGCGTGCGGTTATAGGTCCCGTAATTGAGGCCGATCGTCGTTTTGTCCTCGAATGACGGCAGTTGCGTGTGGAAGATGAGCGAGCCGACATTGGTGTTCTTGCTTCCCGCGGTGCCCGTGGGGCCGTAGAGAATCTCGACGGAGCTGAGGTCTATGAGGTCGCCCCACTGGAAGCCGGGGAAGGCCCAATAAACGTCGTCGACGATATACCCCGTGTCGGACTGGTAGCCCGAGCCGCCAGAACCCGCGATGCCCACTCCGCGGATCGTCATGCGAGACGAGCGCGGTTGAGCAATATTGGGACGATAGCCCGCGACATAATGCGACACGTCGGTCAAATTGTCGATCTGCTGGTCTGTAATGGTGGTGCTCGTGACCACATTGCCCGACTGGGGCGTTTTTTTGAGCACTTCGTCTTTTCGCTTCGCTCCGGGGCCATCGCCATGAGAGTGTTCACCATTGACATGAACTTCCGGAACGGAGGCGGAAGCAACCGGCTGCTCGTCCTGATGGTGCTCATGCACGTCCTGCGTTTGAGCGATCGGTGTCGGCGCGTCCGTCGGCTTGGCTAGAGGTGAGGATTGGGCGCGGGCGGTTGGCTGGGAAAATCCCATGCCAAGCGCGCAAATTATAGAGGCGAGCGGGAGTTGCCGAAGGGAAGGCGCTCTCTGAGGGGGCAGGTCTTGCATGGGGGCGCTCGACTGAGTGAGTGACGAGATTATTAGATGATATTTTCTATAGACTATGTCTAGTTAAACGTCAAACCCAGCTTCGCTCGCGGATCACAGCGCATGCCGCCCTTCCCGCCGCGGAGAGACGTTCCAGGCTAGCAGCCGGCTCCTGTGGCCGCGGGATTCATTATCGTCTGCTATCCGGCTTCCGGAGTTTCGAGGCCCTGGCCGGCGCCAGCAATTCTAAATCCCCCCTGCCTCCAAAAATTTCACGCCGAAATTTGCTTTTCGATGTCGGGAGGGGGCTCCGACTGATCTTTTACTTTTCGAGTCCCCGAGGGCCATGTAAGCCGTTGATTTCCCGGTTGTGGGAGGTGGAGGGACACCAAAATGTCGCGCCACGTTTTGTTTCTAGTCCCCCTGACATAGAGGCGACCGCAAAGAATCCTGTGCGCGCCACGAACGAGTCGGGGACGCGCTCGCCGCCATGTATTTCCGGAAGAAGACCGCAGGCGGACGCGCCTATCTGCAGATCGTCGAGAGCCGCGGCGACGGCGCCAGGGTGCGCCAGCAGGTCATCGCCACGCTCGGACGCGTCGAGGATCTGCGCGACAGCGGGCAATTGGAGCGCCTCCTGCGCTCCGGCGCCCGCTTCGCTCAATAAGCCACCGTCGTCGAGGCCGTCTCGCAGGGCTGCGCGGCCGTCGCCGCCGAGCGGCGCATCGGCCCGGAGCTCGTCTTCGAGCGTCAGTGGCAAGAGACGGTTGCCGCAAGGTCGTGGAGGACTTCGCCCGCGCCCGCAGGCATGGCTTCCCGCTCGAGCGCGACATTTTCCTCACCGTGCTGCGCCGCCTGCTCGGCGGCGGCTCCGACCGCGTCGAGGAAGAGCTGTTTTCGCGACGGCGCGATCTCTTCGCCAAGCTCGACCTCGTGTTCATGGACACGACGAGCCCCTGTTTCGAGGGCGAAGGCGGCCAGACGCTCGGCGCGCGCGGCTTCTCCAAGGACCATCGCCCTGACTTGAAGCAGATGATCCTCGCCTTCGTGCTCGACGGCGACGGCAGGCCCGTGTGCGAGCCGAGATGTGGCCGGGAAACACCGCCGACGCGACGAGCCTCATCCCCGTGATCGACCGGCTGCGCAAGCGCTTCGCCATTGAGCGCGTCTGCATCGTCGCGGATCGCGGCATGATAGCTGAGGAGACGATCGCCGAGTTCGAAGCGCGCGGGCTCTCTTACATTCTCGGCGTCCGCGAGCGCTCCGACAGGCTGGCGCGCGAGCTCGTACTCGGCGACGAGGCCCCGTTCGTTCCGCTGGTCATCGCCAGGCGCGACAAGGATGTGGATTATGAGGCCGAGGCCGTCACGCTGGCGGAGCGGCGCTACGTCGTCTGCCGCAATCTCGAGGAGATGAAGAAGGACGCGGCGAGCCGAGCGGCGATCCTGGCGTCGCTGGAGAAGCAGCTCGAGAAGGGCGACAAGGCGCTCGTCGGCAACAAGGGCTATCGGCGGTTTTTGAAGGCCCCGGAAGAAGGCGGCTTCGCCATCGACAGCGCCAGGGCGGGAGAGGACGCGAAGTTCGACGGGGTGTTCGTATTGCGCGCCAACACCGATCTCTCGCCGCTCGAAGCGATGATCTGCGACAAGAATTTGTGGAGGGTGGAGCGCGTTTTCCGGACCTCGAAAAGCCTTTTCGAGACGCGTCCGATCTTTCACAAGCTCGACGAGACCATTCGCGGCCACGCGTCCTGCAGCTTTCTGGCGCTGGTCTTGAAAAAAGAGCTCGAAGATCGCGTTTGCGCTCTCGGCAAGACCTTTTGCTGGCCCGAGACACTCTTCGATCTCGACTCTGTGACGGAAACCGAGGTCGAGCAGGACGGCAAGCGCTTCCTGCTGCGCACGGCGCCGCGGGCGGCCGCGAGCCTGGCGCTACGCGCCGCCTGCGTCGCGCTGCCCCCAACGCTGCGCCAGATGGAAGCCGCCTGACCCCGCCTAGCCCCGAAATGTAGCGCCAAGCCGCTTTCCGGAAGCGGTCTTTGACGCGCCATCAATGGCTTGCAAAATCGAAGCGTAGAAGATCAGTCAAGCCCGTTATTTTCGATCGGACGGCTGACGACATTCCAAAATTCCGAAATGTTCTGCGCCGTGAAATGTAGCCTCTCTCCGCTTGCCACCAGCTGCGCGACGCTTGCGACCGCAACAGTATAAAAAGCGTGGTCGGGCTGTGTTCGACGTAACAGCACATTTGTGTCGACGAGAATGCTCACCTATCCGCGCGCGCCGTATAAGCTGTCGCGGCTGATCGCCTCATCGGAAAGCGGCGGAGTGTTCGGCAGCCCCCTGGCGGCCTCTCGCCAAGCCTCGGCGCATTGCGCGTCCGAAAGACGTGGTGACGCGGGCGACGGGGCCTGCTCCTCGAGCACGCGTCGCAAAAATTCAGGCAGAGACAGGCCGCGCGCCGCCGCCAGACCCGCGAGCCGAGCTTCGACATCGGGTGAGAGTTCAAGCGTGATCGTCATGGCCTCGCCCTCCTTCCATCAAACGAAGATGCGCGCGCCCGTCTCCAAAATCAAATCGGCTCCGGCCCGCGCGAGATCGCCGCAACGCCCGTGCGCGAGACTTCGACGAGGCCGATCGGGCGCATGAGGTCGACGAATTCGTCGATCTTGTCGGGCCTGCCCGTCAGCTCGAAGATGAAACTCTCGATCGTCGCGTCGACGACCCTGGCGCGGAAGGCTTCGGCGAGCTGCAGGGCGTCATTGCGGTTCTCGCCGCGCCCCTTCACCTTCACCAACGCGAGCTCGCGCTCGAGACTCCGCCCGCCGATCGTCAGATCCGTCACCTGGCGCACCGGCACGAGACGCTCCAGCTGGTGGCGGATCTGCTCGATCGTCTCCGGCGCGCCGGAGGTGCGGATCGTGATGCGCGAGAGATGCTCGGCGTGGGCGACCTCGGCGACCGTCAGGCTCTCGATATTGTAGCCGCGGCCCGAGAACAGCCCGACGACCCGCGCCAGCACACCCGGCTCGTTGTCGACGAGCACGGAGAGCGTGTGCGCCTCGATCTTCGACTGCGCCGTCGAGGCGCTGTAGGGCGAGGGCGGAGAGACCACGGCGTTCATTGCGGCCTTTGCTTTCCTTTCGCGGGCCCGGGCGCTAAGCTAAAGCGCCCTGGCCGGGTTTCCTTACGCATTCCTTGCGCCCGCGACAAGCTTTCCGCATTGAACCCTGACAGCGGCGGCATCATGTTGCCGAACGGTATAAGGAGAAGGTCATGCTCGATCTGGTCTATCTCGGTCTCGGCCTGCTGCTCTTCGCCATCACGGCGCTTTACGCCCGAGCCTGCCAGCGCCTTTAGAGTCTCGCGAGCAATCCCATGGCGGAACCCTTGATCGGCCTTGTGGTGGCCCTGGCGCTCTGCGCCTTCCTCTTCCACACGCTGCTGCATCCCGAAGACTACTAGGGCGGGAGCCTGAGATATGACCATGGTCGGCCTGCTGCAGATTCTTCTGGTGCTGGCGCTCGTCCTCGGAGCGGCCGCGCCGCTCGGCGCCTATGTCCATCGCGTCATGGCCGGCGAGCCCACGCCCTTCGACGCTGTCTTCGGCCCCCTGGAGCGCGGCTTCTACCGCCTGGCCGGCGTCGATCGGAGCCGCGAGCAAGGCGCCCTCGCCTATTCGCTTTCCATGCTCGCTTTCAGCCTTGCGGGCTTCCTGTCGCTCTATGCAATCCAGCGGCTGCAGAGCTATCTGCCGCTCAATCCGCGCGGCTTCGATCCGGTCGCGCCCGATCTTGCGTTCAACACCTCGCTGAGCTTCATCACCAACACCAACTGGCAGAGCTACAGCGGCGAGACGACGATGAGTCATCTGACGCAAATGCTCGGGCTCACCGTCCACAATTTCGTTTCCGCCGCGACGGGCCTCGCCATGGCCTTCGCGCTGATACGCGCCTTCGCGCGCGCCTCTTCCTCGACCCTCGGCAATTTCTGGGTCGATATGACGCGCGCGACGCTCTATCTGCTGCTGCCGTTCGCCTTCTTCATCGCGCTGCTGCTCGTGCTCTGCGGCGTCCCCCAGACGCTCGCCGGCGCCGTCGACTCTACGACTCTCGAGGGCGCGTCGCAGGCGATCTCGATCGGTCCGGTCGCGAGCCAGGAGGCGATCAAGGAGCTCGGCACCAACGGCGGCGGCTTCTTCAACGCCAATTCCGCGCATCCCTTCGAGAACCCCAACGCCTTCTCCAACATTGTGGAGATCTGGGCGCTGCTCGTGCTGCCGGTCGCGACCGTCTTCGCCTTCGGCCGCGCGGTCGGCGACCCGCGCCAGGGGCGCGCCATCCTCGTCGCCATGGCCGTGATTTTCGGCGCCGGCTTGTCGCTGACCTACTGGTCCGAGGCCGGGGCCAATCCGCTGCTGACCGAGCTCGGCGTCGAGCCCGCGCCCGGCAACATGGAGGGCAAGGAGACGCGCTTCGGCGTCGCGACGAGCGCGCTCTTCGCCGTCGCAACGACCGGCACGAGCACGGGAGCCGTCAATTCGATGCACGACTCCTTCACGCCGCTCGGCGGCCTCGCGCCGCTGTTCAATCTGCTGCTCGGCTGCATCTCGCCCGGCGGCGTCGGCGCGGGGCTCTATGGCTTTCTGGTCATCGTCGTGATCGCGGTCTTCGTCGCGGGCCTCATGGTCGG
>Ga0187782_10000740_pt1 | contig 22932 bp, 17 predicted proteins | sample 0715_SJ02_MP15_2_FD_132454 | JGI IMG/M metagenome (GOLD analysis project Ga0187782, IMG submission 132454) | Tropical peat soil microbial communities from peatlands in Department of Meta, Colombia - 0715_SJ02_MP15_20_MG | ecosystem: Environmental > Terrestrial > Soil > Wetlands > Peat | place... | reverse complement strand
CAACCCGCCTTCACTCGACCAAGCCGTTAGCGACACCGCGCGGTTGTTGGTGGAACATTTGGGTGAGAGTATCAACGAGGCAGGAATGAAGTAAGGAGCAAGAAGCAAGAAGCAAGAAGCAAGAAGTCAGAAGTCAGGCGCATCGGAAGTGGGTTCTGTATCAGAACGGGTGCTCACCTGTTGAGCAGGCGCGCTCTTCTTTCAGGGTTGGATTCGGTAATCAAAGTTCATGGGGTCGGGAGTTGTGAGCCGGAAGTCAGAATAGCCTGACTTCGGGACCCGATCCTCCAGAGCGGGGAGACTTGCTTCACATCCGGCTCATGACTGGAAGTGGCAACTGACGACTGACAACTGACACCTGACGACTCACTTCTGACTCCTGAATCCTGACTCCTGAATCCTGCTCTTATGCACTTGCGTGCTTTCCGTTCCGAGGATCTCGAGACTCTCTACCAGATTGATCAAGCCTGCTTCGCGCCGGGGATTTCGTATGCTCGGGAAGAGCTGAGGGGATTCATAGGCCAACGGGGAAGCAGGACTTGGGTGGCGGAAGAGAATGGAGAGGTTGCCGGTTTCCTCATCGCTCAGCGCCAAGCGCAGCGAGCGGCCCACATTGTGACCATCGACGTGGTGGATCGCTGGCGGCGGCGGCGCGTGGGAACCCTGCTAATGGACGCCGCGGAGGGCTGGGCAGCGGAGCAGAAGTTGCCGCTGGTTTATCTGGAAGCCGCCGAGAACAACGCGCCCGCACAAGGCTTCTATGCTGCACGGGGCTACAAGAAGGTGGATCGAATCGAGAACTATTACGCGGATGGCGCCTCGGCTTCGGTCATGTTGAAGTGGTTAAGACTGTGAGGAACTCATGTCCATTAACCTAGAATCCTCCGACCGCAAGATCATTGGCATCGCTGTCCTCGTTGCGGCTTCTTCCCTCGCCATCGGCGTCAAGTACTTCTGGCGCGCCTTTCCGGAAGCGTCGATCCAGTTCCGCGTAAACCGGGACGACTCAGCCCCCGTGGCACAGAGGTTTCTGAGCGAGCGGGGCTTTAATCTGGAAAATTACCGGCACGCTGCGGAATTTGATTACAGCGACCAGGAGAAGGTCTATCTGGAGCGTACACAAGGCTTGGAGCGGATGAACGGGTTGACCCGCGGTCCGATCCGATTGTGGCGGTGGTCGCACCGCTGGTTCAAGCCGCAGCAGCAGGAAGAGTTCCGCGCGGACGTGACGCCGGCAGGCGATGTGGTGGGTTTTGACCACGTGATCCCGGAAGCCGCGGCCGGCGACTCCCTCGATCAAGCGGCGGCGCGTACCATCGCGGAGAACTTCCTTACTCAAGTCATGAAGCGGGACCTGGCCGGCCTCGAGTTCGTCGAGACCGAGTCGGAGAAGCGCCCGGCGCGCACCGATCATGATTTCACCTGGAAGCAGAAGAATCTGGACCTGGGAGATGGCAGCCTGCGGGTGGAAGTGTCGCTCGATGGCGATCAGGTGGCCGGTTACCGGGAGTTCGTGAAAGTTCCCGAACAATGGACTCGCGATTATGAGAAGCTTCGCTCCCGCAACGACGCCGCCGAAATCGTGGACGAGGTTTTCTGGATTCTGTTGAGTGTGGCCATGGGGGTGTTATTGATCCGGCGTCTGCGCGATCGTGACGTGCCGGTTTGGATGGCTCTGGCTTTCGGCGGAGTCGCGGCAGCGCTTTACTTCCTGGGCCAGCTCAACAGCTTTTCGTCGGCGGAATTCGACTACTCCACCACCGACTCCTACACGAGCTTCGTGGCCAGGGCCCTGGGTGGCGCCTTACTTTCGGCGTTGGGCACGGGCACAGCTATCTTCCTGCTAATGGCCGCTTCGGAGCCGATGTACCGTGAGAGTTTTCCCGCCCAGATCGCTCTAAGAAAATACTTCACTTGGCAAGGCCTGCGGAGCCGCTCGTTCTTCATGGCCAACGTGGTGGGAATCACCCTCACGTTTTTCTTCTTCGCTTATCAGACGGCGTTCTATCTCGCCGCCAACCGGTTGGGGGCGTGGGCGCCCGCGGATGTTCCGTTTTCCGACCTGCTGAATACCCGCTTCCCGTGGATTACCGTGCTGTTCATCGGCTTCTTCCCGGCCGTTTCCGAAGAATTGCAATTCCGCGCGTTCTCCATTCCTTTCCTGAAACGCCTGCTGCGCTCCTGGCCTCTGGCCCTGGTGCTTTCGGCATTCATGTGGGGATTCCTCCACGCCACGTACCCGAACCAGCCGTTCTTTATCCGTGGCCTCGAAGTGGGGCTGGGCGGCATTGTGTTGGGCGTGGTCATGCTTCGCTTCGGCATCATGGCGACCCTGATCTGGCACTATTCCGTAGATGCGCTTTACACTGCCTTCCTATTGATTCGTTCTCCCAATCATTACCTGTCGTTTTCCGGCGCTGCCTCCGCCGGCATCATGCTGGTCCCGCTGGCGGTGGCCGGGATCGCCTATTGGCGTAGCGGCACATTCAGCGACGCTGAATCCCTGACGAACGCGCGAGCGGGCGTGTCCCGGCTCGCCTACGAAGGGGTTGCTGAGCCCGAAGTGACTCTTGTTTATCATCCTCTCTCCCAAACTCGCGTGGCAGCGGCAGGAGTCCTCACCGTAGTATTGGTTCTGCTGGCCCTGATTCCCGTATACCGTTTCGGGCAGGGCGTCTCGGTGCAGATTACCGGCGCGGAAGCCACTCGCGCGGCGGATGCCTATCTGCGCGAGCAGCACATCGACCCGGGCCGTTACCACTCCGTGGCATGGGTTCACGATAATCTCGACCCCCTGGCCCTTCGCTATTTGCTCGAGAACAGAAGCGTTAAGGAGACCGACCAGATTTACCGGCAGGCGACCCGCCTTGCGGTCTTCGAGGTGCGTTACTTCCGGCCCCTCGAAAAGGAAGAACACCGCGTCTTCTTGGATCCGACGACAGGCCAAGTGTTCGGTTACAGGAAGTTTTTGGACGATGACGCGGCCGGCGCTTCTCTAACTCCCGAACAGGCGCAGGCTCTGGCTGCGAAGTCTGTCGAGCAGCATGGCTACCGTCTTTCGGGTTTCGATCTCCAGAGTTCGGATGCGGAGAAGCGGAAGGCGCGTGAAGATTACACCCTGGTGTGGCAGGCGAAAGCCGGGGATCCCCGCAATGTGGCCGAGGCGCACTATCGCCTCGAGGCGGATGTTGCGGGCGACCAGGTGGTGGGGTTTGCGCGTTTGTTTAAACTGCCCGAGGCTTGGGAACGAGAGCAGCGCGCCTCGCGCCTGGTCAATTCCGTACTCTCCTTCTCGGGAATTCTGATGGCTCTGGCCGTCTTAGGCGCGGCGGTGGTTTTGTTAGTTTTGCAAATCCGCTCCGGGCAAATTCCTTGGCGGCCGGCCGCGCTGGTGGGAGCTGTCATCACGGCCCTCACGGCTCTTAGTGCGCTCGATTCATGGTCACAACTGGACCGCCAGTATGTGACTTCGCTGCCTTTCGCCACTTGGCGGCTGTTCGAGGTGGTCAGCCTCACGGTCGTCCCCTTGTTGGCCGGTCTGCTCTGCTGGCTATTAGTGGGTCTCGCCGCCAGCCTATATCCGCAGGCTTGGCTGCTCTTAAAAGGCGGCGCCAGGCAGGTATGGCGGCGCGATGCGCTGGTTTGCGTTGTGCTAGCGGTGGCCGCTCAGTTCGGCCTCGGCAAGCTCGGAGAGGTTTTCTCCAGCCATTTTCACGTCTTCGCCCCTGTGGCCACGGAAGTCGTTGCGGCTACGCTCAATGCTGCTGTGCCAGGCGCGGGAGAGTTCGTTCACGCGCTGGAGTTCAGCATCGTGGAATTATGTGGGCTGGGGTTGCTTATCTACGTTATCCGTTTTGGTTGGACCCATAGGGCTTGGTGGCTCTGGGCTGGGATTCTGCTGCTGCTGGTGGCAATCGGCCCATCGGGCGCGCATTCGCTGCGTGAATACTTTGCCGGCTGGGTCATGAGTTTTGTGCCGCTCGCCGCCGGGGCGGCAATTGTCTTCTACTTCTTCCGCGATAACCTTTTGGCCTATTGGGGCGCGGCTTTCTGCCTGGAGGTGGCGCAGACTTTGCTCTCCTTGCTCTCCCGAGATGCAGGTGTCTACAGGTGGAATGGGTTGCTGCTAGCCGTGCTGGCGGCATGCTTTTTGGCATGGCTGTTTCTTGGCGGACGGGCCGGCGAAGTTTCGAGCGAGCCATGATCAAACTGGATGAAGTCGAAGCGCGCGTCCTCGGGGCACTCTTGGAGAAGGAGATCGCCACGCCGGAGTACTATCCGCTCTCCTTGAATGCTCTCATCAACGCGTGTAACCAAAAATCCAACCGCGACCCGGTTATGACGCTCGATGAAAGTGCGGTGCGGAACGCGCTCGAGACCTTGACCGGCAAAAACCTGGTGAGCCACGCTTCGAGCGCCGATAGCCGCGTGCCCAAGTACGCACACCATTTGCAAGAGGTCTTCAATTTTGATCGCAGGGAAACCGCCGTGCTCTGTGTGCTTCTGCTACGGGGCCCGCAGACGCCGGGGGAGTTGCGCGGCCGTACGGAACGGATGTACAGGTTCGACGATCTTAGCGTGGTCGAGTCCGCTCTCCATCGCCTGATGGAGCGGCAACCGCCTATCGTGATGAAACTGGCTCGTCAGCCGGGCACGAAGGAATCGCGCTATGCGCACTTGCTGGCCGGTGAAAACTCGGAGTGGACCGCGCCCACGGAAACCGAGTACTCCCCCGCAACAGCCGGCCAGGACGGTGAGCGGATCACACGACTCGAGACTGATCTCGACGGCCTGCGCCAGGAACTTCGAGACCTGCGGAAGCAATTCGACGACTTCCGCAAACAGTTTGAATGATGGAGAAGAACTACTGACTAATCACTTCGCAGGCCCGCCCGATCAACCGGAGAGATCTTGAACGCGACGGGGTAACCGTTCGGCTGGCCGTTGGGCAGTTCGATCTCCAGGCCGTTCGCGGTGCGAGTCCACTTGAGTTGGGCCATCGAGCCGAGCATCTGCACTGTCTTGATCTCGCGCTTCGTCAACCCAGAATCAGTTCCCAACGACTTGATGTGGAGTTGGCCATTCGTGGGCCAAGCGAGGGCGATCGCATAAAGTGTATCGCCGTTCGCGGTGAAACGAATGTCTTCGGCGGTGTATCCGCCGGTGGCCGTGTCTTTAAACGAGCCGCCCACCACCTTGGTTGGACCCTCGCCGTACACTTTCCACGGCCTGGTGGCGTAGATGGCCTCGCCGTTTACCGACAGCCACTTGCCCATGTCGAGCAGGATTTTCTGGACCTGATCGGGGATCGTGCCGTCGGACCTGGGCCCGACATTCAGCAGCAGGCAGCCGTTCTTGCTCACGATATCCACCAGTTCATCCAAGAGAGATTCCGGCGTACGAAACGCCTCGTTTTGAATGTAGCCCCACGATTTCTCGCCCACCGAGGTGTCGGTTTGCCAGAAGATGGGCCGCAGCACATCCAGTTGCCCGCGTTCGATGTCCAGCACCGCCGCATGCTCAGGAAACGCCTTGTTCTTGTAATTGATGGCAACTTCGCGTTTCCATTCGGCGCCGCGGTTGTAGTAGAATGCTGCGAATTTCTGCAGGTAAGGTTGGAAGGCGGGTTGTTCGATCCACCAGTCGAACCAGACGATTTCCGGACGATACTTGTCCACAATCTCGCCGGCGCGCGCCAGCCAATTGTCCAGGTAAGCGCGATCGGGTTGGACCTTGTCCGATTGCGCCGGGCCATAGAAGCTCGAGTAGCGGGGGTCCTGGACGTCGGAGTCGAGAGTCATGCCGCCATTGTAAAACCACCAGTGCTCGGCGCGGTGGGAAGAAGCGCCAAAATGCAAGCCGTGTTTGCGCACGGCCACGGCCAGTTCGCCCACCACGTCGCGTTTCGGACCCATTTTGCCGGCACACCAATCCGTCAAGTCGGAAGCATACATCGGGAACCCGTCATGATGCTCCGCCACGGGCACCACGTATTTCGCCCCGGACTTCTTGAACAGCTCCGCCCACCGGTCGGCGTTGAACTTCTCGGCCTTGAACATCGGAATGAAATCTTTGTAACCGAACTTGGACTGTGGGCCGTAAGTTTCGACGTGGTGTTTGAAAACAGGATTGTCGGCCAGGTACATATTGCGCGGATACCACTCGCTATCGAACGCCGGCACGCTGTAGACGCCCCAATGGATGAAGATTCCGAACTTCGCGTCCTCATACCACTTAGGAACTGTGTACTTCTGGAGCGAATCCCAGGAGGCGCCGAAAGGGCCCTTCGCGGCGACGGCGTCTATTTTCTTCACCGCCTCCTCAATCAATTTATCATCGGATATTGCAGATGTTGTCAACATCATAATCGTCAAAAGCAAAAATGTGACAATGCTTTTCCAGCGCGGAGAGCTTGTTTTGAGTTCCTGCTCTGTGATGGATGTAGGGTAAATGCGGCGGATGGGTTTCATCTCGGCTCCTTATGATCGCGCCTTTCTGATCTGCTTCGCGTACCTGCCCGCTGCCAGGCGCCATTCGGCGCCGGTTCTCGCCGGCGGCTCGGCCGGCACCGGCTACGCCTTTTTGGACGGCCTTGTGCAGATGCGGTCCGGGAATGGAATGTTAGCAGGAAGCCAGCAAATGGAGAAGCTTAGGACCGTTCCGAACTTAAGCTCGTTGGGGCTGGAGGAATCTGGGACACGTTCAAGATTTCATGCCTTTCGCTTTTTATTCGTAAAATATGACAACATGTGGAGATATCACGCTGATAAATATAGGCTTAAATTAAAACACTGTTTTTTAAGAAAAATGGGGGCCGAGCTTAAAAAACTCTTGACAAGGACTTTGTCAAATCTTAAGGTGGTAACAGGTGGTGAGTGGTGGCGGTCAGTAGAGTCTAGTGGATTATCGTGCTCGAATTGTTTTAGAGATTCCACATGCTCCGTGGCAATTATCCAGCAACCGTGGACGGCAAAGGCCGGTTGAAAATCCCGGCCACCTTCAAGACTTACCTGGACCAGAATTACGGCACGGATTATTATATAACTAGCCTCGATGGTTTGTCGGTCCGCATCTACCCCTTCCGCGAGTGGGGCGAGATCGAGGACAAACTAAAGCCGCTGCCCTCCATGAACAGGGCGGTGAAGAAGTTTCTCGACCGGACTAATTACTTCGGCCAGACGGCCCGTGTCGACGGGCAAGGAAGGATTCTGATCCCATCGGTGCTGCGGCAGTCGGCGGCGATGCAGGGAGACGTCGCGGTGCTCGGTTACCTGAAGTACCTCGAGGTCTGGAACAACCAGCGCTACCTCGAGCACCTGGAGCGGGAGCCTTTCAGCGAGGACGACCTGAAGGCCCTGAGCGACCTGGGAATCTAGAAGGATGAATCCCGAAGCTTGGCGCGCACACGTGCCGGTGCTCCGGCGGGAGGCGATCGAGATTCTGAATCTACGCCCGGATGGGTATTGCGTTGATGCGACCCTGGGGGCAGGGGGACATGCTGAAGAGATTCTTCGGCGACTGGGAAAGGGGAAATTGCTGGGGATAGATCGGGACCCGGCGGCGCTCGAGGTCGCTCGGCAGCGGTTGAGCGAATTTGGCGAGAAGCTGATCACCATGCACGGAAACTTCGCCAGGATTAGCGAACTGTATGCGGCCAGCGGGCTTCCGCCCGCCGACGGATTGTTGGCCGACTTGGGTATGAGTTCCTTGCAAGTTGACGACGCTACCCGCGGGTTTTCGTTCGGATCGCCGGGACTTCTCGACATGAGACTGGATCCGACGGCCGGCGAGACCGCGGCGGACCTGGTGAATCGGGCGAGCGAGCGGGATTTGGCGGATTTGATCTTTAATCTTGGGGAAGAGCGCCACTCGCGCCGGATAGCGCGAGCCATTGTGAAGGGCCGTCCGTTTCGATTAACCACCGAACTGGCGCAGGTGGTGACGCGAGCGATCCCCTCCCGGGCGGCCCTCCGCCACCTTCATCCTGCCACGCGCACTTTCCAGGCACTGCGGCTGGCGGTGAACCGGGAACTCGAATGCCTGGAGCTGCTGCTGGCGCAGGTGCTGGGAGTGTTAAAGCCCGGAGGGCGAGTAGTGATTCTGAGTTTTCACTCGCTCGAGGACCGCAGAGTGAAACAAGCGTTTCGAGTTTGGGAGCGCGAGGGAAGGGCACACATCCTGACGCGCCGAGTGGTGCGCCCGAGTGAAGAGGAACTGAAAAGCAATCCGCGCGCCCGCAGCGCAAAGCTGCGGGCGGCGGAGAAAACTACCGGGTAGGTCCCCGGGGGTCGGGAATACCCAGCAGCTTTACAGTCAATGGCCAACGGCCATCGAATCAGAAGCCATCCGAAAGGAGTCGAAGGGGAGGGTTAGGGCGTGGATTTAAGTTGCCCGAGCCCGCTGCTCTGTCCCTGTCTCTGGCATATGGCGACTATCGCGGTCACGTTTCCGAAACCTCCGAACCCGCCGAGGCGGCGTCCGGTTAATCCTCTAGTGGCAGGCCGGGCGAGCCTCACGGAGTTTTATTTCACCAAGCAGATCGATAATTCCCGCTTGGCACGGGAGCCGGGACTGGAAAAGTGGCGGGAGTACTTCAACCTGGTGGTGTCTGGGGTCCTGGTTTTTCTTTGTGGCCTGGTGTTTTCGTGGCAGCACCTGAAGTGCGTGCAAGACGGCTACGAAATTGAAGGATTGAAAGCGGAGCGCGTACAGCTCCAGAAATGGAACCATCAATTGAGGCTTTCCGAAGCGGGGCTGGTCGATCCACAAAGGATCGACACCTTGGCGCGGAAGGATCTCGGAATGGTCTCGCCCAGCCCACAACAGGTGATTCATTGGAGCGGGCCGGACTCCACCTCCTTACAACAACCGGAAAGCGCGCCGGCGGCGCGCACTTCCCCCACCGTCGGAGACGATAACCCCGGCGAGCCCTAGTCTCATGGTGCTTCGGATTACCCAGGCGCATCCGAAAAAGTCCAACAAGTCCCGCGCCTCGAACCGGGACCTCCTGTTGGGTGGCGCACTTTTTCTCTGGATGGTCGGCCTGGGCGCCCAACTCTACCACCTCCAGATCATCGATTACGGAGATTTGCTGGCCCGGGCTCAGCGCCAGCAGCAACACATGATTGAAGTCGCGCCCCGGCGCGGCGAAATCTACGATCGCCAGATGAATCCCTTGGCGATGAGCTTGTCGGTCGATTCTATTTTTGCCGACCCCAGCGAGATCTCCGACCCCAACATGCTGGCTGACTTACTGGCCCCGGCGCTCGGCCTGGACACGCGCGACCTCCGCGGCAAGTTCACCAATTCCCGCGCCTTTTGCTGGGTTAAACGGAAAGTCACCTCCCAAGAAGCCAGCCGCGTCCGGGAGCTCAAGCTGAAGGGAATCTACTTCCAGCAAGAGAGCAAACGCTTTTACCCCAAAGGAGACTTGGCAGCCCACGTCGTGGGTTATGTAGGCTTGGATGACAAGGGGCTTGCGGGCCTCGAGTATGGCATGGATAAGACCATCCGAGGGCGGCCGGGGCGCGTGCTTCTAGCCACGGACGCGCGACGAAAGTCGTTTCAATCGACGGAGTTTCCGGGGGAGCCGGGCAAGAGCATTGTTCTCACGCTGGATGAAAAAATCCAGTACATCGCGGAAAAAGCTCTGGCCGAAGGGGTGGAGAAGTGGAAGGCCGCGGGGGGAGTGGCCATCGTCCAAAACCCCAACACCGGGGAAATCCTGGCCATGGCGAGCCAGCCTACTTACGATCCGAGCGAGTTCGGAAAGAGCTCCCCGCAGGCGCTGCACAACCGTGGCGTGTCCTGGGTTTATGAACCCGGCTCAACTTTTAAGCTCGTGACTATGGCAGCCGTGCTGGAAGAACACCTTGCCCATCCGCACGAAGTCATCGACTGCCAGATGGGCAGCATCGTCTTGGCCGGACACGTCATTCACGATCATAAACGATTCGGCGCCTTGACCGTCCAGGATGTGCTCGTGAACTCCAGCGACGTGGGGGCCATCAAGCTGGGGCTGCGGCTCGGAGAGCAGCGGCTTTACAAATACATTCGCAACTTCGGGTTTGGTGAGAAAACCGACATTGACCTGCCGGGAGAAGAGCATGGGTTGCTCAAGCCGCCCAGCCGTTGGTCAGGGATCTCCATCGGTGAAATCGCCATGGGGCAGGAAGTCGGCGTCACCGCCATTCAACTGGTCACGGCTTACTCCGCGGTGGCCAACGGGGGAGTCTTGTTCGAGCCGCGCTTGATCCATGACCTCTATCTTGGTCAAACGCACGATCCTATGCCTCCCGTGCCGGGCCGCCGGGTGATTAGTGAGCGAACGGCCAACACTTTGAAGCAATTCCTTGCGGCGGTGGTGGAGAGAGGCACCGGGAAGACAGCGCAACTGACCGGCTACACGGCCGCCGGAAAGACCGGCACGGCGCAGAAGATCGACCCCTCTGGCGCTTATTCCAAATCGCATTATGTGGCGTCATTTGTCGGGTTTGCTCCCGTGGAAAAGCCGGCGGTAACCATTCTGGTGGTTGTCGACACGCCGGTGGGAGCAATTTATGGGACGGATGTGGCAGCACCGGTGTTCAAGTCCATTGCAGAGCAGACTCTAGGTTACGCGAACGTTCCGCAAGATAACCCCTCTCCACGGCCTCAACTAATCGCCTCAACGTCTGCACGGCTTCCGGTCCAGAAACTCGGAGGCCTTGCAGGGATCCATCCTCAGGACTCCGAGCATCCGCAAGCTGCCGCGTCCCCCGTCCGAACCGCTTCTTTCTCGAGCCTGGAACCGGCACGAGCTCCAACCGGCCACGAGGTGGAGGCAACCGACGCGCCTACCACCTCGCTATTGGACAATGGCCCGCGCGTCAACGTACCGGATTTCTCCGGCTTGGCGGCGCGCAACGTCGCCCAAGAGTGCCAGAAACTCGGTCTGGAGCTGAGTTTACTGGGCAGTGGACTGGCCGTCGAGCAGAGCGTCCCCGCGCACGCCCAGGTGCCGCCGGGAACACGACTGGTGGTAAGGCTTTCAAGATACTCACAGTGATATAATGCGAGCGGGCAATGAAACTGAACGAGTTGCTTGGAGGGCTGGACGGCCTCGAGTCAGGCCTGCCAACGGACGCCGAGGTCGCCTCTTTAGCGTACAATTCGCGCCTAGTTCAGCAGGGAACTCTCTTCTTTGCCATTCAAGGCGAGAAGGCCGACGGGCATCAGTTTATCGCACAAGCGCTCGAACGCGGCGCGGTGGCCATTGTCAGCGAGCGCACGCCTCCCAGAGATCTGGCATCGCGCTGGGTGCGGGTTCCCAGAATCCGTCGGGCGCTCTCGACGGCCGGACGCCGTTTCTACGGCCAACCCGATTTACGCCTCAAGCTGGTAGGGATCACCGGGACCAACGGTAAAACAACCACAGCCTTTCTGGTTGATAGCATTTTGCGCGCGGCAGGAATTCGCACCGGCCTTCTCGGAACGATTGAGTACCGTGTGGGAGACCGCGTGCTGCCGGCGCTCAACACCACTCCAGAGTCGCTGGATTTGTGGTCTTACCTCGCCCAGACCGTCGCTGTGGGCGGTACAGGGGTGGTCATGGAGGTTTCCTCGCACGCACTCGCTCAAGAACGGGTTTGGGGCTTCCCGTATTCCGTCGCCGTTTTCACCAACTTGACCCGCGATCATTTGGATTACCACAAGGATTTCGAGCACTACTTCGAAGCCAAACGCCGCCTGTTTGAGGGTCTTGGGACAGCCCCGCCGGCGTGGGCGGTGATCAATGTGGATGACTCTTGGGGACGGAAACTGCTGGATTTGCCGGACTCCCAGCGGTTGACGTACGGGATGAACTCCAATGCGCAGGTCAAGCCGAAACAGATCGAACACCGGCAGAGCGGCCTGGAGGGCACGATTGTAACTCCGGCGGGCAAGTTGCATCTTGTTTCCTCGCTGGTGGGCAAAGCCAACCTGGCCAACATTCTGGCCGCAACCGCTGCCTCCCTTGCTTACGGCATTCCGCTTGAAAAAATCGAAGAGGGACTCCGAAACCTGAAGGCGGTTCCAGGACGCTTCGAACGCGTCGACGAAGGCCAGCATTTTCTGGTGATCGTCGATTACGCGCACACCGATGACGCACTGCGCAATGTTCTGAGCACGGCGCGCGAACTGACTCGCAACAGGCTCATCGTGGTTTTCGGTTGTGGCGGCGAACGCGACCGCGCCAAGCGTCCCTTGATGGGCGAAGCGGCCGGCTCGTTGAGCGATCTTGCCGTGCTCACCTCGGACAATCCCCGTAGCGAGGACCCGCTGCTCATCATGAACGACGCGGTGGTGGGATTGCAGAAGGCCGGGAAGCAGTATTGGATGGAAGTCGATCGCGAAAAAGCCGTGCGAAAGGCGCTCGAGGAAGCACGCGAACGGGACGTTGTGGTTTTGGCTGGAAAGGGACATGAGACTTACCAGATACTAAGGGATGGGGCGATTCCATTCGACGATCGTGAAGTCGCGCGAAAGGTGCTGCGCGAGATGGGATATCGCCGGGCCGATTGAAGAGAATTCATGAAACTGAAGTTGGGCGAAATCGCGACCCTGCTCAATGCCCGCTGCGCGATGCCGGAAAGTGCGGTTACCGGATACTCTCTGGATTCTCGGTCCATCGCACCGGGAGAACTTTTCTTTGCGATGCGCGGGCCGCGATTCGACGGGCATCAATTCCTTGCTCAAGTATTCGCCCGTAGGGCGGCTGGGGCGGTAGTGGAGCGGCTCTTTTTTGACCAGGCTCCGCCTGACCTCAAGCCAAGTCTGCTTGCCGTCGCGAGCCCGTTCGAAGCTCTTCAGCATCTGGGACGGTGCATTCGCCACCGATGGGGGCGGCCGCTCATCGCCATCACAGGCAGCGCGGGAAAGAGCACCACGAAAGAGATGATCGGCGCGGTGCTGGGGCGGCGCTTCGTGGTGCACAAGTCGGCTGGAAACTTGAATAACCACTACGGCCTTCCTCTGACCTTGCTGGGACTCGAGCCGGCGCACGAGATCGCAGTGGCGGAACTTGCCATGTCGGCTGCCGGCGAGATTGCGCATTTGGCCACGATGGCTGAGCCGGAAACCGGCGTGGTGACAAATGTCGCCCCGGTTCACTTGGAATTCTTTGATTCGGTCGACTCCATCGCCCGCGCCAAGCGGGAACTCGTCGAGAATCTTTCTTCACGGCACGGCCCGCCCACCGCCGTCCTGAACTATGACGATCCTCGCGTCAAGCGATTTGGGGAGGGCTTCGACGGGGAGGTCGTTACGTTTGGAACCACGTCAGGGGCGGATTTTCAGGCCCAGTGGGTCAAGCCCGGAGAAGGAATCGGAACCGAGTTCCGCGTTTTGGGGCCCAACTTGGATTCTGTGTTTTCTCTTCGTATCCCTGGCCGCCACAACGTGCTGAATGCCCTCGCCGCGATTGCCGTCGGGTCGAGCTTTGAAGTGCCGCCCGTGGAAATCCGCCGGGCTCTGGCAGAATTTCAGAGTATGGTGCAAAGGGGAGAGTTCTTCACACTGCCGGGGCCAGTGACGGTTATCAACGATTCCTATAATTCGAATCCGCAAGCAATGGAGTGCATGCTCGAGACGCTGCGGACATGGCCCGGAGCGCGCCGCCGGATTTTACTCGCCGGCGAGATGCTAGAGCTGGGGCCGCAGTCTCCGAAGCTGCACGAAGAGGTTGGCCGCAAATGTGCCGAGGCCGATCTTGCCTGGTTAATCGCGGTGCAGGGAGATGCGAGGTATTTCCTGGAAGGCGCGGTGGCGGGCGGCCTGGCCGCGACCCGGACTCGCTTCTTTGCCGACGCAGCGTCGGCAGGCGAGTTTTGCCGAGCGCAACTCGAGCCTGGGGATCTGCTGCTGGTCAAAGGCTCGCGAGGCGTTCAGCTGGAAACGGTGATTGAGACGCTGCAGGCGTCGAAAAACGAAAGTTGAAAGTCGAGAGTCAAGAGTCAAGAGTCAAGAGTTAAGAGTCAAGCGTCAGGAGCCGGGAGCTTAGGAGCCGAAAGGCTGGAAAGTCGACTGGTTGAGAGTTCGTAGACTTGAGAAGTCCAGGGTCAAAAGTTCGGTTTCCCGACTTTTGGCTTTCGACTCTTGACTCTCGACTTTCGACTTCCGTTGAACAACGAAGCGGTCATGCTCTACTACCTCTACATCAAGTTTCATAACCAGCTGCATATCCTCAACCTCTTTCGCTACATTACTTTCCGGACTGCCTATGCCAGTCTGACGGCGTTGTTGCTCTCCTTGGTGGTAGGTCCCTGGCTGGTGCGATATTTGAAGATGTTCCAGATCGGCCAGTACGTTCGCGAAGACGGGCCGAAGTCCCATTTCTCGAAAGCGGGGACGCCCACTATGGGTGGCGTGCTCATTAACCTCTGCATATTTATTCCGACCCTCCTATGGTCCGATCTGGGGAATCCTTTTGTTTGGATCGTTCTCGGGGTCACGTCGGCTTTTGCCGCCATTGGGTTTTGGGATGACTACCAAAAGGTCCGGCAGCGGAAAAATCTCGGTCTGACCGGACGGACCAAATTCTTGCTTCAGATCCTCGTCAGTTTCGTTTTTGGAGTCGTGTTGATCTTATTCTCAGCGCGTGGCTCCTACTCCACCACCTTGACGGTCCCCTTCTTCAAGCGTTTCCGGCCCGACTTCCTGATCAGCGCCTTTCTTTCTCGTTTCTGGACTTACCCTCTGGCCTTTTTGCCGTTTTTGCTCTTTGTCGTGCTGGTTCTCGTGGGTTCCTCGAATGCTGTGAACCTGACCGACGGCCTGGATGGACTCGCCATCGGTTGCGTCATCATTGCCGCCTCGGCGTTGACCGTCCTCACTTATGTCACCGGGCATGCCGTTTTTTCCGAGTACCTTGATTTGCAGCACCTCCCGCGGGATGGCGAGCTGACCATCTTTTGCGGCTCCATGGTGGGCTCGAGCCTCGGATTCCTCTGGTACAACGCTTATCCGGCAGAGATCTTCATGGGAGACGTGGGATCGCTGGCGCTCGGCGGGGCAATTGCCACCGTCGCCGTGCTGATCAAACAGGAACTACTGTTGCCGTTCATCGGCGGCATTTTCGTGATTGAGGCGCTTTCGGTGATCGTTCAAGTGGTTTCGTTCAAGCTCCGAGGCAAGCGAGTCTTCCGAATGGCGCCCATTCATCATCACTTTGAATTGTCGGGATGGAAGGAGTCCAAAATCATTGTGCGCTTCTGGATCGCGGCTCTGGTTTTTGCCCTCCTGGCCCTGACCACTCTGAAACTCAGATAATTGTCGGTCGTTGGTGGTCAGTTGCCCGTTGCGCGGCCAAACTGCGACTCCTGGAGCGAGCGAAACATGGACAACCGACAACGGTTTACGCAACCCGCGACCGCCGCTTGACGTCAGACGTTTTTGCGCATAATATGCGCATTAATTATCATGGGCAGACCAAGATCATTTCGCAATCCGAGGCGCGTAAGCTTAACCCTAAACAGAAAGACGCTGCTGACCGCCCGGCGCCTGGCTCGTCAAGCCAGGCGGTCGCTTTCGGAGATCATCTCGGAGATTCTGGACTCGCACTTTCGCAAGGAGAGCCGCTCCCGAACGAGGGGGATGGCATGACGAATTTACGCAACAAGCGCGTGCTGGTTGTCGGCTTGGGGAGGAGCGGACTTGCCGCAGCTCTTTTCCTTCGGCGGCAGGGAGCGATTGTGACGGTAACGGACATCAAGCCTCCTGCGACTTTCGGGCCCATGCTGCCCGGCTTGCTGGCAGAAAAGATTGGCCTCGCGCTGGGATTGCAGCGCGTCGAACTTTTTCTAGCCCACGAGCTGGTGGTCGTCAGTCCCGGTGTGCCGTGGAATTTGCCTCAACTTCAGGCGGCGCGCGAGCGAGGCATTCCCATCGTGCCTGAGGTCGAAGTCGCGGGCTGGTATATGGACGCTCCCATAGTCGGCGTTACCGGTTCCAATGGCAAGACGACCACCACAGCGCTCCTGGGGAAAATGCTCGAGGCATCCGGATTTCCGACTTTCGTGGGCGGGAATATCGGAGTCGCGCTAACCTCGGCTGTGGATGCGGTCAAGGCGGGTTCGATTGTCGTGGCCGAACTAAGCAGTTTTCAATTGGAAGCCATCCGCGACTTTCGTCCTCACGTTGCCGTGTTGCTGAATATTTCGCCCAACCACCTGGACCGCCATCCGAGCTTTGAGGCTTACGCCCAGGCAAAAAGGCAAATCTTCCGCAATCAGCGGGCGGAGGACTACGCGGTTTTGAATGCGGATGATCCTTGGGTACGAAGCCTGGGTCCGGCCCTGGTGAGCCGTAAGGTGTTCTTCAGCCGCATCGAGCAAGTTCTCTGCGGCCCCTTCGTGTCAAATGGGAACATCGTTTACCGCACCGGGAACCTGGAACGAGTGCTTCTAGAGACTCGGGAGGTGCGCCTCCGAGGGAGTTTCAACCTGGAAGACGTGCTGGCGGCAGCGGCGGCTGCCTGCGTGCTGGGAGCGGACTTCGAAGCCGTACGCCGTGCGGTGCGGGAATTCAAAGGCGTCGAGCATCGGCTCGAGTACGTTCACGACGTGTGTGGGGTCGACTTTTACAACAATTCCAAAGCCACCAGCGTCGATGCGACGGTGAAGTCCGTCGAGGCCTTTGAGCGGGGCATTCACCTCATTATGGGCGGAAAGGACAAGGGCGCTCCCTACGCGCCGCTGCGGCCCCTCTTGAAAGACCGGGTGCGCGATGTTCTGCTCATCGGTGCGGCGGCGGATCGCATTGCTCAAGAACTCTCCGGCGCTGTGGAATTAGTTCGCGCCGGTGACCTCGAAACGGCGGTGATCGAAGCTTTCCAGCGCGCGCGTCCTGGGGATGTGGTACTCCTTGCTCCGGCATGTTCGAGCTTTGATCAGTTCCAGGACTACGAACATCGGGGCCGTGTTTTTAAGGAGTTGGTGGGGCGCTTGGCGCGAGATGTCGAGTCCGGCGTCGTCCAGTGGAAATGGACTAAGCGCGAAGCGGCGAGACCGAAATTGCAGGCCGCCGTGCCGGCACAAGAGGGCTCGGCTATCTCCGGCCAGCTTCAAGCCAAGCCGCCTGTGGTGGCAGCGCCGGTTGTGTCTCCCACCGCTGAGCAACCCCCGGCAGAAAGGATCGCGCCGAAAGTCGAAGCGTCAGGCCAGCCAGTCACCGAGGCTGTCGATGCAGCTTCGAGCGGCCGCGCGAGCTCCGATTCCGCGCCGGAGGCGCCACCACACGAGCTTACCCTCGTGTACGAGGTCGGTGCTGACGAATACCCGCCGACCGACATTGTGATGGATGAAGATTACTCGGAAATGCCTGACACAGGCCGGTCACGACCGCCGGTTGCGCCGGAGGGAATGGAGAGCACTCCGCTGCCGTACGAAGGAAGAAAGGAAGAGAAAGCCCCGGTGGGCCGAGGATCAACACAGCGCGAGGGCTCTCGGGAGGGATCTGAAGCGAAGATTACTGAGAGCGCCGATTCAGGAGCGGGCGAGGTGGCAGAGAGAAAGACGATAGACACCTCCGGCGCTTCCCAGCGCGACGCAACCGCGCACGTGGAGAGAAAGAAGTCTGCGGAACCGGATCAGTCGCCCCAATTAAGACTACTGGATTAACGGAGTATGGCAAGAAAACTCCAATCCGACAAGATTCTCTTCGGGACCGTTGTCGCGCTGGCGCTTTTCGGCGCCCTCATGGTCTTCAGCGCCTCGGCGGTGGTGGCCACAGAGAAGTTTGGTAGCAGCACCTACTTTCTGATTCGGCAGTTAGCATGGGCTGGAGCGGGTTTTGCCGCTTTGGTGGTAATGATGTATTCGGACTATCGCCGTCTGGCGAGCCCGCTCGTGGTGTTCCCGGCTCTGGCGTTGCAATTGGTGCTGTTAGTGGTGGTTTTATTTGCGGAGCGCAGCCACAACACCCACCGGTGGCTGCACCTGGGACCTGCCAGCCTGCAACCTTCCGAATTCGCCAAGATCGTCCTGGTCCTCTTCCTGGCCTATTTCCTCGAGCAGCGGGCGGGCAAGGTGAACGACCTCGAGCATACCTTGCTGCCGATTGGATTGGTGAGTGGCGTGAGTATGGCGCTGGTGGTGGTGGAGCCGGATTTCGGAACCGCGCTGGCCATCGCGATGATTGTTGCGGCGATGCTGTTTGTAGCGGGGCTGCGTGCGAGATATTTCGCGTTCATGGCGGTTGGCGCGGGCCCCGTCATCTACTGGTTGGTATCTCATTCCACCTACCGCTACAACCGCCTGCTGGCCTTTCTGAATCCCTATTCCGATCCCCTTGGAAAGGGCTTTCACATTATTCAGTCCCTGATTGCGGTGGGGACCGGGGGAATTTCAGGAGTGGGGTTGATGGAAGGTAAACAGAAGCTCTTCTACCTGCCGGAAGCCCAGACCGATTTCATTTTTGCGGTGGTGAGCGAGGAGTTGGGGTTCATCGGCGCGACGATCCTTATTGTGGCTTTCGGGGTTATTCTCTGGCGCGGCTTGCGTGCGAGTGCCCGATGTACGTGCGAGTTCGGACGGTTGCTGGCCATTGGGCTGACCGTTATGGTGGTTGGCCAAGCGCTCGTGAACATGAGTGTGGTGCTCGGCTTACTCCCTACCAAGGGGATACCGTTGCCGCTGATCAGTTACGGTGGGTCATCACTCTTTGTCACCTTGGCGGCGGTGGGCGTGCTGCTGAACATCTCACAAGATGAAGCCTGAGTTGGTAGCGTCTCATGACGTTTCTGATTGTCGCCGGGGGAACGGGCGGTCACATCTTCCCGGCCTTGGCTGTGGCGGAGGAGCTGCGTGGCCGTGGAGCGCGCCTCGAGCGCTGCGGAATGAAATACGTAATTGAGTTTCTCGGTACTCAAAGGCCCCTCGAGGCGCGTCTGATTCCCGCCGCCGGCTTCCCGCTTCGCACCGTCAGGGCGGCTGGGCTGAAGGGAATGGGTGGGCTTCGGGGCTTCCGGAACTTGATGCTGCTGCCTCGAACGGCGGTGGCAACGGCCGGAATTTTGCGCGACGTTCAGCCCCAGGTGGTGATCGGCGTAGGAGGCTATTTAGCGGGCCCCGTGATGCTGGAGGCGGCCCTCCACGATATTCCAACGCTGCTGATTGAGCCAATGCGCAGCCGGGTTTCACCAACCGCGCCCTGGCGCCGGTGGTCCGCTTGGCGGCAGTTGGCTTCGCACAGGCTGCCCGGTGCTATGGCGAGAAGGCTCGCGTTACCGGCCATCCGATTCGGGCGGCGTTTCATGCCATCGCACCCAAAAGGCACACGTCGCCGTTGAGCATTCTGGTTGTCGGTGGAAGTCAAGGATCGAGAGCGATCAACACGGCGATGCGCGACTGTGCCCCGCTTTTGAAGCGCGATGCGGGATGGCTCGAGGTGGTCCATCAGACTGGGGAAGCAGACTATCATGCGGCGCGCGAGGCTTATACCGAACATGGTGTAGCCGCCCGCGTCGAGGCTTTCATCGATGACATGCCGAAAGAACTGGCGCAGGCGGATTTGGTGATTTCGCGGGCCGGGGCGACTGCGGTGGCAGAACTGGCTGCGGCGGGGCGCGCCTCTCTGCTGATACCGTTTCCGGCAGCCACCGATCAGCATCAACTCGCGAATGCCAGGGCTCTCGAGCAGGTTGGCGCCGCCCGCGTGATCCTTCAAACCGATTTGACCCCGGAGCGCCTGATGACCGAGATTCATGAACTTCTCGGGGAGCCTTCGAAATTGACGGAGATGGAGCAAGCCGCGAAACGTCTGGAGTCACCGGACGCGGCCGCGCGGATTGCTGATTTGGCCGAAGACCTGGCTCGAAGGATGTAGGAGCAACCCTGGTGTTTGAACGGCGCGGTCATGACGGCCGTCGGTAGCGTCTCGGTTTGAAAGTCGAGGCGGCTTTACGCCGCCATTGGGCGAGACAAACTCGCCGAAGTAGAGGCGGCTTTACGCCGCCATTTGGCGAGGTAAACTCGCCGCTACGAATTCAAACTGAGACACGACCCGTCCGTCCCTACTAACGACAATGTTAGGCAAGATTCGGAGAATCCATTTCGTGGGCATCGGCGGCATTGGCATGAGCGGCATCGCTGAAGTGTTGCTCAACCTGGGCTTTGAGGTTTCGGGCTCCGATCTCAAAGCAACGCCGGTCACAGAGCGTCTTGCCAAGCTGGGTGCGCGGGTTTTCGACGGCCACGCCGCAGCGCATCTTCAGGACGCACAGGTGGTGGTAGTTTCCTCAGCAGTGCCGCCAGATAACCCCGAGGTGCTGGAGGCGCAACGGCGGCAGATCCCAGTCATCCCGCGGGCCGAAATGCTCGCCGAGTTGATGCGCATGAAGTTCTGCGTCGCCGTGGCTGGGGCTCACGGGAAAACGACTGTGACTTCGATGATCGCGGTGATGCTAACGCAAGCGGGGCTCGATCCCACGGCGGTTATCGGCGGGCGGCTGGACGTTTTCGCCTCCAGCGTTCGGTTGGGTAAGAGTGAGCTGATGGTGGTTGAGGCTGACGAAAGCGACCGCTCCTTTCTTTACCTTCTGCCCGCGATTGCCGTGATCACCAATATTGATCGCGAGCATCTGGACCATTACCGCGACCTCGACGAGATCACCGCGGCGTTCCTTTCGTTCGCCAACCAAGTGCCGTTTTATGGCGCGGTGGTGGCTTGTGCAGACGCTCCCTGGGGAGAGCGATTCCGGGAACTCTGCCCCCGGCTTCGGCGTCGTGTCGTAACTTACGGTCTCGATTCCGGTGCTGACGTGCGGGGTAGCGTACACGAGCTCCGGCCGCAAGGATCGAGATTCGAAGTCGAAGCTCGCGGCAAGCCTCTGGGCGACTTTAGCGTCTCTGTTCCAGGGCGGCACAACGTGCAGAATGCCTTGGCGGCAGTCGCGGTGGGTTTGGAGCTCGATCTGGCGGCGGAACAGATCCGCGAGGGGCTGGAGCGTTTCCAAGGCGCCGACCGGCGCTTCCAGATCAAGCTGAAATTCCAGGACATCACGATCGTAGATGACTATGGGCATCATCCCGCCGAAATTCGCGCCACGCTGGAAGCGGCTCGTCTCTTGGGCGCCAAGCGCCTCATCGTCATTTTCCAGCCGCATCGCTATACGCGCACCCAGTTCCTGATGGATGAGTTTGCCCAGTCATTTCGGGCTGCCGATCGGGTCTACGTCTCGGACATTTACCCGGCCAGCGAAAAACCTATTCCCGGCGTCACCGCCCAGCGACTGGTGGAGCGAATGGCGGAACTGGGCTTCCCGCGGGCTCGCTATGCCCCCTCGGAACAGGCAGTCATTCAGGCAATTCTGGCGGACCTGCGCAGCGGCGATCTGATTTTGACGGTCGGAGCCGGCAACGTTGGGCGGATCGGCGAAGCTCTGGCGGAGTCGATCCAGCGGCCTTCGGTGTCCGATTGGGCGTCGTAAGGGCAATCCTGGTGCTTGTTCGCGGGTGGCCTCCGGTGGCCGCTCCCGCAAGGAGTGATGGAACAAATGAGTCGTAGCTTGCCAGACGAAGAGAACCTTCTGGCCCAAGGATTGGACGGGGAGGAGGAATCTCCCTATTTGCGGCGGCAGAAGGCCGTGACGGTGCGCCGCCGCGGGCTCTCGTGGGTCTGGCGCTGGCTGCTCTTCCTTGTCACGGTGGTGCCGCCAGTGGGAGTCTCGAGTTATTTCCTGACAACCTATGTTCTCTCGTCCCCGCGCTTCGAATGGCGCTCCGCCGACGACATTGAGCTGGTAGCCAATCACTTTGTGACTCGCGAAGACGTTGCCACCGCGCTGGGCTTGCCCTCGCGCGCCGGCGGCGGTCCAGGTCTACGAGTGCTGCGGCTTTCTTTGGAGGCCGAGCGAAAGCAAGTGGAGACAATTCCCTGGGTGCAAAGTGCAGCTTTGACTCGAGTGCTCCCCAACCGTCTGGTGGTTCGCGTCGTGGAGAGGACGCCGGTGGCTTATGTCAACGTGGGTGGCCACGTGGCCCTGGTGGACAGCGAGGGCGTGCTGCTGGACAAGCCGGAAAGCGCCTTCTATGATTTCCCGGTGGTCACAGGGCTCGACGCGAATTCGGGCTCCGAACAGTGCCGGACCCGCATCGCGCTTTACCAGGACTTCATGCATCAGCTCGGAGAGGAGATTACCCACTCCGGTTGGGTCATCTCCGAAGCCGACGTTGCAGACGTTGACGATCTCACCGCTCTCCTCGTCCAGGGCCGGGAGACGCTTCAGGTCCACTTTGGGCGCGACAACTTCGTCGAGCACTTTCATACGTTACTGGCGCTGCTTCCCGAGCTGCGCAAATCCCCAACGCCCGTTAACTCGGTGGACTTGCGCTACCGGAATCAGGTGGTGGTGAACCCGCAGGGTCGAACTCAGGCCCTGCCTGTCGGAAGCGTCGAGAGTTCGCAGACTCTAAAGGAATAAGCTCCCTTGGCACGCAACGATCAGCTTTTTGTGGGCTTGGATCTCGGCAGTACCAAAACTTGCGTCCTGATTTGCCGGCCCGGGGAGGGCGGCAAACTCCAAGTTGCAGGTTTTGGGGTGGCGGAGTCGAAGGGTTGGCGGAAGAGCGTGATCGTGAATCTCGACCTGACGGTGGTGGCCCTCAAGAAGGCCGTGGAAGCTGCTGAAGCCGCGGCGGGGGTTTCCATTGCGTCGGCCTACGTGGGCGTAGCGGGCACTCACATCAAAGGCCTGACCTCGCGCGGCGCTGTGGCGTTGAGCAAAACTGCGAGCGGCACTGCCGCTGTCACCCCGGAGGATATTGTCAAAGTCTTGCAGGCTGCGCGGGCGGTGACGCTGCCGCCAGACCGCGAGATCGTCTACCTCGAGCCTCAGGATTATGTGCTCGACGCCCACGAGGGGATTCGCAACCCCGTGGGGATGAGCGGCTCGCGGATGGAGGCCAACGTGCACCT
>Ga0187782_10000737_pt1 | contig 22975 bp, 17 predicted proteins | sample 0715_SJ02_MP15_2_FD_132454 | JGI IMG/M metagenome (GOLD analysis project Ga0187782, IMG submission 132454) | Tropical peat soil microbial communities from peatlands in Department of Meta, Colombia - 0715_SJ02_MP15_20_MG | ecosystem: Environmental > Terrestrial > Soil > Wetlands > Peat | place... | reverse complement strand
CCTGAGGACCATGGGCGGCGCGCGCAGGTCGTGGCTCGGCCTATTGGCCCCGGCGGCGCTCGCGTTGGTGGTTCTGGTTGCGCTCGGCACTTGGCAGATCCAGCGCAAAGCGTGGAAAGAGCAGTTGATCGCGGCCCTGACGGACCGGCTGGCCGCAGCGCCCTCGGCACTTCCGTCACCGGGCGTTTGGCCGAGCCTCGATCCGGCGCGCGATGAATACCGCCGCGTGAAGTTCAACGCCGTGTTCGATCACGGCAAAGAGGCGCTGGTCTACGCCGCAGGCTCCGCCCTTCGCCCCGATATCTCCGGGCCCGGTTACTGGGTTTTCACTCCGGCGCAACTTTCAGACGGCGATTTCGTCATCGTCGACCGGGGTTTCGTCCCGGAGGGTCGGCAGGATGCGGAAACGAGGGGCGCTGGCCAAATTGCCGGTTCGGTCGAGATCGTGGGCGCGATGCGGTGGCCGGAAGGCCGCCGTTGGTTTTCCCCGAAACCCGACCTGGCGCACAACCTGTGGTTTTCCCGCGATTCGCCGGCGATTGCGGCCGCCAAGCAGGTCGGCCCGGTGGCGCCATTCTATGTCGAGCAGGAATCGCCCGCGCCGCCCGGCGGATTGCCCCGCCCGGGAAAGCTCGCCGTGGGGCTGCGCAACGAGCACCTGCAGTATGCGCTTACCTGGTACGGGCTGGCACTCGTCCTGGTCGTGGTATTCGCCACCTGGGCGTTTAATTCCCGCCGCAGCTCTGTGCCGGGGGTCCGCGCCTGACGCCGCCGGGGCTCATTGCGTTCCTTGTGAAGGTGGCGGTTGTTCGATTAGTGTGCGGGGTGTCCGGGTGGATTGCGGCTGGGCTCTCCGCACGGAAACCTCGGGAATTCAACTGGTTATTCCCGCCGTCTGTCCGGCCCGCAGCAGGAATGCGAAGATGCGCCACGTATCCACTAGAGGCGAAGCCGCGGCGCTTGGCTTCACCGACGTGATGCTCGCGGGGCTTGCGCGGGACGGCGGGCTTTACGTCCCGGAAAGGTGGCCGCAACTCGAGCCGCAGACGATTGGCGGCTTTGCCGGCCGGCCCTATGCCGAGGTGGCCGTGCAGGTCATCCGCCACTTCATCGATGAGTCCATTCCGGTCGCGGACCTCGCCCGCATGGCGCAGGAGGCGTACGGCAGTTTCCGCCATCCGGCGGTCGCGCCGTTGGCGCAACTCGGCCCCAACACGTTTGTGCTGGAGCTGTTTCATGGACCGACGCTCGCCTTCAAGGATTTGGCCATGCAGCTGTTGGGGCGGCTCATGGACCATGCGCTCGCGGCCCGCGGCGAACGCCACACCATCGTCGTCGCTACCTCCGGCGACACCGGCGGTGCCGCGGTCGAGGCCTTCCGGGACCGCCATCAAGTCGATCTCGTGGTCCTGTTCCCGAACCAGCGGATTTCCGACGTGCAGCGCCGCATGATCACCACGGCGGACGCTGCCAATGTCCACGCGGTCGCCATCGAAGGCACATTCGACGACTGTCAGGGGATCGTAAAGGGGCTGTTCAACAACCAGGCATTTCGCGAGCGCGTTTCGCTCTCCGGCGTCAATTCGATCAACTGGGCGCGCATCGTCGCGCAGGCGGTCTATTACTTCACCGCCGCGGTGACGCTCGGCGCGCCTTACCGAAAAATTGCCTTCACGGTACCGACCGGCAATTTCGGCGACATTTATGCGGGGTATGTAGCGCAGCGCCTCGGTCTGCCGATCGACCGGCTGGTCATCGCTACCAACGTCAATGATATTCTGACTCGGACGCTCGCCACCGGTATTTACGAACCGCGCGAGGTGCTGCCGACGACTTCGCCGTCGATGGACATCCAGGTCGCTTCGAATTTCGAGCGGCTGTTGTTCGACGCCTATGGCCGCGATGGCTCGGCCGTGCGGGCCCTGATGGCTTCGCTGGCGCAGTCGCGTCGGTTCACGCTGTCGGCGCGGGCTTTGTCCTACGTTCGCGCGTCGTTCAGTGCCGGGCGTGCCGACGAGGAAGAGGTTGCCGCAACCATCCGTACGGTCAGGCGCGAGACCGGCAATTTTGTCGATCCGCACACGGCGGTCGGCATTGCGGTCGCCGAGAAGGAGCCGCACGATCAGGCGGTGCCCATGGTGGTACTTTCCACCGCGCATGCCGCGAAATTTCCCGATGCCGTCGAGGCGGCGTGCGGCATTCGCCCCGAGTTGCCGGAGTGGCTTTCCAGTCTCAATCGACGCCCGGAGCGCGTCACTGTGCTGCCGGCGGATCAATCTGCGGTCGAGCGCTTCGTGCTGACGACGAGCCGCACCGCGCAGCAAGGAGCGGCGGCATGAGCGTGCAGGTGACGACCCTGAAATCCGGCATCAACGTGGTGACCGAGTCGATGCCGCATCTCGAAAGCGCTTCGCTCGGCGTTTGGGTCGCCTCGGGCAGCCGCGACGAGCGCCACGACGAGCACGGCATCTCGCACTTCCTCGAGCATATGGCGTTCAAGGGTACGCGCCGGCGCACGGCGCGACAGATCGCCGAAGAGATCGAGGCCGTGGGCGGCGATCTCAACGCCGCGACCGGCGCGGAGACGACCGCCTACTACGCGCGCGTGCTCAAGGCCGACGTACCGCTCGCGTTCGATGTTCTCGCCGACATCCTGTCGGAGCCGGCCTTCGACCGCGAAGAACTCGTCCGCGAGCAGAACGTCATCATCCAGGAGATCGGCGCCGTCGCCGACACGCCGGACGATCTGGTCTTCGAACACCTTCAGCTCATCGCCTTTCCGGAACAACCGCTCGGCCGTTCGATCCTCGGCACGGCCAACACCGTGCGCACGTTCGACAGTGCGAAGCTACGCGAGTACCTCGGCCGAAACTATCGCGCGCCGGACATCGTCATCGGCGCAGCCGGTGCGGTCGATCATCAGCGCGTAGTCACCGAAGTGGAAAGCCGTTTCGCCAGTTTCCGCGGCCCGGAAGGTTCGATGCCGGAGCCGGCCCGGTTCGGCGGCGGCACCCGTGTGGAGAAGCGCGAACTCGAACAGGTGCACATCGCGCTGGCGCTGCCCGGCGTATCGCAGAACGATCCCATGCTCCACAGTCTCCAGGTGTTCAATAACGTCCTCGGCGGCGGCATGTCCTCCCGGCTGTTCCAGGAAGCCCGGGAGAGTCGCGGACTGTGCTATTCGATCTACTCGTTCCATGTGGCGTATTCCGACATCGGCATGTTCGGCCTCTATGCCGGCACGGACGCCGTCGATACCTCGGAGCTGATGCGTCTGATCGTCGACGAGATCGCCGATTGCGCGGCGACCATTTCCGAGACGGAAATCGCGCGTGCCAAGGCGCAGATGAAGGCCGGCTTGCTCATGGCCCTGGAAAGCTCCGGCGCTCGCGTCGAGCAACTCGCGCGCCAGATGATCGCCTGGGGAAGGCCGATCGCCATGCACGAACTGGTGGCAAAGGTCGAGGCGGTGACGGTTGCAAGCGCCCGTGCGGCCGGGCAGGCGCTGATCGACGGCGGCAAGCTGGCGACAGCGGTAATCGGGCTCGGGTCGGGACTCGACAGCGCTGCGGCCATCGCCGAGAGCCTCACCCGGAAAGCGGCTTGAGTCGGAAATTCGAATGAGTATCCGCCGCGCGGGCTACCGCAAAGTCGGGGCCCGCGGCGGCAGAATGAGCGGAGCGAACCACGGATAAAGGCGCCCATGGCGTTCTTCCGCACCATCAACTTTTCCGAGCCGCTACCCTCGGTGACCGGTGAGGGGGTCGTGCTGCGCATGCCGCAGATGACCGACTATGCCGATTGGGCGGCCCTGCGCGAACTAAGCCGCGACTTTCTGACGCCGTGGGAGCCCACTTGGCCGGCCGACGACCTCAGCCGTAGTGCCTTCCGGCGCCGGCTCAGGCGCTATGCAGAGGATTTGCGGGCCGACCAGGGTTACGCCTTTCTCATCATTCGCAGTTCCGACGATGCCCTGGTCGGCGGACTGACGCTCGCCAATATCCGGCGCGGTGTCGCCCAGGCGGGCAGCCTCGGCTACTGGATGGGCAAGCCGTTCACCCGCCGCGGTTACATGACGGCCGCGGTGCGCGCCGTCATTCCATTCAGCTTCGACACGCTGCGCCTGCATCGGCTCGAAGCGGCCTGCATCCCGAGCAACGCTGCTTCCATTCGCCTGCTGGAAAACACCGGCTTCATCCGCGAAGGATACGCGCGGGAATATCTGTGCATCAACGGCATCTGGCAGGACCATCTGCTGTATGCTCGATTGCGGGACCAAAAGCCATGACCACGTCCTCGCCGGCCCCGCCGGGCGCCCAGGAGACTGCCAGAGGCTCTCAGAAGCTGCCTTGGGATGACCACGCTTGGCTTGTTATAAAATCGAGGACATCCGCGTAATGACTTGGCGTGAGCTGAGCAGGAATGCGCAACAGCCGTAGAATGCTGTGGGGCAATCGCGCCTCGATTGCGGCCTTACTCTTGCTGGCATTTCTCGCTCCGGAATGCTCGGCCGGTAGCGGTGCCGGTACTCCCGACGCCGCCGAATCGGACGCGTCTGATTCGACGCCGGGCATGACGGTCGCGAACTTCTTCCCCGGCACGGCCGCAAAGCCGGCTCCGGCCGTCACCGGCGTGCAGTCCGACGTCAACTGCCCCTCGCTCCAAATCCGCGAAGGCGCCTCGACCCTGACCATCGGCCCCGGCGGCGACAACACCACGATGTCGCTGAAATACCAGGGGACCTTCGTCCGCGCGGCGCGCCAATGCGCGGTCGTAGGCGGCAATCTGGTGATCAAGGTTGGCGTGCAAGGACGCCTTATCGTCGGACCTGCAGGCGGTCCTGGTCAGGTCGACGTTCCATTGCGGGTCGCCGTAGTGCAGGAGTCGCCCGGTAACTCGAGGCTGATTGTTACCAAACTCATTCGCATCCCCGTGACCGTCGGCAGCGGTCAGGGCAACGTCGTGTTCACTCACATCGAAGAGGGATTGAGCTTCCCGCTGCCGCCGTCCACCGCGGAGCTCGACGACTACGTCGTCTATGTCGGGTTCGATCCGCTCGCGGCCGAAGCGCCGGAGAAGCCGAAGGCCAAGCCGAAGCCAAAGGCGAAGGCAACTTGAATCTCGCGATCACGCGCAGCGGCGCACCGCGATCGGGTCTTGGTCCAAGTTTTGGTCCAAGGCCGGTGCGGCAGCGATCACCGCGCCGGCGCTGCCGTCCGCGAACCGACGCGCCAGGTCAACTCAGCCTTTTCCTGACGTCTTCGATGCCCCGGACGAGCAGATCGTCGGCGACCTTGCCCTTGGCCGCGGTCGCAAGAATTCTCTCGGCGGCGGCAACCGCGGCATCGGCGGCCGCGGACCGCACGTCGGCGAGCGCCTGCGCTTCAGCCTGGGCGATTTTTGCTTCCGCCATCTTGCTGCGGCGCGCCACGAAATCTTCCATTCTCGCCTTGGCCTCGGCGGCCAACCGCTGGGCTTCGGCCGTGGCGCTGGCAACGATGGCGGCCGCCTCGTTTTCGGCTTCGCGGCCCTTGCGCTCGAATTCCGCAAGCAGCGCCTGCGCCTCCTGCCGCAACCGAACGGCCTCGTCGAGCTCGGCCTTGATGCGCGCTCGACGCTGATCGATGCCGTCGATGATCCGGCGATGAGCGCCGACATAAACCAGCAAGCCGAGAAAGAGCACAAAGGCAACGGCAACCCAGGCTTCAGCTTCTACCATCGCGGGCCTCTCGCGCGTGATCCCGATAGCCGGTTCGTAGCAGGGTCTTGTTCGACAACATCTATTGCTATCGCTTCGATGCCCCGGCCACGGCGGCGGCGACTTCCTGTTCGGTGGGCGTCGTTCCGGTCAATCGCTCGACAATGGCCGCCGCGGTTTCGGCCGCGATGCCGCCGACGTTCCGCATCGCAGTCGCCCGCGTCGTGCCAATCGATCGTTCGGCGGCGGCGAGCTTCTCGTGTAGCTGCGCTTCAAGCCGGCTGTTGGTCGCCTCGGCCTCCGCTGTCTGGCGCTCGCGCGTTTCGGCAGCGATCGACTGCGCGCGGCGCCGGGCCTCGGCCAGCGACTTCTGATAGGCGGCGTTCGCGGCCTCCGATTGCTCCTTGAGGCGTTGCGCCGCCGCCAGATCGTCGGCGATGCGCTTTTGCCGATCGGCCAATATCGCGCCGACGCGCGGCAACGCGACCCGCGACATCAAAACGTAGAGCAGGATGAACGTCAGCGCCAACCAGAAAAGCTGCGAGGGGAAGTGCTGCGACTGAAAGGGCGGAAAACCGCCGTGTCCTTCCGGTGCTTCGGTATGAGTGACCGGCTCAGCCATGATCGTGAAACACTACAGCCCGAACAGCAGAAGCAGCGCGATCAGCAGCGAGAAGATACCGAGGGCCTCGGTGATGGCGAACCCGAAGATCAGATTGCCGAACTGACCTTGCGCGGCGGAGGGGTTGCGCAGCGCCGCCGCCAGGTAGTTGCCGAAGATGATACCGACGCCGACGCCGGCGCCGCCCATGCCGATGCAGGCAATGCCAGCCCCAATGTATTTTGCGGCGGTTGGATCCATGAGAACGCTCCTTTCAATTCCACTTGACCCGCCCCCGCAGGGGAACAGGGCCGGTAGGGGGCCTGTCAGTGGCCCGGGTGTATTGCATCGTTGAGATAGATGCAGGTGAGAATGGCGAAGACGTAGGCCTGAAGGAAAGCCACCAAAAATTCGAGCGCGGTGAGCATCACGACCAGAATCAGCGGCAGTGCCGCGCCGAGCCAACCGGCCACGCCGAAGCCGGCGAGCATAATGATGAAGCCGGCGAAGACTTGCAGGGTAATGTGGCCGGCCAGCATGTTGGCGAACAGACGCACGCTGTGCGAGATCGGGCGCGACACAAACGACAGCACTTCGATGACGACAATCGCCGGGAGTATATAGACCGGTACGCCTTTCGGCACGAAGAGCTTGAGAAAGCCGAGACCGTTTCTCCAAAAGCCGTAGATAACGACGATGAAGAACACCAGCAGCGCCAGCGTCGCCGTGATGATCAGCTGGCTTGTCACCGTAAACGAATACGGAATGAGCCCGATCATGTTGGCGAACAGCACGAACATGAACAGCGTGAACACGAAGGGAAAGAACTTCATTCCCTCGGTGCCGGCCGAACTGCGTACCGTATCGGCGACGAATTCATAGGACATTTCCGCGATCGACTGCAGCCGTCCCGGCACGAGCGCACGCGGAATCGTTGCACCAATCATCAGCGCTGATGTCAGAACCACGATAATGAACATAAACAGCGCCGAGTTGGTGAACGCGAAGTGATGACGGCCGATCGTTATGATCGGCACCAGATCTCTGATGGCGAATTGGTGGATCGGATCGACCGTCATGGTTTCATCGCCGTCGGCTGCCGAGTGCGCAACATCACTAATTCACCCTTCCCGGCCCTGCCCCGTGCGGCGGGGAGGGCTCGGAGAGGGAAGTTCGTCTCCCGGCATCGCGCCGGGGACGACACCCGCGGTGCGCATCACGTTAAGCACGCCGGCTGCAAAGCCGAGCAAGAGAAATACAACAAGCCCCCACGGCGAGATGCCGAGCCAGCGATCGATAAGCCAGCCGAAACCGGCCCCGACCAAGACGCCTGCAATCAGTTCGCTCGAGAGCCGAAAGCCCCGAGCGTAGCCGGATCCAGGTGCAGCCCGATCCTCACCAGGTCCATCGGAAGATCGATCCGCACGCTCGCGTGCAGGTTTGAGACCTTCGCCGAGACGCTGGAGCCTCGCGGAGAGTGCAGCTTCATCGGAGGACGTCACCCCGCGTTCGCCATCTTCGCGTGTGCCGTCGCTCATTTCTCCGACACTCTCGGCCCGCGGCGATTGCGGCGCGCACCGCCCCCCCCAAGAAGCCGGGCGGACCATACTTATTGAGTTTCGCCAAGTCAAGAAACGCCCGCTACGCCAACTCATTGAAGGACAATAGATATGGACCGCCCTCCACATTCTAAAGACCGGCGCCATCAGTCCGTCATTTTTGGTCGCATCGCACCTCCGACATTGGCCGCCGTGCCCGAATCGGCAGTTTGGCGCGCTAGCGCGGGCGCTGCGACTTGCACGTGCATGGAAAGTTAGGCATGGTGCGTGGTGCTGCCAAGCGTGTTCCTTTCCTCGCAGAGATCCCAGGGGCGCGACGCGATTGCTGCCACAGGCGACCGGCAATCACAGCGAAAGGTGCGGCGCGAGCGCAATGCGTATCGATTTCAATCCAGGCGCCCTGGCGCTGGCGGCAATGATACTGTGCGCCGGAGCCGGCGACGCGGCATCGGCAGATACGTCCGATAAGCCCCCGGAGACTTTGGCGATCGATGTTGGGGTGAGCGGCAGCAGCTTGCAAAGCCTATACGGATACTTCGGCGCCCTGTACGCCCCTTCGGGGAATCTCGATCAATCGGGATTTCGCGTGCGGCTGGGTTCCGTCGACGGTCAATTCAGCTATCCGCAGGCTGAAACCGGGACTCGTATCTACGGCGTTGGCGCCGAAGCCAGTTTCCTGGCCGGCTACTCCTTCAACAAGGACAACAGCAGCCTCCTGTTGATGCTCGGACCGGACGTGGCGAACATAAGCTTGTCGCCCGCGGATCCAACGAACCCCGCGCAGTCCACGGGCTTCGGCGCGAAGGCGTTGATGGAGTTTTACTCGAACCCGACGCCGAACACCAAAATCGACTTCGAGGTCGGCTACTCGACCATTTTCGACTCCTACTACGTTCGCCTTGATCCCGGCTATGCCGCATTCGGCAAGGACATTTTTGTCGGGCCACAACTGGTATTTTTGGGCAACGATCAATTTCAACAGTGGCGGTTGGGCGCCGAGGTCGCGGGGTTCAAGCTCGGCCGGGCCGAGCTTGGCGTGACTGCCGGCTATCTGAGAGACCGCGAGCAGGGCGGCGGAGCTTACGCCGGTCTAGACCTCTACGTACGATATTAGAACATGGTCGGGAACAGTGGGTGCCGGCTCTCGGAAAGACCGATGAGTTGCCGGCGCCGTATCGCGGCCCGGCGGCAATCAACACGCCGAACGGCCCCGGCACTGCGGGCCGTCAAGCCGCATTGGCTTGCTTTTGCAGGTTTCCGGATTCACTGAGGTTCGGTTGGCAATGAGCCGCCACCGCCGGCAGCGGACAGGTTCCCATTCTGTGCAGCTTGTTCCAGCCGTGGCGTCTGCCGCGCAGCACGCCAAGCAGCCCCGCGAATGTCACAGCATACATCAATTGTCGATAGAAGAACCGCTGTATGACGATGACCGAGGCGTCGCGGAAATTCTGGCCGTCGAGGCGAAAGGCGATCACCGAGCTGACCAGGTCCATTGCCAAGAACATCATGTAACCTACGGCAACCGGCATCAACTCGCGGCGCAGCACGCATGATACGAGCAATCCGTCCCCGAGCGGCGCGAGCATTGGAAACAGGATCTGAAACAGAAATATGTTGGGAAGGACGATCAGCCCCAGGGAGCCACGACCGCAACGATTGCGGTGCTTCCACAGGCATTGCATCGACCCGAAACTCCAGCGGTAGCGCTGCCTGAACAAGGCCGAAATCGTTTCCGGCGCCTCCGTCACGGATTGCCCGTGCGCCGCATAGACGACCCGTCCGCCGCGACCCAGCAGAGTGAGCGTCAGGTCGGTATCTTCGGTGAGAGTGTCCTCGGAATAGCCGCCGATTTCCAAAACCTTCCGCCGCTTCCAGGCCCCGGTCGCCCCAGGCACGACAGAAATGCAGTTTACTCCGTCGAATGCGCGGCGATCGTAGTTTTGCGAGGTCACATATTCCACGTGCTGAAATTTCGTCAGCGTATTCCGCAGATTGCCGACCTGGACGTTGCCGCAAACCGCGTCCACGCCGAGGTCGGAAAAAGGCTCCATCAGCTTGCGCACGGTGTGCGGGAGCACGATCGTGTCGGCGTCGATGGTGACGATGTAATCTTCCGTCCGTTCACGGAACCCGCGGTTGAGGGCGGCCGCCTTTCCCCGACAGGAGGGCTGCCTGATCAGAGTCAACCTGGCATCCGTCTTGGCGCACTCTGCGACGATCTCGGCGGTGCCATCGGTACTGCCGTCGTCGATGACGGCGACGTGAAACTGCGGATAATCGCTCTTCAGCACGGCGGCGAGCGTCTTGGCTATGACCTTTGCCTCGTTATGCGCCGGAATAAGCACACATATCTCGGGCATGAAGTCGCCCATGTGCCGCATCCTCGCCGCCGATTTGCCGCGCAAGATGAGAACCGCCAAGCTGGCTATTCTGATCACCGACATTGCGGTGGTGACGAAAAAGAGGCCGAGAAGAAGCTTCCAGCCCCATATTCGAAACCAAATCGTGACACTTCTAACGACTGCGAGACCGTGCTCGAAACCGGCAATCGATGGCATTAACGACACGCTTGGCGAGTCTACGAAATCCTCGAGGCCCACCAACCTGTACCCCCGCGCGAGCAGCTGCGGGATCAGCTTCTCCAGCGCCTCTACGGTCTGGCCGCGGTCACCACCCGCATCGTGAAATACGACCACATGGGCGTCTTCGTCCCGCACCCGCGTCAATACGTTCTCCACGATGCGATCGGCTCCCGGCCTCGCATAGTCCTCCGAATCGATGTCAGCGCCGACCAGCAAATATCCCATTCGGGTAACTTGCCGCAGCGGATAGAGCTGGGCGGCCGAAGTCGGTTCAGAATCGGCATCGTAGGGCGCACGAAACAGGACGGTGGAATGTCCGGTGACCGCCTGTATCAGCCGCTGCGTAGCATTGACCTCCCAAGTCAGACGGGCGTTCGATATTTCACTGAGTTGAGGGTGCAGGTAGGTATGGTTGCCGATCAGGTTTCCGGCGGCCATCTCCTCCGTCAGGAGGTTCGGGTAGCGCTCGGCTTGATCGCCGACAACAAAAAACGTCGCATGAACTCCGTATCTGGCCAAAACTCGTAAAATCTGCGGTGTCCAGAGCGGATCGGGGCCGTCGTCGAAGGTGAGCGCTATGCGTTTGCCGCTCCGCGTCTGTGGCCGATCGAGGCGGAATCCGTGCGGCGGTTCGTTGAGAGCTGCCCATACGATATCGCCGCTTTCGAATTCAATCTCCCGGCTGCCGTCGTCCGGCTGATCGCTCACCAAAAACAGTTCACCGCTTCCTTGCGAGGACAAGACCCGCGGCGGCGGCAGCCTCTCGAGCGCCCCCGCATCAAAAGGGCGCCCGCTGTCGCCTCCGAAAAAAGACCACAAGACGCCGTCTTCCAGACCGGCGCGCCAGAGCGCAAGGCCGCGCGCTTGATTGCGCTGAACGGTGCGGACCTCGTTCCACGCTGAAACCGCATCGAGCAACCAGACATGATGACTTCTGCCGGCTTCGTCCTGGTAGTCGAACCGGCTGTTGACGGCTGTGGCATCGGTCGAAATCTGTACGCCCGCGCGCGCGGCAAGCCGCACCGCTTCATCGAAGCCGAGCGAAACCGCCTCGCCTCCGCCCTCGGTCCAATCGTAGCCATAGGCGCCGATGCCGACGATCAGCTTATCTCTGGGAACGCTTCCCAGTACATCCGCGATCCCCTCGTCGAACCAGTCGCGACCAGCAATCGGACCGGCTTTGCCGGTGGCAAAATGCTGGTCATAAGCCATGAGAACGACCGCATCGGATATTTTGCCGATCGCTTCGAGGTCGTACGCCTCGTCATTCAACGGCACGTCGACGGTGATGATGAACCCGCGCGCATGTAGCGCATCCGCGATAGTGTCAAGCCATTCCACGAATGCCTGTTTGTCGGCCGGACGGATCCCTTCGATGTCCAGATTGACGCCGTCAGCGTGACCCCGTTGCAGACTCGTCACAACTTCATCGATGAACGTCTCTGTCGCCCCCGCGCTCCGGAACAGGGTGCCGAGTTTGCTCGTGTACCACTCGCCGACCGCGTTCGTATTGGAAATCCGCGGGAGAACAAACACTCCGGCTGCTTTGAGCGATGCGGCCAACTCCGCGTTGATGTTTACTTCGACTTCACCCTTCGCATTGGCGAAACTGAGCCAATCGGGGAATACCACATCCAGCTGTGCGACATGCGCGCGCAACGATTCGACGCTGCTTGGATCGGCCTGCACCACGAATGTGGAACGAACGAACGGCACCTGCTGAAACGCCTGTCGACGCGGCAGCGGGGCCGCGGAGGAGTCGCCGTACCGCGCTGTCCGCGCCTCTGCGGTCTCCGCCGGAGATGCATCGCTCAAAAGCTTCATGACGACCGGAACCGAGCCCATCGTCAGCGGCAAGGCAGGGAGATCGGCGGGCACTAATGCGCCGACAATGGCGCCGGCGCAGACGAGCAGCGCGAGGCCGCCCAGAACCGACAAAGCGGCCTTCGTGTAACGCCAGCGCTTGCCGCTCGCGTCCTCGAATATTCGACGACGTTCAATCACTTCACTCGCCCCCCTCAAGGACGCGCGGCGTCGAGACGTCCGGCAAGATTGTGAAGCTGTCGACCCTGGCGCCCAGAGGCTGGCCCCCGGATCCGATGGTAGCCCACACCACCTATACTGGCAAGGATGCCGGGGGCCAAATCCGTCCAACCGGGACGCCGACGTGACCGCCGGCTCCCTTCGCAAGGGGTTCAGTTCCGGGCCAATTGTCAGAGCTCCCCTATGGATCGCCGAAGCGTCAACTCCCGAACCATCGCCCGGATGACCTTCGCGGCCGCGCCTCGCAGCGCCATGTGCCGCGAGCGACTATGGGCATGAAACTCTTGTTCTGATATCAGCATTGTTTCGATATCAGCGCGGTTTTGGCCGAATGATCGCCGCCCGTGCGAGGAGATGGTCATGTTCGAAAGGATGCTGGCGGTCGCAAGCGTCGTGGGAAGCCTATTTTTCCTCGCGCCCGTCCTGGCGAACGAGCCGGCCTTGGAGAACGAGGGCGGGCGCTACACCTTCAACAAAGTGACGGACGGCTTCGTCCGATTGGACACGCAGACCGGCGAGGTTTCCGTGTGCGGCCGCCGCGCGGTCGGCTGGGCATGCCAGGCAGCGCCCGAGGATCGGGCGGTGCTCGAGAGTGAAATCGCGCGCCTGCGCGGCGAGAACGCCGTGCTCAAGAAGGATATCCTCTCGCGCGGGCTGCCTTTGCCGGCCGGCGCGCTGCCGGAGCCGGTCATTGGCGACAACGAGCAAGCCCCGCGATGGGACGGCCATTCCGATCTCGATCGCATGATGGCCTTCGTGAAGCGAGTGTGGCATCGGCTGGTCGACGCCATCGCCCGCGCGCAAAGGCCGGCGCCGAACAAGAGTTGAACGACCTCGGCATGTCTTTCGATTTATCTCCCATCCAAACCGCGCGGGTCGAGACAATTGCGACTGCGGTCCTCGCGGTGGAAACGTCGGGCGAGGGTTTTGTCGAGATTACGCGGCAGCTCGGGCGTTTCCTGCACAAGATCAAAGCGCGAGACGGCACCCTGCTGCTTTATCTGCGGCATACGTCGGCGTCTCTGGTGATCCAGGAGAATGCCGACCCGGACGTGCGCACGGATCTGCTGACGGCACTGGAGCGCATCGCGCCGGCGGGTGCCGCCTGGGTGCACGAGGTCGAGGGGCCCGATGACATGCCGGCTCATATCAAATCCATGCTCAATGGCGTCAGCCTGCAAGTTCCCCTCGTGGGCGGCGAATTAGCGCTGGGCACCTGGCAGGGCGTCTATGTCGCCGAGCATCGCGCGCAGCCCCATCGACGCGAGGTGGTGTTGCAGTTTCTCGGCTCTTGCGAGCAAAGATGACGCTGTCGTCGGCAGCGTTTTAGATACCTGTCCGGCCGCACGGCAGCACGCGGGCAAGAGTCGTGGCCCGCGGCGGCTCTTGCGCCAGTGGACCGGCTCCGACGATCGGAAGTAACATATGCCGCGTGCGCCGATTGTCGCTGTCCCATGAACGCATAGCGCGCGAAAGCCAGCCCGTTGACCGAAACGCAATCCTACCATCTGCTGATCGCCGACGATCATCCGCTGTTTCGCGGTGCTTTGCGCGAGGCGGTAGCCGGAATGTTCGGCCACGTCGAGGTTGGGGAAGCCGGAACGTTCGAAGAGCTCGCCGACCTGCTCGAAGGTGGCGGCGAGGTCGATTTGATCCTGCTCGATCTGAGCATACCGGGGGTGCGCGGATTTTCCGGCCTGATGTATCTGCGCGCGCAGTATCCAAGCATACCGGTCGTGGTGGTCTCGGCCAACGACGATCCGGCCGTGATCCGCCGCTGCATGGAGTTCGGCGCCTCCGGCTTTATTCCAAAAAAGCTCGGTGTGGACCCGCTGCGCCGGGCCATCGTACGCGTGCTGCAGGGGGAGACGTGGACGCCGCCCGACGTCGAGCTTGCGCAACAACCGGACGCGGCGGCTGCAGCCATGATGGCGCGGCTGGCGACGCTCACATCGCAACAGGTTCGCGTTCTCATGATGCTCTCGGCGGGGCTGCTCAACAAGCAGATTGCGCATGAGCTCGGTATATCGGAGGCGACGGTCAAGGCGCACGTCTCGGCGATCTTGCAGAAGCTCGGAGTTGAAAGTCGCACCCAGGCCGTCATCGCCGCAGCACGGATCGAAGCCGGCCAGTGGCCGCAAGTTGCACCCTCATCGTCGAAAGCACAGGGCTGAGCGCTACTCCGCGGCGACGCTTTGCACCCGCCACTGCGTGATCAGCGCACGCAATGAAGCCGGCTTGACCGGCTTGTTGAGCACGTGCACTCCGGCGCCGCGCGCCTTTTCGCGCACGTCCAGGGAGTGGTCGGCGGTGATCAGGATCGCGGCAAGGTCACGATCGAGGCTGCGGCGCAGCTCCGCGATCGCCACCAGGCCATCGTCTCCGTCGAGATGGTAGTCGACGAGAAGTCCGTCGGGTTGGAGACCGCTGCCACGGATCGCCGCAAGTCCCTCGGCGAGATTCGCCGCCGTGAGGACTTGGCAGCCCCAGCCGCCGAGCAGAGTCTCCATGCCGTCGAGGATGGTCTGCTCGTTGTCGATGCACAGGGCGATCGTGCCGGCGAGCCGACCCGGGGCGACCCGCAGGGCCAGCTTCTCTGCAGCGACAAGCGCGCGCGGCACCTCGATGGAAAAGCACGAGCCGCGCCCGACCGTCGATTTCAACATCACCTCGCAGTCGAGAACACGGGCAATGCGTTCAACGATCGAAAGACCCAGCCCGACGCCACGCGCGACCCGCGCCCCCTGGTCGAGACGGTGGAATTCCTTGAATACCGCACGCCGCTTGGCTTGCGGTATGCCGATGCCGGTGTCGTACACCTCGATACGCAGACCCGCGCCGCGGCGGCGACAGCCGACCAGCACGCGGCCGGCGGGCGTGTATTTGATGGCGTTGGAGACCAGGTTCTGCAGCAGTCGCCCGAGCAGGCGGCGATCCGAGCGCACCCCCAGCGAACAGGGCACAAAGACGAGTTCGAGGCCTCTCTCCTGCGCCAGCGGCGCAAACTCGACCTCAAGGCGCTGTAACAATTCGTCGATGCGGAATTCCGCCATCTCCGGCTTCATGGCGCCGGTGTCCAGGCGAGAAATGTCGAGCAGCGCTGCAAATATTTCCTCGACCGCCTCGAGTGAGGCATCGATATTGTGCACCAGATCGCTATCCGCGGCTTTGTGCGGGCGCTCGAGCAGGCTCGCAACGTAAAGGCGTGCGGCATTGAGCGGTTGGAGAACGTCGTGACTGGCGGCGGCGATGAAGCGTGTCTTCGAGACGTTGGCATCGTCGGCTTCCGCCTTGGCACGCTCGAGCTCGGCATTCAGACGCGTCAGCTCCCGGGTGCGTTCGCGCACACGGCGCTCCAATGTCGTGTTCTCGCGCTCCAATGCCTTTACGCTGGGCGTGATGTCGGTAAACGTCATGACCAGACCGCCATCGGGCATGCGGTTGGCGCGAACCTCGATGACCAGCCCGCGTTGACCGAAACGTTCGAGGAATGGTTCGGCCAACGACGACGTGTATTTGGCGATGCGCTCGGCAATCTTCTCGTCGTCGCCGTGCGCCGCATCGCCGCCCCCCTGCTGCGCGATATGGCGCAGAATCTCGCCGAGCGTGATACCGACGCGGGTGAGGCCGTACGGCATGTCGAAGGTTTCGCCGAACTGCCGGTTCCAGCACAGCAGCGCCAAGTCCTTGTCGAACACGGCGATCCCTTGCCGGACATGGTCGAGGGCGGTCTGCAGGATTTCACGATTATGGTGGATGGCCGCGTTGGCATCGTCGAGCAGCTTGAGGGCGGCCTTGGTCGACGGCGTGCGCTTGCGCAAGAGGAGCGAGAGCACCAGGCGCGAGGATGCCGTCCCGATGGCCGAAGCCAGCAGATACTCGCCGTATTGCAGCAGCTGAAAGTCGGCCTCGGCGTCCGGCGCGAGGCTCAGTCGGCGCGACGCGGCGAAGCTCGCAAAGGATTCGCGCGTGCGCTCGTCGCCGAGATAGCGGGCGACGGTCGCGATCAGTTCCCCGACGGTCACCGATGCCGCACGCCGCAGCCGGAAACCCGGCGATACCGGGGCCAGCGTGGACGGCACGAACACGCCTGCCTGCACGCGCTCGATCGCGCTCGGGCGGCGGCTCAGCGAGCAACCGAGATAGAGGGCGATATTGACCGCAAGGCTGACGACCACGCCGTGAACCAGCGGTGGCAGGTCGATACCCAACAGCGCCTGCGGCCGCATGATTTCAAGGCCGAACGGCCCGTCGGTGATGATGCGCGCGCCGATCATACCGGCGTCGGCGATGCTCGGCAGCAGCAGAGTGTATCCCCACAGCAGGATGCCTGCGGTCATCCCGGCGATGGCGCCGAGCGCCGTGCCGCGACGCCATATCAGCCCGCCGAAAAATGCCGGCGCAAACTGCGCGATGGCCGCGAACGAAAGCAACCCGATCGCCGCAAGCTGAGCGTCGGCAGCCGAGCGGTAGTAGACGTAGGAAAAAATCAGGATCGCGAAAATGGCGATGCGACGCACGGTGAGAAGCTGCGCGCCGGCGTCGCTCGGCTCTCCGGAATGCGTGGCGCGCCGCTTCAACACCAGCGGCATGACGATGTCGTTCGAAACCATGATCGCGAGTGCGACCGATTCGACAATCACCATGGCGGTCGCGGCGGAGAGACCGCCGACGAACGCGACGACCGCCAGAAGCTCCGAATGCGCGTGCAGCGGCAGTGCCAGCACGAACATGTCGCTATCCGTGCCGCCCGATGGAAACGTCAGCAACCCCGCCGTCGCGATCGGCACCACGAACAAATTGATCAGCAGGAGATACAGCGGAAACAGCCAAGCGGCGCGGCGGATTTCGGCCTCGCTGCGATTCTCGACCACGGTGACGTGGAACTGCCGCGGCAACAAGACGATGGCAAACAGCGACAGCGCCGTCATGGCGCAGAGCGTCGCGGGATCCGGCGCGCGCGTGAGCATCGCCGCCGCCTGCGGCCGCTGCGGGGCGCTGGTGAACAGGGCTACCGGCCCGTCGAACATGACGAAAGTCACGAAGATGCCGACAGCCAGAAACGCAGCGAGCTTGACGATCGATTCCGTGGCGATAGCCAGCATCAATCCGTCCTGGTGTTCAGTCGCGTCCACGTGGCGCGTTCCGAACAGGACCGCGAAGGCCGCCATCAGCAGTGCAACAAACAGGGCGATGTCGCCGAGCAGCGGCTGCGCGGCGACGTTGTCGGCCGAGACGCTGGCGAGAATGGTCGCCAACGACGAGGACACCGCTTTGAGTTGGAGAGCGATATACGGCACCATGCCGATGATCGCGATCGACGCCACAGTCGCCGCCACCGCTTGGCTCTTGCCGTAGCGCGCGGCGATAAAGTCGGCGATCGAGGTGATGTTCTGCCCCTTGGCGAGGCGAACCGTGCGGATGATGAGCGGATAGGCCAGGCCTACGACTAGGATCGGGCCGATGTAGATGGTCAAAAAATCGAGGCCGGTACGCGAGGCAAGGCCAACCGAGCCGAAGAACGTCCACGAGGTGCAATAGATGGCCAGCGATAACGGGTAGATCAGAAGCCGAGAGCGAGAGGTCCGCCGTTGCTCGCGCCTGCGATCACCGTAGCTCGCCACCAGAAACAAGAAACCGATATAGGCGAGCGCGATGAAGATGACCAACCAGTCAAGCAGCATGGCGTTTCCCGCAGCGATTTCCAGCGCTTTGTTGCACCTTGGCGCACGCTCCTGCTCACGTCACCACAGTTCCCACGACCTGTCCACCGGGCAGGCTCGGTGCATTTGCTGGCCATACCGGATGCTGTTTCGCCCCTTGCCGGCATGACATTGTTTTTCGTGCGCCTCCCCCGGTTACCTCAGCGCCCGCCGAAGCAGTGCTATTTTTGATCGGCGCGAATCGATCCGTACCGCTTGCGGGTCGAAAGGAGCGAACCTAACTGACGATGGGCGAGATCTTCATTGTCGACGACGACCCGTCGGTATGTGCGGCGCTGTCGATTGCCTTGCGCAGCGAGGGTTACCAGGTCAAGAGTTTTGTCGAAGGCAAATCCTTTCTGGCCGCGGCGCGTGCCGAGACGCCGGGCTGCGTTCTGCTCGACGTACAGCTACCGGGATGCTCGGGCCTCGAGGTGCTCAAAGAGCTCAACGCCCAGCACTACCCGGCCCCCATCCTCATTATTTCCGGCCGCGGCGATATCCCCCAGGCGATCGACGCAATCCGCAACGGCGCGCTCGATTTCATCGAGAAGCCGTTCGACGTCGCTGCGGTCGCAGCGCGCGTTCGCGAAACGATCCTCCGCTGGCAGAGTGCCAGTCAGGGCGACAGCATTCTGGCGCGCAATTTCCCCGGCCATCAACGCCTGACTGCACGTGAACGCGAGGTGCTCGAACGGATCGCGCAGGGAGCCTCCAATAAGGAGGCCGGCCGTCAGCTCGGTATCAGCCCGCGCACGGTCGAAGTGCATCGGGCGCACATCATGGAAAAGCTGGCGGCCAAAAACGCCGCCGATCTCATGCGTATCGTCCTCGGCAAGGCCTACGCACGGCGCAATTGAGTTTGGCCGGGTCATGCCCGGGATGCGAGCTGAGCGCTAAAAATCCGTCGTCGCCTTCCGGTCCGCTCCGGCTTGTGGTCGACGCTATCCGACTACCACTTCGCCCAGGTCGCCTGGTAACGCCTCGTGCCATCATTGAAGACGTACGACTGCAGCGAAACTATCCCGTAGCCGGCGCCGGCAAGCGCCGCCGCCTCGCTCTTGAAGCTCGGGCAGTCGTAGCCGTTGTGGCTTTCCCATGCCGATACCTCCTTGGGGACGGGCGCGAACACCGCCCGATAGAGCGGCGTGCCGGTCGAGCTGAACCCTTCTACCCGCGTCGGATATTTTCCGGCGGTGGCCTCGGAGTTGAACGTCGATTGAAAGGCTGCGGCGTCCATCCAGCCGGTGTATGGGCCGTATTGATCGAACAAATTGTCGCTGCCGAAATTGCTCGCCCCCACCGCGTTGAAGGCGGTCCACAGGTCGGAATCGAGATCGCTGCCGAAATCGTTGGTGTCTTGCGGCCGGGTGTTGAACAAGGCGGCAAAGCCGAAGCCGTTTTGAGCATGCACCTGCTCGGTCTGCGTGCCGGAAAGACTTCCGTTGTGCCACCAATTGCCGGCCGTGTTTATCTCCCAGCCCATGCCGTACCAACTGCCGTCCTGGGCGACTTTGACCAGCTTGTTGGAGCTGTTGACTTCGGCCACCGGCACGCCGTTGTTGTAGGTCAGATCCTTGAGTGACGTGCTGTTCAAGAGCGGCGTTCCACCGGTGCGTCCGTCGATCGCCCCCTGGAACCGCAGCAGATCGACCGGCGACGCCACCCAGGCGCCGTGGGCCGCCATCGCTTCCAAATAGAAGCTGCCATAGGGGTTGGTATAGGTGTTGAGGCTCGGAACAAACACGTCCTGGCCCGCACCCTCGCCGGGAAACGGGTAGTAGACGACTTCCCGGTCGGCCGGCCAGATGGTCTGGCCTTGCACGATCCCGCCGGCGCCGGCCGGATTGAGGATGTTGGCCGTCACGTAGTCGGCGTAGGTCTGCCCGGTTTTCTTGGCGATGACCTGTCCGAGCACGCAATAGCCGAAGTTCGAATAGTCGTAGACCGTGCCCGGCGGCCAGTAGACCGGCTGAGTCAACATGTACTGGATGATCCCGGTGCAGCTCGGCGGGCTTGGAACCCCCTGGGTGCTGGCGATGTGCACCGATTCGAACATCGGGTCGCCTTCGGTGCTGCAGTTGCTGCATCCGGTCTCCCGGCTCCAGCCGCCCTGGTGACGCAACAGCTCGGCGATCGTCATCTTCGACAAGGCCGGGGTGACCGGCCCCGCCGGATCGGCCGTCAGGCCCAGAATCTTGAATGGATTGTCGTCGAGCGACAGCGTGTGGTTCTGCACCAGCTGCAGCACGGCTGCGGACGTGATCTGCTTGGAAACGCTGGCGAGACGGAAGAGGCTATCGGGGTGCGCGATGAGCGAATTGCCGGTGTCGCTGAAACCGTAGCCGCGCGCCAGCACGAGCTTGCCGTTCTTCATGACCGCGACGGCGCCGCCCGGAACCTTGTATTTTTTCATCAGCGCCTGGAACGTGGAGTCGTAAGCTTTGGTCGCTTTCGGCACGCCCACCCCGACGGCCGGCGGATTGGTCTGCCAGCTCTTGATCTCCTCGGCGTCGCACGAGGCATCCGCCGTCTGCGTGGAATTCCAGCTGTCACCCAGCATCAGGACGGCAAAAACCTGCGTGTTGTTGACCGTGTAGCTCTTGATGTCGAAGATGCGCGCCGAATTTTTCTTGACCAGCGCCCCCACGTTCGCGGCGCTCTCGCCGTAGTACCACCACCAGCCAAAGCCGCTCGGAAAGGCGTTCATCACCACGTTGAACGTGGTGCCGCCGGGATTTGGGTCCAGGCTTATCAGATAGGCCGTGTTTTGCGACAGATACTGGCTGACCTGCGAGGCAGTTATGTTGTAATACCACCACCAGCCTGACTGGTTCGAGCCGGTGTTCGCGACCATGATGGCGCCGTAGACGCCGGTGCCGTAGCGCCGCAGATCGATCAACCGGGCATTGTTCGACGACAGCAGTGACGATATATCACTGGGACTTTTACCGTAGTACCACCACCATCCGTTATAGTCGGCGCCGACATTGTGCAGCATGATGACCGCGAAATAGGTCGTGCCGCCGACCACATAGGGCTCGACGTTCACGAGCCTGGCGTCGTTCGCGGTAGTGTAGTCGTTGACCTGCTCTGCGGTCAGCCCGTAGTACCACCACCACGTCTTGGCGAAGGTGCCGGTGTTCTTCACCATCGCCACATCAAATAGTAAGGGACTGGATGACTGCACGCGCAGACTCACGAGCCGCGCGTTGTTTGTCTTCAGCAGCGATGAGACCTCGTCGGCGGTTTGGCCGTAGTACCACCACCATCCGACAGCGGCGGCCTGTACCGGCTCGCCGAGCGCGGCCCGCGCGGTCGTTGGCGGCGCGAGGCCTGCGAATGTTATGGCGGTCAATCCAATGATAACGCGAATGGCGATGAAGCGAGCGCATTGGCGGAGGAGAGCATTTGCCATCGGAAGCCCCCGATCTTTCCGAAACGCCTGCATCCCTGCATCATGGAGTGGACCAAGCGTTTCGGCATGTCTGCTCAATCCTAGTAAATCGATCCGTAGAAATGCGTACGAATTAAGGCGGCAACAAACGAAGCCTTCGATACCAAGAGGCGTTTGTTATTCAATCATCGGTCCGCGGCGCTCCTAAAAACGCGGTGTGGGAACGGTTTATCGAAGGCGCCCAAGGCAGGAGACGTCGCGCCGTCGGAAAACGACGCCTCGGTAACCGGACCTACCATTTCACCCATTGTCAGCTTGCGGGTTTTTTGGACCTGCACCACTGCACCGCGCGGCACAATGTGCCGAGACCTTGGCGTCAACCGATGTGCCGTTTACTCTGCGGCGAGGGCGCGGTCCTTCATCGGCAGTCGCAGTCGCTGCCACACGTCAACGAGGGCCTCGGCCAAACAGTCGATCAGCGCATCATCGTGGTACGGGCTTGGCGTGATGCGCAGCCGTTCGGTCCCCTTCGGCACCGTCGGATAGTTGATCGGCTGAATGTAGACGGCATGCTCGGCAAGCAGGAGATCGCTGGCGCGTTTGCAGCGCTCGGGATCTCCGACGAACACCGGGACGATGTGGGTGTGGCTCGTCATGACCGGCAGACCGGCGGCGGCGAGCACCGCCCGCGTGCGCGCGGCGCGATCCTGATGGCGCGCGCGCTCCCATTGCGACGATTTCAGGTGCCGGATCGCGGCCGCGGCCGCCGCGCACACGGGCGGCGGCAGCGCCGTGGTGAAGATAAAGCCCGGCGCATAGGAACGCACCGCGTCGATCAGCGCTTCGCTGCCGGCGATGTAGCCACCGAGGCAGCCGAATGCCTTGGCGAGCGTGCCCTCGATGACATCGATCCGATCCATGGCGCCTTCGCGCTCGGCGATGCCGCCGCCGCGCGGGCCGTACATGCCGACCGCGTGCACCTCGTCGAGGTAGGTCATGGCGCCGTAGCGTTCCGCGAGATCGCAAATGCGATTCACCGGGGCAACGTCGCCATCCATCGAGTAAAGGCTCTCGAATACGATCAGCTTCGGTCGCCGCGGATCGGCGGCGACGAGCACCTCTTCGAGATGGGCCATGTCGTTGTGGCGGAAGATGACCTTCTCGCAGTGCGCCTGGCGGACGCCCTCGATCATCGAATTGTGGTTCCACGCATCCGACAGGATGAGACAGTTCGGTATCAGCCGGGCAAGCGTGGAAATTCCGGTCTCGTTGGAGACATATCCCGATGTGAACACCAACGCCGCCTCTTTGCGGTGCAGGTCGGCGAGCTCGCGCTCGAGCTCGACCAGCGGGTGATTGGTGCCGGCGATGTTGCGGGTGCCGCCGGCGCCGG
>Ga0187782_10000736_pt1 | contig 22980 bp, 20 predicted proteins | sample 0715_SJ02_MP15_2_FD_132454 | JGI IMG/M metagenome (GOLD analysis project Ga0187782, IMG submission 132454) | Tropical peat soil microbial communities from peatlands in Department of Meta, Colombia - 0715_SJ02_MP15_20_MG | ecosystem: Environmental > Terrestrial > Soil > Wetlands > Peat | place... | reverse complement strand
CCACCGGGTCGGGCAAGTCCACGACCCTGGCCTCCTTGGTGGACATCGTCAACCGCACCAAGCCATTGCACATCGTCACGGTCGAGGACCCCATCGAGTTCCTGCACAACCACAAGAAGTGTCTGGTGAACCAGCGCGAAGTCCACGCGGATACGCACTCCTTTGCGAATTCGCTCCGCGCCGCTTTGCGTGAAGACCCGGACGTGGTGCTCATCGGCGAGATGCGCGACCTGGAAACCATCGAATCGGCCCTGCGCATCGCGGAAACCGGCCACCTGACTTTTGCTACCCTGCACACCAACTCGGCGGCCTCCACCATCAACCGTATTATTGACGTGTTTCCGGCGCACCAGCAGCCCCAGATTCGCGCGCAGCTTTCCATGGTGCTGGAAGGAATCCTTTGTCAAGCGCTTCTGCCGCGGGCCGACGGACGTGGGCGCGTGATGGTTATGGAAATCCTGGTGCCCACGCCGGCGATCCGCAACCTGGTCCGCGAGGACAAGATTCACCAGATTTATTCGGCTATGCAAACAGGCACCGGGCAGACCGGTATGCAGACTTTCAATCAAGGATTGGCAAACGCCTATTTCTCAAAGGTCGTTACCCTCGATGTGGCTCTGTCACGCTCGTCCAACCAGGACGAACTCCAGGACATGATCAATCGTGGCGTGGCGACAGGGCCGGCCATCGGGAAGATGCCCGGCAAGGCGCCGGTAGGCGCGCGAAATTAGGACGGAAGGGGAAAGGTCGAAGTTAGCGGTAGACGGATTTTGACGGCGGAGGAGGAACTACCATGCCGGTTTTTACATACAAAGGAACCAATCGTTCCGGTGCAGCTGTGGCCGGAGAGATGAGCGCCAACAACAAGACGGAGCTGCAGACGCTTTTGCGGCGCCAGCAGATTACGCCCACACGCATGACCGAAAAGGGCAAGGAGTTCAGCCTGCCCACCTTTGGCGCAGGTGTCGACTCCAAGGAACTCGCCATTTTCACGCGGCAGTTCTCCGTGATGATCGACGCGGGCTTGCCCCTGGTGCAGTGCCTGGAAATCCTCGCCAGCCAGCAAGAGAATAAGACCTTCCAAAAGGTCTTGACGGGAACCCGAGGCGCAGTCGAAGGCGGCAGCACGCTTTCCGCTGCTATGAAGGCCTATCCCAAGGTCTTCGACCCCCTGTTCACCAACATGGTGGAAGCGGGTGAGACCGGCGGTATTCTCGACACCATTTTGCAGCGCCTCGCGTCGTACATCGAAAAGAACGTCAAGCTGCAACGCGCCGTGAAATCTGCGTTGGTCTACCCCATCGGCGTGTTGTTCATCGCTGTCAGCGTGATCGTGCTCCTGTTGTGGAAAGTGGTACCCATTTTCGCCACCTTGTTTGCCGGCTTGGGCGTTTCTCTTCCTTTGCCTACGCGCATCGTCATTGCCTTGAGCCATGCGGTAGGCAGTATTTTTGGCTTCCTGATCCTCGTGGGCGTGGTCGCGATTATCGTGGGAATCAAGGTTTGGTACGGTACGCCCGGGGGACGCATGACCATCGATACCATCATCCTGAAAGTTCCCGTTCTCGGTGTGGTCATGAGGAAGATCGCCGTGGCGCGCTTCACTCGCACCCTGGGCACGCTGATCTCCAGCGGCGTTCCCATCCTCGAGGGACTCGATATCACCGCAAGAACTTCCGGCAACGCGGTCATCGAGAAGGCCCTTAGCAGGGTTCGCAAGTCCCTGGAGGAAGGCAAATCGCTCACCGAACCTTTGAAGGAGTCCGAAGTGTTTCCGGGCATGGTCACGCAGATGATCGCGGTCGGCGAACAGACCGGCGCGATGGACGCCATGCTTCAGAAAATTGCCGATTTCTACGAAGAAGAAGTGGACGCGGCGGTCAAAGACCTGCTCACCGCGATCGAACCTATCATGATCGTTTTCCTGGGCCTAGTGGTTGGTGGCGTGGTTATTTCTATGTACCTGCCGCTGTTCTCGCTGATTGGACAGTTGAGCGGCAAGCACTAGGCTGAGTTGCTTTTCGGAAAAAGGGGAGGGCAGGCGGAGTCCGCCGTCCTCCCTTTGTCTTTAAGATAGTTGCTTGGGGGAAAGAAGCCGGCTCCCTGCCGAGCTTCCGGGCCATGGAACAGACTGCAGCCCGCCGCGAATGGCTGGAATGGCTGACGAAAGTCCGCCTGCTCATGATCGCCTTGATCCTGGGCGTGGGCGTCGTATGGCCGCAGTATTCCCCCACACCGGGCACCACGCGCTATTTCCTCCCGATCATCGTCCTGTGGATCACCATCGGCATCCTGCACCTGATCCTGGTGCGCCTGCTTCCCGCGGCATCCTGGCTGGGGGCCCTGCAGGTCTCCTGCGACGTCTTCATGATTACGGCCATCGTCTATTCCACCGGGCTGCAGGACAGCAATTTCGCCTCGCTGTATTTCCTGGTCATCATCGTCGCCAGCATTCTTTTCTCTCAGCAGATCGCCTTTCTCACCGCGCTCTTTTGTCTGTCTACGCTGGCATTGACCACAGCCCTCGTTTATAGCGGAAAGATCCCGCGCACGTCGGTTCTTATGCCGACGTACGAGAACGTCCGCCCTTGGTTTCTGAGCAACGCTGTGGGATTCCTGGCGGTGGCTTATCTGGCCAGCCTGCTGGCCGTGTCGCTGCGCAAGAAAAGTTCCGAGCTCGAGCAGAAGCGCGAAGAGCTTCTCGATTTGCAGGATTTCACCGCGGACATCATTCATTCCATGCGCGGTGGTCTGGTAACCACCGATATGGAAGGCCGGGTGGTGTTGCTCAATCGCACCGGCGAGGAGATTCTCGGGCGTTCCTTCAGCGAGTTACGTGGCCGCTTCCTGAAGGAGGTGGCGGAGGACTTCTGGCTGGGCGACATCGAAAGCCTGCCGGAAAAGCTGTCCTTACGCCGGGAATTCGAGGTACTGGTGCCCGGCGGGCAGCGCCGTGTGCTCGGCGTTTCGGTATCGCCCTTGCGCACGCGGGACACTGCGCGCAGCGGTTACGTCTTCAATTTTCAGGACCTCACCGAATTGCGCCGCCTGGAGCAGGAAGTAGCCACGAAGGAAAGGATGGCTGCGGTGGGTCGTCTATCCGCGGCCATCGCCCACGAAATCCGCCAGCCTCTAACCGCCATTGCAGGTGCTGTTAAGGAACTCGGACGGCTGGTGCCGCTTGAGGAAGACGAAAAGCATCTGGTGAGTATTGTGGGCCGCGAATCGGAGCGCCTCAATCACATCATTACCGATTTCTTGAACTATTCGCGCGAGAAGTCCTACGTGTTCGAGGAAGCCGACGTCCGCGCCTTGCTGGAGGACACGCTGTTGCTTATGGAGCGCAAACCCGAAGTGGCCAAGAATTTCCGCCTGGTGCGCGCGTTCAACGGCGAGGTGCTTAAAGCCCGAGTAGATCCGAACAAAATCAAGCAGGTTTTCTGGAACCTGTGCGACAACGCCATGCGCGCCATGCCCAACGGGGGAACTCTCACCGTGGGCATCGAACCGAGTCCCAATTGGCTGCGCATTTCCTTCCGCGATACCGGGATGGGCATGGATCCCAAGACGCGCTCGAAAATTTTCGAGCCCCTTCAATCGAATTTCGAAGGTGGTACCGGCCTGGGGCTGGCCATCGTGTATCAGATTGTACAGGCGCATAACGGCCGCATCACCGTGTTCAGTGAAAAGGAGAAAGGCGCGGAGTTTGTCGTGGATTTGCCGCGTCCGGAATGAGGGGCTATGCAAGCGACGAAAGCTGCTCCCAAAGAAAGTACCCGCGAGATGGCGCACATCCTCGTGGTGGACGACGAGAAGTCTATCTGTGAGCTCTTGGAGATCACCTTCCGCAAGGAAGGCCACCGCGTCGAAGTGGCCAACAGTGTGGAGACCGCCAAGCGCAAGCTGGAAGGCTCGCTCTTCGACATCATCATTTCCGATGTGCGCATGCCGGGCGAGGACGGAGTGGACCTGCTGCGCTTCACACGCGAGGTGGCCCCGGATTCTCATTTCGTGCTGATCACCGGCGTGCCGTCTCTCGAAACCGCCATCGCCGCGGCGAATGAAGGTGCGAATCGTTACGTCATCAAGGACCACGACTTGGTCGAACAACTGCGCGTGGCGGTCCGCGAAGTCACGGAAAACCTCAAGTGGAAAAAGGAAGCTGGCTATCTGCGCCGCGAATTGCGCCGCCTGACCGGCCTCGATAACATCATCGGCCAAAGCCCGAAGATGAAAGCCATCTTCGACCTCATCCAGACGGTGGCGCCACAGAACAGCCGCGTGCTCATCACCGGGGAAAGCGGCACGGGTAAGGAACTCGTAGCGCGCGCCATCCATGAGAACAGCTCCCGTGCCGACGCGCCGTTCATCACCATCAACTGCGGAGCCTTCCCCGAAAATCTCCTGGAATCGGAGCTCTTTGGTTACATGAAGGGCGCATTCACCGGCGCGAACGAAAACCGCCGCGGGCTTTTCCAGGCTTCGCATGGCGGCACGTTGTTTATGGATGAAATCGGCAACATGAATCTCGCCATGCAGGTGAAACTCTATCGCGTGCTGCAGGAAGGCAAAGTGCGGCCTCTCGGCAGCACCGAAGAAATTGACGTCGACGTGCGCGTGATCGCCGCGACCAATAAGGATCTGGAGAAAGCCATTGCCTCGGGCGAGTTCCGCGAGGACCTTTTCTATCGCCTCAGCGTCATTCCGCTGCACGTTCCCTCTCTACGCGACCGCCGCGAAGATATCCCCCTGCTGGCGCGCCACTTTCTGGAGCGCTTCCGGAATTCCATGAACAAAAATATCGGCGCAATTTCCCCTGAAGCCATGCGCCGCCTCGAATCCTACGACTGGCCGGGCAACGTTCGTGAACTCGAGAACACCATCGAGCGCGCCGTCGCCCTGGAGACCGGTGCAGAAATATCCCCAGGCGTGCTGCCGGACCGCGTGGTCGGTTCCCTAGGGGGGCTTGGAGGCCCGGGCGGCCTCCTCGGACAGCCGCAATTTCCTCCGGAGGGCATCGATTTCGAGCGCGTGATTTGCGATACCGAGAAGCGCTACTTGCAGGCTGCGCTCGAGAAATCCGATGGCGTCAGAACCCGCGCCGCAGAATTGCTGAATATCAGCTATCGCTCCTTCCGCCATTACGCCAAGAAGCACAGCCTGTGACGGAACAGTTTTAAGTCAACAGTTCGCAGTTCACAGTTTGAAAAAGGAGTTTTTAGCCGCGCCGCGGCTTTTGGGGAAGAATCGGTTTGGCAACGGGAGTCGGGGAACGGCTCAACTTGGTTCAAGCGATGGCTTTCGGCGGCTCCTCGCGTCTAGTGCTGTTCTTCGGTGCTCTCGCGATACTTCTTGTAGCGCTTGCCATCAAAACGGAAGGTGGTCGTGGTGACGTATCTTCCCGCCTGGCCTAGAGTAACTGTTTGAAGATCTCTATACCCGTTGTTTCTGGTCTTGAGCACGTCCAGCCCATTCCCAGCGCACCGCAAAACCAGTTCGTATCGCCTGCCAGTTTGCCTGAAAACCCAAAACCAGCTGATTCCCGCGACGCTGTGAAAGCATGGGTAACTCTCTTCGGGCTTGGGGTTCGCCAGAACTACAAGGTCGGTTTCATTTACACCGTCCAAGTGAATTTCCGAAGCAATGAACCACGAACTCAGCAGTCCGCCAGCGGGTAAAGGGTTGTATTCCAAGCACGACTTAACTCCGTCGTCTCCCTTCAGAATCTCCAAAACCGCGTCCGGTACCGGCACTGGCCGCTTGACAAGTGGCTCACCAGGAAACTCTTCGGTACCGAAGCTAGACTGCTCCTGTTTGCCGGTTTGGCCTGCGGCATACGACCCAGCGATACTCCCCAAAACCAGAGCGAAGCATAAGAGAACCCGAACTCCTCCCACAGGAACAAGAATTTTGCGAGGACTCAGCCGCAAATGCATCGAGGCGGGCATGCTGTTGCGAGAATTCTACAATAACGGGCTCCAACCCGTGTTCCGAAAACTGTGAACTGTAAACTCTCCATTGCGTTTTCCGTTTGAACAACCCTCGCAGGACAAGAGTGGCTAAACAGCGCCGCCGCAGTGAGAATTTTAGGTAGCCGCTGAGGAATTCCGACTCTGGTTAACGCTGGCGAAAGGCTTGTCCTGGATGACGCAAAAAGTGCGTGTCGCGTTGCTGCTGGGCATCGCGCTGCTCGTCTACGCGAACGCGCTAGGTGACGGCTTCACGTACGATGACGAAGGCTACGTTCTCCGCAGCCAGGCCGTGCAAACCGCATCGCTCGCTAAGCTCTTCCAGCCCACCCAAGGCAATAACATCTTCCGGCCCTTCGCTTTCGCCACGTTTGCCGTGAATTGGGCGGTAAGCGGCCCGCAGCCTTTCGGCTATCACCTGCTCAATTTGCTGCTGCACGCAGGGGTGACCCTGCTGCTCTATCTGGTTTTGCAGACGCTACTCGCGCCACGGCCGCGTGGCGAAATTGTGGCGTTCGTCGCGGCTCTATTATTCGCAGTCCATCCCATCCACACCGAAGCGGTAACTTCGATTGTGGGCCGCGCGGAATTGCTTGCTGCCGGATTTCTGTTCGCGGCTTGGCTCCTGCATTTGCAGGATCGACCCGTTGCGGCGCTGCTGTGTTTTGCGTTGGCGCTGCTGTCTAAGGAATCCGCGGTAGTCTTCTTGCCGCTGGTGCTGGCCGGCGATTATGCGCTCGGAAAATTCAAACCGCTGGCGCGGTATGCCTGGATTTCCGGCCTGACCCTGTTGTACATCGCACTGCTCTGGAAGGTTCAGGGAGGGCATTTCGAAAAGGGAGTGTACACCCCGCTCGATAATCCCCTTGCTAATCTGACCGTCACTTTGCGAGTCCTGAATGCCCTGCGCGTAGCTTGGAAGTACATCGGACTTCAGCTATATCCGGCGACGCTTTCCTACGACTATTCCTACAACGCCATTCGCCTCTTTGCCGACTGGCGACACACTCTGCCCGCGGCGGCGGCCACCCTCGTTGTTCTGGGCCTGTGGTTCTGGACCGTGTGGACCAAGCGAGGCTCCTGGATGCTGGCCGGGGCAATTTATCTCGGCGGCTTCGCGGTCACCTCGAACATCCTGGTGTCCACCGGAACGATCATGGGCGAAAGGCTCGCCTATCTTCCCTCGGCGGGCTTTTGCTTGCTAATCGCTTTGATTTGGGCGCAACTCCAGCCAGAGAACCCGTTGGGGAAACGCTCATCGCAACTAGCCTGGCTCCTCATCATTTGCGTTGTATGCGCGCTGTCTTTGCGCACCGTGCTGCGCAACCGCGACTGGCGGGACAATCTCACCCTGTACTCCACCGATGTTCGTGTTGTCCCCGAAAGCGTGCGCGCGCACCTCAATCTGGGCGACGAGTATCTGCGCCGCAGACAGGTGCAGGCAGCCCATGACGAGTTTCAGATCGGCTTGAAAATCTATCCGGATTCCCCGGGCGCGCTGGAACGCTATGGCCTCACGGAATCTCTCATGGGCCAGGACCGCGAAGCTTGCGGGGACCTTGCTAAAGCTCTGGCTCTGGCACAAAAGGACGATCCGAATTACGACCTGATGGCCTGGTACCTCGCCACGGTGCTGACGAAAGTGGGGAGGGAGGGGGAGGCGTTGGCGGTTTTGAATCGCGAGATTGCCGAGGCGCGGGCAAGTCCACGCGTTTGGGCCAGCCGAGCCGAGATACGCTATCGGCGTGGCGAGATAGCAGGGGCGCGGGGAGATGCGGAGACGGCGTTGCGACTCGATCCGGGCAATGCCACGGCCCGCGGGTTGTTGGATGAGATGGGAAAGAAAGGGAAAGATGAACCACAGAGGGGCGCAGGGAACACAGAGGGTACACAAGAGAAGAGAGTGGAAAAGTAGAAAAGTGGAACAGTAGAAGAGTGGAGAATGACGGAACGCATGCGAATTGGGCTGGTGGCTGGTGCAGCGGCGGTGGTTTACGCGAATACGCTGACGAATGGATTCGTGTACGACGACGGCTACTACGTGGTTGGGAATCCCGCAGTCACCGGGCATTCGTTGGCGCAGATTTGGAGGCCGCTCACCAACAACGTCTTCCGGCCAGTGACAGCGGCAAGTTGGGCCGCGGACTGGATGTTCGGCGGGGGACGGCCCTTCGCGTTCCACTTGGTGAACCTTCTTTTGCACGCGGCGGTGGCGCTGCTGCTCTACTTCGTTTTGCAGAAGCTGCTGGAAGGGTCGCCGCAAGCCGCGAACATCGCCTTTGCCGCGGCGCTGCTGTTTGCGGTGCACCCGGTCCACACGGAAGCGGTGGCGTGGATCACCGGGCGTTCGGAGTTGCTGGCAGCCGGATTCTTGCTTGCGGCGTGGCTCCTGCATTTGTACGAACGGCCTGCAGCCGCGTTGCTATGTTTTCTGCTGGCCTTGCTGGCGAAGGAGTCGGCGGTGGTTTTTCTGCCGCTAGCGTTGGCGGGCGATTATGCCCGAGGCAAGCTGCAGGGTTGGAGCCGGTACGCGGCGATCGCAGCGGTCATGCTGGCGTACCTGGGCGTGTTCTGGCTCGTCGAGGGCGGTACGTTCGGAGAGAAAGCGCTTAGCGCGATGGACAATCCGCTGGCCAAACTCGCGCCGGGTCTGCGAATTGCCAATGCGCTGCGCGTGGCTTGGAAGTATGTAGGCTTGCAGGTCTATCCAGCGACGCTTTCGAGCGACTATTCGTACAACGCCATTCGGCTATATGCGGACTCGAAGCATTGGTTGCCGGCTGCGCTGGCCACAGCGGCCGTGCTGGCTTTATGGGCTTGGGTGATTTGGAAGAAGCGCGGCTCGTGGATTTTAGCGGGCGCGATTTACTTTTTGGCATTCTCCGTAACAGCAAACATTTTGGTTGCGACCGGCACGATTATGGGCGAACGGCTGGCGTATCTCCCATCTGCTGGCTTTTGTCTCCTTGTCGCGCTCGTTTGGGCCCACCTTGGGACCCTCAATAAGAGGGTCGCGTACTCCGCTCTGGCCGCCGTCGTGTTGCTCCTCGGGGTTCGCACCGTAATTCGCAATCGAGATTGGCAGAACAATTTCACTCTCTATTCGGCTGCCGTCGCGGCAGTCCCGGAAAGCGCTAGGGCGCATGGCCTTCTTGGGCAGGAGTATCTCCGGCGGGGCGACCTGGATGCTGCTCGTACCCAATTGCAGGACGCTGTTGCCATCTTCCCGGACTACACGGAGGCCATCGAGAATTACGCACTCGCGGAAGCCCGCGCCGGACATGACCCGGAGGCACGCCGCCTGCTCGAGAGGGCTTTGTTTCTAACGAGCAAGAGCGACGCTGATTACGATTATCGGGCCCTCAACTTAGCGGCTTGGTTGGTGCAGCACGGAGAAAACTCCGGTGCGCTGAAAATTTTGAACCAGGTAATCGCGGACTCGCCGGGAGAATCACGCGCTTGGGCGAACCGTGCTGTCCTTCGCTATCGCAGTGGCGAGTTAGCGCTTGCCCGTTCCGACGCCGCACAGGCCTTGCAGTTGGACCCTGCGAACGCGCAAGCACAAAATTTGCTACGGGAGCTAACCAGGGATGCTACACCGCCAACACGCTAAGCTAGCCGCGAAATGGTCAGCATGCCGCGAAGTCCGGGTTTTTAAGGGATCCGCCGAATGAGTGAACGCATGCGCATTTCGTTGCTGCTGGGAATGTCGGCGATCGTTTACGGCAACGCGCTGGCGGACAGCTTTACCTACGACGACTTCTTGTACGTCTTGAATAATCCCTTGGTGAGCAGCCCTTCTTTCCGCGGATTCTTTCAGGCCACAGAGTTCAGCAACGTTTTTCGTCCCGTGACCTTCGCCAGCTTTGCCTTGAACTGGATCCTCGGCAACATTCATCCCATGGGCTATCACCTGCTCAACTTGTTGCTGCACGCGGGCGTCACTGTTCTCTTATATTTTGTGCTGCGAAAGCTCCTGGAGAATGTGCCGCGCGCCGAAACCCTCTCCTTTGTGGCCGCAGCCCTTTTCGCCGTGCACCCTATTCACACCGAAGCGGTGACGTCGATCGTCGGGCGCTCGGAAATGTTGGGCGCTGGGTTTCTGTTCGCTGCCTGGCTGCTGCATTTGTACGATCAACTCGTTCCTGCGCTCGCCTGCTTCGTTCTGGCAATGATGGGAAAGGAATCGGCGGTGGCCTTCGTTCCGCTGGTGTTGGTGGGCGATTATGTTCGCGGAAAATGGAAGCCGTTTACTCGATACGTTTGGATCGTCGCCGTCGCGCTGCTCTATGCTGCCGTGCTCTTCAAAGCGCAGGGAGGTGTTTTCGGTGAACACGGAGTCGACTTTCTCGACAATCCGCTCGCCAATTTTCCTCCGCGCCTAAGAATTCTCAACGCCATTCGGGTAGCCTGGAAATATCTCGCCCTGCAGGTCTTTCCGGCGCATCTTTCCTACGACTATTCCTACAACGCCATCCCCCTCTACGTCGACTGGAGACATACTTTACCGCCTGCGCTTGCTGCCTTAGCGGTGCTGGGCCTGTGGGTTTGGGTGCTGCGTGCGCGGCGGATGGAATGGGTGCTCGCTGGGGGCATTTATCTGGCAGGTTTTGCGGCCACCTCGAACATCCTGATTCCCACCGGAACGATCATGGGAGAACGGTTGGCGTATTTGCCCTCGGCAGGTTTTTGCCTGCTCGTCGCCTTGCTGTGGCTCCGCGCGGAAAGGCATCAACGCGTCGTTGCCTGGTGCATTCTAGTCGTGGTTCTCGCGGCTCTCGGTGGACGTACCGTCGTTCGCAACCGCGACTGGCGCACCAATTTCACGCTGTACTTTTCTGCCGCTACCGTGGTGCCCGAAGATTCTCGAATGCACGCCAATTTAGGCGGCTTTTACATGGATAACGGCCAACTGGACTTGGCCCGGAAAGAATTGCAAGCGTCGCTACGCATTTACCCCAGCTTTCCGGATGCTACGGAGTTTTATGGGCTCACGGAGGTCCGTTCGGGCCACGATGAAACTGCTCTCCCGTTGTTGGAGCGTGCGCTCACCTTGACGCGGAAGGAAAGTCCCCGCTATGCGGAGAGAGAAGTAAACCTGGCGGCCATGCTCGTCAAGTTGGGAAAGGACGACGAGGCCCTGAAGCTGTTGAATGAAGCCATTCGGAAATCGCCCGGGAATTCCAGAGCGTGGTCAAATCGCGCGGTGATTCATTACAGGCATGGGGATTTTGCCGCTGCTCGGTTGGATGTCCAAGCGGCGTTGCAATCGGATCCGTTCAATTCCCAAGCCAAGAGCCTGCTCAGCGCGTTGGGTCCGGCGTCGAAGGGCAGCCGGGCTCCCTAGAGACGAAAGGCGCAAGATGCGCGGCCGAGAGCGCCGAAACGACAAAAACTGCTTCAGATGGTGGACAAAAAACGTCGTCACAGAGTACCAACAACCGGGCAGGCGCCTCAAAACGAGATGCAAAAAGTACTATCACGACACACAACTCATTTAGTTTGTTGCGCATACGAAAAACCAAGTACTATTATGCCTGTGGAGTCCACATTGGCATGTGCCGTGCACCTTATGGCCACGTGCTCTGGCACTAAAAACAGACTCTCTCACGGAGGTTTCATGAAGAAGCAGAAGGGTTTCTCTCTTATCGAATTGCTGATCGTCGTGGCGATCATTCTGATCATCGCGGCTATCGCCATCCCGAACTTGATGCGCGCGAGAATGTCGGCGAATGAGTCCTCGGCCGCCGGCTCCATCCGCACGATCAACACGGGTGAAGTCAGCTACGCTGCGGCATATCCAAGCATCGGATTCACGGCCTTGTCCATCTTGGGTGGCGCCACACCGTGCACGCCGTCGACCTCCAGTGGTTGCTTCATTGACAACGTTCTGGCCGGTGGCTCGAAGGAAGGTTACACTTTCAGCGCAACGCCGGGCACCGCAGTGAACGGCGTGAACATGACCTACACCTCGCTGGGCTATCCTTCATCGCTGAACCAGACCGGCACGCGTTCGTTCTGCAGCGACCAGACGGGTGTGATCTTCTACAACGTCAACGCGCAGACTTGCACGAACACCAACTCCGTTCTGCAGTAAGCAGCACGACAGTCACCATTCGCGATTAGCGAATCGAGCGGGCCGAATCTCGGCCCGCTCTTTTTTTGTTTGCTCATGCTCTAACCAGGTGACCCGATGCGTCACCGTTGTTGACGAAAAATGCGCTTTTTCTTGTTTTCAGGGAGCAGTTTGGTTGCCCACCCTTATCCGGCTTGTCAATCGTAGCTAAGCCCTGTTATTCCAATGGCTTACTACGTTTAGAGCGACACGCCGTTGTGCAAAAGTTCACCAGATGGAACGCTCCGTGCTCCGTTAAGGTCAACTAACAGGCAAAGATCTCACGCCCTCAAGGCGCTTGGTCTTCAGTTGGGAACAGATTCGAAACCAGTCTTGACGGAGCTCTCATGCGGAAGCCCAACGGTTTTTCTCTGATCGAATTGCTGATCGTTGTTGCAATCATTCTCATCATTGCAGCTATTGCCATTCCGAACTTGATGCGTGCCAGAATGTCCGCGAACGAATCTTCGGCCGCCGGATCTATCCGCACCATTAACACGGGCGAGGTGAGTTACGCTTCCGCTTACCCCAGCATAGGTTTTACGTCCCTGTCGGTCTTAGGAGGTTCGGAGCCTTGCACGCCTTCGACGAGCAGCGGTTGCTTTATCGACAATGTTCTGGCCGCGGGCTCGAAGGAAGGCTATACCTTCACGGCCACAGCAGCTACCCAAGTCGGCGGCGTTTACATGACCTACACGTCGCTCGGGTCACCGTCTTCGCTTAATAAAACAGGCACGCGCTCGTTTTGTAGCGATCAGACCGGCGTGATTTTCTATGCCGTGGATTCCACGGCCTGCGCGAATACCAACTCCGTCCTGCAATGAGCCTGGCCGAGGCGCCTCCGACGACACCGACAGCGTATTGCAATAGAGAATTCTCGGTCAGGCGGAAGCTGCGCGGGGGATGGGCACCCGGGCTGCCTTTGTTTTCAGCGTTTTCCGGGGTTCGTGACGTGAAATGTCTCAAAGGGTGGGCAGAGCGACGATTGTTGTCACTCCTGAGAATCTAGCGGGCCCTGAGAAAGTGGTAGTTTCTAGCTAACCCATTGATAAAAAGTCTGTTATTCAAAAACCAGCTCTTTGGAACCTCAAGTGCACAATCCATGTTGACATCGTAGTTTCTTTTGGCTTGTTTTCAGGGGTTGAATCTCGCTCGCTCACGAATAAAGTCTCCTATGAGGCGCAAAGAAAAAGGGTTTTCACTAATCGAGCTTCTAATCGTCGTGGCGATCATTCTCATCATCGCCGCCATTGCCATTCCGAACTTGATGCGTGCCAGAATGTCGGCAAACGAGTCCTCGGCCGTCGGTTCGATTCGCTCCATCAGCACGGGTGAAGTCAGCTATGCATCGGCGTACCCCAGCGTGGGTTTCACGAACTTGTCGAGTCTCGGCGGGGCGGAACCCTGCACCCCTTCAACCGGCACGGCTTGCTTCCTTGACAGCGTTCTGTCGGCCGGCTTGAAGGAAGGTTACAGCTTTGCCGCGGCCGGTGGCACCCCGGTCGGCTCGCTGAACACTACCTACACCTCCCTGGGAAGCCCGTTGGCTGTAAACGAGACCGGCACGCGGTCGTTCTGCAGCGACCAGACCGGCGTGGTCTTCTACAACGTCAACTCCACCAGCTGCAATAACACCAACTCCGTGCTGCAGTAGCACGCTGTGGTTCCGGGAATCGATCGTGCTGTCGGCTGGTTGTCTCCGGGCCCGTTGCCCTGTTTTCATCTTCTAGTAACATCCATGTGACCTCAACTTCACTCAAACGGCAGAAAAGCTACGATTGTTGACGACCCCACGGGTCTGCGCAGGACTCCGCAGAATCCATTTTTCGACGGTAACTTACACAAAGGCTTTCATTTAGGTGAGAGCACACGGATTTGGAACCGGAAGTGCCGGACTTATGGTAAAGTCTCTTCGTCCCCGGGGGCTGGCGTGGAACCTTACGGGAAAATCTGGGCGGGGAAGTTTCAATGGGTCACAGGAAAAATGGGTTTTCACTTATCGAGCTGTTGATTGTTGTCGCCATCATCTTAGTCATTGCCGCAATCGCTATCCCGAGTTACATCCGAGCCAAGATCTCGGCTAACGAAGCCTCGGCGGTGAATTCTGTTCATGCCGTGTCCACCGCCGAAATTGGCTACTCCAGTGCATACCCGGATATCGGCTTTTCTGTCTCCTTGTCCGATCTGGGAGATGGCGGCACAGAGCCTTGCCCGGGAACTCAGAACGCCTCCTGCTTTATTGATCCCGCGCTGTCGAGTGGACTTAAGTCAGGCTACTCGTTCACCTACACTCAGGACGCCACGTCCACACCCTCGGTGGGCTACACGCTAAATGCGGATCCTCAGTCCCGCGGTTTAAGCGGCCAGCAGAGCTATTTCATCGACCAGACCGACGTAATCCGCTATAACTCGGCACAACAGGCCACCGCTTCGGACAACCCGCTATAACCCTCGGTGCTACCCCTGTTAAACTGCTCGGATGAGGATTCTCTCGTGGCTCACGCTGTTGTTGTGCCTGCCATACGCCGTTGCCAGTCCGCAATCCCAAAGCGTTGATCGCTCAAGCGCTGCTCACTTGTTCGAGGTTCGCTATGGCACCGCACACACGCTACAGGTGAACTTCCTGGAACGCTACACGCAGAACGGAAAATTTGTGCGCGCAGAAGCCGGAATCGCCTACTTTCTGCGGCCCGGGAAAATGCGTTGGGACTACGAGGCCCCCGAGAGGAATACTTTTCTGGTGGATGGCACGTACGACTGGTTCTATTCTCCTGCGGACCGCACCGCTACCCGGGTGCCCGCCAAGCAAAGTGAAGATTGGCGCACGCCTCTGGCTTTCTTGACTTCGCACATGAAGCTTTCGCGGTTGTGCGCGAAAATAGCCGTCCAGAATGGCAGTGCTTCGCTTCAGCCGGACGATGTCGTATTTCGTTGTGAACTTCGAGATGCCCAGGAGGGCTCCACGAAAGGAGTCTTGTTCGAGGTTTCGCCGCAAGGCGAACTGCGCCGCATTGTGGTGCAGCAGGAGGGCGCCATCGAACTGGAGTTTTCCTTTACCGGCTGGAAGTGGAACCCGCCGCTGGATAAATCCCTATTTCAATTTACGCCACCTCTCGGCGTAGCCATCGTGAACGGACTGCTACCCGGGGCGTCGGGTTTGCGTCAGTAAGTATTAGGTGAGACGGAGCTTTCCTGGCGCGAACGCCTTGCGCCAGCGCATTGTCCTTGCCCGGTGCGGTTGAGGTAAACTCAGCGTATGGGTGAATTCGTCTGCAAAGTTGCCGACGGCAGTGGCCGTGTCTTTTCGCACGTAGAAGCCGCCACCAGTTCGGACGAAGCGCGGCAAAAGCTCGCCGACCGTGGCCTTTACGTCTATTCGGTGAATGTCCGAAGCAGCCTGGTCAGCGGCTTCCTTGGCATGCGCAAGGAGCGCAAGATCGGCGGCAACGACTTCCTCATTCTGAACCAGCAATTCAACACCCTGATCAAGGCGGGCTTGCCCATTCTGCGTGCGCTCGATTTGCTGGCGACACGCGCTTCTGCACCCAAACTCCGCCCCATCCTCACGCAGATTCGCGACCGTGTGCGCGAAGGAAAGTCCCTGTCGGAGGCGGTGGACGAGGCCGGAGTTTTTTCGAAAGTTTATTCGACAGCGATCCTGGCCGGAGAAAAGAGCGGCAATCTTTCCGGAGTGCTGGAATATTACATCGCCTACCAGAAAGTGAGCACCGGGGTAAAGAAAAAGATCGCCTCCGCGCTGGTGTATCCGACCCTATTGGTGGTAGCGGCAACTTGCATCGTGACTTACCTGGTGACCTTTGTGGTGCCCAAGTTCGGCATGCTGTACCGCGATTTGGGCGTGGAATTGCCCACTCCCACGAAAATCCTGGTCGCCGTCACCATGGATTACCGTTACTACATCTTGGGCTTGGTGGCCCTGATTGCGCTGGCCGCAATCGCGGTATTCTTCTGGTCGCGAAGCGAGCAGGGTGGCGTGGCCTTCGACAAGCTGAAGTTCCGCATCCCGGTGATCGGGCCGACCTTGCTGAAATTCCAGGTGGCGCAGTTCTGCCGCACGCTGGCGACGCTGCTGACCGGAGGAACGCCTCTGGTGGCGGCTCTAGCGACGGCCTCCGAATCTATCGGGAGCCCGCTCGTCAGGGGAACCGTAGTTCAGGCAACCCGCATGGTTCGCGAAGGCGAATCACTGCACGGCGCGCTCGCCGCCAACCGCGTCATGCCGGACATGGCCCTGGACATGATCGAGGTCGGCGAATCCAGCGGCGCGTTGGCGCCGATGTTAAACAGTGTGGCGGAATTCTTTGAGGAAGAAGTGACCTTGAAACTCGGAGCCATGGTGGCGCTCATCGAGCCCCTGATTTTGATTTTCATGGGATTGCTGGTGGCAGGTATTCTGATTTCCCTGTATTTGCCCATCTTTTCGTTTTCGGCAGCGGGAACAGCCAGGTAAGCATCAGGACGGAGCGTTCGCATGGCCACAACCGATTCTAATCTCCCGCACGGCGGCTTGCCGGCACAGGATGCCGTAGACGCCGGCGCGGAGCGGGAGCAGGCCAAGCGCTTGGCGGCAAGGTATCGCTGTGGATTCGTGGATCTGCAGGAACAGCGCATTGATGCGGACTTATTCCGCGCGATCCCTGCGGATCTGATGTTTCGATTTAACTTCGTACCGCTCGCGTCACATGAAGGCACGCTAGTGATTGCTGTTTCCGATCCAAGCCAGGTGATGCTCAGCGACGAACTTCCGCTGCTGCTCGGCAAGAAACTCGCCATACGCGTGGCTACGCCGCGGCAGATCGGCGACCTCCTGAAGCGCACCGAGCAATCCCAGCGCGTTCTGGAACAGGCCAGAGAGGCTTTCACCCTGCAGGTCTCCAAGGAGGAGGAAGAAGCCGACGAGACCATCTCCGCCGATCGCCTCACCCGTGAGACCACTGTTAGCCCGGTGGTGCGCTTGGTGGAAACGGTCATCTTCACGGCTCTCGAAAGGCGCGCCAGCGACATTCACATTGAAGCCCGTGATTCCGAAGTCGCCGTGAAGTACCGCATTGACGGCGTGCTGCAACATGCCATGCAGCCCATCGCCAAGGAATGGCATTCCACGGTCATTTCCCGCATCAAGGTGCTCAGCGACCTGGACATCGCGGAGCGCCGCGTGCCGCAAGACGGCCGCTTCCGCGTGAAGTACAAGGGCCGCTACATTGACCTGCGCGTTTCCATCATGCCCGCGAGCCACGGTGAGGACGCCGTGCTGCGTATCCTGGACAAGGAAACGCTCTCCGAGAAATTTCAGAAGTTGAACCTGGACGTAGTAGGTTTCTCGCCGGACGAGACTCGCCGTTTCCGCCGCTACATTCATGAGCCCTACGGCATGGTGCTGGTCACCGGGCCCACGGGCTCCGGGAAGACCACGACCTTGTACGCGGCGATCAACGAGATCAAGTCCGACGAGGACAAGATCGTCACCATCGAAGACCCCGTCGAATATCAGCTTCGCGGGATCACGCAGATTCCGGTCAACGAAAAGAAAGGTCTTACGTTTGCGCGCGGGCTGCGCTCTATTTTGCGCCACGATCCGGACAAAATCATGGTCGGCGAAATCCGCGACCAGGAAACCGCGCAGATCGCTATTCAATCCGCGCTTACCGGCCACCTCGTCTTCACCACGGTTCACGCCAACAACGTCACCGATGTGATTGGCCGGTTCATCAACATGGGGGTCGAGCCCTACAATTTCGTTTCCGCCTTGAACTGTATCCTTGCGCAGCGCCTGGTGCGCGTCATTTGCGAACACTGCAAGCGTCCGAAGAGATACACGCCGGGCGAACTGGCCGACTCCGGCCTGGACACCGCGGCGGTGGCCGACTACCGTTTTGCCGAAGGCGCCGGTTGCCTGGAATGCTCCGGCACGGGTTTTCACGGCCGCACGGCCATTTGTGAATTGCTGGACTTGAGCGACCGAATCCGTGAAATGATTGTGGATCGCCGCCCCACCTCGGAAATCAAGCGCGCGGCCATAAATGAGGGAATGACCCCCTTGCGGCAAAGCGCGCTGGCAAAGGTCAGAGACAGCATTACGACCTTGCGGGAAGTGAACAAGGTGACTTTCGTTGAGTAGCGTGGCTCTAGCCCGGAAAGGGAACTCTCAGGCCGGCCTGGCCGGCAAAATGATGCGGTGGATGGACGCGACGCCTCACCCGCCGCTGGCCTTCGAGATTTCGCAGGACCGCGTGGCCGCAGCGCGCTTCACGCGTTCCGGTTCCACAGAAGGCTACGCCGTCGAAGAGCTTCCCAAGGGCGCGATCGTTCCCTCGGCGATAGAACCCAATCTGGTTAACGCGGCGGCGTTGAACGCGGCGGTCCGCAACATCTGCAAAAGCCTGGAAGCGGGAGACGAGGACGCAGCTCTCCTGCTGCCCGACCCCGTGATTCGCGTGTTTGTGCAGCATTTCGACGATTTTCCGCGCAGCGCACAGGAAGCCATCCCCATGCTGCGTTGGAAGCTCAAGAAAAGTGTTCCGTTCGAGGTGGATGAGACGCTGCTGTCGTTTATGAAGCAGGCGCCGCGCGATGCGGGCGTCGATGTCGTGACTGCTATCGCGCGCTTGCGCATCGTCAAGGAGTACGAAGCGCTCCTGGAAGGTGCCTCGCTGCGCCCTGGCGTGGTGCTAAGCTCCTCGCTCGCGGCGATCAGTTTGTTGGACGATCACAGACCCGCGCTGCTGGCGCGCATCTCCGGTACCTCGCTGACCACCGCCATCGTCCGCGAAGGCGCGTTGGCCGGATACCGCTGCACGGAGTTGCCGGCCCATGCCGAAAGCCTGACCCCGCAAATGCTGCTGGAAGAGGTCTATCCTGTCGCCGCGTATTACCAGGATACCTGGCAAGAGGGAATTGAATCCGTCCTCGTCGCAGGCTTGGGCGGGCGTTTGGCGGAATTTGTGCATCCCCTGGAGGAAGAATTCAAGTGCCCGGTACGTTCGCTGTTGGGCTCGGCCGTTTCCGATGGAAATCTGCGGGCGGACGCGCGGCCTTTGGCGGACCGGGACCTGGAAGGCTTGATCGGCTGGATGCTGCATCGCAGTTAAAGGAGAACCCCGGCACTCGCATGTACGCCAGACTCAATCTCGCGAGCAATCCGCTGGTCAGCCACCGGCGCTTCTATGTCGGGGCGGCGCTCTTTGGGTTGTTGGCCGGACTTTTATGCTTGTGGCTCGGCTGGCGGTTCCACGATATCCGCAAGGCCGAAGAGGACTACCGCGCGAAATCCGACAAGCTGCAGTCCGAAATGAGCCGGCTGATGGACCAACGGCACGATTTGGACCGCTTCTACGCGCGCGATGAGAATCGCAACCTGCAGGAGCGCGCCAAGTTCATCGATGAAGTCATCGAAGCCGACAGCTTCAACTGGACCAAGATGTTCATGGACCTGGAGCACACTCTGCCGGCGGGCGTGCACGTAATACGAATCGAGCCCCGGTTGGATCACGGCACCGTGTCGGTGAAATTCGAGGCCGGCGCCTCCAGCGAGGAATCCAAGATTGAACTGATGAAAGCCTTCGAGGAATCCCGCTCCTTTTCGCATTTCGTGCTGTATTCGGAGAACGTGCCGCGGCAGGCCAGCGCCGACGCGCTGCTCCTGGAGTTTTCTGTGATTTACACGGGGATTTGACGATGCGCAACTTCCCGCTGCAAAGGAAACTGATTCTCGGTGGACTCGCCATCCTGTTTGCCGCCGATGTGGCGCTCGCTTATTTTACCGTTCGCCTCTCGGGTTCGCGGGAGGAGCGCCAGCAGGCCTTGGCGGGGCAGACGCGGCAACTGGCGCTGGTGAAGGCCGACGTGGCGCGCGCCACGGAGATCCGCAAGTCGCGGCCCGAGGTGCTCAAGCGCTTGGACGAGTTTGAAACCTCCTTGCTGCCGACCACAAAAGGGTATTCTGTGGTGGCCAAGGAACTCGATCAGTTCGCGAGAGAAACGCGCGTTTTGAAGGACGACGTGAAGTATCACGAGAAGGAAGTAACTGGGCGCAACCTCACGGAAATCGAGATGGAGGTCGCGATTAACGGCGACTATAACGGCATTGTGCAGTTCTTGAACAAGCTGCAGCGCTCAAAAACGGTATATATCATCGACGCCCTAGAAGTGGAGTCGGAAAGCACAGGGCAAGGGCCGGCGGGCGCGCTCAAGGTGAACCTGCATTTGCGGACCTATTTTCGGAAGGTTTGATGGCCCAGACGAAACAACAAAAAGAGATCGTGACTCTCGTCGTGCTGGTTTTTGTTGCCGCGTTGGTCTGGTACGGGCTCGTCGGCAAGAATCGTACCGGGGCAGCAGGATTTTTCCAGGCGGGTGCGGGTCCCTACGAACCCATTAACGTGGAGGACTACAGAGGTCAGATACGCCAACTGGAGAACACTCGCGACACCGCTTACAAGCCATCCGGCCGCAATATCTTTATTGCTCGGGCGGCGGCGCCAGTGCTCCCGTCGGGAGCTAAAACTGCGAAGGCCGCTGACCCCAAGAGACCGATTATCTACGATCAACCGCAGTTGCCCCCACCGCCGCCCAAGCCTGAGCTGAACATGAAGTTCTTTGGACTCGGCGCCACACCCGCTAACGGTCCGAGGTGCGCGTTTTTGCAGGATGGCGACGACGTTCTTATCGTCGGGGAAGGCGACACCATCAAGAATCATATCCGGATAACGCATATCGGAAATGACCGCATCGAATACGAAGACATCAATACCGGGATAAAAAATTCGACGGTCCTGGAGATGCCGCCAGCGCCGCAATGAAGCGAACTCTTCCAACTCGACGCGCGCGCAAAGGCGAGCAGGGCTATGCTCTGGTCCTGATCATGTTCTTTCTGGCGCTTCTGGTGTTGTCTACGATAGTGGCTGCGCCCACGGTTATCGCCAACATCCAGCGCGAAAAAGAAAAAGAGATGGTCTGGCGCGGCAAGCAATACACCCGCGCCATACGGATGTACTTCGTGAAAATGAAACGCTATCCCACCTCGCTCGACGACTTGACCAAACCGAAAACCGGTCTGCGCTTCATGAGGCAGGCGTACAAAGACCCCATGAACCCGGTGGACGGCTCCTGGCGCTTGATTTATGTTGGCCCGAACGGCCAGCTCATCGGGAGTCTCAACCCGCAGACTCAGGCCACGTACGGAATGATGCCAGGCCTGCAACAGCCAGCGGGAATAGCGCCGAGCGTCGCGATGGGCGCTACCTCGAGTTCCCTGAGTTCGTCGTTTGGCAATTCGTTTGGCAATACGCCATTTGGAAGCGGAACGGCAACAGGAACTGCGAATCCCGCTCAGGGCATGGGAAACCCAACCGATCCGAACGCGCTGAACAACGCCACTTCGGGCCAGATGGGCACGCCTCAGCCGCTGCAGATGATGGATGCAAGCAACACCATCGGTGGGAATATCATCGGTGTGGGAAGTAAGATCAATAAGGCATCTTTCCTGTGGTATAAGAAGGCCAAGAACTATCAGCTTTTCGAGTTTATTTGGGATCCCTCGAAAGACATGAGCATAGGCGGTGCCTCGCGCGGCATTGGCACGCCGGTGCAAAACATGAACACTACGAATCCCAGCGGAATTGGCACCGGCTCAAGTGGTTTTGGGGCTAACCCCGGCCAGAATCCGCAACAGAACCAAAATTTGAATCCTAATCCCATTCCGCCGCTTCAGGCCCCGCCCAACCAGTAGGGACCGCCTTCTGCCTGCACTGAGTTGCGAAGGGAGCCGCCAAGGCGATTCCGAGCGCGGCTGTATCCAGCAGCCGTCATTCCGAGCGAAGTCTGCGAAGCGCGGAATCCCTCTTTTCCCGTGGGAGCGGCTGCGGTGCCGTTAGCGATTGAACAGCGACTTATATGGCTCCAGCAATTCGCTGCTCTTCTGCTGCGCGCGATTGGCCTTCATTTTTGCGTAGCTCTTGGCGATGCGTTGCACGTACTTCATCGTTTCCAGGTATGGCGGAACGCGCCGACCATACTGATCCACGCGCTCGGGCCCGGCATTGTACGCTGCCAGCGCCAGCGTCAGGTTGTTGCGGTATTTCTCGAGCAGGTCGTGCAGGTAATGCGTTCCCGCGTTGACGTTCTCCTCGGGATCAAACACGTCTTTCACGCCAAACATCGCCGCCGTCTGCGGTAGGAGTTGCATCAGCCCGCGCGCGTTCTTCGGCGAAACCGCTTTAGGATCGAAATTGGACTCCACCGCGATGACGCAATGGATCAGGTCGGCGTCCAGGCCGTAACGCTCCGCCGCCGCGCGAATCACTTTCTCGAAAGGCGTTCTGTCGGTAAGCATCTCGGGGATAGGTTCAAAAACTTCCTCAGGTTCGATGCCCACGATGTCATCGAACGGCACTTCCGCCACGCCGCCCTTCAGGTGCAGCCGGTAGCGATCACTCAAAATTTCGTAGCCCGTGACGTTCAGGCGCGCCCCGCTCCGCAGCACGACATAATCCGCGCGTGCGCCTGGCACAGTCGCGCCGAGCAACGCCGCCACGACCAATCCTGTCTTCCACAATCGTTTTATTGACACTCCGCCGCCTTCGACAACACAAAAAGCTCTATGGCCGCCGCTACGCCGTCTTCATCATTCGTGCGCGTCACGTGCCAACCTTGTTCTTTGAGCGCTGGCACGCAGTTTCCCATGGCCACCGGCGTACCGGCAAACGATAACATTTCCAGGTCGTTGTGATTATCCCCAATGGCCAGGATTTCCTCGCGCGTGATGCCGCGTATGCCCGCCCATTCCGCCAGCGAGGCGCCTTTGGACACCGTGGGGTGAAGCACGTCAATCATGGAAAAGTCCCTGTCCTCATAGACGGTGACGTGCAACGAAAAGCT
>Ga0187782_10000735_pt1 | contig 22989 bp, 20 predicted proteins | sample 0715_SJ02_MP15_2_FD_132454 | JGI IMG/M metagenome (GOLD analysis project Ga0187782, IMG submission 132454) | Tropical peat soil microbial communities from peatlands in Department of Meta, Colombia - 0715_SJ02_MP15_20_MG | ecosystem: Environmental > Terrestrial > Soil > Wetlands > Peat | place... | reverse complement strand
ATTCAGTTCAAGCTTGCCGACATGGCCACACAAGTCGAAGCCGCTCGCCTCCTGGTCTACCAGGCCGCCTGGCTCGCCGATCAAAAAGACGTTCGCTTCACGCGCGAATCCAGCATGGCAAAACTGTTTGCCAGCGAAGTTGCTGTCCGCGTGGCCAACGAATGTGTTCAGGTCCACGGCGGCTACGGTTTCACGAAGGACTATCCTGCCGAGAAGTTCTATCGGGACGTCAAACTCTGCACCATCGGCGAAGGCACCAGCGAAATCCAACGCTTGGTCATTGCGCGCCAACTCCTCGCCAAACCGGTGTAGCGATGTGGTATCAGGCTTCAGCTTGCCCTGACTTAGGAAGGGGCCCGTCGTTTTTCCTGAGTTTGCGGGCCACGCGCCTTTCACGCTTGGGTCCGAGGCACTCGCCGCTCCCCCTCTGTGGTGAACTCCCGTCTAACCCTGTAAACTCCAAGTTGTGAACTCTGAAGCATCCTGGTCTTCCAAAATTCTTTCCGGCGACATCCGTGCCCTCTCTCGCGCCATCACCGCCATCGAAAACCATTCCGCCGACTCGGAGCCACTGCTCCAGGAGCTTTTTCCCCACACTGGCCACGCCTATCTCACTGGCATTACTGGCGCTCCCGGCACAGGCAAAAGTACTCTTGTCGACCGGCTTGCCGCTGTTTACCGTAAGCGCGACGACCGCGTGGGCATTATTGCGGTTGACCCCACCAGCCCGTACTCCGGCGGCGCCATCCTCGGTGACCGCATTCGCATGCAGGGGCACGCTAGTGACAACGGCATCTTCATCCGTTCCATGGCCACACGCGGTTTTCTTGGCGGCCTCGCCCGCTCAACTGCGGAAGTCGCTCTTCTGCTCGATGCTGCCGGCAAGCGCCAGATCCTCATCGAAACCGTCGGCGTCGGGCAGGACGAAATCGATATCGTCCGCCTCGCGGACTGCGTTCTTGTCGTCCTCGTTCCCGGGCTCGGCGACGACATCCAAAACATGAAAGCCGGCTTAATGGAAATCGGGGACATTTTTGTGCTGAACAAAGCCGACCGCGACGGCGCCGATCGGCTTGAAGAGCAGCTCCACGCCATGCTTTCTCTCGCTATGCCGCGCAATGGCTGGCATCCGCCTGTTGTCCGCACGGTCGCCACGGAGAGTCGTGGCATCGAAGATCTCTGTGCTGCCATCGATGGATTCCGCAAGCATTTTGAATTGGGTGGCCAGCGCGAAAAGAAACACATCGACCACTGGCAGAACCGCCTCATTGAAATGCTCGAATCCCGCCTTCTCGAAAAAGCCCTGCCCGGCAAAGCGGGCGAGTCCCGCCTGCGTTCCGCCGCCGCCGCCGTCGCCGCCCGCAAGCTCGATCCCTTCTCTGCCGTTTCCGCACTCCTCAACGGCTCCTTCTAACCTCCTCATCTTTTCGACTCTTAAACTCTTTTACTTTTGCACTTCTGCACTCTTTTTTCGTCACCGTCGCTCACCACTTCCGAATGTGGTGTACTCTCCTCGCAATCTGTACACTGGAAACGGACCACTGCGAACTCTCCATGCACCTCGGCGACATCGAAATCCTCTTCCTTGACGGCGGCACCTTCGGACTCGACGGCGGCGCCATGTTCGGCGTCGTGCCCAAAGTCCTGTGGGAGAAAAAGTCTCCTCCGGACGTCAACAACCGGATCCGCATGCGTGCCAATTCGTTGCTCGTCCGTGCCCACGGTAAAAACATCCTCGTCGAAACCGGCAACGGCGCCAAGCTCGATGCCAAGCTTCGCGCCATCTACAACATTCAGGAGGGCGATCCGCTGCTGGATTCTCTCGCCCGCGCTAGCGTCGCTCCCGATCAAATCGATCTCGTCATCAACACCCATCTCCACTTCGATCATTCCGGCGGCAACACGCGGGTAGTGAAGGGTCGTGTTTTGCCCACTTTCCGCCACGCCCGTTATGTTGTCCAGCGCGGGGAACTCGAACACGCCATGAATCCTACTGAGCGCGACCGTGCTAGCTATTTCCCCGAGAACTTCTCTCCCATTTCGGCCGAAGGACTCTGGGACCTCGTCGAAGGCGACACGGAAATCCTTCCCGGCATCTCCGTTGTACGCATCCCCGGTCACAACGCCGATATCCAGGCCGTTGTTATCACCGGTGGCGGCAAAACGCTCGCCTTCGTCGCGGATCTTTTTCCCACGCCGTATCACCTTCCTTTGCCTTGGATCATGGCCTACGATCTCTATCCGCTCCAATCGCTCGAAACCAAGCGCCAATGGATACCACGAATGGTCGCCGGACAATGGATCGTTGTCTTCGGCCACGATCCCGACATCCCCGCTGCTACTCTTCACGACCACAACGGCAAGATCCACGTCGAACCCGTAGACCTCAATCGCTAACCTTGTAAAGTGGCTTTCTTCTTCCTTTTCCTTTATGGCGACGGCCTCATGCTGCTATCTTCTGGCGCAGCCTCCCTTGCTGTCCCTGATACACTAATCGTTTGGAGAAAACCGAATGCCGACTCGCAAACGCAGCAAGGTCCAATCAGCGCAGAGCAAAACCCCTCTTGCCGAGATCGGCGTCATCGGCGGCAGCGGCCTGTACTCCATGACCGGCCTTACCGAAACCCGTGAAATCGGCCTCAAGACTCCGTTCGGCGTCCCTTCGGACGCCTTCGTCATCGGCACCGTGGAAGGGAAGCGCGTCGCCTTTCTCGCTCGGCACGGCCGCGGTCATCGCATCCTTCCCTCCGAGCTCAATTTCCGCGCGAACATATACGCCATGAAGCTTCTCGGAGTCCAGCGGATCATTTCTGTCAGTGCCGTTGGCTCTCTTCAGGAAGACCTGATGCCCGGCCAATTCCTCATCCCCGATCAGTTTTTCGACAGCACCAAAGGCCGCAAATCCACCTTCTTCGGCAACGGCATCGTGGCCCACGTCACCTTCGACAAGCCCACCTGCCCGCAACTCTCTGCCGTTCTTGCCCAGTCCTGCCGAGCGCAAAGTGTCCCGGTTCATGAAAAGGGAACCTACATCTGCATGGAAGGCCCGCAGTTCTCCACCCTCGCCGAGGCCAACTTTCACCGCGCCATGAAGTTCTCCGTTATCGGCATGACCAACGTTACCGAAGCTAAGCTCGCTCGCGAAGCCGAGATCTGTTATTCCACCGTCGCAATGATCACCGATTACGATTGCTGGCACCCCGAGCACGACTCCGTCACCGTCGCCACCATCGTCGCCACCCTCAACCAGAACGCCCACAACGCTCAAAACGTCCTGCGCCAGGCCATCAAGACCCTGCCCGCCGAGCACACCTGCAAATGCGCCACGGCCCTCGGGCACGCCATCATCACGGATCCCAAAGTTATCCCGGCAACGACCAAGAGAACTCTCTCCGCAATCCTCGGCAAATATCTTTCCAAGTGATCATGACAGACAGCTTCCCACTTCACATCCTTGTCATCATGAGCCCGCGTTTTTCCCGGGCTACAGCGCTCACAATACGGACTCGCCATTCCGAACGGAGCCGTGGAGCCAACAGTTTCTCTTCCTTTTTTGTCAGGATGAACCGCGTTCCATCCCAACCAGGAGACCTGCATGTCCTTACTTGTAGTTGGTTCCGTTGCCTATGACGCACTCGAAAGCCCGTACGGAAAGGTTGACCGCACGCTTGGCGGCGCCGCCACGTACTTCTCCGTCTGCGCCTCTTTTTTCACACATGTAAATCTCGTCGCCATCGTCGGCGACGACTTCGATCCCAAAGACGAAGCCCTGCTCCGCAAGCGCTCCATCGACGTCGAAGGTCTCGAGCGCGCCTCCGGCAAATGTTTCTTCTGGGCCGGCCGCTATTCCGAAAATCTCAACGAACGCGTCACTCTCTCCACCGAACTGAACGTCTTCGCCGAATTCAAGCCGCGCCTCCCAGAAAAATATCGCAACTCCAAATACGTTTTCCTGGCCAACATCGCGCCTGATTTGCAGCGCGATGTTCTTCACCAGGTGAAGGGCACCCCCAAGCTTGCAGCCATGGACACCATGAACTATTGGATCGAGCGCACCAATGCCGAACTGCGTGAAACCCTTAAGCACGTCGACATCCTTATGATCAACGACTCTGAAACTCGTCAGCTTTCGAACGAGCACAATCTTCTCCGCGCCGCCCGCCGCATCTTCAAGATGGGTCCTTCCGCCCTCGTGATTAAACGCGGAGAATATGGGGCCATGCTCGTCGACAAGCGGGGAGTCTTCTGCGTTCCCGCATTTCCTCTCGAAGAGCCTCACGATCCTACTGGGGCAGGCGACAGCTTCGCGGGGGGATTTATGGGTTATCTTGCCAGTGTGAAGAGCACCAACGACGCGGCCCTTCGGCGCGCGATGGTTTACGGCTCTGTTATGGGCAGCTTCACCGTCGAGCGCTTCGGCCTGGACCGCCTCCTTACCTTGAAGAAATCGGAGATACAAGCAAGAGCACGTCACTTCGCAAAACTCACCCAATTCAGCCTCTAGCTTCGCTACAATCGCCCTGACACCTGTGACGGCAGGTTTTGTGCCGTTGTGGCGGCCGTACCTTTCGTTCAGGCTTCATTGGGAACGCCGATTCGCGGATTGGCGTCTTGGGTTGGGGCCGTCCAATGATCGACTCATGCAAATGACTCACACTCCTAGAAAACCTCGCGCTCTCCGCAAAGGCTCCAAGGTCGCCGTCTTCGCTCCCTCCTCCCCCGCGGAACAACTCGACGTTACCGCCGGTCTTGCTGAAATCCGCCGCCTTGGTTACGAATTCGTCCCTGTCCAACTGCCGGGCCCTGAAGGCTTTTTCGCGGGTTCCGCCGCTTCGCGCGTCGAAGCTTTTCTGAAAGCTGCGCGTCATCCGGACATTGCCGGACTGGTCGCCCTCCGCGGCGGCTACGGCTCCAACTATCTTCTCGACACCGATCTCCTCGCCGAATTACGCGAAGCCAAATGCGTCATCGGTCACAGCGACCTCACTTCGCTCCAAACTTATCTCTGGCAGAAATGCGGATGGGTCACGTTCTTCGGTCCCATGGTCGCCGCCGGCCTGAATCGCGGCGCCGACGATTCCCACGGCTACGACGAACACTCTTTCCTGCAGGCTGTCGGCAACACCCACTCCGGTTGGGAAATTCCTCTCCTCGGAAAATCTCTCGTTCGCGGCACCGCCGAAGGTTGTCTTCTTGGCGGCTGCATCACGCTTCTTGAAGCCACTCTCGGCACTCCCTGGGAAATCGACACCGCAGGGTCCATCCTTGTTCTTGAAGATCGTGGCGTACGTCCTTATCAGGTCGACCGTTCACTCATGCACCTCAAACAAGCAGGCAAGCTGCAATCGATCCGCGGCGTCATCCTCGGCGAATTCCCGGACTCCGAGCCCGCACTGAAGGGCAGCCCCTCCGTCGACGACGTGTGCGAACGCATCCTTACCCCGCTTAAGATCCCCATCGTCTTCGGCGCCGCCATTGGCCATACCAAACGGCCTATGCTCACCCTTCCCCTCGGTGTCGAGGCTCGCCTCCACTCTTCCGCCGACGGCCGTCTCGAAATCCGCGAGCCTGCCGTTATGCCATAACCCTCTTTCTCTTCTCCATGCTCGCTGTGTTCTCTGTGGTGAATTCCCTTTCGTACTTTGCACGCCTGTACCTGTTCTTGCTCCTCCTCAGCCGTGAACTCTTCGCAACCCTCCCCTGTAAACTGCCGACGCCTCTCTCCAGATCTGCGACAATAATTCACATGTCCTCCAAACACATTCATATGATCGGCATTGGCGGCTCCGCAATGGCGCCTCTTGCCGGAATGCTTCGCGAACACGGCTACAAAATCACCGGCTCTGACGCGGGCGTTTACCCTCCCGCCTCCACGCTCCTCGAATCTCTCGGCATCCAGTACAACTCCTCCTTCGACGCCAAAAACCTAACCCCCGCCCCCAACCTCATCGTCGTCGGCAATGCCATATCCCGTGGCAACGTCGAGGTCGAAGAAATGCTCGATCGCAAGCTCCCGCACCGCTCTCTTCCTGAAATCCTCGAAGAGGAGTTTCTCCCAGGCAAACATTCCATCGTTATCGGCGGCACCCACGGCAAGACCACTACCACCGCAATGCTCGCCTGGATTTTCCACGTCGCTGGCAAAAAGCCCAATTTCCTCGTGGGCGGTGTGGCGGAAAATTTCGGCAAAAGCTACGGCCTCGCGGGGGGCCCCGAGTTCATCCTCGAAGGCGACGAGTACGATTCCGCCTATTGGGACAAAGCGGCAAAATTCCTCCACTACCAACCCGACGACCTCATCATCACCTCTGTCGAATTCGACCATGCGGACATTTACTCCGATTTCGACGTCTATCAACTGGCTTTCAAACGCCTCGTCAATCTCGTCCCTCGCCGCGGCCGCGTCATCGTCTGGGGAGACGCTGCGGGCGGCGAAGCTCCACGCGAGGTTACAGAAAAAGCCTTTTGCCCTGTCATCACCTACGGTTTCGATCCGCAAAACGACTGGGTTGCGGACAACATCTCCATCGACGACGCCCAGATGCATTTCCGCGTTCACTACAAGGCCGAACTCTTCGGCGAGTTTTCTCTCTCCGCTTCGGGCCGTCACAACGTCCTCAACGCGCTGGCCGCTCTCATTGTCGCGCAGGGAAGAGGCATCCGTGCCGACTCGATTCACTCCGCTTTAGGGACCTTCCAAAGCGTCAAACGCCGCATGGACGTCAAGGGCGAAATCGACAACATCCTTGTGGTCGATGACTTCGCCCACCATCCGACCGCCATTCGCGCCACCATAGAGGCCGCGCGCCTGCGGTGGCCCGGCCGACGCCTCTGGGCCATTCTCGAGCCGCGCTCCAACTCCATGCGCCGCCGCGTGTTTCAGGAAGCGCTCCCGCAATCGCTCGCGCTCGGCGATCGAGTTGTCCTCGGCGCCGTCCATCGCGCCGGGCAACTCTCCGACGAGCAGCGCCTCGATCCCGAAACCATCACTGCTTCCGTCCGCCGACTCGGCAAAGATGCCTGCGTCCTTCCCGGCGCGGACGCCATTGCTGATTTCCTCGTTGCTGAGGTCCGACCCAACGATTTGCTCTTGGTCATGTCCAATGGTAGTTTCGATGGTCTATGCGAAAAACTCCTGAAGCGCCTCCCGCTTCGACAGTCTGCAGTCCCTGTAAAGTGATTCACCGCCTTCCCTCCGGAGCGAATGCCGCACGTGCCGGTCTTGCGTTTGAGTCAGCAGTATCTCTTCGACTTTTGAGCAGTGCGACCACGCTCGCGCTCGTCCTGGTTTTCTTCTTCGCCCTCCCCTCTTGTGCCGCGATCCGCTATGAGGTCTCCCTTGCCCAACCCGAGCAACACCTCTTTCACGTCTCCGTGGAAATCCCGGACGTCCACGGGCAACTCACCCTTCAAATGCCTGCTTGGTACGCTCTTTACGAGATCCGCGATTTCAGCAGCCACGTCCAGGAAGTGGATGCTTCTGTCGACGGCCAGCGAGCCCCCATCGAAAAACTCGACAAACTCACCTGGCGGGTTACCGGCACTGGCACGGTCACTGTAAAATACGCCACCTTCTGGGACGACTCCGGCCCCTTCAACTCTCAACTCAACGCCGAGCATGCCTTCATCAATCCCGCGATGATTCTCATGTACGTTCCTGACCGCCGGGCCGAACAAAGCTCGATCCTTCTCCGGGACGTCCCCGCCGATTGGAAACTCGCCTCGGCCACAACCAATAGCGTGCTTGTTTCCGGGCCGAATCGCGTCTTTACGCTGACCGCCCCCACCTACGATGCCCTCGCTGACGGGCCTGTCGAGCTCTCCAACTTCGAGGAGTTCACCATCCCTGACCTCTCTCCCCCCGTCCGCGTCGTCATTCATGGCAACAATTACAAGAAACACGACCTTGAAATAGCCCTACGCAAAATCTGCGCCTACGAACTGAAGCTTATGGACGGTGCTCCCTACGATCACTACACCTTCCTCTTCCACATCGGAACTGCCGCGGCCGGGGCCGGAGGCGGAATGGAGCATGCCAACTCCACGGCCATCTATGTCCCCAGTGGTGAGTTTCTTCCGAACGTTTCCGCCCACGAATACTTCCATCTCTGGAACGTCAAGCGCATTCGTCCGGCCACTCTTGAGCCCGTTGATTACACCCGCGAGATGTACACGCGCTCTCTCTGGTTCGCCGAAGGCGTCACCAGCACCTACGCCTCTTACGCGCTCGTCCGTTCCGGCGTCTGGAACAAGCAGGAGTTCTATCGCGACCTCTCCATGCAGATAACCGAACTTCTATCCCGTCCCGCCGAACGTTGGCAAAGCCCCGAACAGTCCAGCCTGGACACTTGGCTCGAGAAATATGCACTCTACAGCGAGCCACAACGGAGTGTGTCGTATTACACGCAAGGCCAGGTGCTCGGTGTCCTCCTCGATATCGTTATCCGCGACCGTACCGACAACCAGCGTAGTCTCGACGATGTCATGCGGGCCATGAATCAGGATTTCGCCAAAGAGGGGAAGTACTACCGTGACAGCCTCGACGTTCGGCTCACCGCAGAAAAAGTCACCGGGAGCTCTCTCCAAGACTTTTTCAACAGATACGTCAGCGGTTCGGATTCACTGCCTTATATTGACCTGCTCTCCAAGGCCGGCCTCACGCTCGAAGAAAAAGAATCCGTCCGCGCCACACTCGGCTTCAGCCTCCAGCACCAGCCGGACGCCAAATTTTCGGTTGCCTCCGTCGAGCCGAACAGCAACGCCGAAAGCAGCGGCCTCGAGGTCGGTGACGTCATCCTCCGCTGGAACAATGCCGATATTCCCCGTCGCCCCGAGCGCTGGGCATACCAGCAAAAGCCCGGCGACATGCTCCATCTCCACATCAGCCGCGGCGGCACGGAACAAAATCTCGATATCCAGCTCGGCGAGCAACGACAGAAGCTTTATCAGGTCGTCGAGTCCGCCTCTGCTCCCGACCGCTCCAGACGCCTTCGCGACGGCCTCCTCCACGGAACCACCGATCCCGTCTCTGCCTCTTTCCACTAATGATCTCTGTGCCTCACTGCCATTCTGGTGTTGGCTGTTGTGTCCCAATCCGTTGTGCTGCTGGGCTCGCTCCTTCAGCGGCAAGCATCGCAACCCGCGCCTCTAGCCTTTGAACCCGACCGACTTCCTTCTTGGACTTAAAACCAAAAACCTATAACTTATAAGTTGTACTCGCCCATGCTCCGTTCCGCTTTCGTTTCCATTTTTCTCACCCTTTACGTCCTCTTTCTGGGGCCGCCCCTGCTCATCTACACCTTCCTTACCAAAAACGTCGATCCCCTCTACTGGGCCGGCCTGAGAGGCGTCATGTTTCTCGTCAACTGCGTCGGTGTCCACATCGACATCAAAGGCGCCGAGCGCATTCCCCCAGGCACCTGTATTTTCGCGGCAAACCATACGAGCTCTGCCGACGCTCCGGCGGTAGTCGGTGCCATTCCTCGCCGCATCGCCATTCTTCTCAAGCGCTCTCTGTTTGACTGGCCCATCGTCGGCCAAGCCTTCCATCTTGCCCAATTCATTCCCGTCGATCGCTTCAATCGCGATTCGGCCATCGAAAGCGTCGACAAAGCCATCGAAGCCCTTCGCAATGGCCAGTCTTTTTTGATCTATCCGGAGGGCACGCGCAGTCCGGACGGCCGCTTGCAGGAATTTAAGAAGGGAACTGCCGTCATGGCCATTAAGTCCGGCGTAGCCATCGTTCCCGTTGCCTGTTCCAACGCGCACCGCATCATGAAGAAGCGGAAGCTCGCTATTCACCCCGGCAGAATCCTAGTCGAATTCCTCGATCCCATCGACCCCGCCAAATACACCCTGGACGACCGTGAAGCCCTTACCCGCGAAATGCACAACCGCCTGGCCGCCGGCCTTCCTCCCGACCAGCGCCCCCTCGGCTTCCCCGGCGCTGCCTGACCCGTGCTTCTTGTTCGCCACAGCGTCTCCGTGGTAAGCCCTTGTTTCCAACCCGGGCTTGCATGCTCTTATGTCGAAAACCACCATCCCGCTCCGACTACCATAGGAAACGCAGCAACGGGTGCAGAATTCGGACAGGAGGGCAACATGAAATACATCCTCATGGTGAACGGCGATAAAACGAACTGGGATGCCTACACCAAATGGTCGAAAGAGGACCTTCAGCGCAACGTGGCCTTCCTGCGCGCTTTCAGCAAGGAACTCAGCGATCAGGGCGTCTTCGTCGCCACCGAAGGTCTCGGCTATCCCAGTCAGGCCAAGCTCGTCCGCGCGGGAAAGAACGGCGAACCCATTACCGACGGAGTCTTTCCCGAGTCCAAGGAATTTCTTGCTGGCTACTGGATCATTGATGTGGAAAGCTCCGAGCAAGCCTACAGAATCGCCGCGCGCGTCTCGGCAGCACCTGGACCCGGTGGCGTTCCCGGCAATATTCCCATCGAAGTCCGGCAAGTCCTCAGCGGTTGTGTCGACTTGGGCCTCTGAAAACGTGGGAACACCTCAACCTGGCCGCCGTCGGCGAGTCCTCGGACTGGCGCTCGAAAATGCTGCTGAGACTATGGCTATGAAATCAACAATTTCCAACAGGGCATCGCCCAAGCCCTCCATCTCAGCAGCGCGTCTTTCGCTAGCCGCTTCGGTCGCGTCCCTGGCCGCTCTTGTCAGCCCGCACATCCCCAGTCCCGAGTTCGATCGCTCCTGGGGTGTTGTTAGCGAGTATGGCTGGGTTTTGGCCATAATGTTCTTGGTTTGGGCGATCAGCTCATGGGCTCTGGCCTTTGCCATGCGCACCGAACTAACGACAATCACTCGGAGAGTTGCTTTGGTCCTCCTTCCTGCCGCTGGTGCAGTCGAAGCCATGGCCACCTTCTTCAGGAAATGAACTACATGCCTGAGAACCCTTTGGAAATCTCAATCGAACGTCTGCTACGTGAACTGACGCCCCAGGTCCTCGGGATCGTCGTCCGCAGATTTCGAGATTTCTCCGCCGCTGAGGACGTCGTTCAGGAGGCCTCCCTCGCCGCGGCCCTGCAATGGCCAACTGAGGGCGTTCCGGCAAATCCTCGCGCCTGGCTCATCCAGGTTGCCTCTCGCCGCATGGCCGACCACATCCGTGGCGAATCCGCCCGCCGCCGTCGCGAATACGAGGTGGCGCGGGACGCGGAGCTCACCTTCGCCGACGTTGCCATCGACGCGGCTTCACAAAAGCAGGAAGATGACACGCTGATTCTCCTCTTCATGTGCTGCCATCCTGCTCTGACCCCTGCTTCGGCGATCGCGCTCACGCTTCGCGCCATCGGCGGCCTGACTACCAGGGAGATTGCCCACGCCTTTCTCGTACCTGAAGCCACGATGGCCCAGCGCATCAGCCGCGCCAAGCAGAGCATCAAGGAGTCCGGCATCCCCTTCCAGCTTCCGGGCGCCGAAGAACGCGCCGAGCGCCTCCGCTCCGTTCTCCATGTGCTCTATCTCATCTTTAGTGAAGGCTACACCAGCAGCTCCGGCCGCGATCTGCGCCGTGCCGATCTTTCCCTCGAAGCGATCCGTATGGCGCGCCTCGTCCATAAACTCCGACCAGACGACACCGAGGTCGCCGGCCTCCTTTCCCTCATGTTGCTGACCGATGCTCGTCGCCTTGCCCGCACGAGCACAGAAGGCGTGCTGATTCCACTTGCGAGACAGGACCGTTCTCTCTGGGATAAGCAACAAATCGCCGAAGGTTTGACTCTTCTTTCCGTGACGCTGCCGAAGGGCGCCGTGGGTCCCTATCAATTGCAAGCTGCCATCGCCGCCCTTCACGACGAGGCCACTCAAGCCTCCGACACGGACTGGCCGCAGATCCTGGCACTCTACGATTTACTCCGCCGCATGTCCGACAATCCAATGGTGGCGTTGAATCACGCCATCGCTGCAGCGATGGTTCACGGACCAGCGAAGGGCCTGGAACTTCTCGACGCGCTCAAAGTGGATCCTCGCGTTGCGGATCATCATCGCTTTGACGCCGCTCGCGCTCATCTCCTCGAGCTCTCCGGTGACATCGACTCCGCCATTCGCCACTATCGCGCCGCCGCGGCCAAAACCGGCAATCTCCCCGAGCGCGACTATCTTCTTACCCAAGCAGCCCGCCTTTCCTCCGACCCCGTCTAGGACGGTTTTTGTCACGCCAGGCTTTCCGCGCTCTTCCCTACTTCACTTCCTTATCTCTTTCCTTCTCCAACTCTGCCACCCGCCTCTGTAACTCCGGCAGCCGATGCAATGCTGCCATCATCTTCAACCATTCCCGATTCTCCACGGCCGGATAACCTGAATATAGCGCCTGCGCCGGCACATCATTCGGCACGCCGCTCTGCGCCGTGATCACCGTCCCATCTCCCACCGTCAGATGCCCCGCCGTTCCCACCTGTCCTGCCAGAATGCAGCCGTCTCCAATTCGTGTGGACCCCGCCAGCCCCACCTGCCCGCACAACATCACATTCGCACCTACGCAGGAGGCATGCCCTACGAGCACCAAATCATCGATCTTTGTCCCATGTCCAATCCGTGTCTCACCCACCGTCGCTCGATCGATGCACGCGTTCGCTTGTACTTCCACGTCATCCTCGAGCACAGCGGGCCCCGACTGCACCATCTTGTGCCAGCTTCCATCAGCCCGCTTCGCATAGCCCAATCCATCTCCACCGATAATCGCTCCGTTTTGCAAAATCACGCGATCACCGACGATGCATCCTTCCCGTACCACCGCGTGCGCGTGCGCAAAAAAATTCGCCCCGATCTTCGCCCCGCGATAAATTGTCACAAAACTATGCAGAACTCCCCCCGGCCCAATCTCCACATCTTCATCCACAAAACAATACGGTCCGATGTGCGCCCCCGCGCCAATCTTTGCCGAACCTGCAATCACCGCTGTGACATGGACTCCTGGCTTGTACACCGGCGCTGCATAAAAAAACTCAATGGCCTGCGCGAACGCCAGATACGGATTCGCCGTCCGCAGTGCTGCCAAAGGCGCCAGCCCAACCGCTCGCTCCAGTCGCACGCCCTCTTCCACCAGCACGGCCGATGCGCGCGTGCTTTTGAGCAGAGAGAAATAGCGCCGGTTGGCTAGAAACGTTACTTGCCCCCCGGTCGCATGATCGATACCTGCCACTCCCCGGACCTCGATCTCTGGATCTCCTTCCAGTCGACATTCCAGTTTTTGTGCGAGTTCCTGCAGTTTCATGGAGTCATCTCCTGCACCTAACCCGGCCTAGGTTTTCTTGGGTTATCGCTTGAGTCTCGCACAGGCCCAAGAGCGAAGTACAGCCGGCCTTCTCTCTCCACTTCCCGGGAACGTTTCGGCCGAAATCCTTCCTAGCAACTTTGGGTTTTATGTCGGCATCCGAATCGTTATAATGAACATTCGTTTTGGCCGCCGAAAACCTAGCCCGGCGCTGCGCCCGCCCCGCAGATTGACCTCTTTCAGTCACTTTCTGAACTCTTGAAAGGAGTTTGGTTTTGGGAAAGACAATTCGCATAATTGTTTTTGTTTTCGTGGTGGCATGCGTTTCTCTGCCCTGTTCACCCCTGCGCGCCCAGCAGTTCGTCGATATATCCTTGGGACCCCGGGACGTTCTCTACGCTCAACCGCAACTCCTGCAATTGCTGGACCAGCCTTTTTTTGCTCCCCGGTCTCCCGTCGATTCCGAAAATCTCCACGCTCCTCTCTTAGTTCCCGCCACTTTGCCCAGCAACAGACAGCCCAAGGACAACACCACCTCAGACATCCGAGTGAATCCGCAGAGCCAGAAGGAAAAGAAGAAAAACGAGACCGCCTTCCGCTGGAAACCCGCCCTCGGCGAGTCTCTCCTGTACACCGGCATTATGCACTCCTTTGACATCGCAACCGAAGCCGGCACGCGCGACGCCCTGAATGGCCACTGGTTCACGCATTACGTTGATTCTGTCTCGGAACTCCGCGGCTGGAGCGATGGCGATACATTTATGGCGCCCTACGCTGGCCATCCTATCGAAGGCTCGATTTTTGGTTTCATCGAGCGCCAGAATGATCCGAAATATCACCTCATCCAATGGGGCGATAGCCGCGAGTACTGGGTCAGTCTGCTCCGTTCCATGGCCTATTCGGCCGTCTGGCACACGCAGTGGAAAATTGGCCCTGCCAGTGAGGCCTCCGTTGGCAACGTCATGCTGCACACTTCCCCTGGTTTCATCACTCTCGTAGATACCCCTACTCTCGGCTTTTGCGTGATGCTCGCGGAAGACATTGCCGACCGCTACGTCATCATGGGCCTGGAGAATCGCTCCACCAATCGCATACTCATCATCCTGACGCGCAGCTTCCTCAATCCCGGCCGCACGTTTGCCAACATGATGGCTTTCCGCGTTCCCTGGACGCGTGAAACCCGCATGGGACTGTTCGGCGAGAGCTATGAGATTCGCAAGACCCTCGTCGAGGATTATAGGAACGGGGAGGGAGACAAGCCCTTCGTCTACGTGAAAGATGCCTGGAAGCCCGTCGGCATTGATTTCACACATCCTCATCCGAAAGAGGCGGACATCGAGCTCGCCGCTTTCCCTTACTATGAGACCTTCCTCGGCGGCGGTTCCTGCGTCGGCGGAGGTGGCTCAGGGGCCGCTCGCGTGAATCCGAACTGGCAGGTCATCACGGAAGTCAGCGGCTGTCTCATCATGCACCAGCCGGCCTCCAACATCAGCGGGGACTCTCTCTTCTATGGCGGCGGTTTCCGCTGGACTCCCCTGGCCTCCCATCGCTTTTCTCCCTTCACGCAATTCATGTTTGGAGGCCGAAAGGTCACGCAGGAAATCGATAATCTCACGCTGAAGAAGGAGCTCCTCAAGGAATGGAACGACGGCAACGGGACACTCGCTCACTATCCCATGCGCAGTGATTGGTCCGTCGAAAACTCTCAGAATGGCCCCAGCATTGCTGTCGGTGGCGGCTTCGATTGGGTGGTCACTCGACCATTCGCCTGGCGCATTCTCAATCTCGAATACACTCACACTTGGATCAACGACGTCGCCCAAATTCATCCCCAGGAAGGGCTAAAAATCTCCACCCAGGCCGTCGTCCGCATCGGCACCTGGTAGCTCCGCTAACGCAGCTTTCGGCCTGCGTTCTCCCTTTCTAGTGGCAGGCCTGCAGCCCCGTGCTTTCCCTGCGGGTTGCTGGCAACCCTCGCCCTCTCGCGCTGTTCAATGGATGAACCTCCCGTGTGACACCCGGCACTGACCTCCCCGTCCTTCTGAACGAATATCCTTAGCGGGTGCTAACTTCCTGGCGTGACTCTCCCTTGATCCGCGATATTCGCTTCGCCTCCCGAATGCTTGCGAAGTCTCCCGGCTTCACGTTCGTAGCTGTGTTGACGCTGGCCCTCGGCATCTGCGCCAACAGCACTATCTTCAGTTGGATCAGTTCCACTCTCCTCAACCCCATCCCCGGCGTGCAGCACACGGCAGACCTGGTGGCTATCAACCGCGGCGAACGCAGCGACCACCCGAGCCCCCCGTTCTCTTTCCCCGATTTGCGCGATCTCCGCGACCATACCCAAAGCTTTTTGGGACTGCTTGGCTACCATGATGACTATATGTCGCTCACAGGGGCTGGGAAGCCAGAGCGAATCTATGGCGCCCTCACGACAGCCAACTATTTCGAGGTGCTTGGGCTGCATCTGATTCTTGGGCGCGGCTTCCTGGCCGAAGAGGAACAACAGCGCAACGGAGCGGCCGTGGCCGTGATCAGCTATAGCGTCTGGCAAAATCATTTTGCCGGTGAACCCACCGTAGTTGGCAAAACTATCCAGATCAACCGTCACCCCTACTCCATCATTGGGGTTACGCCGCGCGAATTTCGCGGCTGCAAGACCGGCCTGCGCACGGACATCTGGATTCCTCTCACGATGGATCAGCCTGTCTGGGGTGCGAATCGCCCCGAAGAGCGTGGCAATTTCTGGCTGAACGTTCTCGGAAAGCTGCGCCCCGGTATCACGCGGCGCCAGGCTGAAGCCGAGCTTAACATCCTTATGCAGCGGATTGCGGAGCGTTTTCCCGAAGAGCATCGCGATAGTCCCAACCAGATCATGCTTGATCCGTTGTGGCGCTCTCCCTTTGGCGTAAACGTCTACCTGTACAAAACGCTTCCCATGTTGCTCGGGCTCGCAGCCGTGTTGTTGCTGCTCGCCTGCGCCAATGTGGCCAATTTGCTGCTCGTCCGTTCCGTTGCTCGCCGCCGGGAGATCGCGATCCGGTTGGCAATGGGAGCCTCCCGCGTGCAACTGATTCGGCAGTTTCTGGTGGAGAGCCTGATGCTTGGTTTGGGCGCAGGTGCGCTCGCCGCCCTGCTGACTACTTGGACCTCCCGCAGTCTGGGAGCCCTATTCCCTCCATCAAATTTGCCGATCGTCCACGATGCTCATCTCGATGACCGCGTCCTGCTGGGTACCATCGCTGCCTCCATTCTCACTGCGTTGCTCTTTGGCATCCTGCCAGCTGTGCGTTCGTCTCAATTGCCGGTGCAGACTGTGCTCAAGGAAGAGGGAAGCAGCGTATCCGTGGCCTTCCACAAAACCCGTCTTTCTAGCGGTCTCGTCGTCGCGCAAATCGCCCTCTCCCTCCTGCTCCTCATTTGTGCCGGACTCTTCACCCGCAGCTTGCAGAAAGCGCAGCACTCCGATCCGGGCTTCGACCCCGACCACGTGCTCCTTGTTTCCTATGAGCTCGCGCCCGCAGGCTATTCGCGGGCTTCTGGCCTTGCCTTCCATCGCCAGGTGCTTGCCAAACTCGCGTCTCTGCCGTCGGTTGAGTCCGTCACCCTCGCCGATTTCTCTCCACTCAGTTTCAGTATCCATTCGGAGTACTTCACTTTGGAGGGCTATATTCCGCAGCCGCGTGAGTCCATGGAGATCAGCGACGGGCTGGTCGGTCCGAACTACTTCCACACTCTCCGTACATCTCTCATCTCTGGACGCGATTTTACAGATCAGGACGGGCCCGAAGGGCAGCTTGTTGCTATCGTTAATCAGGAACTGGTGGACCGCTACTGGCCAGGCCAGAACGCCATCGGGAAGCGTCTCAGTGACGGTGATCAGTCGTTCATCGTCGTCGGTGTGGCGCACAACACCAAGTATCGCTTTCTCACCTACGCGCCAGAGCCGGTTGTCTATATGCCATTTTTTCAAACCTACCGCTCGACGCAGGACACCACGTTCCACCTGCGCGTGCTCGGTGATCCGCGATCAATGAGCCTTGTCGTCGAGAAAGCCGTGCATGAACTTAATCCCGAACTGCCGCTCTTCAACACGAATCCGCTCAAGGTCACCATGCAATACGGCACAATCCTGGAACAGGTAGCGGCCACTTTCGCGGGTTCCTTCGGGTTACTCGCCATGTTGCTTGCAGCCGTCGGTATCTACGGTGTGGTCTCCTACACGACGCGGCAGCGTACGCGCGAGATCGGCATTCGTATGGCCCTCGGCGCGCAAAAAAGCCAGATCTACCGCATGGTGCTCCGCCAGGGCTTCCTTCTCACGCTATTCGGCCTACTCTTCGGCACCGTCATTTCTCTCGGTTTCACCCGTCTTCTGCGCAGCCAGCTCTACGGAGTCAGCGAAACCGACGTCTTCACCTTTGCCTCCGTCGCCCTCCTGCTTGCTGCCACAGCCCTCCTCGCCTGCCACATTCCGGCGCGCCGCGCCACGAAAATTGAACCCAACCTCGCCCTCCGCTGTGAATGATTCCCGGAGCTTGATGGCCCATGTCATCTTCGGCTCACGCTCCCTCGTCCACAATTTGCCGTCGAGGGAATCGCAGTATACTTTGCCTAGGGGGCCCGATGAAAAAGCTCTGTCTTCTTGTCTTGTCACTTTTCTTCGCTTCTGCTTTTCTTGCGAGCGACCGCGACTGGAAACCCGCTAGAGTCGATACCTCCGAAACCGATGTCACCGGCCAGATGCACGGCCAATCGACAACGATGCATTACACGTTCGAAACCGAAAGCATGCTCTATTTTGCCGACTTCAGTTACAAACCCACCACGCACGGCAATTCCCGCCCACCGGACATCGCCGTCAATGTTATGACCAAAATCGCCGTCGAAGGAAAACACATCTACGTTCTTGACGCGAACGGCAAGGAGGTGAAACTCCACATCGTCAAAAAGACGCCAAAGTAGCCGCCTAGGGCGTCAATCTGGGTGTTCTATCTTTGTCATCGCCTTCATCGCCTCGGCCAACCATTTTTTTAGTGTCGGCAAAAAATAGGGATGGACGTCGTGAAAGGACAATCCGATTCCGACGCCCGCCTGTGAGAAGGCCACCGTGGCGTGCCCTTCAAAGAAATCAGACTCCGTGTGGATCTTGATGAGTACCTGCGCTCCGCGCGGCGGCGGATCTTGCATGCGAACGTAGCAGCCATAGAGACTCAGGTCGCTCGTAGTGGCATTCGTTTTCTTGCCGGACTCTGCCTCCGTAATCTCCGCGCTTGCTTTGAAGGGAAATCTCGGTACCCGGCGGCGATCTTTTCCATCCGCTTCGTTTCGTGCAAATTCCGTCAATGCGCCCCTCCGCATTCCTATCCGTTCTTGGCGCCAGGATTTTCCCAAGCCGCGATCCCCGGCAGTCGCATATCTTTCCTCGCTAAATTGCTCGAATTATATACCCGGAGTTGGCGTCTTCCGAGCGACCCCTTGGATGCCTCCTCGAAGTGTGGTAGTAATATTCCAATGTCGGGCACAAGAACTGCGTTTGTTCTGCTTCTCGCCGCGATGCTGGCGTTCTGTGTCGCCGCTCAGGATAAGCCCGCATCGAACACCGACAGCGATCCCTCTGGCGCCCCGTCGCAAAGTGCTTCTGCCGCCGACGCTCACCACATCGAAGTTCTAGTTCTGAACGCCAAGAATGGCAAGCCCGTAAAGGATCTCTCGGTCACCTTGAAAGCCACGCGGCAAAATACGGAAGGGAACTGGCCGCAGACGGTTCGATCCAATTCGCAAGGAATAGCCCAGTTCTCCCTCGTCGAGCCGCTGCCAGACAGAGTTGCCCTTGTGTTTGAGACAAATGCCTTTATTTCCTGTTCCGACACCGGATTTTCGATCGAGCGCATTCTGAACAGGGGTACGGTTTCTGGAGAGATTTGTACGCCGGCCGCCATCTATTCGATTCACCCGCCCATCTCTGGACAAATCGTCGTCTACGGCCGAGTCCTCAGCACCTGGGACCGCATGTGTCAGGCAGTCCCATTCCTCTCCCTGTTCTTCTAACCCTCCCGTAGCATCGGCTTCAGCCCTTTTGCCCGTTCGGAGGCGGCGTCTCCGCCGCCCCTCCCGTTCCCCCGGGTTATTTCGCTGGCACGTAGCTCAAATCCGTCCTCGTCTGTATCAAGTCGCTGTAGGTTCCCTCAATCGATGCGTTCAACCTCTCAATGACCGACATTGCTTCCTGCTCGCCAAACGCATCCCGCAGACGGTCGCGTAGCGGCTTGATCGCCGGATCGTCCTCGAACGAAGCCCAGTTGGCGTGATCGATGGTCAGAACATACGTCCCCCCAGGTCCGCCATTGGCGAGGCGGTACCAGTTATAGTGCGACGGCACCTTTAGCTTCTGATTCGCTTCATGTACCCGGGCCACCGCGCTCCGGAAATCGTCGCCCTTTCCATATTTCACATGGAAGGTGATCACCTCGATGTACTTCGTGTTCATCTCCGTCGAAGGGTTACTCCACTTCGGCAGGAATTCGTAATAAGCAGACGTCAGCTTCTCAACATATGGCGAGATGAGCTTGTTGTATTGCTCGAGGTCCGCAGCATCCGGCACGGACGGCTTGTCCATGTCCGCCCAGTGCATGCCGAACCGGCCAACGATGTAGGTCCCCATGTGCTCCCCAGTAAGAACCTCCGACACATAAAGGCCTTCCTTGTCCTTCTGCTGCTTGTGCCATTCGACCTTTGCTTTCCTTCCTTCTTCGTACTGTTTCACCATCCCGTTCTTCGGTGTCTGGAATTCAAGGGCAGCGATGTTCCCGGAATTGTCCTGAGCAAATGCGCAGACGGAAAGGAATCCGGCCGCGCACAAGCTGACAGCAAGCTTGATGAGCTTCATTATTTTCCCCCAGATTTTTAAATTGGGTCCCAACTGCTGGTGGTGCAACGGCCGTTAATCTAGCACCGAATAGCGGACTGAAACAAATCATCTTTTGCGGACACATGTGTTCGTTGATGGGCTCATGCGAAAAGCTGGAGTTCGACCAAGTCTTGCTTCTTTAATCCACAAAATCGGTGATCAAGCCCTCCTGCCGGTACAGCCAACCGACGAACCTCCATCGTAGGAACTTTGTTTGGCCTGCGCATCCTTCCGGCTCACGGGCCCTTTTCTTCACTCCTATCCTGAGCAAACCCTGTCCTGTCCACCACCGGAGATAGTATGATTCCGGCCAACGTGTCGCTCGCACGCCAAATCGTTTCCATCACAAACCATAATGTCGAGTGGCCCGCTCGACTCCAGGGAGGGAATTTCCAATGATCGAAAGCCGGAATCTGTTCTGTCGTTCGAGAATTTTGCTCATGTGCATGCTTTTTTTGTTTTCTATCTCTGTCTTCGCCTTCCTTCCTGCCCAAGCGCAAGATAAGCCCCAGCTCCCGGCCCAGTATGCCGCCACGGCGATCGGCCAGGGTGGTGTTACAGCGGGAAAATCCTTCGGTCTCACAATCTATGTCGACAACGTGACAAGTGATGCGGACATTCAGGAACTGGTCGGCATCCTCAAGAAGAAAGGTCAGGATGGCGTGGTGAACGCCATGCAGGATATGAAAGACAAGGGGCGGGTTGCTCCGACCGGGGTGGTGGGCACGGGCATGCGCCTTGTCCGCATCCGTCCTAACGGCGATGGTGGACTCCACATCATGATGGCCACCGATCGCCCGTTTGCCTTCGGCGAGCTTTACAATGGGACGCGTTCCAAGGATTACCCCATAGGCATCGTGGTGTTGGATGTTGACAAGGACGGAAAGGGAAGCGGGACCTTCGCGCCGGTTTGCAAAGTCAGATTCAACAAAAAGAACGAACTGGAAATCGAACACTATGGGCAGAAGCCGTTCCGCCTTGCCAACGTCTATCGCCAAAAATAAGTGCTGTCGTTTGTCACCGCGGGTCTTCCGCATGTCCTTACGCAGGAGAACCCGTGGCATCCTCCCTTCCCACTATCCGGAATAATGAGTACACTTCGACCTAACGAAGACGGGGGCTTCCGATGGGCGAATCCATAGCCCTATTGGCGGACAATTTGCTTGGCAGCGCCGCCCAACACATCGAGCACTTCGATGTCCTTATCGTAGGTGCCGGCCTCTCTGGAATCGGCGCTGCCTATCACCTGCAGAAAGAGCTTCCCGACAAGACCTACGCCATTCTCGAGGGCCGCAACGCCATAGGCGGAACCTGGGATCTGTTCCGCTATCCCGGTGTGCGCTCTGATTCGGACATGTATACGCTCGGCTACCGCTTTCGCCCCTGGCGCAGTGCAAAGGCGATCGCCGATGGTCCCTCGATCCTGAAGTACATTCGTGAAACGGCTTTCGAAAACGGAATCGATGGCAAGATCCGCTACAACCACCGCGCCAAGCTGGCTTCCTGGTCCTCCACGGATGCAGTTTGGACAGTCGAAGTCGCTGCGCCAGAAGGAAAAACGCTGCGCCTGACCTGCAACTTCCTCTATATGTGCAGCGGCTACTACGATTACTCTGAGGGCTATATGCCCGGATGGCCCGGCATGGGTCGCTTCGCAGGCAAAATCATCCATCCGCAAAAATGGCCCGAAGACCTCGACTACAAAGACAAGCGTGTCATCGTTATCGGCAGTGGGGCCACGTCAGTCACACTTGTGCCCTCAATGGCGAAAACAGCCAGGCATGTTGTCATGCTCCAAAGGTCGCCCACCTACATCCTTGCTCTTCCCTCGCAGGACTTCATCGCCGAGCTGCTCCGCGGAAAGATCCCTGCGCGCCTTGCCTACACACTGGTGCGTTGGAAAAACGTTCTCATCGCAATGTATCTGTTCAACCGGTCCCGCCAGAAGCCGGAAAGAATGAAGAAATGGATTGTTGGCCTTGCCCAGAAAGCCCTTGGCTCCGACTACGACGTCGCGAAGCATTTCACTCCACGCTACAAACCCTGGGATCAGCGTCTGTGCCTGATTCCCGATGCCGACCTGTTTCAATCTATCCGGGAAGGGAAAGCCTCCGTCGTCACCGACGAAATTGAGACCTTCACTGAAAAAGGATTGCTCCTTCGTTCCGGCCAGGAACTCGAAGCCGACATCATCGTCACCGCCACGGGCCTTAAAGTGCAATTGATGGGCGGCATGGAAATCTGTGTCGGCGGCAAGCAAGTCAATCTGTCTCACACGATGGCCTACAAAGGCATGATGTACAGTGACATTCCGAATCTTGCCTCCTCGTTCGGCTACACCAATGCTTCCTGGACGCTGAAATCCGATCTCACCGCCGAATATGTCTGCCGCCTGCTGAGGCACATGGACGCGCACGGATACAACACCTGCACCCCGCGCAAACGCGATACTTCCATCGCCGAGGAGTCGGCCATCGACTTCAGTTCCGGCTATATCCAGCGTGCCAAGGACGTTCTCCCCAAGCAAGGTTCTCAGCGCCCCTGACGCCTGCATCAAAATTACGCCCTTGATCCTCTCGGGTTCCGTTTTGCCAGCGTTGAGGATGGCACCATAGAGTTCGGGCGTGTTCCCAAACGATCTTCCCCCTAGTTTCGCAAAGCTATGGCTTCCAGAGAAGTATTCCAGGGGCACACCAGTCCGTCTTAATGCGAACGAGGGTTCTCACAGGTGCCTCCTGAGGTGTTTTTCATCGAAGATGCTTTGACGCTCAAATCGTAATGCGTGCAATCCTCCCGTCAACGTCCGGCTTGCCGGCAACCCATCACCCTATCTGAGGAATAATCCAGT
>Ga0187782_10000734_pt1 | contig 23006 bp, 17 predicted proteins | sample 0715_SJ02_MP15_2_FD_132454 | JGI IMG/M metagenome (GOLD analysis project Ga0187782, IMG submission 132454) | Tropical peat soil microbial communities from peatlands in Department of Meta, Colombia - 0715_SJ02_MP15_20_MG | ecosystem: Environmental > Terrestrial > Soil > Wetlands > Peat | place... | reverse complement strand
GACCGCGCGTCTTGCGCTGGAGCCGCGGCGCGGTTACGGCGGGGAGAGGGTCAAGCGGCCGCGCCAGGTCGGTGCGGGCCCCCCCCCGCGCGAACACTGCCGATGAAGAAGAACTACGTACTCGACACCAACGTCCTCTTGCACGACCCGCAGGCAATTTTTCGCTTCGAGGACAACAACGTCATCATCCCCATCTACGCGATCGAGGAGGTCGACCAGTTCAAGCGCGAAGGGTCCGAACGCGGAAGGAACGCTCGATCAACGGCCCGCTTGCTCGATGGCCTCCGGGATCGCGGCGGGTCGCTCTCCAAGGGCGTCGCGCTCGATTCGGGCGGGACGCTTCGAGTCGCAGTGCCCAGCAAACGACTCGAGCTTCCGAGCGCGATCGATCACAACGCGATGGATCAAGCCATCTTGCAGACGGCTTTCGATGTCCGGGAGCATGACGGTGGTCGTCCGACGGTCTTCGTGACGATGGATACGAACCTGCGCATCCGTGCCGACGCGCTCGGAATGGTGTCGCAGACCTACGAGAACCAGCGTGTCGACGTCGATCAAATGACCAGCGGCATGATCGAGGTCGACCTGACGGCGGACGAGGTCGACACCTTCTTTCGCGAGGGACGGTTGGCGGCACGCGAGCCGCTGCCCGGTCCGAATACGTGCATCCTCCTCCGCGACGGCTCCAACCCATCGCATACGGCCCTCGGGCGCTTCGACGCGGCCAGGCGCGCGATCGTCGCTCTGCGAGTGCCCCGTGAGGGGGTCATGGGAGTGCGGCCACGCAACAAGGAGCAATCCTTCGCGATCGATCTGCTGCTCGACGAATCCATTCGCCTCGTGACCCTGGTCGGGAAGGCCGGAACCGGCAAGACGCTGCTCGCTCTGGCCGCGGGCCTCAAACGCACCCTCGAGGATGGCGCGTTCAGCCGCATGCTCGTTTCGCGGCCCGTCATGCCTCTCGGCCGTGACATCGGCTTTCTGCCGGGCGACGTCGACGAGAAACTGAATCCTTGGATGCAGCCGATCTTCGACAACCTCGAGTTTCTATTTTCGACCGGGTCGCGCAAAGGGCCCCGCGCCTACGCCGAGCTTCTCGAGAGCGGCCAGATCCAGGTCGAGCCCCTGACGTACATTCGCGGCCGGTCATTGCCCCAGCAGTTCATCGTCGTCGACGAGGCTCAGAACCTGACTCCCCACGAGGTCAAGACCATCATCACGCGCTGCGGCGACGGAACCAAGATCGTGCTCACCGGCGACCCGGGCCAGATCGACAACCCCTACGTCGACAGCGCATCGAACGGGCTCACGATCGCGGCCGAGCGCTTCCGGGGCGAGAAGCTTGCCGCGCACATCCTTCTTGCCAAGGGCGAGCGCAGCGATCTCGCGGAGCTCGCCGCCAACGCTCTTTGAGCTCTCGCCGGTGATCGGCGCGCACCCGCTCGGCCGGGGAGTCGTCGCGGATGCCGATTCCGAGATCGTGACGCCTGGCGGGGGGCTCCAGGGAGGGCCTCGCTTCGGGGCGGATTGCTGGGGATCATTGCCATGGCAACGATCGGGCGCCCGCGGGCCGGCCCCGCTCTCGCTTCCGCTGGGGGGCTGGGGGGGAGCAGCGCTCCCCACGACGCGAATGGCTTGGCCTGTCCGCTGCAGCGGAGCCGAGCGAGCGACCGCGAGTCGAGGCGGAGCGAGGCTCAGGATGCCCGTAGACCCGCAACCCAGAACGAGGCTCAGGATGCCCGTAGACCCGCAACCCAGAAGCGAGTGAGGCGGGTCAAGGCCGATCGAAGGGGTCTTCCGCTTCGCGGGCCTGAGAACCGTCGTCGTCTCGTGCGCAGCGGAAGCCGATGTTGGGCCCGGCCTCGAGCGCGGAACCCCAGTCGCGCGCTGTCGTCCGGCTGAACGACGGCGCCGATAGCCAGCCGCCGCCGCGCAGTACGTGCGCAGCTCCCGTGCGCGGAGCCGGTCCGAGGCCGACCGAGTCGGCATACCAGTCCGCCGTCCATTCCTCGACGTTTCCGCTCATGTCTTGGACGCCGAACGGACTTGCGCCGCTCGGATGCGAGCCGACGCGCGCCGGTTTGGCGGCGCAGCTTCGACCCGTCTGATCGCTGATGAGCGTGACCGCGTTTGCGCAAGATGCCTGTCCGCCCCACGGGAACGGCACTGCAAACGTCCCTCTCGCCGCATACTCCCACTCCGTCTCGGTGGGCAGGCGCTTGCCGGCGAACCGGCAATACGTGTCGGCGTCGCGCCAGCGCACACAGGAGACTGGCAAGTCGGCATCCCCCGCATCGTAGGTGCAGCTGGGGCTAGTCCGCGCCGGGCGGGCGCATGTCTGTGCATCCACGCATGCCCGGTACGCCCCCACGGTGACCTCGGTGCGATCGATCCAGAAACTCGACACGGTGGCTGGACGTGCAGGCCTCTCGTTCGCCGGAGACTTCACGCTCGATGAGCCCATGGTGAACCGAGCGCCTGGCAACCGCAGCATTCCGTCTTGCGCCACGACCGAAACGTGACCGACCACCGGGGCACGTGCGGGCGCAGGCTCCTCGTAGGGGTTGTCATCCTCCGGAGGCGCGTGCGTGTCGTTGGGCTCGCCGTCGTCCCGCTCGCGGGCTCCTGCGTTCTGGGCGGCGGTTGCGGCCGCAGGCGGGACTCCCGCGCCTCGCAGCGGTGCCGCCAGTCCCGTCGGCGGCTGCGCCACGAGCGCGACCGCGCCTCGACCCATGCCCGTACCCACGACGGCAGCGACGAGCACGGTCAGAACGGGCGAGTGCGAGGGCATGAGCGAAGACGTTGGCGAACGGAGTTGGCGCGAATCTCGGCAGCCCTGGGGACAGCGACGTAAAGCGCGCTACGAGGAGCTCGACAGATCCATGCTGCCACTCGTTGCGACCAGGGACCAGTTTTCAAGTCAGCATGAGGCGGTTTCGCGACGACGTAGCCCATCCCATTCCAGCATACACATCCGTCCAGCGAGCCGTTTCAGTCACGGGGTACGACACGACGCGAGAGTCGTGCCACCAGGTTGACGGCGCGCCAGCCCGGGATTATCCCACACCCGCCGCCCGCGGCCGGCGTCTCCGGCAACGCGAATCGGGCGGGTTTTTTTGGAGCCTCACAGTGCCCTCGCTCTTGCTCTCCAACGATCTGCTGCTCGCCCAGAACGTTCCCCCGAAGGCGGCGCCCGTCCCCGGCGTGGCCCAAGACTCGTCGCCACCAAGCGCCGGCGGCGGCGGGTCGTCCGGCGCGTCGCCTTTTGCGGGCCTGATGCCGATTTTGATGTTTCTCGTCATCATGGTCCCTTTCTTTCTGCTGACGTCGCGCAAGCAGAAGAAAGAGGCGCAGGCCCGGGCTTCGCTCAAGAAGGGCGATCGGGTCCTGACGAACGCGGGGCTCATCGGCGAGCTCGTCGAGATGGACGATCGCGTCGCCAAGGTGAAGGTGGCTGCCGGCGTCACAGTCCAAGTCGTCGCGAACACGGTGTCGCCGTTCGCCGAGCCCGAAAAGGCGCCTGCAAAGGCGCTGAAAGAGGCCACGTCCGACAAGAAATAGTCGGAGCGGCGGCTCGAGCTCGAAATGCCCAGGAAAAGCGTCCTCGCCTACGTAAGCGCAGCGATTGCGGTCGCCCTGGTCGCCGTCGCCGTCGCGATGGGTGGCCACCCGGTGCCGATCATCGGAGCCACGGCCGCCGCCATCGCGTTCTTCTCGTGGATCATGAAGGGAGCTTCCCGGCGCAATGCGCTGATCGTCATCGCGATCGCGGCGGGCTCCGGTGCTCTGTTCCAGCACTTCGACAACTTCTGGGGACTGCTGGTCTGCGCGCTGGTCGTCGTCTGGGCGGCCGCCGTGCTGCTGCCCGTGATGGACGACGCGTGGCGTCTCAAGGTGGGCTTCGTCGTCGCGATGTTCGTCGGAGCCTTCATCGCGCTCTGGCCCACGGTCGACGAGGTGCTGCCGAAGAGTGACGCGGCCCTCTCCGAGGCTTCCGGTTGGCTCAAGCCCATCGCCGGGGTGGTGCGCGTGATCGGCGACCGGCTTCACTGTCCTCGCTACATCAAGGACAACGAGACGTTTGCCATCGCTCCAGGGCTCGACCTGAGCGGCGGACTCCGGCTCGTGTACACCGTCGAGGTCGACGAAGCGATTCGCGACAAGCGGGATCACTTCGCGGACGAGATGCGCCAGGAGCTCGCCACGGCATTCGGCTTCCACTCGGGCGAGGGACGCACCACGCGCGACGAGCTGGCGAAGCTCGACGCGAAGGTTCACGTTGCACAGCCCGAGATGGCCGTCATTCGGCTCAAATTCAAGGACAAGAGCGACAAGTCGAAGGTCGACGATCGCTTCGCGAGGAAGTTCTTGTCCGAGCTCGCACAGTCGTCCGGGCCGGCCGACGACGAGATCACGTTCAGGATCCGCGCAGACATCGAATCGCAGATTCGGGATCGCGCCGTCGCGCAGGCAAAGGACACGGTTTCGCGTCGGGTCGACGAGCTCGGGTTGCGCGAAGCATCCGTCACGACGCGGGACGAGGACATCATCGTCGAGGTTCCCGGAAGCAACGAGGAGAGCTTCCGCGAGATCAAGGACACGATCCGTCGCACCGCGCGTCTCGAGTTCAAGATGCTCGACGACGCCGGGAGCGCGAAGGCCTTCGGGCCGCCGGCGCTGAAGGCCGAGGACTTGCCCGAAGGGGAAGGAATCGCCCCCTACGACGAGGTCGCGCCCGATGGCCTGGACGCTTCCAGTCACCGCAAATCGGTTCACGCGACCTACGCGCGCATGTCGTGTCAGCCGCCGAAGTATCCGAACGAGACGATGAGCGAATGCCTCGGGCGGTTCAAGGACTGGGCCAAGACGTTGACCGTCCCGGACGATCACGTCGTCGGTTTCGAAGCGGTCACCGAGCCGGTCGAAGGGAGCGAGCCGCTGCAGTTCAAGCAGGTCGGATGGCGCACCCTCTACATGTATGCGCGCGCCGAGCTCACGGGTGAGTACATCACGGACGCAAGCATCGGGCAGGACCAGCAGAACTTCGGGCAGTATTACGTCCAGCTGACGTTCTCTCCTGCGGGCGCCGATCGGTTCGAGGAAGTGACCGGTGCCAACGTGAATCGACGGTTTGCGATCATTCTGGACGATGTCGTCGATTCGGCGCCCGTCATCAAACAGAAGATCGGGGGCGGGCGAGCCCAGATCACGATGGGGGCCGGCGATCCCGAAAAACAGCTGCACGACGCGAAGCAGCTCCAGCTGGTCTTGCAGTCGGGCGCTCTCCCCGCGCCCATCACCCCGAGCTCGGAGCAAACCATCGGTCCGTCCCTCGGCCGGGACTCGATCCGGGAGGCTCTCAAGGGAGGCTTCATCGGCTCGGTCACCGTGCTCTTCTTCATGTTTCTCTATTATCGAAAGTCGGGGATCGTGGCCGACGTGGCCGTCATCTTCAACTTGTTCCTGCAGCTTGCAGTGCTCGCGACGTTCGGCGCGACGATGACCCTCCCGGGCATCGCCGGATTGACCCTGACACTCGGCATGAGCGTCGACGCCAACGTCCTCATCAACGAGCGAATCCGCGAGGAGCTGCGAACGGGGAAAAGCGTCCGGTCTGCAGTCGACGCGGGGTATCAGCGCGCCTGGCCTTCGATCATCGACGGGCACATGACCGTCATCATATCGGGCCTGATCCTCGCCCAGTACGGCAGTGGTCCCGTCAAGGGATTCGCATTCACCTTGATCGTCGGCATTCTGTGCAGCTTGTTCACGGGCGTCTTCTGCACGCGGCTGGTGTTCGACTGGTGGGTCCGGGGGGCCAAGGTCAAGCGCCTGAGCGTGGGCGCGGAATTCAACTAGCCGCGGAAGTCGGAATCGAGGTCAAGCCGATGGAGTTCTTCAAGCCGGGACGCGTATTCGACTTCATGGGTCAGCGGTGGTTCTGGATTCCGCTGAGTTTCTTCCTGGTCATCGGATCGTTCGTTCTCTGCTTCGTTCCCGGGCCCAACTACGGCACCGATTTCCGAGGTGGCACCGAGGTCGAGATCGCATTCGGAAAGCCGCTGGGCGCTTCGCAGGTGCGCAGCGCGGTGGAGGCTGCAGGCTTCAAGAACCCGGATGTCATCCAGGTGGTCGACCTGCACCGGCCGCATCATTTCTTGATCCGGGTGCAAGACGTCAGCGCGATCACCGACCAGGAGAAGGACGCTTTGCGCAGCGCTCTTTGCTTGGTCGACGACCCGCGCGCGCCCCTGTCGGATCCCGCCCTCTGTCCCGAAGACGCTCGCGCGACCGAGGTGAAGTTCAGCGCCGGTGGCGACAAGATCACGACGCGCTACGAGGCGGAGCCCGACCTGGGCAAGATCAAGGACCAGGTTTCGAGCGTGCCCGGGGTGTCGCTTCGCGCGAGCGCGACGAATCCACAGGTGCTCAATCCACGCGATCACCGCGTGGAGGTGCAGCTTCTCAGCAAAGGCGACCAGCTCGTCGACCGGCTGAGGCAGAAGCTCGGCTCCGAAGCGGTGCCCGGCGACGCTGCCCTCCGCGTCGAGTGGGTGGGTCCGAAAGCCGGAAAGCAGCTGCGCGACAGCGCCCGCAATGCAGTCGCCATCGCCATCGTCTTCATCATGCTTTACCTCGCGTTCCGCTTCGACCTGCGGTTCGCGCCGGGCGTCGTCGTCGCGTGCGTCCACGACGCGATGGTCGTCATCGGCGTGTTCATCGTGCTCCGCAAGGAAATCACGCTTTCGACCATCGCCGCGGTGCTCACCGTCGTCGGCTACTCGATGAACGACACCGTCGTGGTCTACGATCGAATCCGCGAGAACCTCGGAAAGCATCGCGGCAAGTCGTTCGCCCAGATCATCAACCTGAGCGTCAGCGAGACGCTTTCCCGCACCGTATTGACGTCCGGAGCGACGCTCCTGAGCATCCTCGCGTTCTTCGTCTACGGCACGGGTGTCATCAAGGACTTCATGCTCGCGCTCGTCGTCGGCATCGTGGCCGGAACCTACTCCAGCATTTACGTCGCCGCGCCGCTGACCGAGCTGATCGACAAGAGAATGTCCAGGAAGAGCTCCAACGTCGCGGAGCGCTTGCGCGCCCCCGCGCGCGCCACGTGACCGGGGCAGCGGTTTGCCGCATGACCCCGATCGAGTCGTTCCTTGCGGAGCTCGACGAGCAGAACCGCGCCGCGCTCGAGCGGATTGGCGCGGCCGCGGCGTGCGAGCCGGGGGGCGATGTCACCGTCGCCAAGCTCCTGCAGCTCGCGATGAAAAACGAGCTGGAGGCGACCGAGTGCGCGGCATCGTGGATCGGCACGACGCCGGAAATCGACGTGAAGCTGGCCTTTGCCCGCCAGGCCGGCGACGAGGCGAGGCATTACCGCTTGATCGAGAAGCGGCTGCGTGAGCTCGACGTCGACGCCAGACTCTTGGATCCCGCGGGGCGCTCCCCGATGTTCGCGTATCTGACCTCCCTCGGGACCACGGTCGAGCGGGTCGCGGCGGGGCAGTTCACACGCGAAGCGCTCGCGATCGTCAGAAACGAAGAGTTCGTGCGATTCTGCGAAGACCGCAACGACGTTGCGACGGCGATTCTCTATCGCGAAGTGATTCAACCGGACGAGCGGCACCATCACGAGCTCGGACGGCGCTTGCTGTCGACGCTCGTCGTGAGCGAAGCTGCGCGGAGCGCGGTGCTCGCGGCCGCCCAGCGAACGCTCGCGCTGGCCGAGGAGCTGCAGGAGATCGCGCGCATGAGATTCGGAATCTCGCGGGCGCCGGGGTGCTGACCAAGTCGGCGCTTTCCACAGGCTGGCCCCAGAAAGACCCCCATCGCCGCGCTTCGCCAGGGCTCCGTCGACTTTTCTCGCGGCCGGCGAGGTCGAATTCGTTGACGGCGAATGCGCGGCCTGACTTGATGAGAGCCAGAAGCAATGCTCCGGCTGCCCGCGCCAGCGAGCCACGAAGCCATGGCCCTGGCTTCCACCCTCGGGGTGACCACGACGGCCGCGAGCGTGCTGCTGTCGCGCGGATTTCGAGGCGCCGCGGAAAGCGAGCGTTTCCTCGACCCCAGGCTCGCCCATCTCACGCCACCGGGATCGATGCGCGATCGCAGCGAAGCCGTGGAGCGCATCGCACGCGCGGTGCGCGCAAAGGAACGCGTTTGCGTATTCGGCGACTACGACGCCGACGGAGTCACCGCCGCGGCGCTGATGACGGACGTCTTGCGTGCGCTCGGTGCGGAGGTCGTGCCGGTGCTTGCCGACCGTTTCGACGGGGGCTACGGCCTGTCCGGCCCGGCGCTCGCCCGTGTCCTGGCGACGGGCGGATCGCTTCTCGTCACATGCGATTGTGGATCGAGTGATCACGAAAGACTGGAGCGAGCTCGGGCCGCCGGCGTCGATGCAGTGGTGATCGATCACCATCGCGTCCCGGACGCGCCGCTGCCCGCGCTGGCGTTTCTCAACCCACACCGACCCGAGTGCGGATTTTCGTACAAAGGACTCGCGTCGGTGGGGCTCGCGCTTTCGATCGGCGCCGGTGTGCGCGCCGAGCTCGGTGTGAATCTCGACATGCGCCGGTGGCTCGATCTCGTCGCCATCGGGACCATCGGCGACGTCGCCCCTCTCGACGGTGACAACCGAGCCCTGGTGCGCGCCGGGCTCACTCTTCTTTCGCGGGGTCACCGGCCCGGGGTCCGCGCGCTCGCGGAGATCGCGGGCTGTACGGGAAGACCTCCCACCGGGGAGGACGTGTCGTTTCGATTCGCGCCGCGCATCAATGCACCCGGCAGGCTCGACAAGCCCGACCTGGCGCTCGGGTTGCTCCTCGCCAGCAGCGACGTCGAGGCACGACGCATCGCCGCCGACGTCGAAACCTTCTGCAGCCGTCGCAAGGAGGTCGAGCGTGCCGTCGTCGCGGAAGCTCTCGAGATGCTCGCAGATCCCGGTCTCGCACGGTTGCCTTGCATTGTCCTCGCTCGGCAGGGATGGCATCCCGGGGTCGTCGGGATCGTCGCGGGCAGGCTCGCGTCTCGTTTTTCGAAGCCCGCGGTCGTCGTCGCGCTCGACGGTTCACGCGGTCGAGGCTCGGCGCGGGCCCCGGCGGGCTTCTCGGTGTTCGAGGCGCTGGGACGAGTGCGCGACGTTCTCATCGGATTCGGCGGCCATCACGCGGCTGCGGGCCTGGAGGTCGCAAGCGACAGGATCGAGGCGCTTCGTGATCGGTTTGCCGAAGCGTGCGCGGCGATCGGCTTGCCGAACGTCGGTACGGACGCGGATGCCGACGCCGTACTTGCCGAGGGCGACGCCCCCGGTCGCGTCGTCGCCGATCTCGAGCGTTTCGAGCCTTGCGGTCAGGCCAATCCGACGCCCCTCGTCGCCCTTCCGCGGGCCCGGGTCCTCGGCGCGCGTGAAGTTCGCGGCGGGCACCTTCGCATGTGGCTCGAGGTTCTCGGGAGACCGCTGCCCTGCTTCGGGGCTGACATGGCTCCGCTCGTCGGACGGCTGGGCGGCCACGCGCGTGTGGTTGGCGCGCTCCGCCGAGACACGTGGATGGGAGAGCAAACCATCGAGATGCGCCTCGCCCGCGCCGAGCCGGCCTGACTCCGGCGCGCTATGCTTCGGTCGTGGTGCGCGAGACCACCGAAGCCGTACGCGCCGAATCGAGCCTCGCGGCGCCCCTCGTGCGGTTTTCGGGAGTCCAGAAGAGGTTTGGGCCGAAGGTCATCTTCAGCGACCTGAACCTCGGCATCCGTCGCGGCGAAACGCTGACCGTCATGGGGGCCTCGGGCATCGGCAAGAGCGTGATGCTCAAGATGCTCATCGGTCTCATCCATCCCGACGCCGGCGAGATCCTTTTCGACGGACACGACGTCGCGAAAATGAGCGACGACCAGCTGACGGAGCTGCGGCGCCGCATCGCCTACCTCTTCCAGGGCGCCGCCCTTTTCGACTCGCTCACGGTCGGAGAGAACGTGGCGTACGGCCTTCGAGAACAGTTCTGGAACCAGATGACCGAGGACGAAATACAGGGCCGCGTCGCCCAGGCGCTCGAGCTCGTCGGACTGCCGGGCATCGGCGCGATGCGCCCGAGCGATTTGTCCGGGGGAATGAAGAAGCGCGTGGGGCTGGCGCGAACGCTGGCGCTGCAGCCCGAGGTCATCCTCTACGACGAGCCGACGACGGGCCTGGACCCCATCAACACGGCTCGAATCAACCACCTCATCCAAGGTATCCAGCGCGCGCTCAAGTTGACGAGCGTCGTCGTGACGCACGATATGGGGACGGCCTTCAGCGTTTCGGACCGCCTCGCGATGATCGGCAAGGGCCGCATTTTGCTCGTCGGCACGAAGGAAGAGTTTCGCCTGACGAGCAACCCGGCGGTCCGGGACTTCATCGAGGGACGCGCGCCCGAGGCCGAGGACGTCGCCTCCCTCTTGTCTTCGTCGTAGTGGATGGTCGTCCCACGCGGGACGCCGATTTCTCCAGGAGCACTCATGACTCGCGAACTGAAGGTTGGGCTGTTCGTCATCGTCGGGCTCGTCCTGACGATGGTGGGCGTATTTCTCATCGGCAACACGACACGCCTCTGGGACGCCAAAGTCGACTACCGCGCCGCCTTCACCGACGTCGCGGGGCTCAAGCCCGGCGCTCCGGTGCGCATGGGTGGGCTCGACGTCGGGTCCGTGACGAGCGTCGGGTACGACAAGGACCTCGGGGATACGCGCATCTTCGCACGCATGTCGATCGTCAAGGCCCAGGCGGCGCGCATTCGAACGGACACGGTCGCGACGGTGGTCAACAAGGGGTTGCTCGGCGACAAGATGATTCAACTGAGCGTCGGTTCTCCGAACGCGCCACCGCTGGATCCGAAAACGCTCATCGCATCCGAGGAGCCGGCCGACATGTTCTCCGCCGCGAACAAGGTCGCCGCGGCTGCGGAGGAGGCGATCCGACACTTGCAGCCGCTGACGCAGTCTCTTGCCGATCCGAGGCTCACCGAAGACATCAAGGGCTCGGCGGCCGACATCCACGCGCTGCTCGATGCTGTCGTCCGCGGCGATGGAGCGATGCACCGCCTCCTTTTCGATCGGCGGGAGGCCGAGCGCATCGACGTGCTCCTCGACGATTTCGATCGCTCGGCCGCACACCTCGACGTGGTGCTCGCCGACGTCGAAGACGCGGCGAATCGCGTGCGACAGGGCCCCGGCATCGCCCACGCGCTCATCTACGACGGCGAGATGTCGAAAGAAGTCGCCGGCTCGATGTCGGAGATTCACGACGATCTGCGCGCGATCCGGGAGGGCAATGGGCTCGCCCATTCCCTGCTTTACGGCGATACATCGTCGCAGCACGTCATGTCCAACGTGAACGCGATGAGCGACGACCTTCGCGCGATCGTCGGAGGAATACGCGAAGGCAAGGGAACGCTCGGCGCGTTGCTGGTCGATCCGACCATCTACGAGGATCTGAAGGCCACGGTGGGCAACGTCGAGCGCAATGAAGTGCTGCGGGCATTCGTGCGCTACTCGATCAAAGCCGACGAAAAGCGCAAGCCGCCGGCCGTCAGCGGGGGAAGCGCTCCCTGACCCAGGGCGTGCCTCGCTCACGTCCACGTGGCGGAGATCGTTGCCATGGCCGCCTTGGCAATGATCTCCCGGCTGGCCGCCCGTCCTCGTTTCCGCTCGGGGGGGCTCGGGCGGTGCGGCGAACCGAACGCGAAGCTAACGGCTCGCGTGTCCGCCTGCCGGAGCGGGGTTGTACCACCAGCGCTCGGTCGCTCCCTGGCGCATCACGGTCAAGCGGAGCAAGTCGATTTCGAGCGTGGCAAAGAATCCAAGGGCCGGTTGTGCGAGATCGACGCTGGCCACCTGGGTGCCGAGCGCGACCTGGAAGCCCCACGGCGATCCGAGCGTCAGCACCCCCTGGACGGGCCATTCGCCGTAAGACCCCTGGCGCCACGGCCGCCACGATGCGCCGGCTTCCAGGGCGACGCCCCAATCGCCTCGCGCGAAGGCTCCCGTCGCAGCACGGATTGCAACGCCGAGGTCGCTGCCCAGACCGAGGAACGTCGTGCCCCGGACCACGCCTCCCACGACGACCGGTGCAAGAGGGGAGCTTCCGACTCCCATCGAGTAGGTCAGCGTCGGCGCAAAGTCGTTCTTCGCCGTCACGTGGTCGCGCTCCAGCGAATAGCCGCCTCCGACCGCCAGCCACGAGCTGACGTCGGCCCGCGCAGTCTCCGCCGACATCAGGCCCGACGCGACGATCCCCCAGCCGAATAAGCGACTTCGCACGCGCGAGCCCCTACCACGCGCGACGCAGGCGTCAAATCGCAACGTGCGGAGAAGCGATCGGCCGCCGCTGCACGCGGACTTGCCGGACTCGATCGATCACGATTTCGGCGACTCGGGCGTCGAACAGAAGCTCGTTGTGCCCGCATTGCGGCAGGACCACGACGTCGCCGGTCCCGAGACACGCCGTGCCCGGGCCGGGAACCACCGTATCGAGCCCGGCGACGATGGAGGTATGAGGGACAGCGCACGATCCGGCGCCTTCCCGCAGACGCTTGAGCAGCCGACTTTGTTCGTGCAGATCCGCCCCGACAAGCAGCTGCGGCACGGCCACCCCCGAAAAGGGGCTGGCCATCGAAATCGTGCGAGCGACGCGCCCGTGCCCTCCCATCTCCTGCACGTACCATCGAGCCACGACGCCACCGAGCGAGTGGCCGACGACCGTGATCCGGGCGCTCGCCGAAATGCGCTCGACGAGCCGCTGGAGCTGCCCGGCGATCCGACGGACTCCGACGCCGGGGGCGTGAGTGAACGTGGCGATCTGCGCCCCGGTCTCGCTTTCGAGGCGCGCACGGAGCGGGCGGAATACTCCGGCGGTCGCGCAGAAGCCGTGAACCAGCACGACGACGTCGTCGTCGGGACGAACGTCCGGCACGACGTTCGTCCAGTCGAGAGGGACGAGCGCCATCTGTCGCAAGAAGGCCAATCGCTCGGCTCCGATGAGGTCTACGAGATCGACCGGCGCCATTCGAGCGTCGAGGGTAAGCACGAATTGTGCGCGCATGGCGGACGGTCCGCCCAGGCCTTCGGGCATCGCCATCCTGTGACGACGACCTGGCCTCAGCGTTCGGCCGGACCTGCGGTGTGGACCGCGGCCATGCGCGTCCTGATGGCCGAATGCCGCCGGGCAGGTGGGGCCCCCGTCGCCGCCGGACGTCGTAGCTCTGCGCCCCCGTCGAAGGTCCGAGTGCGTCCGGCGCTACGCGGAGCTCGTGCGCCGGCGCGAACTTCGATATCCAGCATGACGTGGTCGAGCGCTCCGCCCAGCATTCCAGAGATCGTTGTCCGCTGAGTCGAGATGCCCGCTGGCCTGGATTTTTCGTTCTCTCGGACACGAGGAGCCCGCGAGCGGGTCGCCAGCCCGCCGTCGAGGGCCGGATCGAGGCACGATGAGCAGTGACAAGAACGTGGATCCGGGCGCAGACGGCCGGAAGTGGACGGCGGTGGAGGAAGCGGCGGAGTTGCTGCACGAGGAGCGCTTCCGCGAGGCTCTGACCGAGCTCCGCACCGTGCTCGAGTCCGACCCGAAAAACCCGTATGCCTACTATTTCCTCGGGGTCGCGTTCTTCGAAGTGGGAGAGCTCGAGGCGTCGCGCGATGCGTACACGGCTTGCCTCAGGCTCGCTCCCGCGCACCTTGGTGCTCGCGTGGCTCTCTGCCACGTGCTTCGCCTGCTCGGCGATACGCGGGGAGCGCTGCGCGAAGGGTTGGTCGCGCTCAGCCAAGCCCCCGAAGACCCGGATGCGCTCCACGCGCTCGGGCTCGTGTATCACGCGCGCGGCGAGGATGTCTCGGCGCGCAAATACCTCGAGGCGTTCCTCGCCACGGGTCCCGAGTTCGAGGTTGCGCTCGAAACTCGGGCGCTCCTTGCGCAGATTGGCGGGGCCGCCGAATCGGGTGAAGAAGAAGACGACGACTGAAGCGGAAAAGTCGGCTCGCGCAGCTCAGGTTGCGCAGTTCTCGAACACGAACAGAGCCGAGAGCTGGCAGCTGACGGCCTGCCCGCTGCTCGTCACCTTGCCGGCCTCCGTCGCATTCGGGCAGCTGATGCTGCCCCAGATTCGCCCGGGCTGCACGGGACCACCCGGCGGGTTCGCCGGGTAGGAGATCGAGCAGTCGCTCTCTTCATAGGTATTGCCCCCGCCGACGAAGGTGGCCGAGATGTCGGACTGGGCGCCCATCGTGGAGTCGACGGTTCCCGTGATCGTGAGGCTGCCGCCCGCTCCAGCCTGTTGAGAGTCGAGCAGCGCGCTGAGCTCGATGTTGTAGTTGCTGCCGCTCGCCTTTACCGAGCAGGTAATGGTCACCGTCCCCCCCTGGTTCGTGCCCGTCTGCACCCGCGTCGGATTGCTGCTGATCCCTCCGCCGTCCGTGGTGTCCGACCCGATCAAGAAAAGGCCCTGGTCTTCGACAAGGCAATTGGGCCCCCCGATGACCTGGGCGCTGACGTAGGCATCGGTTGCGGGCGCTTTGGAGGAACACGCAGCCGCCACGCTCGAGACGACGAGCGCGGAAGTGACGAGACGCAAGAAGCGGAAGGTCATCGGGGCAATCTCCGAGGGACTGGCGATGCGCCGCACCGCGCAAGGGGAGCACCAAAACTATACCGCACGAACGTGCGGTATAGCGAACGAACGTGCGACGATCGCAGCGGCGGGCTTTCAGGTGCGCGCGGCAGCCTCGAAGCCGCCCATGAGGTCCGCGACGAGGTCGCCGACGTCCTCGAGGCCGACCGACAGCCGAATGAAGCCGTCGCCGATGCCGAGTGCGCGCCGCGCCCCGGGCGTCAGGCTCGCGTGCGTCATGGTCGCCGGATGTTCGGCCAGCGATTCGACGCCGCCCAGACTTTCGGCGCAGGTGAAGACGCGTAGCGCCCGGAGAAAGGCGCTCGCCTGCTCCAGCGATGCGGCCATCTCGAAACTGATCATCCCGCCTGGACCCGTCATCTGCCGCGATGCGAGCCCGTACGCTTCGTGCGAGGGAAGCCCGGGGTAGCGCACGCGCAGCGTGTGCGGCTGCGCCTTCAGCCACTCCGCGACGAGCCGCGCACTCTCCACGTGGCGCTTCATGCGCACCGCCAGGGTCTTGAGCCCTCGAAGAACGAGGTAGCAGTCGAACGGGCTCGGAACGGCTCCGACGGCCTTCTGCACGAATCGAAGGCGAGCGGCGAGCGCGTCGTCGCTCGTCAAGACCGCGCCGCCAACCACGTCCGAATGCCCGTTCAGATACTTGGTGGTCGAATGCACGACGAGGGTGGCGCCGAGGGCGAGCGGTCGCTGGAGGACCGGGGTCGCGAACGTGTTGTCGACCGCGACGGGAACACCGCGGGAACGCGCTCGCTCGGAGATTCGCTCGATGTCGATCACCTTGAGAAGGGGGTTACTGGGTGTTTCGACCCAGACGAGGCGCGTGTTCGCCCTCATGTTCGACAAAGCGACGTCGGGATCGGCCATGTCGACGAACGTCGCCTCGATGCCGAGCTGAGCAAATACGCCATCGAAGATGCGAAATGTCCCCCCGTACACGTCGTCGCTGACGAGCACGTGATCGCCGGACCGGAGCGTGAGAAGCACGGCGGTCGCGGCTGCGCATCCGCTGCCGAACGCAACACCGTGCTTTGCTCCTTCGAGCGCCGCAAGGCACTCCTCGAGCGCGCTCCGCGTCGGATTGCCCGCCCGCGAGTAGTCGTAGCCCTTGTGCGCGCCGGGCCCGTCCTGGGCGAACGTGGTCGAAAGCACGATCGGCGTCATGACCGCGCCGCTGGCCGGATCGGGCGCCTGGCCCGCGTGGATGCAGAGGGTGTCGAACGATGCGCTCGAAGGAACGCGCATACCGGCGTTCGTACCACAAGGGCTCGCGCGAAGGGCGCGTGCTCGCGCAGGGAGCGAAACCTGGCTCTTGGCTTGAAAGCTGGAGCGGCGCGGCTATGGTCCGGCCCTCGTAGCGAAGCGCGGTGGCCGTAGCTCAGCTGGTAGAGCACTGGATTGTGGCTCCAGGTGTCGCGGGTTCGATCCCCGTCGGTCACCCCGAGATTCCGAAGGACTTGTCATCACTTCAGGGAAGCGTGGGCAGCGCGACCCGGATCCGGCTCCCGATGCCTTCGGCCGCGTCGGCGTAGCTGACGACGAGGGTTCGGCCGCCGTCGCGCGCGAGCTCGGGGTGCTCCTTGGCTGCGTAGTTCGTATGCGAGGCGTCGTGCCGCCCGGTGAACAAGTACTGCTCGGGGCTCCACGGTCCCTGCGGGCTTGCGGCCGTCTGGTACACGACGTCGTTCGACAGCGGCACGCTGTGAACCGACAGGTAGCTGCCCAGGTAGGCGTTCCACGAGACCGACAGGTCGCCGGGCACGTCCATAATCACCGACACGCCACTGGTCAGGTCCGCCGACCAGTCGCTTCCGTCCCAGACGCGCCAGGCGTCGTGGCTCGTCGCCTGCGCCAGGGGCGCACGCGCCACCGGACATCCCGGCGAAGCGCCGGGTCCCGGATCGCAGGCGTACAGGTACAGCATGCCGCTTACCACGATCCCGCCGGCGTCGAAGCTCGCGACGAGGGCGGCCGCGGCGACGGCCGGCAGCCGACGGTCCGGAGGGTCGAGCGATGCCGGCCGTGTCACGGTGGTCGACTCACTTCTCCCTGACGACCTCCACGCCCGCCCAGTCGTCTTCCGGGGGAGTGGCGATGAATGCGCGCGCACGCTGCTCGAAAAGGCCGGCTGGAGCATCGCCGGCGAGGCGGTCTCGGTACGCGGCGAACGCGCTCGCGGCCTCGCCGAACCGCCGGGCGTAGTAGAGATCGATCGCGTCGTGCCAATCGCTGCTGGCTTCCAGCTTCATCTGTCGCAAGGGGACGGGGTCGGCCTCGAACAGCTCGTAGATGTCCGTCGATTCCGCGTGGCCCGCCACCCGCACGCGATCGACGAACCGGGTATGGGCCTGGCGTTCGGCTCGGAGCCGCCTGCGCGTCTCGCTGGAGATGAGAATGGGCACGCGGTAGCGCTTGGTCAGCCCCTCGATGCGCGACGCGACGTTCACCGTATCGCCGACGACCCCGCACTTGAGCCGTTCGGCGCCGCCGATCGTTCCGAGCGTGAGCAGGCCCGTGTTGAGGCCCATGCCAATGCCAATCTGGCGCAGGCCCCGCGCCTCCCGGTCCGCGTTGAACTCCGCGAGCGCCCGGAGCATCGCGATCGCCGAATCGACCGCGTCGGAAGGCGATCCGTCGAAGAGCGCCATGATGCCATCGCCGAGGTAGCTGTCGATGAATCCGCCGTGCGCGAGAATCGCCGGCTCCATATGGGAAATGTAGTCATTGACGAATCCGATGTTCTCGGTCGGTGACATCGTCTCCACGAGGGTCGTGAAACCGCGGATGTCGGAAAAGAGCACGGTCATCGGCTTCTGGACGCTTTCGCCCAGGCGAATGTCCAAGAACTGAGAGTGCCCCAGGTTGCGCAGGAACTCGCGCGGAACGAAGCGCGAGAAAGACTCGGCCATCCGGTGAACGTGCTCGTACAGCCGTGCGTTCTGGAGGGAGATGGCCGTCTGGGACGCCAGCATCTGCAGCGTCGCGATGCGCTCGGCGCGGAACGCGTGAGAGACCAGATCGTTCTCGAGAACCATCGCGCCAAGCGGTTCGCCACGGTGGACGATCGGCATCGTCAGCATCGAGCGGATGTCGTGTCGGGCGAAATACGGATCCTGCCGGAATTCCGCCGCTCCGGGAGCGTCGCCCATCACCACCGGCTCGCTGCTCCGCAGCACGTAGCGGATCATGCTGAGCGGCAGATCCGCCTCCGCCATGGGCTGGTGCTGCATCACGTGGACCGGGCCGCCGTCGCGGGCCTCGGCCTGGACGAACAGCTCGTCGCTCTCCGGCTCTCGCAACAGCAGCGTCACCCGGGTCGCTCCCGCGTTCTGGCGCACGATGTTGACCAGCCGCTGCAATAGCTTGTCGAGGACGACTTCCTCCGAGATCGTCTGCGACGCCTTCCAGACCGTCGCGACGTCGAGTCGGGGCTCTTCCGCCTCGGACGTCCGGCCGCGCCGCGAGTCGCGCCCCGACCCGGAGCGGGCCGGCCCGGCTTCGTCGAGCAAGCTCGGGTAGCGCTCCTCGAGAAGCCGCACCTTCCTGGTTGCGCCCCAGCGGGCGTAGTGATACCTCGCCTCGAGCCTGTACATCGAGGCCACCCGCTCGACGCCCTGGGACGCGTGGAAGCGCGCGGCCCGTTCGTTCGCGAGCGCTTCGTAGCGGGCGAACCGCCCGTCGCGAGCCGCCACGACCGCCTGCTCGTAAAGGCGGGTCGCGGCCCCCACGTCGCCGTTGAGCCGCGTCCATTCCGCCTCCATGAGCAGCTCGTGAGCCCTGAAGTTCGCCGGTGCGTGTCGCGCCCACTTGCCCATCATCCTGCGCAGCCGCGCCATCAGCCTTCGAGCGGCCCGTCGCCCGGGCGTGCTCTTCGGCAGCGAAGCGCAGACGAGGAAAGCGTGGAGGCAATACTCGACCAGATATGGCGAGCCTGCCAGGGCCCGGATCTGCGGCTGCGCCTCGATCGCGATCTCGAACCCCCGCTCGTGCTCCTCGTAGAGCGCGCACAGCGTGATTCGATAGAGAGCGCGTATGCCGAGGCCGGAGACGTTGCGTCCGTGCGTCATCCGTTGCTGACAGGCTTCCTCGTCGAAGCGGGCGTCGCTCAGCGACAGCGGGCTCTCGGTCTCTCCGAGTAGATTGGCGAGAAATTGCTGCGAAAGAAGGGCGGCGTCCCGCGCATTTTGGTAGCTCGTCTTCTCGATGATCGTCAGGTGCTTGCGCGCTTCGTCGAGCGCACTGCGGACGTCGAGGTCGGGGTCCCAGAGATGGATCCAGCCGCACCCGTACGCTGCGAACAGGAGGTCGCCCGAGTCGAGCCCCGCGCGAACCGCCTCCTGGAAGCAGGGTCGGAGCTCGCGCCAAGGGCGGTTCCAGCTCTGCCCGAAGAGCGCGTAGAGCACCTGATTTCGGCAGCGCATCTCGTTGGCTTTGAAGCGATCGGTGAGTCGCATGGCGAGCCGCCCGAATTCTTCGGCGCTCTCGAGATCGCCGAGGCCTGCGAGAAGCACGACGTAGCTCGCGTAGGCCGCCGCGGCCTCGGGCCCGCTGCCGTGCCTGAGCGAAAGCCGGACTTGCTTGAGCACGGCTGCGGCGAAAAGGCGATCGTTGCCCGTGAGGTAGGCCGGGGGGATGAAGTCGATGAGGATGCGCATGCCGAGGCGCACCGCGGGGTCCTGCAGGACAGGGGCGTGCTCGAGCTCTGCGATGGGTCGCCCGCCGAGCGCACGCTTGGCCAGAAGGAGCTCCTTGAGGATGGTCGCCGTCGACGGGTGGGCCGCCAGCCGTACCCCCAGCAGTCTCAGTCCCTTGAGACCCGCCGCAACGGCGTCGTCCATGCGTTGCAGGAAGGTGAGCTGCACCACCTGCATCGCATGCACCCGGCCCTTTTCGAGCGGCGTGCGCGCGCCCACCAGGTACGCGCACTCGGCGAGGAGGTGGTGGATCTCGTAGGTGCGATCGAACGAGTCCTTCCATGCGTCGGGGGGCAGGGCGGCGACTGCGGCCTTGGCCAGCTCGAGGGCCGGGCCATAGGCGACCGATCGCTTCGCCTTCCTCGCCGCATCGTGGTTGAGCCCGGCGAGCTCGAGGCGCTCCTCGTCGGACTGGAGGAAGTCGACGCCTTCGCTCCAGTGCCTGGCGATCTCGATGAGCCGCTCCTCGCGCTCGGCGGGTGTTGCGTGACGCAGGAGAAGGCGCCCGATGCGCAGATGCAGCGCGCTCTTTTCCGCGCGCGTGACGAGCGCATAGGCCGCCTGCTGCACCCGGTCGTGCAAGAATTCGTAGCGGACGTCTCCTGGCGCGGAAGCCCCCGAGCCGCCGCCGTGGTCTTCGCCCACCGACTCGCGCGGTAGCGTTCGCGCCTCGTCGACCGGGATGATCAAGCCCTCCTGCACGGCTCGCTGCAGCGCCTCGACCGTGCGGGCGGGGGGCGTCTCTCCGATGACCGAGAGAGTACGCAGGCTGAAGCTCGCTCCGAGACACGCGGCCAGCTTCAGCCACGACTGCGTCTCGATGGGAAGTGCGCGCAGGCGTTGCAAGAGCAGCTCGACCACGTCATCGCTCGTCCCCCAGCGCGCGACCCGGTCGATTTCCCACTCCCAGTCGCCCCGCTCCGAGCGAAAGGCGATGACGCGTTCTCTGTGGAGCGTCCCGAGGAGCTCGCGGACGACGAGCGGGTTGCCGTGCGCCTTTTCGTGGAGCACGCCGGAGAGAGCGGTCGTCCGATCCTGCGGGACCCCGAGGGCATCGGCGACCAGCTCGTTCACGGCGCTCGGCTCGAGAGCCGACAGGTGAAGCGGCGTCAGGAGCCCTTCGCGCGACATTTGGCCGACCAAACCGCCGAGCGGGTGCGTGTCTTCGACGTCGCGGTATGCACCGATGAACAGCAGCCGTGCGGTGGATCGATCCCCCAGCAGTCGCCTGAGCAGCGCCAGCGTGGCGACGTCCGCCCACTGAAGGTCGTCGAGGAACATCACGAGCGGCCCCTCGGTCCCCGCGAGCGTCTGGACGAGGGTGGCGATGGTCGCCTGGAAGCGGTTTTGCGCCTCGACCGGGTTGGCCAGCGCGACGGGCGGCTGGGCCCCGATGACGTGCTCGAACGCCGCAACGAGCTCGACGACCAGCCTGCCGTTGGGTGCGAGGGCTTCGCGCAGTGACGCGCTCCACCCGTTGAGCTTTCTTTCGGGCTCGCAGAGGATCTGCACGACGACCTGCCGGAGCGCGTCGGCCAGACCGGCGTATGGCGCTTGACGGCGGAACTGATCGAACTTGCCCTCGCAGAAATAGCCGTCGAGATTCGTCGCGGCGCGACGCAGATCGCGCACGAGAGCCGATTTGCCGACTCCCGGCTCTCCGGACACCATGACCACGCGCGTCGCGCCCCGCGCGACCGCCTCGAAGACCGAGACGAGCGCCTGCATTTCCACTTCGCGCCCGTAGAGCCGCTTCGGCATTCGCAGCACGTCGCCGACATCGCGACGGCCGATGGCGACGCCCTCGATCCGTCCGGTCGATCGCCACCGCTTCTCGCACTCCTGCAGGTCGACGAGCAGCCCGAGCGCGCTCTGGAACCGGTCCTCGGGATTCTTCGCCATCAGCCTCACGACGATCTGCCAGAGCGCCTCGGGGACATCGGGCGTCTTGCTCGGCGGCCGCGGCTGGCACGTAGCGTGGCAGTAGTGCCACTCGGCTCGGTCGCGCGCGGAGAAAGCGCTGCGACCCGTCAGGAGCTCGTAGAAGATGGCGCCGAGCGAATAGAGATCGCTCCGGTGGTCCGGTACGCGGCTCATTCGGCCGCTACGCTCCGGAGCGACGTACGGCAGCGAGCTCTCCGAAAGCTCCTCGGCAGCAAGTCCCTGCGATCCCCTCCCGAGCTCGGACGACGAACCGAAATCGATGAGCCTGAGCTCTCGTGTGTCGCGCGCCCAGAGCAGGTTCGATGGGCTGAGATCGCCGTGGATCACCTGCTTGTGCACGTGCGCCAGTACCCGGACGAGCCCCATCGCGATCGAAAAGAAGTCATCGAGGTTCCCTGCGATGGCGCTCGCCTGGCCCGAGAGCGGCGGCCCGTGGAAGTCCTCCGCCACGATCGCGAGCCCGTTGCCGTGGGCCTCGAGCCCGTGCACCTCGACGATCCCGGGCGCGTGAATCTGACGCGCGATGCGGTATTCCTGGCGCACCTGCGAAAGCTCGTGCGGCGTCGGATACTTGCTTGCCAGCGCCTTGAGGACGACTTGCAAGCCGTCGCGTCGACGAACTGCGCGCCGAACGGTCGTCCGCGGAGATTCATGAAGCGTCTCGCGGAAATCGTAGTCCGTCACAGCGGTCGACATTGCGCTCTCCCCGAAGCGTCGCGCACGTGGATCGTCTTGGCGACCTCGGGGATCTTACTGGAGCGGCGCCGTCCAGTCGTTCGCCATCATGCGCTGCGCGGCTTCCAGCGTCGTCCGTCCCGAGCAAACACGGTGGTGCAGGGCATCCTCGAGGCGATCCTTGTCGTGGAAGGCCGGTGCAGCCTCGGGCCAGAGGTTCCCGATGCTGTTGGACCCTCCGAGCTCCAGCGGGATCAAGTGGTCGATCTCGTACGCACCCGGCGGCTGGTCCGGCGAGAGGCCGTAGGCGGCGAATACCCGCCGACGCAGATCGCGCGACACGTGACGCCGTCCCCGCGTCGAGGTGCGGCACACGACACGCAGATCCGTCGTCGCGATCGCTCCGGGCGTGCAGGCCGGATCGGGGAGCAAGCCGACGGTCTTACAGCCGTCACCCTTCGTCGGCGCAGCGGGCGACCACGCGAGCGAGAGGATGGCGAGGGCGACGAGCCCGGTCGTCGGTCTCACAGCTCGCGCCGAACGCCACGTCGTCGACGGCAGTCGGCCCCCCCGAGGACGGCGCTCGAGCGCCGAGCGAAGCGACAACTCACCTCCCCAGCGTCGAAGACTTGAATCGAAAGAGCAAGTTTCGGAGGGTGCCGCGGGACGTTTCGGAGGGTGCCGCGGGACGTTTCGGAGCTCTACCGCGGCATGTCCACGGGGACCAGGATGCGGTCGACTCCCCAGTCGCGCCCGGTCGTGACGCCGGAGTCGGCGTAGAAGATGGGTTTGTCGAGGACGTGCTCGGCGAACGCCGCGGGCCTCTGGAACCGCAGCTCGAGATTCGTCACCGTAACGAAGTCGGGCATCCCGATCGCGTCCGCGTACTTCCTGATGACGCATGCGCGCCGGCGCGGATCGGGCGAGAAGGGCAAGACGCCCGGCCAGACGCCCGACGAAAGGTTCGGCCAGTCGTTCGGCGACGCGTTTGGAGAGGAGTTCGGCGTGGCGTTTGGCGTGGCGTTTGGCG